>WNGG01016958.1_pt1 | contig 11707 bp, 9 predicted proteins | sample 5400661 | NCBI WGS metagenome assembly WNGG01 (sample SAMN13153372, study PRJNA577476) | soil metagenome | isolation source: 100 cm soil or saprolite under Garry oak tree replicate 1 | place: USA:California | collected 2016-06-15 | reverse complement strand
TGCGCATCGGCAGTGGCGACCACGACAAAGGGACACTGAGCAATGAAGCTCGCCGCCGCTTCGTCAATGAACGGGAGCTTGAGTTTGACGGCGAGTGGATCTGCTGCACCAAGGCGGTTGCTGAGTTCCTCAGGGGTACTCGGAACCGTTTGGGATGTACTCATCATCGCCTCCTTTCTTCCTCTCAGCTGGACCTTACGGAAAGATACAGCGGCTGATGATGACCTTGCCGTCCTTGAGGTGGGGCCTGATCCGCAGCGTCCACTCTGAGTTCCGCGCTCGATCCCACTCCGGGCTTTTCGGGATACGGGCATCGTTCATCTCGTAGACCGCCAGGTACTTCGGGTCGCCCTCGACGGCCACGTAGCGCCGGGCGCAGGACACGCCCGGTACGCCGACCAGAGCGGGCACGTGATCCACGTTGTACCACTCGTTAAAGTCGCTCTCCTTCTCGGCTGGGATGTTCAGCCGCACGGTGAGGACAAAATCCGCGTTCCGTGCCGGCTGCGTACCATGCGAGAAGATCTGGCGGTAGACGCCAATCGCGGTGTTGCGGAAGTGGGGCCGCATTTTCTGCGTCCACTCGGTCGGCATCTCCCGCACCTGCCGAAAAGCGTCGCTCTTCAGCACGTTCTCATCGGCCAGGTCGTAGAGCGCCAGATATTTGGGCTCGCCCTCGACGGCCAGATACCGGCGTCCGCTGAGAAAGCCCGGCACCCCAAGGAGCTGCGGGATGTGCTCGGTGTTGTACCAGTCGTTGAACTCACGCTCCACTTCTGGAGCGATATCGGTCCACACCGCCAGTAACCCGTTTGCGCTTTGTGTTGCCATGGAGTCCCTCCTTTTTCCGCTGTAGGTTATGGTTGCTGCATCTTCCCCCTCTCATAGCCCTCCTAAGAGCCCTTGTCAAAGACAAAGGCGGACCATGCAGGCGAAGGGGGAAAGGAGCCGGGGCTACTTCGTCACCTCCTGCAGAGGCGCGGGCGAAGCAAGCGCAGTGATTTTAATGGACTTGGCAGAGACTAAGAAAAAGAAGATCAGGCCACAGAGCACGCCGAGCGCTGCGACCAGGTAGAACGGCAGCACCCAGCTGCCCGTCCTGGCGACAATGACACCCGCAGTGAGCGGACCAAAGATGCCGGCACAATTGCCGGCAGTGTTCATCACCCCAGAAATGGCACCAACCAGATGTGGGTTCAGCTCCAGCGGCATGGACCAGTAGCCGGAGACCGCCAGGGAAAGGGTGAAATAGAAACAGACGAATAAAATCACAGAAAGGGTGGCTGACGGGGTGGTGACCGCCGCCAGCAAGAAGGGAAGGGAGAGTCCCACAGTCAGCCCGGGAAAACGTGCCCGGGCGGCCCGAGTGCTCCAGCCCTGCTTGAGGAGATAGTCTGACACCACTCCTCCAGCAGCAATGCCGAGAAAGCTGGCGCCCGTGGGCAGCATGCCCACCAGCCCCATGTGCATGCGCGAGAAGCCTCGGGCTTCTACCAGATAGGTGGGAAACCACAGGATGAAGATCCAGGCAATAAAACCAAACAACATGTAACTTGCGCACAGGGAGAGAACCGCAGGGGATTTGAGAAGCGACAGGAGCGGCACTGAGACCCGTTCCGGCCGAGGCATCAGCCCACGTTCGATCTCTTGCAGTTCCTGCGCATTGACGGCGCGGTGCTCTCGCGGGGTGTCGGTGGAGTACGCCAGCCACAGCAGCATCCAGAGGACTCCGACAACTGCATTGACGTAGAAGACAGTTTCCCAGGAAAAGCGCTCAATGATCCAGGTGGTCGTCGGATAGGCAACCATCTGGCCGAGGGAGGCGCCGGAGATGCTGAACGTTTGTGCCCGACCATATTCCTGCCGAGGCACCCAGCGCGCATTGAGCGCGGCCATCGAGGGAAAACTCGCCGATTCACACGCGCCGACGAGAAAGCGCAGGAGGAGTAGCAAGAGAAAGCCGCTCTGCCCCAGAGGCGTCAGGGCCGTGAACAGGGAGAAGCCCAAACAGGAGAGGGCTAGCGCCTTGCGCGCGCTCCAGCGGTCGGCAACCAGTCCGCCTGGATATTGGAAGAGGGCATAGCCCACGAGAAAGGCGGAGAACACCAGACCGAACTGGGCTTTGTCCCAGCCCGTGTTGTGCATGATGTCTGGCGCCGCCACGGAAATGTTCACCCGATCGATGTAGTTGATCATGGTGCCCAGGGTGAGCAGACCAACAATGTTGTACCGGATCGGCCAGGCCATCTTCGGCTCCTCTTTGTCCGAGCAATCTGGGCAAGGAATAGCACTCGGGCACGACAAGGAAAAGCGTGAAGGTTGACATGGTATGGAGCGGCGAGGTATGCCAGTGTCAGAAGCGGTGCCCCTTGGCGGAGCAGCCGCTGCAAAGGAGAGATCTCTGCAGAAAAAAGGAGGGTCTTATGGCAAGTATTCAGATCTCGAAGGAAGAGATGCTCAAGCGGGTTGCCCGTTTCAAAGAGCTGAAGCCTATTGACTACAAGGCCATGGGCATGAGCTATGTCCCCGAAGGCATGGATGCCTTCAGCATCATCGGCCAAGTCACCAAGGACATTCCATCTATCCCTGCTCCTCATGGTTTTACTATGGCAGTCACGAAGGTCGCTCCGGGGAAAGGAGCCCCGTTGCACAGCCACAAGACAGTCGAGGTGTTTGTTCCCCTCTCTGGCCAATGGGCTTTTTACTGGGGCGACAAAGGCGAGAATGAGGTCACCCTGGGTCCCTGGGACACGATTTCTTTTCCTGCCGGGCTGATGGAGGGGTTCCGCAATCTCAGTAGCGAGGACGCCTATCTCCTGGCCGTTCTGGGTGCGCCCGAGGTGGGAGAGGTGACCTACGCACCCCAGGTGCAGCGAGCTTAATGTAACCTCGGATGAAGGAGGCAAAGGTCATGGCTACGTTTACAGTGGATGCCGTCGAAATCTTCGGCAAGGGCGTCATGCAGGCAGAGGGTGTCGTCATCGACAAGGCGGGAAACGCCTGGGGAGGCGGGCGCAATGGCACGGTCTACAAGGTGAGTCCGGAGGGCAAGGTCCAGGAGGTCGCCCAATTGCCGTCGGGTTCGATTCCTAACGGCGTCACCCTCGACCGTGCCGGCAACTTTGTCTACTGCGACCTGGGTAAGAAGGCGATGATGCGCCTCTCCCCGGACGGGAAGGTGTCGATGATTGCCGACCGCGTGGGCACCGTTACTCTTACCCTGCCCAACTTCGCCAGCTACGATGCCGAAGGCAACCTCTACGTGTCCAACTCCAGTACCCGTGACATCAATAACGCTTTGACGGAGCTGTCAAAGCCTGAGCCTAACGGGGCCTTGGTCCGCATCCGCCCCGATGGCAAGGGGGAGGTCGTGGCCACGGGCATCTACCTGGCCAATGGCACGGCCATCGATCCCAAAGAAGAGGCCGTCTACGTGCTGGAGAGCACCCGCAATGACTGTCTGCGTATCGCCATCAAGAAGGATGGGACGTTTGGCAAGCCCGAGATCTATGCCAAGAACTTCCCTGCGCTGCCGGACGGCATGGCCTTTGACGTGGAGAGCAACCTTTACGTAACCCTGCCGGCGGTGGTCAAAGACGGCAAGCTTGCCCCGGCCCACCAGATCATCAAAGTGGACACCAGAGGGAACTGGACCATGCTCATTGACGACCCGGCTGGGCAAAAGCTGGACTTCCCGACGAACTGCGCGTTTGGCGGTCCAGGGCTACAGGATCTCTACTTCGCCAACCTGGAAGGGGACCATTTCAGTCGTGTGCATACCTCGTTCCGCGGTCACCCGCTCTATCACCAGAGGTGATTGGTTGTAGGGACACATGTACCCCTACGAGGACAGAGCGACCTAGCAGGGTGCTGAAAAAGGGAGTCTCGTGCTTCGACAAGCTCAGCACGAACGGGAAATGAGCAATGCTTTCAAGACCCAACCCGTTCGCCCTGAGCTCGTCGAAGGGTGAACGCAGGGTTTTTCCGCACGCTGCTAGGATAGCACAATCATCGGACGATCCGTGCTCTCTATGACTTTATTAGCGAGCACCTGTACTTGAACCGACCCGATCTGGAGGTCGGAGGAGAAAAGTTTAACTCGACCCTCCTCTGGAGCCTCTTGACTGCTCTGGTTGGCGGCAAGGAACTCATCGTTGGCGAGCCAGGGCTGGGGAAGACCACTTCCGCCGAGTATGCCTGCGCTCTCCTCTACCGTGTTCCGCTGGGTGTGCTGTGGGGGAGCGAAGTTGCTGGGCATCCAGAGCAGACCGAAGAGAAGGTCGTGGGCCGGCCCGATCTCGGCAAGCTCAACCTCGGCGAGGAGCGGGTGGTGTGGAGCAACTTCGCCCAGCTCCCGGTAAAAATTGTTGACGAGATCAATCGCCTGCCGGAGACCAAGCAGAGCCTGATCCTGGATGGTGTGGACCGAGGCAACTGGGAGTATCTGAACCATCTGTTGCTCCACGATGAGTACTGTTTCTTTGCCACTGCCAACTATCAGGACCCAGGAGCGCAAACGCTGATTCCCCCCCTGCTTGACCGCTTCGATGTCATGGTAGAGTCCAAACACCCGGGCGCGAACCTCTCTTTCCTCATTGGCCAGCGAGAGAAGAAGGAACACCTCTTGCGCGACCCGGCGTGCGAGCAAGAGTTCTACGCCGTGCTCTTAGACAAGGTGGCGCCGGCAGAGAAGGGATCCAGGCTCGAGGCAGCCTGTACCCGCTTTGCCGAGCTGCTGCACGAGCGCCACGGCCTGGTCACCCTGGGTAAAGAGGAACGGCAGGCCCTGCGCGCGGAGATCGGACGCATAGAGTTTAGCCTTGAGGCGAGCGCCTTTGTGCGTACCGCCTTGGCCGAGATTTCCTTTTGTTGTATGTACGGACAAAAGCGCTCCAATGAGGAGTGCCCGGAGGGATGTCACTATACGGGCTATCTCTGCTACCAGGTACGCAACTGTGCCTCGAACCGGCTGCCAATCTCGGTGCGCAGGTACGCGCAAGCGTTAGCCTGGCTCTTGCAAAGTGGTCGGGTCGAGGCAGAGCACGTGCGTTGGGTGTTCCCTTTTGCCATCGCGCATCGCACCCAATGGCGGGATGCCTATGTGGCTGCCCGGGAGCATGAGGCGCGCCGTGCCCCCCTGCCGCTCCACCTGGCGAAGTACGCGGTCTCCGAGATCTGGCGTCGCTTCGCCGAGCAGCGCGCGGAGATCCTGAGCGCCTTGGCGCAGGCGGCTCATATTCTGGCGGGGGAGGAGCTGCAACCTGTGGAGGGCGATCATCCGATCTTTGCTGAGATCAAGCGGGACCTCGGGGGGGAAGAGTTATGGTAAACCCGTTTCGCGAGTTTCACACCTACGGGGGGAGCGGAAAAGAAATCCCCCTGGACCGCATCATTGCCACCAAAGACCTGATCCTGGAACGCTTAATCGCCGGGTATCACAAGCTGATCGAGGACGAGGTGCACAATCTGGTCTGGGTGGCAGAGCACGGCGCATTACTCCGCGCGTATGCCGCCGCTGAGAAGGCGGTTGCCGAGCTGAGCTTTACGGTGGAGGACGTGGAGGACTTCTGCTTTGCCCTGGAGAGTACCCCGCGCTTCACTCTCGCTCTGGGCGGGCCCTCCGGCCTTTACCTCTCGGCCCTGTGCAACCGGGTGGAGGCCGTCGAGATCATGCTGAGGTTGAAGGGACTCAAAAGCCGGGTGCACCTACTCGGCTACCGGCTGCCAGAGGGCAAACGGCTCGTCATCGAAGGGCACTGTGGCGACTTTGTCGGCGCCGCCCTAGAGGGTGGGGAAATCCTCGTACAGGGGAGTACCGGCAACTGGACAGGGGTGGGCCTCAGACGCGGGAAGATCACGGTCGAGGGAAACACTGGAGAGCGCACCGGCGAGTGGATGGAAGGCGGGGAGATGCACGTGGAAGGCCGGATCGGCAGCCTTGGTCAGGTGAAGGGTGGTAAGGTCTATGCCGGCACACGCCAAGTCGCTCCAGTGAGGGAGACGTAATGAACCTTCAGGACATTATTGCCGCAGTGTGGCCGCGTGTGCGGCGCAAACATCTCTTTCCCGAGTTGCCTATGCCCCGGGTAGGGGAGAGCGCGAGCACCGCCGCAGTGGAGATGCAGCACAAGCAGATCGTCTTGAACGCGGCTTTTTGTGAGCAACTGGCCGCCAGCATGCCGGTCGAGGAGGTGGTGGAAGCGTCCCTTGACCACGGGGTCGCGCACTACACGCGCTGCCCCTGGGATTTTGCTACGCATCTGCGGCTTTATGCCGCAGCCAAGAATGTGCTGCAGGATCGGGAGATGGCACAGCGGGCCACCGATACCTTCATCGATGTTGTCGCTGACACCCATTGTGTCAAGGAGTTAGAGACGGCGCTGCCGAAGCTCTACCGCTATATCGAGCGCCGTCCGCTCGATACTGTGATGGCCGCTCTCTACAGCCGCATCTGGGGGGTTCCCCTGCTCTCCGATTCCCCGCTTCCCCAAAGTGGGGAGGGGGAGACTAGGGGCATGGGAGAAGAGGGGCTCATCCGCCGGCTCTCTCGCCTCCCCTATCTTGACCGCAAGCAGTGGGAGCAGAGTCTGCGCCGCTTCTGCCGGCTGATCCGTCCCCTCCTGGAAGAGGAACGGCAGCAGGGGGAGGGAACGTCCTCAGCCCCGCTTGGCCAACACGGCCTGGCCGGACACTCCCAAAACGAGGTGGACCAGGGGCTCAGGGAGTTTGCCCGCAATGCGGCCAATCCGCGGGAGTTTCGCGAGACGGTGGACGACTTTGCCGCCGAACTGGCCGAGCAGGGGTACGCCACGGAGCAGGAGGGAATGGGACGGGGGCGGGGCAAACAGATTGATACTGACATCCTCTACTATATGAAGTTGGCGGAGAGCTACCACTTACCCGTACGGAAGGCGCCGCTGGAGAAGAGCAGTTCTCTTGACCCGTACGCCCACACGCCGTGGGAGCTGGGCAAGCCGGTTCAGGATATCGACGTGTGGACAAGCTTTGGCAAGATCCTGCCCGGGCTCACCCAGACCTGGGTGCGCCGGCAGGGCGAGGTAATGGGTCGCCGGGAGGGCGTGCCTGACTGTATTGTGATCATCGATTCCTCGGGTAGCATGACCAATCCCCGATATCTCCTGAGCCACGCAATCCTGGGGGCCGGGTGTGCCTGCGAAGCCTACCTACGCCACGGCGCTCAGGTGGCAGTGTACAACTTTGGTGACGCGCCAGCGGGGGATAAACTCCTGCTTGACTTTACCAGTGATCGCAAGCGTATCTACCAGGCGCTCTGCCGCTACTTTGGCGCAGGCACCGCGCTCTCCCTGGAGGATCTCGAAGAGCTGCGCCACAAAGCCCGCCGCGGCGCTCCCGACGTCTTTCTCATTACCGATATGCAGATCACCAACTTGGAGACGGTAATCTCCTATCTGTCCCAGATGGAAGGCCGCCTCACCGCGGTCCACATCGGCGAAACCGCCTCTGCCTTGCACTTCAAAAAAGCGACCGCCGAGTGGAAAAATGTGAGCGTCTTTGCCGTCGGCCGGAAAGAGGATGTCCCACGCATCATCCTCGGTCAAGTGAGAGAGTACCTGCGCCCCGGCCAATTCGCTAGGTAAGCCGGAATGGGAGTACAGGGAGATGCTGAAACGGAGAACCGGGGAAACGGAGAAACGGAGAGGGAAGAGTCCCCGATTCCTGCCTTCTGGCATGGCTTATAGCTTATGATTTAATACAGGCTAAATTTTTGGGCAAAAGGAGGGCAAGCCCATGACTGCCTATCGCATCATTTCAGGAGACTCACACTTTGTTGAACCCCCCAACATGTGGGCGGAGCGGATCGACGCTAAGTTCCGCGATCGCGCCCCGCACACGAAACGTGGCCACGAGGGCAGAGAAGGGGAGTTCTTTGTCTGCGAGAACATTAACCCTGTACCGGTCGCCGGGTTTTTCGGCTCGGGCAAGAGCGCCGAGGAGTTGCCTGAGCACGTCAAGCGGGGCTTTGAGGTGGCGCCCAAAAGTGTGTGGGACCCGGCGGAACGGCTAAAAGAGCAGGACGCCGACGGGGTCAGTGCGGAGGTGCTGTACACCTCGATGGGTATGCTACTGTTTGGCCTGGACGACGCCGAACTGCGGGCCGCCAGCTTTCGGGCGTTTAACGACTGGGCGGCCGAGTACAGCAGCTCCAACCCCACGCGGCTCCTCGGTGTAGGAGTGATCACGCTGGAGGATATTCCCGCGGCAGTAGCCGAGCTGGAACGCCTTGCCAAAGCGGGGCTCCATGGCGCGCTGATTTGGGGGTCCCCGCCAGAAGACCGGCCCTACAGCCTGCCGGACTATGACCCCTTCTGGGCGGCAGCCCAGGATCTACAGATGCCCCTCAGCCTCCACATCCTCACTGGCCGGGGCGGGGTGCGGTTCGATCCCCGCCGGGTGCTGTACGGCTATATGAGGTTGCCGCAGGAAATCCAACTGACCTTTGCTGACCTGATCGTCGGAGGCGTGCTAGAACGCTTCCCGCGCCTCAAGCTGGTGTCCGCGGAAAATGATATCTCCTGGATTCCTCATTTCATGTACCGGCTGGATCATGCCTACGACCGGCTGCGGCACTTTGAGGGGCTGACGCTGCCCATGCTGCCGAGCGAATACCTGAAGCGCAACGTGGTGGCGACCTTCCAGTTCGAGACCACCAATGTGGATTTTACCCGCCAGATCTTTGGCGCGGAGCAGATTGCTTGGTCGTCGGACTATCCGCATACTGACTCTCCCTGGCCTCGCTCCCGGGATATGATTGCCCAGGCCTTCAAGGGGATTCCTGAGGGGGACGTGCAGAAGATCGTGGGCGGCAACGTCGCCCGCCTCTATGGTGTCAACTAGTGGCTGAAGAAGCGGTGCAACAGGAAGGGGGGCGTAAGCCCCCTTTTCCTTATTACTTTGCAGAACGGGGAAGAGAAAAGGGGAAAAAGCGTAGGTTGTCGTCCGTTTTAACTGAAGCAGGCGCGTAATTCCGACACCGCATTGTTCTGGATTCCCGCTTTCGCGGGAATGACGTCATGCCCGCGTAGGCGGGCATCCAGTGTTCGCTCAGCCTGGGAAACCCGCTACGGACCGTGTTAAGGCAGCGAGCGAGTTATGCGCAGTCTTCGTTTCAACCGGAGCATCTGGCTGAATCAGCCAAAGGAGGGCAGGACCATGGCAGAGTATCGTGTCATTTCAGGGGATTCACACTTTGTTGAACCCCCCAATATGTGGGCGGAGCGGATCGACGCCAAGTTTCGCGATCGGGCTCCGCACACCGTACGGGGGCATGACGGCAAAGAGGGGGAGTTTTTTCTCTGTGAGAACATTACCCCTATTCCGGTAGCTGGGTTTTTTGGCTCGGGCAAGAGCGCCGAGGAGCTGCCCGCACACCGCAAGCGGGGCTTTGAGGTGGCGCCCAAGAGCGTGTGGGATCCGGCGGAACGGCTGAAGGAGCAGGACGCCGATGGGGTGAGTGCAGAGGTGTTGTACACCTCGATGGGCATGCTGTTGTTTGGCCTGGACGATGCCGAGCTGCGGGCAGCCTGTTTTCGGGCCTTTAACGACTGGGCGGCCGAGTACTGCAGCTACAACCCCAAGCGGCTGATCGGCCTAGGGGTGATCTCGCTAGAGGATATTCCCACTGCGATTGTGGAGCTGGAACGCATTGCCAAAAAGGGGCTGCATGGCGCATTGATTTGGGGGTCCCCGCCAGAAGACCGACCCTACAGCCTGCCTGACTACGACCCCTTCTGGGCGGCGGCTCAGGACATGGAGATGCCTCTTAGCCTCCACATCATTACAAGTCGAAGAGGACTGCAGTTCGACCCGCGCCGGGTGCTGTATCGCTACATGAAGCTGCCGCAGGAAATCCAACTCAGCTTTGCCGACCTGATTGTCGGAGGGGTGCTGGAGCGTTTCCCGCGCCTCAAGCTGGTGTCCGCAGAAAATGACATCTCCTGGGTTCCTCACTTCATGTATCGGTTAGACCATGCCTATGATCGGCTGCGGCACTTTGAGGGCCTGACTCTACCCATGTTGCCCAGCGAATACATGAAGCGCAACGTGACGGCCACTTTTCAGTTTGAGACCACCAACGTAGATTTCACCCGCCAGATCTTCGGGGCAGAGAATATCGTGTGGTCCTCAGACTATCCGCACACCGACTCCACCTGGCCTCGCTCCCGGGATATGATTGCCCAGGCCTTCAAGGGGATTCCCGAGGGGGACGTGCAGAAGATCGTGGGCGGCAATGTCGCTCGTCTTTACGGTATCAACTAGTTGTGCATCTGACCGTAGGGGCAGCCCTATGTGGCTGCCCTTTTCGTAGGGGCACATGTGCTCCTCCCTCGGATTCCCCAAGGGATGGTCTGAGGTCACATTAAGGAGCAATCCATGCCAAGACAGGATTTGCCTCAGCCTGAGTTTGGTTCGGACATCGTCGTAAACCTCCTGCGTGCCTTCGGGATCGAGTACGCCGCCATAAACCCAGGGGCGACCTTCCGAGGGATTCACGATTCCCTTGTGAACTACGGAGGTAACCAACATCCCGAGTTGATCCTCTGCTGCCACGAGGAGATTGCGGTAAGCCTGGCCCACGGCTACGCCAAGGCGGCGGGCAAGCCGATGGCAGCAGTGGTCCATAATATCGTGGGGCTGCAGCACGCGAGTATGGCGATCTTCAACGCCTTCTGCGACCGAGTTCCGATTCTTGTCTTGGGGGGCACCGGCCCTATGGACACAACACGCCGACGGCCCTGGATCGACTGGATTCACACCGCCCTGGTCCAGGGCAATCTTGTCAGGGATTACGTCAAGTGGGACGATCAACCGGCCAGTGTAGCTGCCATCCCCGAGGCCTTCGCTAGAGCCTATCGCATCGCTATGACTGAGCCTAAGGGGCCCGTCTACCTCTGCTTCGACGCCGAGCTGCAAGAAGGGCGGCTCGACAGGCCAATCCCGCTTCCCGACCCGGCCCGGTTTGCCCCAGCGTCTCCTCCCCAGGCGGATGCGCGGGTCCTTGAAGAGGCCGCCAAGCTTCTGTGCGAGGCAGAGTCTCCCGTGATCCTCGTCGAGTCTCTCGTCCCGCACCTGCCGACCCTCGCTGCTCTTCAGCGGCTTGCCGAGTTGCTCGCCGCCCCTGTGATTGACCTCGGCGATGAATACCGCGGCCGCTCCTGTTTCCCCAATACTCATCCTCTAGATCTTTCCGGGGCAAAGAGAGAGATGATCCGCGAGGCCGACGTCGTCCTGGCTTTGGATGTTCAGGATTTCCTCGGGGCGCTGGCAGAAGTGGACAGAACTACGCGTGAGGTCAGACCTGTGAGCGACCGGCCAGCCACAATCATTGGCATCTCGCTCAATGACTATGCTATCCGCAGCTGGGCGCAGACTTACCTCTCGCTGGTCCCGCTTGACCTCCCCATCACGGCAGACGCTAGCGTGGTTCTCCCACTGCTAGTGAACCTCGTAGAAGAGCGGCTGAAAAGAGACCCCCGTGCTGTGACTCGGCAGACGCGGCTTGCCAAGCTGCGGACCCGTCACGAGGCCCTACGGAGAGAATGGCTAGAGACGGTGGAGGCGCAACGCCTGAAGCGGCCCATCGCCTACTCAATGCTCGCGGCGACAGTGTGGGAGACAATCAAGGACGAAGACTGGATTCTGGCTAACGGAACGGCCAGAGGCTGGG
>WNGG01008586.1_pt1 | contig 11707 bp, 10 predicted proteins | sample 5400661 | NCBI WGS metagenome assembly WNGG01 (sample SAMN13153372, study PRJNA577476) | soil metagenome | isolation source: 100 cm soil or saprolite under Garry oak tree replicate 1 | place: USA:California | collected 2016-06-15 | reverse complement strand
AATTGCGGGTGTAGCTCAGTGGTAGAGCACCTCCTTGCCAAGGAGGACGTCGCGAGTTCGAGCCTCGTCACCCGCTCCAGCCTTCGCTTGGAGCGTAGCGCAAACTGAAGGCTGAAGCGTCCGCCGTAGCCTTCAAAGGCAGACCTCTCTAACTCAAAGCGACGGCTGGCAAGTCAACGTCAAAATCGGATTGTCCAAGACGCGCGTAGTTGTAGAATCTTGCACATGAAAACCACGTCGCTCCTCCTCTCGTCGTTCGGCGTGCTCGCCGTAGCGTTTTTCTGTTTCGCTTCGACTGCGAGCGCGGTCGATGAACCAAAAGATAAGACTCCATGGAAAATTACCGGCCAACTCGAAGAAGCCTGTTCGTGCGACGCCGCATGTCCCTGTTGGTTCGGTTCCAAACCGACCAAGATGACCTGTGGCGGCGGTCAGGTGCTCTTCATTCAGAAAGGCAATTACGGAAAAGTGAAACTCGGCGGAATTGCCATCGCGGCTATCGGGCAGAGCCCCGAGGGTCAGACGATGATGGAATCGTTCGGAAACTGGAATTTTGCCTACAACTACATCGACGAGAAAGCGACTCCGGAACAACGCAAAGCATTGGAAGCGATTGCTGCGAAGGTGTTGACGCCGGGCGCATCGAAGAAAACCGAAACGCGCTACGTGCCGATCAAGCGCAAGATTGAGGGCACAAATCATGAGATCACCCTTGGGCAGTATGGCACGTTTCGCGGCCACCTAGTCGAGGGCGGCATGGGCGGCGCTCCGAAAATCGCGAATCCGCCCGGGGCCGATCCGCTTCATCACGAATATTCGCAGGGCCGCACGTCAAAGATGATGTACACCGATGCGGACCAGAATTGGGCCTGGGAAAACTCGAACTATATGTTTGGGACGTTCACGATCGATAATGTCCAATACGAAAAATACGCCGCCGGTCTTACGCAAAAGATGGCGCAGATGAAGGACCAAAAAGCGCCCGAGAAAAAATAGCGCTGGCTGCCTATCTTGGCAGGGCGCCGGCACGAAGGATGTATCTCTGGCGCAAAGTCGCCGCGCCGCCCTGGCTGAACGCGCACGAAGCAAGATTACAAGCGCGCTCACTGGGCCACCTTGCTATCATCGCGAAGCCGGGCGGCAAGCGATTGCAGATGGAGATCGCGTGCGGTTCACAGTCGCAAGCGCAACATCTTCTTCGCGATTTTGGCGGGCGGATCGAAAAACTGCCGCGTAACTGGTGGAAACGGCTTGAACGCGACGGTAGATCAAAGCCGCTTAAGATCGGGAAGCGACTCGTCATAATAAGGAGCGGCGATTTCCAAATCGCCCCGGTTTGGAAACCGCCACTCCTTGTTATCCCAGCCGGTGCGGCATTCGGAACAGGCGAACACGCGACTACGGCGATGTCTCTCCTCTTGCTTGAACAGCTTACTTCCGGATGGAGAGCCGGTTGGTCTCTTGTCGATCTTGGCACTGGAAGCGGGATTCTCGCGCTGGCGGCCAAATGCTTCGGCGCAAAGCGTGTCCTAGCCGTTGATCTCGATCCTACCGCGATTTCAACTGCGAAAACAAATGCGCGGCTAAACAAGATCGACAAAGTTGATTTTCAATTAGGCGATGTGCGTCGCTGGAAGCCGGCACGCAAGATCGACATCGTTACCGCGAATCTGCTCAGCGAAATATTGATTCAGATTCTGCCGAAGCTAAAACGAAGCAATTGGTTGATTCTGTCGGGCGTTTTACGCGCGCAAGAGAAAGAATTTGTTCGTACTTTGCGACGCAGCAAGATCGACATCGTGGACGTGCGACGTCGCGGGAAATGGGTGGCGGTTTTAGCCAAAACTAGTTGACGCGGCGGACGAGTGACAGCTACGTTCCTCGAGCCTGGCGGCTTCGGTTTCTCTGCATTCTACGCGGTTTAATCATAAGCCGCGGCGCAATCCATGCAGATCGAAGAACTTTCCTACGCCATTGTCACTCCTTATTCGATGCGCAAATCGCGCACCGGTGGGATTGTTGGGCGGTTAATTTCGCGGACGGGACTCGATCTGGTTGGTGGACGGATGTTTGCGCCAAGTGCGGAGCTGGCAAAGCGCTACGCAGAAGGGATCGTAACTGAAACCAATGCGCGCCACCGCGCGACGCAGGAGTTGATTCGCGATTACGTCCTAAAAAATTTCACGGGCAATGTTAACGGCCAGCGGCCACGCATGTTATTTCTCATCTTTCGCGGCCCCGACGCCGTGGAAAAGATTCATCGCACGGTTGGTCACATCGTGCATGAACGCACCAGCGGGGAGACGATTCGCGACACGTACGGCGATTACATCACCGATACTTCGGGCAACGTGACTTACTTTGAGCCTGGGGTACTCGCGGTTTTCGATTCAAAAGCCGTTGAGCGTGACTTGAAATTGTGGGCGGAATTTTCCGATCGTGACGGGGGCATCCTGGATCAAGTCATCAATTTCCCAGCCGAAGCTAAGATCGAGAAGACGCTCGTGCTGATTAAGCCGGACAATTTCAGATTTCCAAATTTGCGGCCGGGCGGGGTTATCGAAGTTTTTTCTCGATCCGGGCTCTACATCATCGGATTCAAGGTTCATCGGATGAGCGTTACACAAGCGGAAGAATTCTACGGACCAGTGTTGCCAGTTCTTGAGCAGAAACTGGGCCTAGCGAGCGGCCGGGATAATTGGGAAAGCATTGTCGAATTCATGGCGGGAAGGAAACCAAGCGAATGTCCGTCGGACAAACGTGATACTGCTGGGACGGAAAAATCCATCGCCATCGTTTATCAAGGCGTGGACGCCGTGCGCAAAATCCGGGATGTCCTCGGCCCCACCGATCCAGCGAAAGCGCCGCCCGGTTCAATTCGGAAAGAATTTGGCCAGACGATTATGATCAATGCCGCCCACGCCTCTGATTCCGCCGAAAACGCGAAGCGCGAAATGGCGATCGTGCAGATCGATGAAAATAACTTCAAACCTCTGATTGAAAACTTCTACCCCCGCCAATAGCTTGCGCTCCCATTTTGAACAATCTCACAACTAGTCCCTTTGCCATGGAAATTTCCGAACGCGCCGCTCAACTCAGTCCTTCGCTCACGCTCTCGATCGACAGCAAGGCAAAAGCCATGAAAGCCGAAGGTATCGACGTTTGCGGCTTCGGTGCAGGAGAACCGGATTTTGACACGCCCGAGCACATCAAAGCAGCGGCGATCGCAGCGCTGGAGGCTGGCTTCACGAAATACACGCCCAGCGCAGGGATTCCCGAGCTGCGCCAGGCGATCTCGGAAAAATTGGCCGCTGACAACGAGCTCAGTTATCGCGCCGCTCAGATCATTGTAAGTAATGGCGCCAAGCACGCGTGTTACAATGCCATTCTCGCCACGTGTCAACCCGGCGATGAGGTTATCATTCCAGCGCCGTATTGGGTCAGCTACCCAGACATGGTCAGATTAGCGGGCGCCGAGCCCGTAATTGTGCCAACGAGCGAGCGCAATTCCTGGAAAATGCGCGCGTCGGATTTTGAAAACGCGATGACGCCACGGACAAAGATGTTGATCCTGAATAGTCCATGCAATCCGACCGGCTCCGTTTATACGCGCGAGGAATTGCAGGCGATTGTCGATGTTGCGGCTGAGGAGGATATTTACATTTTGTCGGACGAAATTTACGAGAAGCTGGTGTACGATGGCGCGAAGCACGTGAGCATCGCGTCCCTTTCCAAGGAAGCGTACGATCTCACACTTACGATTAACGGATTTAGTAAATCATACGCCATGACTGGTTGGCGCCTTGGCTATCTGGCCGCGCCGGAAGCGGTCGCCAAAGCGGTTGATTCAATCCAAAGCCATACCACATCCAATCCCTCTTCCTTCTCGCAGCACGGCGGGCTCGCTGCCCTGAAAGGCGATCAACAACCGCTCGCCGACATGCGCGAAGAATTCGATATGCGACGCAATTATATGTTCGATCGCATTTCTAAAATTCCGAACGTGACTGCGGTCAAGCCGCAGGGCGCGTTTTATGTGCTGGTCAACATCAGCCAACTCGGACTGACTTCGCAAAATTTCGCCGATCGTTTGTTGAGCAAGGCGAGTGTCGCAGTTATTCCAGGCGCCGCTTTCGGCGATGATCGCACAGTCCGGCTTAGTTACGCCACGAGCATTGACGTGATCAAAAAAGGCCTGGATCGATTTCAGGACTTTTGCCGCACACTCTGACATCGTCATCCTGAGTCGCGCCTTATTAATCGGTCATCCCGAGTCGCGCAGACGAGGAGGGACCTCACAGTCGTAGATTGCGAGAAGTTGTACCGAAAGCGGATAGTCCGCACGATCATGCACCGCACGTCTTTTTTTGTGTGATCGAACAACCTTTTGAGAGGTTCCTCGCTCCGTTCGGAATGACACGCTAAATGTAGTTACATGCCTGGTTATCTCGCGCTTATTTTGCACGCGCACCTTCCCTTCGTCCGACACCCCGAGCACGAGCATTTCCTCGAAGAAGACTGGTTCTTTGAGGCGATAACCGAGACGTACATTCCGCTGCTGCTTATGATGCAGCGATTGGTAAACGACGGAGTGGCATTCAGGCTCACAATGTCGATCACGCCGACTCTCTGCGCCATGTTCCAAGACGGGCTTTTGCGCGAGCGTTATGTGCGACATCTCGATCTTTTGATCGAACTAGTAGAGCGCGAGCAAAAACGGAATCTTAATCATCCAAAACTTAGAGAACTCGCGGATTTTTATTTCGAGATCTTTTCGGAAAGCCGGCGTTTCTTTGTCGAGCAATGCAAATGCAATCTGCTTGCGGCTTTTCGCGAGTTGCGTGAGACGGGCGTACTTGAAATCATTGCCTGCGCCGCCACCCACGGCTTGCTTCCCCTTCTTCAGCAGCAGTCCCCCCAAGCCGCTCGCGCGCAGGTTTTGATCGGAAGAGATGTATATGTCGATGTTTTCGGGACACATCCAATGGGTCTTTGGCTGCCCGAATGCGCTTACGCGTCGGGCGTGGAATCGCTTCTGCAAGAAGCGAACATTCGCTGGTTCGTTCTCGACGCACACGGTCTGATGTTTGGAAAACCGCGTCCGCGCCGCGCGATTTACGCGCCATGTTACACGTCAGCTGGACCGGGCGTTTTCGCGCGTGATAGCGAATCAAGCCGGCAAGTTTGGAGCGCACAGAGAGGTTATCCGGGCGATCCGGTCTACCGTGAATTCTATCGTGACATTGGCTTCGATCTTCCGATGGAGCATTTGGGACCAATTGCGCGCGGGAACAGAAAGTTTTCCGGCGTGAAATATCATCGCATCACTGGCCACGGTGAGGAGAAAGACTTGTATGATCGTGAAGCAGCGGAAGAAGCCGCAAAGGTACACGCCGCTCATTTTCTTGAACAACAACGACGGCAAATAGCTGAAGTCGGTCGACTAGGTTTTGATCCGTTGATTGTGGTCCCCTTCGACGCCGAATTGTTCGGTCACTGGTGGTTCGAAGGGCCGGACTTTCTTGAAAATCTCATTCGGAAAGCGGCAAACGAACAGCAAAGCTTGGTCCTAACAACACCAAGCGAATATCTCTCTACTCATCCAACCCAGCAAACCTTCAGACCAGCAACATCAACATGGGGCGAAAAAGGCCATCTCGAAGTTTGGCTTAACCAGAGCAACGCCTGGATTTATCCCCACCTGCATGCCGCCGCGCAGCGCATGAGCCAAACCGCGCGCAGGCATATGAACAATCCGACACCGGTTGCTGATCGCGTCCTACAGCAACTGGCGCGCGAACTCTTACTGGCACAATCGAGCGATTGGGCGTTCCTGATGAAGACAGGAACCGCAAAGGAGTACGCCACGAAACGGACGCAGGATCACCTTGCTCGTTTCAATCGATTGCATGATCAGTTCGCGGCGAACCATCTCGATGAAGCAATTCTAAGCGATTGCGAATGGCGCGATAACCTTTTCCCGAACGTAAACTGGCGGTATTACATATAACCTATTTGTCAGTCCGAGCGAAGTCGAGAGCTTGCCCTGAGCGAAGTCGAATGGGAGACTCTCACGTTTCTTCTGCTTTCTCGGGTCCAACAACAAGAGATGTCTCCCGACGTTCGCATAAAGCCACGGCGCGGGAGGCCACTCCGATCGACATGACAAAAAAGTTTAACGCGGTCATTCTAATCGCCTTGGCTTCGATTTGCGCGGCGATCGGGCAGGAGGCACCGACGCCAGCTCCAACTTCTTCGCCCACTCCGGAGGAATCTGCCGCACCCTCACCTGTACCGGAGCAAACTCCTTCAGCGTCTTCCACCAAGAGCGTGCGCATCAGCTTTGTTCCGCCGCCGCTGGAAGGAACCATCAGCCTGGGCATTTACGCCGGGAATGGCAAACTCGTCCGCGTCCTGCACCAAGAAGCTGAGTTGGATGAGTTCACAGTCGGCGCCGATGCGTTGGCGACACAATGGGACGGCAAGAATGACGATGGCGAAGACTTACCGGCTGGAAAATATCATGCTCGCGGCTACCTGGTTGGTCATTTCAAAGTGGACGATCTCGGCCAAGCGACGGCTTCGCCTGTCGAAAACAACGCGAACGGAAACGTGAAAGTGAGACTCATGCCGAATCCATTGGCTAACGACGAACGGCCGATGATCGCTCTTGGCATCGGATTTGACGACGAGAACAGCTTTCTTAAAACCATGGATGGATTGCCTTTGTGCACAGTGAGCAAGATGCCAAACTTGGTTCGCGCTTTGATCACAAAGCACAGCGAGAAATCAGTCGATGTTTGGCAGGATGATGGCGCGGTCGTCGAACAATTTCGGATCTCGAACGTCGACAAAATGATGGCTTTTGACTGTGGCAATTTTGAACTGAAGTAAGCGCGGCTGGTCACGACGAAAAATCTTTGTTAGTTAGCGCTCATGCCCGCTTCTCCCGAGTTTCAACATACCGTTGGCAAAACTGCCGGATTCAGTGGCACGTCGCTGCACACGGGCGAAAAGGTGTCGATCAAGTTGCATCCGGCGCCGGTCGATCACGGAATCAAATTCAAGCGCAAGGATTTGCAGGACGAACCGACAATCGACGCCAAGATCGAGAATCTGAAAATGGTTGAGCGCGCCACGACCATCGGCGAAGGCTCGGTGCGTGTTCACACGGTCGAGCACGTGCTGGCGGCTCTTTCGGCGATGGGCGTGGACAACGCCATTGTGGAGATGGACGCGAACGAACCGCCAATCGGCGATGGCAGCGCGCAACCTTATGTTGATGTCATCAAACGCGCCGGCGTGACCCCGCAGGATGCGCCGAGAAGCTTTTTCGACGTGCGCGACACAATGCACGTGGAATCGAAAACGGGCGCGTTGCTTGTCTTGTTACCGGATGAAACATTTCGCATTTCGTGCACGCAAGCCGGACCAAACAATCGTTTCACACAGTTCCTATCGATGGAAATTACGCCGGCAATTTTTGAGCGCGAGATAGCTCCGGCCCGAACATTTGTTTTCTACGAAGATGTTCAACCGCTCATGGAGAAAAATTTGATCAAGGGCGGCAGTCTCGAAAATGCGATTGTGGTGCGCGGGGAGGCGGTCTTGAGCAAAGAACCGCTGCGCTTCGCCGACGAATTTGTACGGCACAAAATTCTGGACATTATCGGCGATCTGGCGCTCGTCGGTCGGCCGATTCGCGGTCACGTGGTTGCGGTGAAACCCGGCCATGCGGCGAATGCAGAGCTGGCTCGCGCTCTCGCCCGCGAGCAAACGCGAAGAAGCGCGATGGCGGCACCGCGCACGATCCCCACCGGCGATGGCGGCCTCGACACTGACGAGGTAATGCAAATCTTGCCGCATCGGTATCCCTTTTTGATGGTTGATCGGATCATCGGCTTCGAGGCCGATAATAAAATTACGGGCGTAAAATCCATCACGATCAACGAGCCGTTTTTTCAGGGGCATTTCCCCGGTCATCCGGTGATGCCTGGTGTGATGCAAGTGGAAGCGATGGCGCAAGTGGCCAGCATTTTGTTGTATAAATTGGCGAAGACTTCGAGTCGCGTCGGCTATTTTATGAGCGCAGACGATGTAAAATTTCGCAAACCAGTTTTCCCCGGGGACACGATTTTCATTCACGCCGAACTAACAAAATCGCGCGGCAACCGCCTGGCGAAAGCGAAGTGCTACTGCGTCGTAAACGACGCGGTCGTTTCGGAAGGCGAATTGATGTTCACGTTTCTCGATAAATGAGCGACGTGCAGATTCACCCGACCGCAATTGTCGATCCACAGGCAAAAATCGGCGCAGGGACAACGATCGGACCGTATTGCGTTATCGGAGCCGACGTCGTCCTCGGTCAAAACTGCTGGCTCCAACATCACGTCACCCTTTGTGGACCGACGGATGCCGGAGCGAGAAACAAATTTTACGCCTACTGCTCCATCGGCCAGCAAACGCAGGACCTGAAATACCAGGGTGAACCGACTTACCTGGAAATCGGCGATGAGAATACATTCCGCGAATTCGTCACAATCAGCCGCAGCACGACGAGCAAAGGGAAAACGCGCATCGGAAACCGCGGAACCTTCCTCGCTTACAGCCACATTGCACACGATTGCGTGGTCGGAGATGACGTGGTTTTTTCCAACAACGGCACGCTAGCCGGCCATGTGGAGGTGGGTAATCACGCCATCATGGGTGGGCTCACGGCGGTGCATCAATTTTGCCGGATCGGACGGTTTGCGATCACCGGTGGCTGCTCAAAAATTGTCCAGGACGTTCCGCCGTTCATGATCGCGGATGGCAACCCGGCCGAAATTCGCGGGATCAATCTGGTCGGTTTGGAACGCAAGAATTTCCCACCCGAAAGCGTGAAGCTGATCAAAGAAGCGTTCCGTTTGATTTATCGCTCGAAATACAACACGCGCCAGGCAGTCGAAGCGATGCGCAAGGAATTACCTCAAAAAGAAGAGATCACCGAGATCATCGAATTCATCGAACAAAGCGAGCGCGGAATTATTCGCTAAGCGACAAACAAGCCCGAGGCTTTGGTATCAAAATTCCACCCGTAGTCCATCGTAAGCGATATGTGTGCTGGCGGGGAGCCGCGATTCCGCCGCTTGCGGCAGCTCGTGGCAGATGTGGGTGAAATAAGTCGCGTCCGGCTGGACGCGCAAGGCGATTTCCAACGCCTGATCCACACTGAGATGAGTCGGATGCGGTTTGTCGCGAAGCGCATCGATGATCAAGACTTTCACGCCCGCGATAAGATCGATAATCGAATCCGGTACGGCGCTGCAGTCGCTCAGGTAGGCGACAAGTTTTTGGTCCGCGCGCGAGAAAAGGTAGCCGTTCACAATGGAATCGCCATGCGGCACGGGCAACGGAGTGATAAAGGTCTCGCCTAGCTTAAACGGCTCATCAATAATGTGCGGCTCGGGCTTCAAATAATATGGAATCGGATTGCTGGTGTTGAACGCGAACCGAAACACGCGCTCCAGATCGCGCATCGTTTCGACCGACGCATAGACCGGCATCGAGCCCCGCGCATGGGAAAACCGCCGCAAATCGTCAAAGCCCATAATATGATCGGTGTGTGAATGGGTAAAAATCACGGCATCGACATTGCGGATACTTTCCCGGAGTGCCTGTGTCCGGAAGTCAGTCCCTGTGTCCACCACCCACGAGCACTCTGGTGTTTCGACGTAAATTGAAGAGCGCAACCGTTGATCGCGCGGATCGGGAGATCGACATACTGCGCAATCACAGCCGATCATCGGCACACCTTGCGATGTGCCCGTGCCAAGAAAGGTAACGGCGAGTTGAAAGTTGAGGATTGAAGATTGAATTGGCAAGCTGGCACTCTCAACTCTCAACGAACAACCATCAACTTTCTGCGATGCCCGCCGTCCTCGCTTTGTTGCGCATAAAAAATCTCGCTCTCGTGGAAGAGCTTGAATGGGAAATTGCGCCTGGTTTTATCGCCGTAACGGGAGAAACCGGTGCGGGCAAATCCATTATCATCGGCGCGTTGCAATTGTTGCTGGGGGAACGCGCCGACAAGTCGCTCATCCGCACCGGCGCGGATCTCTGCACGGTCGAGGCCGTTTTCGCGGGAGAAGATCTGAGAAAACTCAACGCGCAGCTTATCGAAGCGGGGGTCGAACCGTGCGAGAGCGATCTCATTGTCAAACGCACCTTCTCAGCCAGCGGAGGCAATCGGCAATTCATCAATGGCTCGCCGACCACGCTTGCCGTTCTAAAGAATCTCGGAGACGAACTTGTCGATCTTCACGGCCCGCACGATCACCAGTCATTGCTCTCGCCGGAGAAGCAATTGGGCTTGCTCGATTCGTTTGCGCGCGCCGAAGAGCAACTCGCCGAATATCGAAAGCATTATCGTCAATTGCAGACGCTGCTCGCTGAGCACGCCGCGCTCAACACGGTGGAGACCGCGCGCGAACAAGAGCTCGATCTGCTTCGCCACCAAATCAACGAAATCAGCTCGGCCAATCTGGTCGCGGGCGAAGAAGAGGAAATTGAGTCGCGTTACAAATTGGCCAGCAACAGCAAGCGACTGATCGAACTGGCCAGCACAATCGCGAACAAGCTTTCCGAAGCGGACGGGTCCGTTCTCTCGCAACTAGCGGAAACGCAGCGACTTCTTCGCGAGTTGGAAAAAATTGACGATTCGATTTCGCGATTTTCCTCGGCGCACGCGGCCGCAGTTATCGAACTTTCCGAAATTGCTCGCTCACTCTCGCAATACGCGGAAAAGCTCGATCTCGATCCGGCGCAGCTTTCCGCGCTCGAGCAGCGCGTTTCGCTCTTCGAAAGCTTGAAGCGGAAATATGGCGGCTCGATCCCCGAAGTCATGGCCTTCGGAGAACGCGCGGCTGAGCGCATGGGAAAGATCGAAGGACGAGATGCCGAGCTTGAGCGTCTGGCTAGCGAAATTGAAAAGATCCGCACGCAAATGAACCGCAGCGGGGAAGCAGTGCGCAAATTGCGGGTCAAAGCGGTACCCAAACTTTCCGAAACCATTCGACGCAATCTTCGCGATCTCGGATTTCGTCAGTCGGAGTTTAAGGCACAGCTGTTCGCGCTTGATGAGCCACGCCCGAATGGCTTCGACTCTGTAGAATTACTGTTCTCACCGAATCCAGGCGAACCGTTGAAAGATCGATACCAACATCGGTGGCGAGATCGCGCATGCGGTCGGAGCAAAGATGCAAAACTTGGGACACGATCATCAAGTGATTTGCATCACTCACCTGCCCCAAGTGGCTGCGACTGCCTCTTCTCACTTCGTCGTGACAAAAGAAGTTGTGCATGGCCGCACTTTTTCGAATCTGCGCGAGGTTAGCGGGAAAACGCGCAATGAAGAAATCGCACGAATGCTTGGCGGGAAGAGTGAATCGGCGTTGAAGCTGGCCGCCAGCCTTTTAAAAGGCAGGAGCGATTGATTCAATCGCAGGTGGATCGGCCGCTCCGCCGGGCGATGGTAAAGTAATTGCGGCTCTGCCGCCCCCTTTAACATCGAGCAAGGGACTGCTCGATCCACCAATCTACCCACCTATTTCTTCACCGGGCCGAGCGGTAGCACGATTTTGCCGAACAGTTCATTGAGCACCTGCGCGAGTCCGGCGTAGATCGCGGAGAAGCCGCAAACGATTCCTTCATAGCCGGTCGCATGTTT
>WNGG01007959.1_pt1 | contig 11708 bp, 11 predicted proteins | sample 5400661 | NCBI WGS metagenome assembly WNGG01 (sample SAMN13153372, study PRJNA577476) | soil metagenome | isolation source: 100 cm soil or saprolite under Garry oak tree replicate 1 | place: USA:California | collected 2016-06-15 | reverse complement strand
GCCGGGTATGTCGACGGCGAGCGAGACGTACCAGCGTCCGCACGGGTCACGGGACACCGTCACCGTCGCCGGGTCGATCGTGGCGGGGTCGATGCCGGGCCAGGACCAGGTGAACGCCAGCGGCGTGTCCATCTTCGCCAGGAACAGCGCGCCGTCGCGCCACCGGAACCCGGACCGGGTGTACTCCGCGGACTGCCGCCCCTGCCGGGACTTGAACCGCGGACACCGTGCGCGCTTAGCGAAGAACGCGGTGTACGCGGCCTGCTGGTGGCGGATCGCCTGCTGCAACGGCACCGAGGACACCTCGTTCAGCCACGCCAGGCCGGTGCCGGTTTTCATGGCGGTCAGGTAGGCGCTGGCCTGGGTGAGGCTCGTCCCGGCTTTCCCGGCGCGGTACCGCTGGTGCCGCCACGCCAGGGTCACGTGCGCGCGCCACACGGCCCCCGGACGCCAAACGGGGGCGCGCTCTCAGATACGAGCGCGCCCCTTACGATGTCGCGGGACTCGGTCGAACCGTCAGACGCTACGCGCGTCTGCCGTCAACTGCGCCGCGAATGCTTCCCACGCCTGCCGCCCGAAGGCGAGGCGGGGACCGTCAGGGTTCTTGGAGTCTCGGACGAGCACCGCGCCGGGTGCGTCCGCGACTTCGATGCACTCGCCGCCACCGGAACCGCTGTAACTGGACTTGCGCCACGTGGCGCTCATGCTTTCCATAGCTCCTCAGCTATCTTCCTGATCAGGTCGGCTGATGCCCCCTGAGACAGTGCGTCAGCCCGGAGGGCTTCGAACCGCTGTGTCACCTGTGACAGGATGTCCTCGTTCTCTGAAACTTGCCCATCAGAGATGTTGTCCTGAAACACGGTACTTGACCTATCGGCAGCCTCGGCAATGACGAACCCGCCTTGCAAGCCGATGTGCGCGCCGGCCGTGAGCGGGATCACCTGAAGCGTGATGTTTACCTGCTGGGATGCCTCCACTAGATGCAAGAGCTGTTCCCTCATCACGTCGGCGCTGCCCACCTGACGGTGCAACGCGGTCTCGTCTATCACCGCGTAGACGAGCGGGGCGGCATCAGCGGTGAGGATCTCCTGGCGTGCCAGCCGTGCCGACAGAAGGTTCTCCAGCTCGTCCTTGGTCGTGTGGGGCTTCTTGCTGAGCACCGCACGCGCATACTCGGGAGTCTGGAACAAGCCAGGCACCAGGTTCGGCGCGAAGATGCGCAGGACCCGGGCGGCGCGCTCGTGCGGGACGAACGGGCGGTAGGACGCGGGGAACGGCAGGTCCCGTAGCCGCTCCTCCATCATCTGGAACACCTTCGGATACCCGAAGAACTCGTCCGCCGCCTTCGCGAACTCAGGGATGAGTTTTTCACCGTGCGGTGCCAGCGCTATCCGGACTATGTGTGGATCGAGGTCGAAGACCTCGGCGGGACCTGGATCGTGAGCCCCCGAGACGGCGACCGACCCCACGGGCTGGACATCGTCGAGGCGCTGTCCGGCGCGGACAACTGGGGCATGGAGGTGACCCCAGACGGGGACCGGGTCTGCTGGGCGAGGCTGGAGTGGTGATCATCGCCGAACAGCCCAGGAACCCCAGCACGTGCTGACCACAGCCGAACTGAAGGCCTACCGACGCGCTCTGGAAAGAGCCATCGCGTTCTTCGGCCGGCAGGACCCTGTCCCCCCGGTGCGCGCTGACCTGCAAAACCAGCTTGACCAGGTGAGAGCCGAGCAGGACCACCGCGCCAGGGCCACCCATGCGTGAGCACGATCTCACCGAGCATCTCAAGACGATGCCCGACGAGGAACTCAGGGACATCCGGCGCGATCTCCAGACCGGCATCGGCTTAATGCCGCCTCATTCGCCCATGTACACCCCGGCCCGCGCGCACCTGGTCGCCGTGACCGCCGAACTGGCCCGCCGCGCTGACCGGCAGGCCTGACGGTCTCCCAGGCCCCCGTTTGCTCCTTGATCCTGGCGGGTTGAGGCAGGGAACGAGATGAGCAACCCCGGCCCAAGCACTGCCATTCTCAAGGCCGGGGGTTGCGTCATGCCTGCCCGTCCAGGCACGCATCGCTGGTCACTCCCGGCGCTTCCGCACCGTGAGTGACGCATTCCTGATGGTCTGCTTACGCACAAGCGGACGCAAGCAGCCGGGAACTCGCAGTTTCCGCCCACGTGCCGCGGAATCGGCCCGCAAGCCACGCGCTAATGGCAGCTAATGGCCTGTTAATGCCGCGCCAACCGCTAATGGCAGCTAACCCATTAGAGGCCGGTTAGCTAACCGCGCTAATCGCCTAACCTGCCGCGTTAGCCTAAGGCGAGATGCCTTACCGCACCCTACCCCGAACCCCTCGCCGGACTAGCCATGAAACGAGGTGACAGAGCCAGATCCGGATCGAGGCCACGTTGACGGTTTGGCGCGGATGGGGCGGGCGAGGAGGGATGCGCTCAGGGCGGTGGGCCGATCAGGGGAACATGTCGACGGTGAGGGTGGCTTCGGTGCTCGGGATGCCCTGGTCGGCGGCCCGGCGGTCGGCCATGGCCAGCAGCCGGCGGATGCGGCCGGCGATCGCGTCCTTGGTCAGCGGCGGGTCGGCGAGCTGGCCGAGCTCCTCCAGGCTGGCCTGCCGGTGCGCCATCCGCAACTGACCCGCCATGGTCAGGTGCTGCGGCGCGTCCGGGCCGAGGATCTCCAGGGCACGCTCCACCCGCGCGCCCGCCGCTACCGCGGCGCGCGCGCTGCGGCGCAAGTTGGCGTCGTCGAAGTTGGCCAGCCGGTTGGCGGTGGCCCGGACCTCGCGGCGCATCCGGCGCTCTTCCCAGGCCAGCACGGCCTGGTGCGCGCCGAGCCGGGTCAGCATGGCGCTGATCGCCTCGCCGTCCCTGATCACCACCCGGTCCACGCCGCGCACATCACGCGCCTTGGCGTGCACCTTCAGCCGGCGCGCCGCGCCGACCAGGGCGAGCGCCGCCTCGGACCCGGGGCAGGTGATCTCGAGCGCCATCGAGCGCCCCGGCTCGGTCAGCGACCCGTGGGCCAGGAACGCGCCGCGCCACGCGGCCACGCAGTCGCAGGCCGAACCCGCTACCACCTGCCTGGGCAGGCCGCGCACCGGGCGCCCGTAGCTGTCGATGAGCCCCGCCTGGCGGGCCAGGCTCTCGCCGGCCTGCCCCTTGCTCACCCGTACCAGGTAACGGTTGCCCTTACGCAGGCCGCTCGGCGAGAGCACGAGGAACTCGGCCGGGTGCCCGAACACCTCGGTGATGCTGGCGCGCAGCCGCCGGGCTGCCGCACCGGTGTCGAGCTCGGCCTCGATGACCACCCGGCCCTCGGACAGGTGCAGGCCGCCGGCGAATCTGAGCAGCGTGGAGACCTCGGCCTTGCGGCAGCAGGGCTTGATCACCTGCACCCGGCTGAGCTCATCCTTCACCACGCTGGTCATCGCCATGCGGCGTCACTCCCCCTACTAGGTCCCGGCCCACGAGGTCCCGGCACCGTCCGGTAGCTCGCAAAGATCTGCGCGTACGTTTTCGCCAGCAGCCTCGGATCATGCCTGGGCGTGCCGTCGGCCGCGGCCACGTCCGCCATCACCAGCCGGGCCCCGAGGACAGCAGCGGCCTTTTCCAGGTCGGCCAGGTTACCGGTTCCGGCGGCCTTGGTGTCGGCGAGGACTATATCCACAGTGAGCGCAGGCGCGTGCCCGGCGAGGACCTCGAGGTGCTTGTGCGGCGAGAATCCCTCCGTCTCCCCTGGCTGCGGCGCCAGGTTGAGGACGAGCAGCCGCCGCGCCGTGGTCATGTGCAGCGCCGAGGCGAGCTCGGGCACCAGCAGGTGCGGCAGCACGCTGGTGAACCACGAACCGGGGCCGAACACCACCCACTCCGCGTCCAGCACGGCGCGCACCGCCTGGGGCACGGCGGGCGGGTCGGCGGGCAGCAGCGTGATCGACCGCACCTGGCCCGGGGTGCTGGCGCACGCCACCTGGCCCTGGACCGTGCTGACGTCGTCCGGCCGATCCGGGTCGGCGCCGACCACTTCCGCGACGATGTCCAGCGGCACGGCGGCCATGGGCAGCACCCGGCCGCCGGTGCCGAGCAGCCTTCCCACCCACTCCAGGCCCGCGACCGTATCGCCGAGCAGGTCCCACAGGGCCACGATGAGCAGGTTGCCGACGGCATGGCCGGCCAGCTCGCGGTCGCCGCCGAACCGGTGCTGCACCACCTTGCTCCAGGTAGTGCCCCACTCGTCGTCGCCGCACAGCGCGGCCAGCGCCATCCGCAGGTCACCGGGCGGCAGGACGCCGAAGTCGCGGCGCAGCCGACCGCTCGACCCGCCGTCATCCGCGACCGTCACGATCGCGGTGAGATCATCGGTCACGCGGCGCAGGGCCGACAGCGACGTCGCCAGCCCGTGGCCGCCACCAAGCGCTACCGCCCTGAGGCCCGTCCCCAACTGCTCACTCCCGACCCAGATCCCGGTGTACCACCTGCACGTCAGCCCCCACGGCGGAATCACCGAGGCCGCCGGCGACGCGCGCCGCCAGCTCGTCGGCGATCGCCACGCTGCGGTGCTTGCCGCCGGTGCAGCCCACGGCGAGGCTGACGAACCGCTTACCCTCCCTTTCATAGCCGGGAAGCACCACATGAAGCAACTCTGCGTAATGACGCAGGAACTCCTTGGCGCCAGGCTGGGCCAGGACATACTCGCGGACCGGCTCATCCTGTCCCGTCATCGGGGCAAGCTCGGGGATCCAGTGCGGGTTAGGCAGGAACCGGCAGTCGGCCACCAGGTCGGCGTCCACCGGGAGACCGTATTTGTAGCCGAACGAGACGACACTGAGCCTCAGTCCAGCCGCCGCGCCGCCGCCGAAGAAGTCGCGCATCCTGGCCCGCAGCTCGTGCACGTTGAGCCGGGTCGTGTCGAGCACCAGGTCGGCGTCACCGCGCACCTCCCGGAGCAGTTCGCGCTCGGCCGCGATGCCGTCGGTGACCCGGCCGCTGCCCTGCAGCGGGTGCGGCCGCCGCTCGCTGTCGAACCGGCGCACCAGCGTGTCCTCGGCGGCCTCGAGGTAGACGACACGGGCGGTCGCGCCGCGTGCGCCGAGGTCGCTGACGGCTGACTTCAGGTCGGTGCTGAAGGCGCGGCTGCGCACGTCGACCACCGCGGCCAGCCGGCTGACCGCGCCGTTCGACCTGGCCGCGAGGTCGACCATGGTCGGCAGCAAGCCCGGGGGCAGGTTGTCGACCACGAACCAGCCCAGATCCTCGAGCGACTTGGCCGCGGTGGACCGCCCCGCCCCGGACATGCCGGTGATGACGACGATATCCGCCGGGTCGTCAGCCGTCCTCATGCCGTTCCCCCTGTATCGGTGGTTCTGCCTGGTTGGAGCCCATGGCCTCGCGGGGGGGTCTGGGGGGATCGTCCCCCCGGGCCAGCACCCCCGAGATGGTGGCGGCCAGCCGGGGACCGATGCCCGGCACCGCCGCGATCTGGACGATACTTGCGGAGCTGAGCTTACGCACCGAGCCGAAGTGCTTGAGCAGGGCCTTGCGCCGGGCCGGGCCGAGCCCGGGCACGTCGTCGAGCGCGCTGGCGGTGGCGGCCTTGCCGCGCTTCTGCCGGTGATAGGTGATCGCGAACCGGTGCGCCTCGTCCCGGACCCGCTGCAGCAGGTAGAGCCCCTCGCTGCTGCGGGGCAGGATGACCGGGTACTCCTCGCCCGGCGGCCAGACCTCCTCCAGGCGCTTGGCCAGCCCGCAGACAGCCACGTCGTCGATGCCCAGCTCGGCCAGGGCCCGCGCCGCCGCGTCGGCTTGCAGCGGGCCGCCGTCGACGACCACCAGGTTGGGCGGGTAAGCGAATTTCCTCGGGGCGGTTGCGTCTTCCTCCGGGTCGGGGTCGCCGAGGGTGTCCAGCTCGCCGGTCTTCTCACGTTCGGCCAGGTAGCGGCGGAACCGCCGGGTGATCACCTCATGGATCGCGGAGATGTCGTCGGTGCCGTCCGTGCCCTTGATCGCGAACCGGCGGTACTCGCTCTTGCGCGCCAGGCCGTCCTCGAACACGACCATCGACGCGACCACGTGCGTGCCCTGCAGGTTCGAAACGTCATAGCACTCGATCCGCAGCGGCGCGTCGTCCAGGGCGAGCGCCTCCTGGATCTCGCTGAGCGCCTTGCTCCGGGTGGTCAGGTCGCTGGCGCGGCGGGTCTTGTGCAGGGCGAGCGACTGGCCGGCATTGCGGGCCACGGTCTCGAGCAGGGCCTTCTTGTCGCCGCGGCGCGGCACCCGCAGGCTGACCGGGCCACCGCGGCGTTCGGCCAGCCACTGGCTCATGGTGGCCGGATCCGGCGGCAGTTCCGGCACCAGGACCTCGCGCGGGATGCCGGCATTGACCGCCTCGGCGTCGGCCGGGGTGTCCGCGTAGACCTGGCCGAGGAACTGCTCCACCAGGCCGGCCGGGGTCACTTCCTCGATCTTGTCCAGGACCCAGCCGCGCTGGCCCCGGACCCGGCCGCCGCGCACGTAGAACACCTGGACGGCCGCCTCGAGCTGATCCTCGGCCAGCGCGATCACGTCGCAGTCGGTGCCGTCGCCGAGCACCACCGCCTGCTTCTCGATCGCGCGCTCCAGGGCGCGCAGGTCGTCGCGGAGCCGGGCGGCGCGCTCGAACTCCTCCTCGGCGGCGGCCTGCTTCATCTCGGCCTCGAGACGGCTGGCGAACCGGGTGGTCTGCCCGGCCATGAAGTCGCAGAAGTCCTCGGCCAGCCGGCGGTGGTCCTCCGCGCTGATCCGCTTGACGCACGGCGCGGAGCACTTGCCGATATAGCCGAGCAGGCAGGGGCGGCCGATCTGGCCGGACCGCTTGAACACGCCCGCCGAGCAGGTGCGTACCGGGAACACCCGGAGCAGCGTGTCCACCGTGTCGCGGATGGCCCAGGCGTGGCTGTACGGACCGAAGTACTTGGTGCCCTTGCGCTTGGCGCCGCGCATGACCATGACCCTGGGGTAGTCCTCGCCCATGGTGACGGCCAGATAGGGATAGCTCTTGTCGTCCCGGTACTTGATGTTGAACCGGGGGTCGAACTCCTTGATCCAGGAGTACTCCAGCTGCAGCGCCTCGACCTCGGTACCGACCACGGTCCACTCGACGCCCGCGGCGGTCGTCAGCATCATCTGGGTACGCGGATGCAGGCTGGCGAAGTCGGCGAAGTAAGAGTTCAGCCGCTGCCGGAGCGACTTGGCCTTGCCGACGTAGATCACCCGGCCGCGCTGGTCGCGGAATTTGTAGACCCCCGGGGATTCGGGAATCTCGCCCGGCGCCGGCCGGTAGCCGTGCGGATCTGCCACGAAGTAACTTTACGCTCCCCCAGATCCAAAGGGCCCGGGTCTGACGGGCCCGCGCTCCGGCCGGCCACGATGACCTTCGTGGGTACCTTCTTCGCCGCAGCCGGACGGCTGTCCGTCCGCTTCCGCTGGGCCATCCTGCTGGCCTGGGTGGCCGGCGCCGCCGCGGCCATGGCGCTGCTGCCGTCGCTGTCCAGCGTGACGCAAAGTGACAACACCTCGTTCCTGCCCGCCCGCGCCCCCAGCGAGCAGGCGGCCGTCCTGGCCTCGCCCCTGCAGGGGGCCGCGCTGACCGCGGTCACGGTGGTGGCCGCCCAATCGGGCGGAACACGGTTCGACCGGACGCTGTCCGGCGCGGACCAGGCGTTCGTCACCCGGCTGACGGCTTCCCTGTCCCGGGTGGCCAGGGTGGTCGCGGTGCGGGACGCCGGGCAGTCGGCCGACGGGCAGGCCGAACAGCTCCTGGTCCTGGCCCGGCTGGCCCAGTCGGGCGGCCTCGCCGCGTCCCAGCAGGCCAGCCTGGTGGCGGAGGTGCGTGACGCGATCCGCGCGGCGGGGCCGCCGCCCGGGTTCTCGGCCCACACGGCGGGCACGGTGGCCACCCGGGCGGACACCAACGCCACCTCAGGCAAGACCGGCGGCCAGGTCCAGTGGTTCTCCATCATCTTCGTGATCGCGCTACTCATCGCGGTGTTCCGGTCGGCGCTTGCGCCGCTGATCGCGGTGCTCCCCGCGGTGGTGGTGGTACTGGTCGCCGAGCGGCTCACCGCGGAAGCCGCCGTGCACGGCCTGGGCGTCTCGCAGATCGCCTCGCTGCTGCTGATCGTGCTGGTGCTCGGCGCGGGCACGGATTATGCGCTGTTCCTGATGTTCCGGGTGCGGGAGGAGATGCGGGCCGGGCTGGCCTTGGGGGGGTCCGGGGGGGTTGTCCCCCCGAAGCAACGCTGCCGCGAGGCGATCGTGTTCTCGGTGGCTCGGGTCGGCGAGACGATCACGTTCTCGGCGGGCATTCTCATCGCGGCGCTGCTGTCACTGGCCAGCGCCACCTTCAGCCTGTACTCAGGGCTGGCGGCCCCGCTGTCCATCGCGATCGGGCTGATGCTCCTGGCCGGGCTCACCCTGCTGCCTGCCCTGCTCGCGATCTGCGGCCCGGTCGCGTTCTGGCCGTCCTCGGTCCGGCCCGGCGCCGGGCGCGCCGGCTGGTGGGGACCGGCCTGCTCGCGGATCGTCCGGCGGCCGCTGGCGACGCTGGTCATCGGCCTCGTCGTCTTCGGCGCGCTGGCAGTGGCCTCGGCGGGCTACCTGGCCGCGGGGTTCGGCGGCGCGGCGACCGGCCCGGCGGGCAGCGATTCCGCGGCCGGTGATGCGCTCTTGACCAGGCACTTTCCCCAGACGGCGGCCAACCCGACGGTCATCGTGCTGCGCCTGCGGCAACCCGCCTGGGCGGCCGCCGCCCTGGTGACCGCCGCCGGGCGGCAACTCGCCGCCGACCCGGTGTTCACCTCGGTGTCCGGGCCGCTGAACGCCAACGGGACGACGCTGACCGCGGCCCAGTACGCCGCGCTGTACGCCGCCTACGGCCCGGCGCGTGCGCTGCCGGCCTCGGCTGCGGCCCGGGTCCCGCGGGCGGAACTGACCGCCTACCAGGCCTACCGGGCCAGCGGGTCGTACGTGAGCGCGGACGGGTACACGATCTCGTTCGCCACGTCGCTCGCGGCGGGAAGGGCGACGACCACCGCGGCGGCGCAGGCGGTGCCCGGCATCCGGGGCGCGGCCGCCCGCGCGGCGCGGGCCGCCGGCGCCTCCGCCTCGGGGGTCACCGGGCAGGCGGCGTTCACCTACGATGTCGCCCAGTTGTCCGGCAGCGACCTGCGCACCGTCATCCCGATCGCCATCGCCGTCATCGCGGTGCTGCTCGCGCTGGTGATGCGGAGCCTGATCGCGCCGCTTTACCTGATCGTCTCGGTCGTGCTTTCCTACTTCTCCGCCCTCGGGCTGACCGTGCTGGTGTTCATCAAGGCCGCCGGCCAGCCGGGGCTGACGTTCATCCTGCCGTTCCTGCTGTTCATGTTCCTGCTGGCGCTGGGCGAGGATTACAACATCCTGGTCATGACGCGGATCAGGGAAGAGGCCCGCCACCTGCCGCTGCGCGAGGCGGTGAGCCGGGCGCTGAGCGTTACCGGGACCACGGTGACCTCGGCCGGGCTGGTGCTGGCCGGGACGTTCGGGGTGCTGGCGATCGTGGGTTCTGGCAGCGCCGGGGCGCAGAACGTCCGGACGATCGTGGACGTCGGGGTCGGCCTCGCGCTTGGCGTGCTGATCGACACCTTCGGCGTCCGGACGCTGCTGGTGCCGTCGGCGGCGGTGCTGATCGGGCGGTGGAACTGGTGGCCGTCCGCGCTTTCCCGGGCGCGGCCGGACGTCCGGCCGCCCGCCGGGACCGAGGACGCTTCCTTTACAACGTATAAGTTATTACTTAAGCTGGCCTTCGAGGGCTGCGGGCCGGGGGGCTCGCTGAGCTGACGAGGGGCACACATGGCCGCGCCGGATATGGCTGTCGAACACCTGGGCGCCGAGTATTTCCAGGATCCCGATTCCGTGCACGCCCGGCTGCGGGAGCAGCGCCCGGTCACGCCGGTGATCATGCCGGACGAGACGCCCGCGTGGCTGGTCACCGGGTACGCTGAGGCGCGCGCGGCGCTGGCCGATCCGCGGCTGCGCAAGAACATGCCGGGCCGGCGCCAGGAGCCGGACTCGATCTACGCCGCCCTCGAAGTGCACATGCTCAACAGCGATCCGCCGGACCACGAGCGGCTGCGCAGGCTGGTGAACAAGGCCTTCACCGCGCGCCGTGTCGAGCGGCTCAGGCCGCGGATCACCGCGATCACGACGAGGCTGCTTGACGACATGTCGACCCTTGGGGGCCAGGCCGAGGTGGACCTGCTCGCGTCGTTCGCGTTCCCGCTGCCGATCACGGTGATCTGCGAGCTGCTCGGCGTGCCGGTCGCCGACAGGGACGACTTCCGTACCTGGTCGGCCACCGCCGTCTCGGACACGGCCCCGCCCGAGCTGTCCCGGGCGCACGCCGCCGCGCTGATCCGCTATTTCATGGACCTGCTGGCCGTCAAGCGCCGCGAACCCGCCGACGACCTGCTGTCGGCTTTGACCGCGGCCCGGGACGACGGGGACGGGCTCAGCGAGAACGAACTGGTGTCGATGGCCTTCCTGCTGCTGGTGGCCGGCCACCAGACCACGGTCAACCTGATCGGCAGCGGTGTGCTCGCGCTGCTCCTCAACCCGGCCGAACTGGCTCGGCTGCGCGCCGACCCGGCGCTGATAGGCGGCGCGGTGGAGGAACTGCTCCGGCACGTGAACCCGGTCAACAACGCGACGTTCCGGCGGGCGGCCGAGGCGGTCGAAATCGGCGGCGTGCGCATCGGCCGGGGCGATGTCGTGCTTATTGCGCTGAGCGCGGCCAACCGGGACCCGTCCCGCTTCGGCGACCCGGACCGGCTGGACCTTGGCCGGGACAGCTCGGGGCACCTGGCGTTCGGCCACGGCATCCACCACTGCCTGGGCGCGCCGCTGGCCCGGCTCGAGGCGCAGATCGCCCTGGCCGGCCTGCTGGAGAGGTTCGGCTCGATGCGGCTGGCGGTGCCGGCGAACTCGCTGCGCTGGCGGCCGAGCACGCTCATCCACGGCCTGGAGTCGCTGCCGGTGCGGCTGGTCCCGGCCGGCTGAGCGCTCGCCCGCCGGGCGGCGCTACGTCAGGTGGTGCTGCTGCGGGTGTAGGTACGGAGCGCAGCACGTCGAGGCATTTGGGTCCACGGGAGCGCCCAGGCGGCCTGGCGGATACCGGTGGGGAGATGCGGCCGTGGTCGATGATGGCCACCTGGTCGCACACCTGCTCGGCTTCTTCGAGATAGTGGGTACTCACCACGACGGTGACGTCTCCTGCGGAGGAGGTTAAGTCTGGCAGCTGCTTGCCGCCGCTCCTCCCAGATCAGGCACCAAGTCCGGCGTGTCGCAACTTCAGCTCACCTCACGCGCCCGCACATACGGCCGCGGCAGGCAGCGTGCCTGTCCGCTCAGGGTCAGGTATCCAGCAGGCCGCGGAGATCCGCGGCCTGGCGGTGCAGCCCGGCCTCCGGCACCGGGTCAGCGGCGAAGATCGCCTCCCAGGCGATCGGCCCGCCCGGGGCTGGATCGTCCTGGTACCGGGGCAGGACATGAGTGTGCAAGTGCGGGACGGTGTTCCCCAGTGTCATGTAGTTCAGCTTGACCGGCTTGAACCGTGCCCGGACCGCCCGTCCCGCCGCGAGGACCTCAGCCCAGTACTGGCCCGCCTGAAGCGGGTCCAG
>WNGG01009269.1_pt1 | contig 11710 bp, 8 predicted proteins | sample 5400661 | NCBI WGS metagenome assembly WNGG01 (sample SAMN13153372, study PRJNA577476) | soil metagenome | isolation source: 100 cm soil or saprolite under Garry oak tree replicate 1 | place: USA:California | collected 2016-06-15 | reverse complement strand
TTATCGCTCCGTCCATGGGCCGGCCCGTCGGGGTGGCTCAGCCTGGTGGAGCGTCGGACTCATAGGGTTCTGCCGTAGCCTGACCGCGGCGCTCCTGGGACATCCGAAGGTCCGGGGTTCGAATCCCCGCCCCGACACTCCTATCGCCTTTGACTTCGTTCCGACCGTCTATCGTTCGAGTCGCATCCGATTGTAACAGACGATGTTACACACGTCGAAATATCCTTCGAGTCAGTGCGGCCGCCCGGAGATGGTGCGGGAGGTCTCTCTCGCACACGGACGGAGGGGAATCGAATGGCCGATGAGAAGAAGTCGAAGATGTCGAGACGGAGCTTTCTGCAGAAGACGGCGGTGGGAGCGGCTGCCGTCGGCGCGATGACCGCGGCGCCGACGATCCTGAAAATGACCGAGAACGTCCAGGCGAGCCCGCCGCCGGGTGATGTGAACACCCCGGTCATGGCCTACGTCAAGGACGCGGCCCAGGGGACCGTCGTCGTGATGTGGGGCACGCAAGAGATCGTGACGAGAGATCCCGGGCTCGTGAACCGTCTCACGACGTACGCGAGGTGAGCGCCGATGTCGTCCCATCGCGAGGCGCCGACGATTTCGAAGGATCCGGTCGCCGACAATACCGACCTCTACGCGTTCGTCGATCCAGTCGACACCTCGAAGGTCACGATCCTCTCGAACTTCATCCCGCTCGAGGAACCCGCGGGCGGCCCGAATTTCTTCCAATTCGGAGACGACGTCCTGTATGAGATCCTGGTCGACAACAACGGGGACGGCGTCGAGGACGTTACCTACCAATTCCGATTCAAGACGACGACGCAGAACCCCGCGACGTTCCTCTACAATACGGGGCCGATCGGCTCCCTCACGGACCCGAACTGGAACGTGCGACAGCTGTACTCCGTGACGAGAGTCGTGGGCCTACGGAGGACCGGCAGTTCGACCGTTCTCGGTTCGGACCTGCCGACCCCGCCGGTCCGGATTGGCCCGCGCTCCACGCCGGATTACGCGACCTTGGCAGACTCCGCCGTGAGCAGCCTCGGCAGCGGCGTCAAAACTTTCGCGGGACAGCGGGGCGAAGGCTTCTACGTCGACCTCGGCTCGATCTTCGACCTAGGGGCTCTCCGGCCGTTCCAGAACCTGCATCTGATCCCGACGCCCGCCGCGCCCGGCGTCAACGGCACGAAAGGCTTCAACGTCCACACGATTGCGATCCAGGTCCCGAAGACGGACCTGACCCGGAACGGCTTCAATCCGTCGGACCCCGCGGACCCGCGGTCCGTGATCGGCGTCTGGTCCGCCGCGAGCCGTCGCAAGGGGACGATCCGGGAGCAGAACGCGCGAATCGTGCAGAGCGGGCCGTGGGTCCAGGTGAGCCGCCTCGGCGAGCCTTTGATCAACGAGGTCGTGATCGAGCTGGGCGAGAAGGACCTCTGGAACAGCCAGACCCCGGACGGGGATTCCCAGTTCCTCGATGACTACGCGCACCCGCAGCTCCAAGGCCTGTTGCCCGTCCTGTACCCCGGCGTCTTCCCGAACCTCGCGGCCCTCACCGGGACCGGGGCCTCCCGGGCCGACCTGATTGCGATCCTGCTAACGGGGATTCCCTCCGGCATCATCCCGGGATTCCAGAACTCGAACGGCCCGACGCAGGCGGACGAGCTTCGCGTGAACCTGGCATTCGCCCCGAGCTATCCGGCCACCGACTCGGGCATCAATCCACCCGGGGACAGTGCGAAGCGCTTCGGCCTCCTGGGAGGCGACCTGGACGGCTTTCCGGACGGCCGGCGGGTGTTCGACAACGTGACCGCGGTCGAGCTCCGCGCGATCGCGGGAGCGACGTACCCCTTGATCGACAGCAGCTTCACGCCGGACGCCGCCGCCGGCCTGTTGATGGACGGGACGAAGGAAGATCTCCCGTTCATCTCGAAATTCCCCTACCTGGCGGTTCCGTACGAGGGATACGAGCACTCGCACGACCCGTAGCCCGGGCGGGTGCTCAGGACCCGCAGCGCCTCGGGCCCTGCGACATTGCTCGGCCCCCGGTCCGAGTCGGGCGGAGATTCGCGTGGGGCACGAGCGACCACAAAAACGCATCAGTGGTACTGTGGGGGTCAAGAACCGGGGTACGGCTGGACCCCCGGGTGATGATGCCTTGACCGGGCACCGTTTGAGCGTATCCTTCGTGGGGTTGGGTTATGTTGGACTCTGTACGGCGGTCGCCTTCGCGAATCGGGGTTTCGACACGCTGGGCGTCGATGTCGACCCGGAGCGGCTCGCCCTCGTCGAAGTGGGGCGGGCACCGATCCATGAGCCGCGGCTCGAACGGCTCCTGAAGACCGCCATCGTCTCGGGGCGCTTGCGGGTCTCGGACGACCCGGCCGAGGTGGCAGCGACCGATGTGGTTTTCCTCACGGTCGGGACGCCGAGCAATTTAGACGGATCGATCGACACACGCCACGTGGAAACCGCAGCCCGCGAGGTCGGCGCTGCCCTTCGGGAGGAGCCCGACTTCCGGCTCGTCGTCGTGAAGAGCACGGTCATCCCGGGGACGACGCGGTCCGTCGTCATGCCGTTGCTCGAAGAGAGAAGCGGGAAGCGGGTCGGGGCCGAACTGGGTCTGTGCACGAACCCCGAATTTCTCAAGGAAGGTTCGGCGCTCGCAGACACATTCCATCCAGACAAACTGGTGATCGGTGCGATCGACGCAGGATCGACGAGCCGTCTGAAACAGCTCTACCGCGCATTCTATGGAACGAAGGTTCCGCCGACGATCGAGACCACGCCCGAAACGGCGGAGATGATCAAGTATGCGAGCAACGCGTTCCTGGCGACCAAGGTCAGCTACATCAACACGATGGCCAACATCGCGCAGCAGATCCCCGGGGTCGACGTGGAACGGGTGGCCGAGGCGATCGGGCTCGACCCGCGGATCGGGCCGCTGTTCCTGAAGGCGGGACCCGGTTACGGAGGGAGTTGTTTCCCGAAAGACGTCCGAGCGCTGATCGCGTTCAGCCGCGAACGAGGATACGATCCGAGCCTCCTTGCGGCCGTGGAGAAGACGAACGAACGACAGGCGGCCAAAGTCGTGGAGCTCTCGGAAAGGCTCGTTGGCCCGCTGGAAGACAAGCGAGTGGCCGTCCTCGGACTCGCCTTCAAGAAGGACACGGATGACATTCGGGAAGCGGCTTCGATCCGGGTGATCCACCGCCTCCAAGAGAAGGGGGCGCACGTCACGGCATACGACCCGATCGCGATTCCGAGCGCCCGGCAGGTCCTCGGGGACGCGGTCGAGTTCGCGCCGGACCCGAAGTCGGCGATCCAGGAGGCCGATTGTTGCATTGTGATGACGGAGTGGGACGAGTTCCGCAACTTGACGGGGAAAGACTATGCCGAGCACATGCGGAGACCGAACGTCGTCGACGCAAGACGGCTGTACAAGCGCGATGAGTTGGAAGGCGTGAACGTGTTGGCGATCGGCATCGGTCATTCTCGGTCCATGCCGTCGCATCACGGGCCGGACTCGAGGGTGCTTGCATGATGGAGGCCGAGGGCGAGTTCGCCGCTGCGTTGCGGTTCGCAGCGAAGCTGGCCCAGCGAGACTTCCAGGCCGAGCTGCTTCGGCTGTACCGGGTTCACGGATGGGCTCGCACATTGCCGGCGATGCGGCTTCGGGTGCTCAAGGCGCACAAAGATCGCTGTTCATTCGATGTTTCGGTGGACACCGAGAACGGATGGCAGAGCCTGATCGGGAAAGTGCACGATGTCGATCGTTCGGATGTTGTCGGGGTCATGCAATCCATCGTGGATGCCGGCTTCGGGCCCACGGCGGAATTCGCGATCGCGCGTCCTTTGACGTATGTCCCTTCGTTGCACGTGCTCTTGGAAGAGAGAGTTCAGGGGACGCAGGCGAAGGAAATCTTCTTGGACGGCGAGCTCAACGGGCAACTCGCGACCGCACGGCGATGCGGCGCCTGGTTGGCCCGGTTTCATACGGGGGCTCCTCGACAGGGGAAGTTCGCGGAGCCCTCTGAATTCCTCGACCAGATCCGGTACTGGGCGCAGCAGATCAGGAGCTTCGGCGGCCCGCTCGGCATCAAGGCCGCGCTGTTGTTGCGAAATCTGGAAGCCGCGATCCCGATGTCGGGCAGCTTCGAGCCGCGCGCGGGGCACGGCAGTTACATGCCGGAGCACGTGATCGTGAGCGGACCTCGAACGGTGGTGATCGACCTGGACGAGTATGACGTGGCCGACCCGGCTCGGGATTTGGCTTGGTTCATCGTGTCGCTCGAGCGTCTGGGTCTGAAGAAGCGGGGCTCCCTCCGGGCCCACGACCCATCCGTCGAGGCGTTCCTAGATGCGTATCGCGCTTCCGGGCCCCGAGACGCTTCGAAGCATCTCGCGTTCTACAAAGCGGCGGAATGCTTGCACCGGGCGGTGCGAGATTTGCGCAAACGGATGCCTCCGATTCCCGAGTGGAGCGAAATCATGCTCGACGAAGGGCTTGGAGCCTTGTGAGGGGTTCGCCCGAAACGAGCCGCAACCGCTCGTTCGTCCCGGCACCATTCGATTTCACTCAACGAGCCCGACCCGTGCTCCGACCACATGAAGTTCTTTGAGGAACTTCTTGGCTCTCTTCGGGACCGCTGGTCGTCCGCTACGCCCGAACTGCGGTGTCATCAAACTCGGGTCGCCGAGCCAGCGGAGATTCATGTAGACCCGAGCGGCCTCCAAGATTTCCGAAAAGTCATCGGGGCCGCCGTCCGGCCAACGGGAACGTCGGTATTCGCGCTCACATTTTCGGACGAGCGGTCGAGGCCACGAATGCGTCAAGGACGCGAGATCGATTTCTCCGGGCGCGATCGCGGCGGACTGCCAGTCCGCGGGCCAGCTCGTCCCGTTCTGGTAGATGATGTTCAACCCGAAGTATTCCCCGTGGATGACGGTTCGAGGCGCCCCTAACAGGCGTGGGATGAAGGTCCCGAATTCGTCGCAGAGGTCCAACAGCCAGGGGAGCCGATTCTGGAGGTGGGCGAACAGCTCTTTGGTCCGCCGGGCCCAACCCGCATAATAGGCCGCGTCGTACGTACGGAGGAACTTCAGTCGCGCACTCGGGTACCGTCGCCGGTTCGCGGCATGGAACCGCCCGATCCATCGCGCCGCCCGCACCATCGCATTCGGGTCGCGGGAGTGACTGCTCTGGATGCCGCCCTTCACGTACTCGATGACCAGCCACGGGACTCCCGCGGATCCGTCGCGATAGACACCGTAGAAGGTGGGGGTCGACGAGCGCAACGGCTGGAGGACATCCCGATAGACGCGGGCCTCGTACCCCACGTCACCGCGGTGACCATAGACGCTGTCGAACGTCCTCGTGCCATATTTGATGAACAGGCGCAACCGGTTTCCGTTCTCTCCGACGCGGCAGGTCACGATCTCCGTGGGAAAGGTGCTCTCGTATGGGTTCCGCTGCCGATCGAGGACCCGGACGCCGGCATCGGAGGCGTCGTTGCCTTGAAAGATCGCCGTCAGCCCGGCCGTGAGTCGCGGCGTGCTCGGGAATCGGGACCTCGATCCGTTCGGTCTCAATGGGCTCCCCCTTCGACGAGGGTGCTCCTCCAGCTCTCGCCGCCGACCGCGGTCAGGTCCTGAATGTGCGACTCGACTTCGTCCGTCACCCGGCTCGTCCCACCCGGTTCGAGGATCAGGATCGAGTTGCACGCCCGCAGGGTGCTGGGCCGATGGGCGATCATCAGCGTCGTCCGTCCGTTCATCAGTCGCTGGAGCGCATCCAAGATCGTCGCTTCCGTGTGGACGTCGAGGGAGCTGGTCGGCTCGTCGAGGATGAGGACCGGCGCGTCTTTCAGGAAGGCCCGCGCGAGCGAGATGCGCTGCCGCTCGCCGCCGGACAGCTTCATGCCCCGCTCCCCGACCTGAGTGTCGTATCCCTCCGGCAGGCTTTCGATGAAGTCGTGCGCGTCCGCCATCTTGGCGGCTCCCACGATCTCGCGCATCGTGACTTCCGGTCTCGCGAAGCGGATGTTCTCCGCGATGGTCGTCGAGAAGAGCAGGGTATCCTGCAAGACGACCCCGAATTGATTCCGCAGGTCCGCGATCTTGTAATCCCTTAAATCGACATTGTCCAGGGCGATCGCGCCCTCGGTCGGGTCGAAGAACCGGACGATCAGGCTGGACAACGTGGTCTTGCCCGACCCGGTCGGGCCGACGACGCCCAGGCACATGCCGGGCGAGATCTCGAACGAGACGTGGCGCAGGACGATGTGATCCTTGGCGTACCCGAACGACACATCCCGGAAGGCGATCTTCCCCTTGGCCCGTCGGATCCGTCGGGCATGTCGTTTCTCCGGGACATCGGGTTGTTGGTCCAGAATCTCGAGGAATCGTTCCATCCCCGCTAACGACATCTGGACATCGAGGACCTTTTTCCCCATGTCTTTCAGGGGAGAGTACAGCTGCGTGAGGTAGATGTTCACCATCAGCAACGCGCCGGGGGTCAAGGTGCCGTCGAGGACGTGATGGACCCCGACGAAGAAGACGGCCGCCAGGCCGATCGCGGTGACGACTCCGACGATCAGGCTGTACACCCCGCCTTCCACGAGGACCTTCAGGGCGGCTTTGGCCGTCTTGTCGTACCGGGACCGGAACAGCTCGCTCTCCCGCTCCTCTTGGCCGAACGCCTTCACGACGCGCGCGGCGCTCAGCGACTCTTGCGCGGCGGACATCGCCGCGCTCTCGGACGCCTTAACCTTCCGCCAACCGAGCCGCATGCGCTTTTTGTAGACGACGGTCGACAGCAACATGAACGGGGTCACGGACAACGCGATTAACGCGAGCTGGGCGTCCAGTTGCGTCATGACGACCAACATTCCCGTCAAGGTCAGGATCGCGGTGATCAGGGGGACGAACCCATCCGTCGAGAGGGACCGGAGGGAGGTGGCATCGTTTTGAATACGGTACGTCGAGTCGCTCGTGCCCTTCGTGTCGTGGTACACGGTCGAGAGACGTTGCATCTGGCGGAACAGGCGGACCCGCATGTCGGTCGTCATCCGATTCCCGACGCGGTTCGTCAGCCAGATGTTCAGCAAGTTCTGCAGATAGCTCAGCACGGTCCCGCCGAGCAAGATCCCGATGGCGAGTACGATCACGTAGTCTTTGGAGACCTGGGACGGATCGGGAGCGAAGAACGTGAGATAGGCGGGTAACGGTTGCGACCCGACGATGTTGTCCACGAAGAGCTTGACGGGCAACGGCGTGATGATCGCCAGGGGGGCCGCAGCAAGAGACACCAGGAAGAGGAGGGCGATGGACCACCGGTACGGTCGCATCTCGCGGAGCGACCGCCGAACGGTTCCGCCGCGTCGCGATGACCGTCCGCGGGCTCGAACGCGCCGCGCGCGCGACACGGAGATTCCCCAGACGATCCATGCGACGACGGGCACCGCCACGTGCAGAAGGAGAAGTTGGAACTCCGAGAATCGCGAACGTCCGAGGTCCCACAGCTGGTTGAACAGCGGTGTGAAAAGCTGGAGCTCCACGGCCAGGTAAGCGAATGCCAGGGATAGGGCCGAGAGGACCGTGAGGATCGTCGCGAACCCTTTGGCGATCCTCGGCCCGACTGGCGCCGGGCGGGACGGGAGTCGATTGCGCTCCGCTGGGACTGTTCCCTCTGCGTCCGTTTCGTCCGACTCGGAATCGTCCGGTCCGACGAAGTCCTGCAGGTCCTCGAGCAGCTCCGCATACCCTCGATTGGCGCTTCGGCGAAGCAGTTCTCCGACTGGATCTCCGCGGGAGGAATCCCTGCGTCCCCTCCGGTCGTCCGTCCGGTTCGCGCGTCCAGTCAACCTGCGACCTCCTTCGGGGACTTCCGGGGGCGCACCGACGAACGGGTGCGACCGGTCCGTTGCCGCGGCGCCCGCGACTCGGAGACCGACCCTCCGGACATCATGTCGCCCCGAACCGGTCAAGTCGTTCACGGAGGATGCCGCCGGCAAACCCGGTATCGGAAAACGCCCGCGCGACGGCGAGGGCCGCGATCGCCGCGGCCGTCACGCCGGCGACCCAGGCGCCCGATACAAGGGCGGCAATCGACATCGATACAAACCCCGCGCCCAACGCGGCCGCCGACTTCGCATAGGCCGGACGGATCCGGAAACGCAGCAGCTGCTTGCCGGGCGCATGCTCCTCGACCGAGAGCAACAGCCGGCTCCCGCCCAGCGCGCCGCCGCGAACCTCCAGGTCCCACGGGTCGAACTCCCCGCCCGGTCGCACGATCGCGCCGGAGTCAAGGAGCTGCGCCTGAAGCTTCGTCAACGTTTCCTCCGGCGCCTCCCGCTCGTCCCGCCAGTACGTCATCTGCACGCGCCGGAACCGGGGTCGGGTCTTCGGGCCTCGTCTCCGCCACGGGGTCAGGCCATTCCGCATCCTCCCGGAAAGGCGAGCCATCGGCTGCATGAGATGCAGGAACAGTACGACGAACCGCAGACCGATGAGCGACCACGCTCGGTTTCGTTTCATCGCGATGAACTTGGCATGGCGGGCGCTGATCGAGGCTTGCGCGATTGGAATCGCGATGGCCAGGAGCAACGTCGGTCCGACGACGATCGAGGCACCCCAACCGAGGCTCAGGAGGAACATCCCCGCAAGAAGGGCGACCGCCAAGTACCACTCCGGGGCAAGAGCCAGGGACCAGCGAGAATTGCGGGATCCGTAGAGGGACTGGAACGGCGCGGTGCCCCAGACGCCCTGGTACACGCGACCGCGCATCGCCGAGAGATCGAGCGAGACGCCTTTGCCGTAGAGGCGTCCGCGCCAGCTCAGTTGCCCGATCGAACTGTATCGAGCCGGCCACTTGTGTTCCAGCAGGGCCTCGGCCTTCCCGTAGCCGACTTGCTGCTTCCAGAACTTTCGGATCGATTTCCGGCGGTGATGCCAGACGACGGCGGCCGGCGTGTACCCGATGAGTCCCCCGCGGTCACGGAGCCGCCAGCACACATCGACGTCGTCGCCGGCGGCTCGGAATAGCCGGTCGAATCCGCCGATCGCTTCGAGTGCCTCCTTCCGGAACGCCATGTTGCATCCCGGGATGTGCTCCGCGACGGTGTCGGACAACAAGACCGGATTCGGACCGCCGGGCGCGTTCGCGACGGCATCCGCGATCCAACCGTCGTTCGGAGGCGGGAGATTCGGTCCCCCCACGCCGACGTACTTCCCTTCCATGAACGCGAGCGCGAGGAATCGCAACCAGTGAATCTCCGGGTACGCGTCGTCATCGATGAACGCGACGATCTCCCCGGCGGCGGCCTGGGTGCCGAGGTTACGCGCGGCGCTCAGCCCCTGATTCTTGGTCGTGATGAGCCGGACATGATACTCTGATGCGATCTTCGGCGTCGCGTCGGTCGAGCCGTCGTTGACCACGATTACCTCGTAGTCCGGATAGTCGAGCTGCTCGAGACCCGCGAGCGTGTCGCGAAGGGTCGCGGCGCCGTTTAAGGTGGACACCACGACCGAAATCTTCGGCCACTGCATGTCCGGAGGGAACGGCGACTCGGCAAGAGCCTGGGACACGGCCTGCAACGCAGGCTTGGGCGTCCGATCTCGCGTCGTCAACCCGAACGCCCAGTCTTCGACCCGGAATTTCCCATGATACCACTCGTCGGTCCAAGCAAAGACGATGACCCCCGCGCAACCCACACGGAAGGCGGCTCGGACCTGCCCCGCCAACATCGAGGCCTGCCTGTCCTCGCCGTTTCGAAGGCTATCCAGTCCGATCTCGCTGAGCAGGACCGGGCGATCATCGCTCAGGCTGTGCAGTCGCGCGAGGTAGTCCTCGAGGGACCGTCGGGATTCTAGGTACACGTTGAACGACACGAAGTCCAGGAACGGGAGCCGCAAGTACTCCGTCGACGGGTAGTTCACGTAGGTCACGAGGGCGTCCGGGTCCTCCTCCTTCGCGATGCGATAGAGCCGCTCGATGAACTTCTCGACTCGCCTCCTCCCGTGCCAACGCACGATGGATGCGGGAATCTCGTTCCCGATGCTGTAGCCGAACACGCCGGGATGGCCGGCACAAACCCGGATCCATCGTCGGATGCGGGCTTCGATTTCTTCGACCTTGCCCGGCTCATCCAAGAAGGCCATGTGCTCCCCCCAATTGAGCCCCACCATGACCCGCAGTCCGTTCTGGACCGCGACGTCCAGGAGCCAGCGCGGCGGACCCGTGTGCACCCGAACGACGTTGAAGCCGTTCGCGGCCATCTGGGCGAAGTCTCGTTCCACCGTCTCGGCCGTGAACCGCTCCTCGCCGTTCTCATCGACGAAGAACGTGCCGTAGCTGATGCCGCGAACCCAGAATTTTTCCTTTCCCACGTAGAGGAACTTCCCTCGGACGGTCGGCCGGCCTACCAACGAGGACCGTTCGACCGGAACTTCCGTGACGACTTGGGGATTTTCCTGGATCTCCGACGAACCTCCGGACCTCGAAGTTGTTCGGAGGACTCTGGATGATCCGGGAGGAGGAACCGGTCAGCCCGACGATCATGGTGGCCAGATCGGAGACGGACACGCCGCGGCCGGTCACGAAATGGAATTCTTGTCCGGGGACGCCCGAGCCTCCATCGAAGCTCGCCGCGAACGCCTTGAGGATCCCGGAAAGCGTGTCATCAATATACGTGAAGTCGAGCACCTGATCGCCGCCGTACAGTGTGATGTCTTCGCCGTGAAGCGCCTTCGTCATGAACTTCGGGATCACTCTCTCCGGCAGGTCTCTCTCACTGCCGTACACGTTCGAGAACCGGAAGATGACGGGATTGACCGCGGGGGAGAGGGACGGATCCGAATAGGAACCGCAGGCCCGCTCCGCGCAGAGTTTCGTCATCCCGTAGACGGAGAGAGGTTTCTTCGGATGGTTCTCGTCGACCGGAAGATACTGCGGCTCGCCGTACACTTCCCGGCTCGAGGCGTAGAAGAGGAGGGGCCGACTCTCCGACTTCCGGCACGCCTCCAAGACATTCAACGTGCCGAGTTGGTTCGTCGTCCAACAGGTGTACGGATCCATCTGCCCCCAGGCGACCCGAGAGACGGCCGCAAGGTGGAAGACCGCGTCGTGGCCCGCAACGGCGTCCTTGACGACGGGGTAATCCCGGATGTCACCGCGAATCTTCGGACCGCGCAACGACGTCGTGTTGCCGTTGAAATGCACGTCGAAGAGGGTGACGGAATGGCCCAACTCCTCGAGCCTCTCCGCGAGATGGCTGCCGATGAATCCATTTCCACCGGTGATCAGGACTCGATCCATCGTTTTCACCTCTGATAATATCGGGGGACCGAAGACCGGGGGAACTTTGGCCCGGCGCTCGTCCTCCTCCGCATGGCGCCCCTTCAAACCGAAGCAAGCGAGGTCGTCCCATATTCTCCGTGTATTCGAATGTGCTCCAATCGCGGCATCTATCCACGATTGCAACCACGTTGAAAACATGACGTTGACGTAGGTCGCGCGTTCTCCGATTTCGTTCGGACAACATCGGGTGGGGGAACTGCGTTCTGGGTCGGCCCGTCAGGCAACGGCATCGAATCGAATGGACAGATATACGGCGCTCATCACGGCGGGCGGCATCGGGACCCGACTCCTGCCGTTCTCCAAGGAGATCCCCAAGGAGATGTTACCGATCATTGCCCACGACGG
>WNGG01008793.1_pt1 | contig 11713 bp, 5 predicted proteins | sample 5400661 | NCBI WGS metagenome assembly WNGG01 (sample SAMN13153372, study PRJNA577476) | soil metagenome | isolation source: 100 cm soil or saprolite under Garry oak tree replicate 1 | place: USA:California | collected 2016-06-15 | reverse complement strand
GCAGGAATCTTGCAGCCGCCGTTCTTCTACACGAATGCCGACGACGCCGTGAACTACGGCGCGATTGGCGCCGTCATCGGTCATGAAATGACGCACGGCTTTGATGATCAGGGACGGCAGTTCGATGCAATAGGCAATTTGCGCGATTGGTGGACACCGAAATCAGCCGAGGAATTCAAGAAGCGCTCGACTGCGGTCGTGCAGCAATACAACGAATATCAACCGTTACCTGGCTTGCATGTAAACGGCGAGCTGACCCAGGGCGAAAACATCGCGGACATCGGCGGAGTGAAACTCGCCTACGCTGCGTTGCAGAAGGCGCTCGACAAACATCCCGAGGAGCGGAATAAAAAGATCGACGGCTTCACGCCTGAGCAACGCTTCTTCCTGTCTTTCGCCGCGATCTGGCGACAAAAAATTCGGGATGAAGACCAGAAAATGCGCCTGACCACCGATCCGCACTCGCCTGCGCAATTTCGCGTGAATGGACCGCTCTCCGACCTGCCGGAGTTTCAGAAGGCGTTTAACATTCCCGACGGTTCGCCCATGGTTCGCTCCGCCGATAAGCGCGTGAATATTTGGTGAGCTCCGGAACATAGACCTCTGGTCTGTGCGCCCAGCCGATAAGCGCGTGAATATTTGGTGAGCTCCGGAACATAGACCTCTGGTCTGTGCGCCCAGCGGGTTTGTAACCCGCTGAAACGAAAGATAACAAAGAACTGCCTTGATCCGGGGCCATCAGCGGAGTGCAACTCCGCTGGCCACACAGGCGTGGACGCCTATGTTCCGGCAATTTTCCCGCCCCAACTCAGTACCTTCGCTTTCGCCCCAGCAGCTTCGGCTTCCTTGATGTTGCCGGCGCGATTGTAAAACAGCGAAAGACTCGTCCAGCCGATCTGATCATTCGGCCGAAGTTCGACCGCTTTTTTGCCTGCTTCAATCGCTTCGGCAAAACGCCCGAGTTTCATCAGCGCCATGCCGAGCGCGTGCCAGCCGTCAAAGAAATCCGGCGCCATCTCAACACAGCACAGGTACTTTGCCACTGCGCTTTCCAGATCGCCCACGGCGATGTCGCCGCTCGCATCGTCAAAGATTTGGTCAGGTGTGGGCATGTGAAGCACCAAATCCCAACATCCAACCTCCAGAGAACCTCCAATCACCAAATCCTAACATGGTCGCTGTGCCATCTGAATATTGAAGTTTGGAGCTTCTTTGGATGTTGGAGCTTGGAATTTGGAGGTTTGACCCAGTTAGCCTTTGCTAAATTGCGGGCCGGCTGCTTGCTGCCGGTCGTGCAACCATTCGTAGAAAACAATGCGCTCCTTATTATCGAGCAGCCGTTTCTCAAACGTTGCCTTTTTCTCACCAGCATCAGCATCAGCGGCTGGCTCACGCTTCTCCAAAACAGCGATAAATCCATCATCACCCGAGGGAGAAAAATCGCTGATCTCGCCGGGACTCAGGAAGGCCACAGCCTCTTTGATGGCGGCAAGATCAGACGGCTCGTTGGTCGGTTCGTTGCTTTTGGAGGGCGGCTCGTTCTTTGGTTCTTTGCCTTGGGAAGACGGTTCGTTCTTTGATTCCTTGCCTTGCAAAGCCGGCTTGTTCTTCGGTTCCTTGCTGCCTTGGGAAGCCGGCTCATTCTTTGATTCCTTGGTATGGGAAGAAGGTTCGTTCTTCGATTCCTTGCCTTGGGAAAGCGGTTCGTTCTTTGGTTCTTTGCCTTCCGATTTTGTTTTCTCCTCCGCAAACAACGAAAATGGCGGAAGCTTCTCAGATTTTGCGCCTGCTTTTTGAATAGCCGCCTCAAGTGGCTGCCCAGACTTCGCTGCTTCGCGGAGTTGCTGCGCCACTTCCGCGCCTTTCGTTGACATCAACTCGCGGGCACGCGACTTCGTAAGCGCGTCCACGATTTTTGGTTTCGCTTCTTCGACTGTGAGCGGGCGCGCCTCAGTGGCGCCGGTAAGATGCAAAATATAAAATCCATCCGCCACCTGAATCGGATCGCTGTTCGGCTCCTGCGCCGATAGCTTGAAAGCCGTTGCGCCAAGCTGCGCATCCACTTTCAACTGCGGGTCAGGCGCCGCTGCCGTAAATTCGCCGGTTTCATGCACTGACAACTGAAATTTCCCAGCGGCCTGCTTGAAATCCGCGCTCTTCTCTAACAGCGCCTGCGTGAAATCGGTTGCGCGATCGGAGAGCTTTTGCAAAACCTCGATTCGTTCTTTCCCCTTCAACTTCTTTTGCTCCTCGGTCAGGGCTAGCTGGACGAACTGGACCTTGCGTTTTTCCTCGGCCTTGAGCTCGGCCTTATGCGCATCGTAATACTTCTGCACATCCTCGTCGTTGACGGTGATTCCCTTATCAAAATCGGCGGACTGAAATCGAATGACGTTCACGTAGAATTTGTCGTAGCCGCGCTGAAAATTTTCGTCGAGCTCGCCCTTAGAGACGGTAATGCCTACCGCAAGCAGCTTCTTAATTTCATTCATGCAAAGCTCATCGCGAACCACCTGTTCGATATGCTCTTCGCCGAGGCCCATTGGCGGCAACTGATTCCGCACAAAATCGGTGAACTTATTCATGTCGAACCCGGATTCGCTTTGAAACGTCGGCAACTTGCGCACGACATCGGCGATCTCAGAAGCGTCTGGACGAAGACCGAGCCGCTCCGCTTCATGCCGCAGGACAATTAGATTTACGGCAAATGTTCCATAACCGGCATTGCCTGGCTGGCTACCGGATAGTGTTCCCCAAAAATCGGACATCCCGAGACCTTGCGCGAGGCCGCCAAGACGCGCATTCCTATCAATCTCAAGTTGGGTAACCTTGCGGCCATAGATCTGGCCGACATCGCCTCGCCCCATTGCGCTGTAATCCGGCTTACTGACAAAGTAGAAGATGAACGGAATCGCCAGAATGGCGATGACGATCATGAGCCAGTCCTTGTGCCTGCGCAGTGCCTTCATCATAACGGATGAAAATTGTAGCGGCGGCTGTCCTCAGCCGCAAATGCGGCGGAAAATCCAAATTCCAAGCACCAACATTCAATGAATGACCAAACTTCAATATCCAATCCGCGCAGTCTCGGTTTGGAATTCAGTTATTGGAGCTTCTCTGGAGCTTGGATCTTGGAATTTGGAGCTTATGTGGGCGACAGCGCGTCTGCCGTTTCCCGGATTAATTCCCACGCTTTGCGCAGATGCTCTTCGGTCGTGAGCACGTTGCCGAGGCCAATTCGCATTACCGTTCGGCCGCGCAATTTGGTTTGCGTGAGGTAGGCGCGGCCAGAAGCATTGATTTGCTCCACGATCTTGCTGTTCAAATTGTTGAGTTTTTTTTCGTCGGCGGCAACGAAACGAAAACACACCACGCCCATGCTGACCGGAGCGGCGAGCTCGAATCGACTCCGAAAGCCTTCGCGAGCCCCGATTATTTCGGGGTTGTCGCTCTTGATCCAGCTGGCGAGCAGGTTTGCAAGGCGGATTTGTTCGCGCAGGCGCGAAACAATTCCAGCGCGGCCTAACGAGCGCCAGATCACCCACGCTTTGAGCGCGCGGAATCTTCGGCCCAGCTGGATCCCGTAATCCATGTAGTTTTTTTCTCCTTCGATGGTGTCGCCGCGAAGAACTTCCGGCACGAGGGTGAAAACGCGGCGCAAACGCTCGAGGTCACGCACGTAAAGCACGCTGAAATCGAGCGGCACAAAAAGCGTCTTGTGCGGATTGATCACGATGGAGTCGGCCATCTCCCAACCGTTTCTTACCCATTCGTATTCCGGCAACATCGCGAACGCGCCGCCATAGGCGCCGTCGACGTGCAGCCACATTTTTTCTTGCCGGCAAATCTTTGCGATCTCAGGAACGGGATCGACGCTTGCACTCGAGGTCGTGCCCACGGTGGCAACGACAGCAAGCGGTTGGAAACCTTCTTGCCGATCTCGCGCAATCATCTGGAGTAACGTCGGTATTTCCAAGCGAAACTCCTTGTCGCTCGGAACACGGCGCACATTTTCCTCGCCAATCCCGAGGGCGATCGCCGATTTTTCGGCCGCGCTATGCGCTTGATCGGAAGTGTAAATGCGAAAACGCGGCGCGCCTAGGCCCACCAGACCATGTTTTCGCACTGAACGTGATGAAGGCAATCGTTTCGTGGCGCGGACAATCGTGTCTGCGCCGCCAGATTGGCAGACACGATTGTCTGCCTCACGCACAGCTTCTTCGCGCGCGACCGCGAGCGCATGCATGATTCCCACCGACGCCGTGTCGTAAACCACGCCGCTGAACGCCTCAGGCAAATCGAGCCATTGCCGCAGCCAATCGATAACGACCGTTTCCAACTCGGTCGCCGCAGGACAGGTCCGCCAAGTCATAGCGTTTACATTTAACGGCGCGCTGAGGATTTCGCCGAGAATCCCGGGCGCAGTAGTTGTCCAGCCGAAATAGCCGAGAAACATCGGATGACTCCAATGCACCATGCCGGGGACGATCAGGCGATCGACGTCGCTGAGAATTTTCCCGAACGGCTCGCCGTCTTCGGGCGGCCGCCGAGGAAGCTGCGCCCGAACCGCGCCAGGCTTCTCGTTAGGCGCGACGCGCAACGATTCGATATTTTCGCGAAAATCCGCGATCCAGTCCGCAAGCTCATGCAACTGTTTGCGGAATTCCTCCGGCGGCGTGTCACCAAGGGACTGTCGATCCTTCATTCGTGATGCAGGCAATCCTGCCTGCAAGTATTCACAGCGCAAACGAAGATTAACGCAGACAGGATTGTCTGCGTCACGTTACTCAAAACGCAAAGCCGAAACTGAAATGAAACGCGCCGAAATCTTCGTCTGGACGCGGATTGGGATTGACGCCGTAATCGAGGCGAATCGGGCCCACGGGCAGCTTGTAGCGCAAGCCCACGCCTATGGCGTAGCGCATATCGTTGAGACCAACCTCTTCCGACGTCGGCAAAAGATTGCCGGCATCCGTGAAGATGGCGCCCTGGAGTTCTCCAAAAATCGGGAAGGTGTATTCGATATTAAACACGGTAAAGAATTCTCCACCGACGGGATGGCCATGATTATCGTGCGGGCCGAGGTCGCGTTCGCCGAAACTGCGCACGGTTGTGGCGCCGCCGTTGAAAAAACGTTCGTCGATCGGGATGGCAGTCGCTTCCTCGGGGCCGCTGGTGGTGAGCGAATGAATAATCCCGACGCGCGCGCCAAATGCGATTGAGGACTGCTGGAACCATCGCTGGAAGGGCGTGCCCGTCGATTCATCGGCCACTACACCCGGCGTGAGTGGTTTGGGTCCAAATGGAAGGTAATAACCAACGCGCATCGTACCGCGGATAAATTCGATGTCGCTGCCGAGCGCGCTGGAGGCCAAATCCAAGGTGTTACCAATGAGGAATCCGCGCGGGTTCACATATGGACTCTCGCGAAAATCAAGCGTGTTGGTAAGGCCAACACTGTTTACGAGGTACTTTGTCGGCCCGAGAAGAAATTCCGGCTTGATCTCGGAGTCTGTGATCTTTACACGGCGCACTGAAAAGATCAGGGCCGCCTCGTCGTTTTTGGTAATTTTGCGGCTCAGTTCCAATCGTCCGCCCAATTCAAATTTTGTATAGCCATCATAGTTAAATGTCAGGGCGAACGCTCGTGCTGTGAAAACAAAATCTGTATCAAAGAAGAACGGATCCTGGTACAGAATTTCGCCTCTGTAACTGCGCTGTGAGACTTCGATCGACGCCGTAACTGGACGGCCATACCCGAACAGATCGCGATCGCCAGCCTGCACGCCGACAAGTCCACCTTCGTACGTGTCGTATCCGACCCAAAAGCCAAATTCCTTGCTCTTCGCTTCCTCGGCCGAAATGTCGAGGCGCAACAGATGCCCATCGACCGGCACCGGCTTGATTTGCAGCAGATTGAATTGGCCCGTCTTCATAAGCGTGCGAAAACGCTCATCGAGAATATCCGGGCTATACGTTTTTCCTCGCAATCTGGTAAAGCGGTTGGTTACAAAACTGGGATGCAGCCGAGTTAGTCCGTTAACCGTCACACCGTCGAAGTGATAAACGGGTCCGGCTGAGATCACGATTTGCACCGGCACACGAGCATTTACTGCCTCCTCCGGCGCGCCAGTGGCTTCCACTTTGACATCGTAGTACCCGCGCGCCTTGAAATATGCCTCGAGCCGGCGGGGAATATCGGCTACGCGCGCTTCGGTGTAAGGCCGCTCCAGCAGATCGACGATCTGTCCCCGGAGCGCCTCCGCGCCGTAAATAGTTTGTCCAGCAAATGAGACGTGACCGAAAAAATATTGCCGCCCTTCGTGAACCGGAACGACGACGTCAACCTCGGTACTTTGCTCCTGAAACTTGTAACGTGGCGGATCGACTACAACGTCCAGAAATCCTTCCGCCACGTAAAACCGCTGCACCAAGTGCACGCCCTCCTCCATATCGGCGGCCACAAACGGCAGCTTTTTCTCGAATTGCGAATATCGCTCGCGCGTCGGCCCCACCATGTATTCGAACAGTTTGTCCGCTGGCTCTCGCGCATTTCCGTCGAAGACAATGGTGCGCAGCATGAATCGCGGACCTTCGGTAACGTCCAGGCGAACCCGGTTCCCTGACTCTATGACATAGTGGACGTTCACTTTCGTAAAGCCGTGCTTTCGGTAGAAAACTTCGAGGAAGAATGCGAGATCGTCCGCGCGGGCTGGGCTCAATCCGAAATCCTCGATCGTGGTGATCTCTTCTTTCAGCGCCGAACGTAATTCTTTTTCAGTGAAAGCTTGCTGACCACGAAATTCGATGATGCTCGCATGCTCCGCGCGTTTTTCCTGCTCTTTGACCACTGCTCGCCGCTCTCTCTGCTGTTGCTCCGGCCGGGTGACATCAACCGCGCTCTGCGTCGCAGCTTCAAATGCGAGGGCCACGCTTCCAACAGAGAAAAGGAGCCCGTAACGCATCTTAGGAACCTGTTGAAATACTCAGCCATGCCGCGCGAGCGCGCTTTGGGCTGGATGGCAAGGCGCGAGCGACGAGCATGTTCGAAGTAACCTGTGAGGAGCGAGCAACGCCGTCAGACAGCCCAAAGCGCCCTCGTCCTCCGGATTGCGACGCTTTTTCGCCTCTCCCGCGTTGCTCGTCGGTTATCCCGCTACCGCGGGAAGGGTATGCGCCCTCCTCACGCCTTAGAGAGGCGAAAAATCGGCAGCAACGCGGTGTGGCTGGGTATTTCAACAGGTTCCTAACGAAAACGAATCAGATACTTTAGCTTCCCTCGGAAATCACCGTGCACGCCCACATCGCCAGTGAGCACAAAGTGATCGTCGATCTTGAACCGCACAGTCGCCTGCTGCTGCCCAGTTCGTGGATCCACTGTTCCCAAATCCAGATCCAACCGGTTGAATACCGTATTGCTCTCGGTTGGCTCGCCTTTCTTGACGATTTTGCGGTAAAGCTGTTGCACCAATAACATCGCCGCTCGCCCCGCCAGAACGTTGCCAGTCGAAAGTTCCTGTCTCGTCGCGCCAGTGGAGATCAACGAAATGATTTCCTCCTGCGCCAGAGGCGGTTCGCTTGTGAAAATCGCTTCTGGCGAAAGCAAAGTTCCGTAAACGTAAACGCGCACGGTGTAATCGCGGATAACCGATGTGCCTTGCAGATCGATTGTCGGATTCATCGAATCGTCCGGACTGAAAGTCAGTGAGCCGCGGGAAACCTCCAGCCGACTGAAAGGCAACGTCGCTTCGACATCTTGCATTTGCACCACGCCGTGCAACGCGGGACGCAGCCCCGTTCCCGTCAACTTCAGATCCCCGGTCGCTCCGCCTGTCGCCAGATTGCCACGAATGAGCACCGGATTTTTGGTTTTGATCGCGACATCAAATTTCCAGTCGCGGAGCGGCGGATTCGGAAAAGAAAAAAAATCAGGACGCTCCGTGGGCGCCTGCGGTGCGGGTCTGCCCGGCAAACCGATCGGAATCAGATCGATATTTTTTAGAACATGGCTGTCCGTCATTGCGACGTTGCCGGTGACCGCCGCTGCAGCAAATGGTCCCGTTATCTTAAGGTCTGCATTCGCGCGCGCGGTAAGCGTATCGTTTCGCGCAAGCAGCATGCTGTCACCTTTGAGCTGCAAATCCAGGGTCGGCGCCGTCAATTTGGGAAACGTAATTCTGCCGCCCATGGTGAAACGGCCACCGGCCAAATCGCCTGCAAACCGATCGAGGGTGAGCGCGTTCTCTCTAAAAGTGAACCGCGCATTAAAGCTCCTTAACGCGGGGATAGTGGCGTTCGTAAAACGAGCCACGTTCACCGTCATGTCCCCTGCTCCGCTCAAGACCGGACGGCCGACTGTTCCGCTCACATCAACATCCAGGCCAAGATCGCCGTCCAGTTGCTCGAGTTCTGGTACAAATTGTCGAACAAAATTCACAGACGTGCGCGGGACGCGCGCCTTTGCAGTAATCGGCGTGTCGTCGGGCACTTTTCGCGCACGCGCAATTTTGGGAATATCGAAGGGCATGCTTGCATTTATTTCCGCTGGCTGAATCCGCGGCTGTTGCAGTTTCCCGGCGACCGTCAGCCGATCCTGCGCGACCTGCGCGCTCAGTTCAAAAGTCGCCGGCTCCATTTTTGGCCATTGTTCATTTCGTAAATCGCGCACTTGCACGTCCATGCGCGCGTTCAAGTCGGCAACTGTTCCCTGTGCATCGAGCTTCGCGTTCATGATGCCGGACATCGCGGGTTTGATTCCGAGATCGTCGAACAATTTTTTAAGATCGAGGTTCTCAGATTGAAACGTCGCGGATACCTTGCCAGATGATGGGATAACCGCTGACTTAGTGCCGAGATTCCTCCACACAAACGGAATGGAGACATACCCGGATGCAAACCTCGCCCGGCCTTGATCAAGCTGAATCTTGTCTATCTCAAGCGTATCGCCTTTGGCCTGAGCGATGGCATGAAAATCCATATTGCTGCTGGCGAAAAACATGATCGGGATATCAAGACCTTCCGGCGAATACGACGCGTCGACGTTCGCCTGGAGCGATTGCAGATTACCGTAACGCCCTTTCTCGAGAACGAGCTTCAGCTTGCCGGAATTTTTCCAAGGAGCGACCCCGAAAGCGTTCGGGGTCGATTTCAAACTTGACGGCTGGGAAGCAGTCACGGCCTGCCCCTCGCCTTCCCAATCCAATCTGACCGAGCCGGTCAATTCATTTTGATTACCAGCAGCCCGGAGCAGCGGCTGAAGTGTTGATAAGTTCGCTACGCTTGCGGAAATCCTGCCGCTGTAGCGATGAGGTGGGCGCAGGTTGAACGTGCCGGTCGCGTTAATGAAATCAGTTTCGTTCAAAATCGCGCTGCAGTCGTTCAGGTAGATTACGTTGTTCGAAATCGAACACTGGGTGCTGAGTTGCCGGAAAACCAAATCTCGCATCCTCAGATTTGATCCGGACACCCACATTTGGCCACTGGCGGTTTCTTGTTTCCATTGAATCTGCGCCTGCAATTGCGACGGCCCGCTCACTCTGTTTGGAGAATCAGCAACCCAGAAGTCGCCTGCTTCAGGCGCACTCATGGCGACATCCGCCTCGGCCGGCTGCGAGGAAAATTTGCCAACCGCGGCCGGAAGCCGGTAACGGCCGTGAGCATTCAGTTCGTTTTGTGTTCGCCGCAAATTTAATCGGTCGAGACCGAGAACGTCATCGCTCGAGTTGAGCGATCCTTCCGCGGAATCGACGATGTAATCCCGGTAACGTATTCCGGTTAAGTTGAACTCCATTGCTGTGCGAAGCTCTGCGAACCACGGTCTTTTATTATCGCCGCCCGCAACGCCCTTGGACGCGCGAAGCGTACAATTCAGCTTGTCGACGATTCCATCCTCGAACCCAACTGAGTCTGCGGTTACGCCGAGGGTTGCCTGTATAGTTGCATTGACAATATCTATCCTGCCGGTGAACTGGGCCGAGCCGGTCAACCCCACAGGTGTGCCCGCTGTTAGTCGTTCCAGATCAGGCGCCGAACCGGAAATTTCAAGATTCGCTGGTGTGCGGCCAAAGTCTTCGATCCTGGAAGGCAATTCGATTCCTCCGCGCAAATGAAATTCGTTCATGTCCTGAACGATCTCGGCCGACCGCAGGATTCCCCTGCCCTGTTCTGCTGAGATTTCGACAACGGCTCGACCCAAATTGAGTTCCGGGCGATGCACATCGCTCATTCGCAACGATAGGTTTCCGCTCCAGGTGCGCGGCTGATCGACTATGCCTGAGCCATCCACAGTGAGATGCTCAATCTCGCCGGAAAGAAAATTCTCTGGAAAGAGAAGGAATTTGTTCAGCGATTCCCATGAGACCTTCTCTCCTGCCACATTTAATTTCGCGTTCAGCGAAGATTGCGTTTCTGTGGACGCAGCATATGCCGATAATTGGCCGCCGCCGACTGTGCAGTTGAGATTGATCCCCAGAGCATCAGCGTCAATTCGCGACGCATCGACATTTAGGAGATGAATCTGGTCCTGGTCGCTGAGCAGAACATCGCGAACGATTAAGTTTTTATCTGTGTACGATGTATGGCCGGAAACTCCGGACCAATTATCGCCGGACGGCAGTTGCAGTGTTGCAATTCGCAGCTCGCCGGGATGTCGTGGGTCCAGCTCAAGGTCGATGCCCTCCGCCACGAAATCGTCCGGCTGATTTCTGACGATCAACGTCGCATCGGTCAGGCGGACTCGCTCCGGGAAAAATTTCGGCAACTTCAGATGCGGTCTCGGCGGCCGCGTTCTTAGCGGCGACTTGGACGGATTGAAGACAATGCGCGCCGACCGCGCTTCCACATTATCAAACAACCGGGAAATCCCGTGCCGCCAGAAACCAAACAGATTATAATCAACATGCAGTTGGTCGATGTCGATCGATTCGATCGCCGATGGCCCAGTCGGGAACGCATGAAAATTTCGGGCTGTAAGGCGGGTAAACGGATTCCCTTCGACAACGAAATCGATCTTTAAGTTCTCTTTTGCCGCATACCGAAGCGCGATCTGCCTGCCGATGGCGAGCAGAATTGGCCGATGGAAAATGATCAGGAGACCTACGCATATCGCAAGGCCGATCCACACACGCCGCCAAATCCGACCGTGGCGCTGCGCCTTTGACTCATCGTCCGCAGGCACAGAACGACTCTATTGCCCGCTCTGTCACAGAGCAAAGAACAAATGCCGTAGTCGGGGGATCGCTTCCTACTTAGCAATTGCGCAGAAAGACCTCTGGCGTGACGCTTTCGAAGTTCTTCGACGATGAACCCTGACAAGCTTTTTGATTATCTCGAGGGCAGATTGTCGGCGGCTGAACGGGCCGCGCTGGAGCAGCGACTGATCTCGGATAAGCAATTGCAGCGCGAGCTGGCGGTGGCGCGGCAGATTCACGCCGGAATGCGCGGCGACTCTCGCGAAGTGCTGTTGCCATCCAAGCCGGATGTAACGGAGCAAAGCCGCAAGATGGCGCTTCGGGTAGGCACGGCGTTTATCATTCTCATGGCTGTCAACGTGGCATTCGGTCTTTGGTTGATTGCCAGACACGAAACCCGGAACCCGAATCGCGCACTGCTTGAAACCCAGATGCGTGAGCAGATCACGAAATCGATCGAGCGCGCTGCGGCGACACTGACGCCCGCGCCGAACGCTTTAGGGATAACGGAAATCACCATCCCA
>WNGG01007953.1_pt1 | contig 11713 bp, 15 predicted proteins | sample 5400661 | NCBI WGS metagenome assembly WNGG01 (sample SAMN13153372, study PRJNA577476) | soil metagenome | isolation source: 100 cm soil or saprolite under Garry oak tree replicate 1 | place: USA:California | collected 2016-06-15 | reverse complement strand
CGCTCGATCGCGATCGCGTACGCGGCGAGCCGGAACGAAGCCCGCCTGAACGTGGCCAGCTCTGACACGCGCTCGTAGGCCCGCCGCATCGTCACCGCCAGGCGCGCTTCGACCTCCTCGCGCAGCCATTTCTCCGTGTGCAGGTTCTGCAGCCATTCGTAGTAGCTGACGACCACGCCACCCGCGTTGGCGAGGATGTCCGGGAGCACGTTTACGCGGCGCCGCTCGAGGATGGCGTCCGCCTCCGGGGTTGTCGGTCCATTCGCGAGCTCCAGGATCCAGCGGGCCTTGACTCGCTCGGCGTTGCCGGACGTGATCTGGCCTTCCAGCGCGGCCGGCACCAGGATGTCCACCTCCGCAAACAGCGGGTCCTCGGTTGGCCCCTTCTCATAGTCCGCGAGGTCGGCGAAGCTTCCGCCCTTGGCCTTGTGCTCGACCAGCTCGCCGACGGGAAGGCCGTCCGCCGCGAAGACCGCGGCCGTCGAATCCGAGGCGGCGACTATCCGAGCGCCGGCACGGTGGAGAAGGATCGCGGCGTTGGCGCCCGCATTGCCGAATCCCTGGATGGCCACCGTCGCGCCGTCGACGCTCTCCCCGGTCGCTCCCAGCGCGTCGTGCAGCACCTCGAATCCGCCCTGCGCCGTGGCGGTGTCGCGCCCGGCCGAGCCGCCGTGCGCGAGGCTCTTGCCGGTCACGACCGCGGGCGAGATGGTCCGGCTCTGCCGGCCGTACTCGTGGGCGATCCAGTCCATGGTCTGCGAGTTGGTGTTGACGTCGGGGGCGGGAACATCTATCTGAGAGCCGATCACGCGCCAGATCCGCTCCGTGTAGGAGCGCGTCAACCCCTCCAGCTCTTTCTTTGAGAGGGACTTGGGATCGACGGTAATCCCGCCCTTGCCGCCTCCCAGGGGGATGTCCACGACCGCGGTCTTGATGCTCATCCAGGCCGCGAGCGCCTTGACCTCGTCGAGGTTGACGTTTGGGTGATAACGGATGCCGCCCTTGTAAGGGCCGCGCGCTGCGCTGTGCTGGACGCGGTACCCGGCGAATATGACGTGGGAGCCGTCATCGCGAACCATCGGCACCGAGACCTCGTGGATGCGCTCCGGGGTCTTGATGCGCTCGAGCATTGCCTCGTCTTTGAGTCCAACGAGCGCTGCCGCGGCGTCGACAGTCCTGGTGAAGCGCTCGAAAGCACTTTCGGCGCTGCTCATGTGCTCAGTGTGCTGCGGTGCCGGACAAGAAGCAATTCTCCCTCGGCAAAGAGGCCGCGGTCGCGGCGCCCGATCAGGCGGCGGCCGTGGCCCCTTCGCTCAGCCGGACCTGGATCTCCGGCGGCTGCCGCAGCGTGTTGTGCACGGTGCAGTGGTCGATCACGCGCTCGAATGCCGCCCGGTTGGCGGCCGGCAGGCCTGGCGCGTCCACCGTCAACTCGACATTACCGACGCGATGTGGGTTCTCGGCCCACCGGTAGTCGCAGCTCACCTTGAGCCCTTTGACCGTAAGCCCGTGCCGGCGCAGGAAGCGCTCGGCGTAGAACGCGACGCACGCCGCCAGCCCGCCCAGGAACAGCTCGGTCGGGGTGGGGGCGGTGTCCCCGCCCCCATCCTGGTGCGGCTGATCGGTGTTCAGCTCGTGGCCGCGGATTTCGACCCGCAGCCGGTCTCCGTCTTCGTAATTGACCGTGATCATCAGATGAACAACGTGATGGCGCCCTGCGCTTCGGCCAGCGCCTTCGTCGCGCCGGCGGGCGGCTCGAGGCCTTCGATCAGGTCCTCCGGCTTCAGGCCCAGCAGGTCCATCGTCATCTGGCACGGGATCATGTGGACGCCCATCTCCTTGGCGATCTCCATCAGCTCGTGCGGGCTCGCGACGTGGTGCTCCTTCGCGAGCTGCATCATCATCGCCGGGCCGGCGCCGGCGAAGTTCATCTTCGAGAGCTTCAGGTGCTCGTCGCCGCCTCGGTTCATCAGCGACAGCATCTTCTGCATCCAGTTCTCGCCCGTGATGCGGACCTGGTTCTTGACCAGCGGGAACAGGCCCCAGAAGGTGAAGAAGACGGTCGTCTCCTTCCCCATCGCGGCGCCCGTCGTGGCGAGGATCATCGTCGGCCACAGCTTGTCGAGCTCGCCGCTCCACGCGAAGATGACCAGCCTGTCGGCCACCTCCGGCTTCTTCTCCTCGATCTTCTCGAGCGGTCTGTCGACGGTCGAGACGCTCATGTCAGCTCTCCTTCTTCTTCAGCACGAAATGGAAGACTCCGTCCACCTGGTCGCACTCGACCAGCGGGTTGCCCGTGGTCTGCGACCAGGCCTTGAAGTCGGGCACGGAGCCCGGGTCGGTCGCGAACGCCTCCAGCAGCTGGCCAGGCGCCAGCTCTTTCATGGCCTTCGCGGTCTTGACGATCGGAAGCGGGCACGACAGCCCCTTCAGGTCGAGACTCTTGGCGATCGTGATGCTCATGTCTTTCTCCTGCGCTCACAGCCGCCCCTGCGGGACGGTGTGCCAGTAGCTCTTGTTGAACAGCGCCTTGGCCCAGTGCCAGAACGCGCTCGGCGCCGGCGAGACCGGCGGGTGGTCGTAGTCGAAGCGGATCGTGGTCGCCTGCCCGTGTCCGGTCTCCAGGAAGCACATGACCTTGCCGTCGTAAACGTGCGCCGGCGGCGCCTCGCCCTTGACGGCCGCGGCGATCTCCGCTGCGGCGATGGTCGCCTCGTAGTGGGCGACCGACCCACTCTTCGAGATGGGAATGTTGGTCGCGTCCCCTATTGCCCAGACGTGGTCGAACTGCGTGTGCTTCAGCGTGTTCTTGTCCACCGGGATCCAGCCACGCTCGTCGCCTAACCTCGAGGCCTCGATGACCTTCTGGCCCCTGTGGGGCGGCACCAGCACCAGCAGGTCGTAGTCGACCGTCTCACCCTCGAGCGACGTGACAGTCTTCGCGATTGGGTCGACCGACTCGACGTTGAAGAATCCGGTCAGCTCGATGCCGCGCTCGGCCAGGATCGGCTGCACCAGCTTCGAGGTGGTCTCGATGGTGAAGGCGCGGTTCAGCGGCGAAAGCAGCTTGACCTGGCAGCGCTCGCGGATGTGGCGGGCGCGCAGGTAGTCGTCCAGCAGGAACGCGAACTCGACCGGCGCCGGCGGGCATTTGTAGGGGATGCCGGCCACGCCGATCACGATCGTCCCGGCCACGAACTCGTCCAGCGCCCTGTGCAGCCTGAGCGCGCCGTCCATCGTGTAGAAGTCGTGCGCGCCGGCGCCTCCGGGCACCTCGGCGAGTGCGGTGCGGCTGCCGGTGGCGATGAGCAGCTCGTCGTAGCGCATCGTGCGGCCCGTCTTGAGGATCACCTTCTGCGCCTTGGGGTCGATCAACGTCGCCTCGTCGACCACGAGCTTCACCTCATCGCGGATAAGCGAGCTCTCGGGTCGCCTCAGCGCTTCGGGCTTCTCCTTGCCGACGGCAACGTAGAGGAATCCCGGCTGGTATACGTGCGTGCCGGTGGCGTCGACCAGCGTCACGCGCGCGCGGTCACCGACCTCTTTCGAGACGAGGTTGGCCACTATGGTGCCGCCGACCCCGCCTCCCAGGATTAGAACGTCATTGCGCATGGCGGCTTACCTCGCCTTGCGCACGATGAAGCGCGCGAAACCGTCTTCCTCGCGGACCTCGACCAGCTCGTGCTTGGCCTTGGCCACCCACGCGGGGATGTCCGTCTTCGACCCGGCGTCGCTGGACAGGACCTCGAACACGTCGCCGACCTGGCCCTGGCGGATGGCGCCGATGAGGTTCATCAGCGGACCAGGGCAGGCCATGCCTCTTGCGTCTATCGATTTCGTGATCTGAACTGTGCTCATCGCTGCCTCCATGAAATTCAGATGAAGACGACCTGACCGTCCGAGGCCGAGGCCATGAATGCGGCGACGCCTTCGACGCCGTCGACGAGTGGGTCGAGGTCCGCCGGCCGCAGGTGGAACATGTCCATTGAGAGGGCGCAGGCCTGGATGTTCACCTCGCCGACCTCTTTTGCCTGCTTGAGCAGCTCGCTCCAGTGCTGGCCGGGGTGCGCGCGGATGACAGGCGCGACTGCGTCGGTCGCCTCCCACGCGAGTGCGTGGTCTGCATGAACCTTCCCGGCCCGGAAGGCGCGCAGGGCGTAGTACTGAAGAAAGATGTTGACCGGCCGGCCCATGACCGCCGCTCCCACCGTCAGCACCGCCGCCGCGCTCAGCTTGTCGTCGGTGCCAGAGAACAGCACCAGTGAAAGGGGACTCTCTTGCTCGTCCATCACATACCTCCGATGGACCGAGTGTCCCCCGGCGCCCGGAGCGCCCATAGAGTCAGTGGTCCCGGCCTTCGCGGGCCCAATGTCCCTATGTGATTAAGCAGTTACACGGCTACGCTCTGACCATGAAAGACTGGGAGATCGAAGAGGCTGCGCATCGCTTCGCGCTCTTGAGCGATCCCACCCGGCTGCGCATCCTGCACACCGTCATGGAGCAGGGCGAGCTGCCGGTGCATGCGATCGCGCAGCTCGCCGGCGCCTCGCGGTTCAACACGTCGGCGCACCTGAGCCGCCTGGCGGAGGGCAAGCTCGTAGCCCGCCGGCGCGAGGGTTCGACGGTCTACTACCGGGTCGACGACCACAACCTGCCTCGCGTGTGCGAGCTCATGTGCGCCTCGCTCCGCAAGCAGGCCGCGGCCGCGATTCGGAACTAGCCGCGCTCGATCCCTGCCTTGTCGGGTCCTTCGGCCCTGTCCCTGGCGGCCTCGGCGGACGACCATCGACTCAGGAATAAGAGTCAAGCCAGGGAGGCTTCCCAATGCAAACCGCACAGAGAGCAAGACCGATCGTGGAGGCCGCATCAGAGTTCCTAGCCCACAAGAAGATTGCGGTCACGGGCGTTTCGCGCCAGCCGGGGACCCACGGGAGCAACGCCGTGTATCAGAGGCTGAAGGAGCGTGGCTACGAGGTCTTCGCGGTCAATCCGAACGCCGACGAGGTCGAGGGCGACAGGTCATACCATGACCTGAAATCGATTCCCGGCGGCGTCGAGGCTGTCGTGATCGGCACTCGACCCGATCGGGCCATGGCCACCATGCGTGAGTGCGCCGAGCTCGGAATCAACCATGTGTGGATGCACCGCGGACCGGGGCCGGGCAGCGTCTCAACCGACGCGACGAGCTACGGCCGGGAACGGGGGATCAACGTCATACCGGGCGGCTGCCCGTTGATGTTCGAGCCCACGTCCGACGGCACGCACAAAGCGATGAAATTCATATTCATGCTCACTGGCGCCGTCCCGAGGGAAGCCTGACCAGGGAGGTCCAGGCCGGGGAAGACCGCCGAGCTCGCGCGAGTGAGGCGATCCAAATGACGGCGCGCTGACGTCGGGTTGTCATCTGGCGCTCCGGCTTGACCGGAAACCGATCGCGATCCCATCGCACAAGGCCGGGCCGCCGACTCCGGGCGACGACAACCTCGCGTCATGGCGACCACGCAGCGAGTCAAGGTCCTGGGAGTCCTGGCCTTGATGTCATTGACCGCTCTCTCATCAATCGGCGTGCTCAGCGTTCAACTGCCGAGCGGGTTGGTCAGCTCGCTCGACTGGATCGGCGAGATCCTGCCCTGGGCGCGTTTGCTGCTGGCGATCGCGCTGGCGGGTTGGGTGATCGCCAAGGCGCATTTCGAGGTCGACTAGGTCAGGTCCCGTTGATGGACGTTCTGCCCTTTAACGCATCGGAAACCACCGCCGCCAGCGCTTCGACGAACGCGGGCCGGGCATTGAAGGATTCTGTTCGCCTGATGCGAATGCCCCTCTCGCGTGCGAAGGCCTGGGCCTCGACGTCCAGGTCGTACAGGATCTCCAGGTGGTCGGCCACGAAGCCGATCGGGCAAACCAGCACGTCGCTTGCGGCCGAGTCAGCGATGGCGTCGAGCAGGTCCGGCCCCAGCCAGGGTTCTCCCGTGTGGCTGGCGGACTGGAAGGCGAACTCCCACGGTGGCAGATCCATCCCCGAGGCGACCAGCCGGCAGCTCTCGAGCAGCTGCTGGTGATAGGGATCCCCTTCGTCCAGGATGCGCGCAGGCAGGCTGTGCGCCGTGAAGAACAAACGCATAGGTCGCGCCGTGGCGAGTGCTTCCGCGATCGACGCCTGCACGGCTGAGATGAAGGCAGGATGATCGTGAAATCCGGGCACGAATACCAGCTCGCCGTCCCAGGCTTCCTCGAGAGCGTGCAGGTAACCGCCGAGGCTCATGCGCGCGTAGTGAGGGGCCAGCGGTAACCCGACCAGCCGCCTGATGCCGGCGTCCCTGGCCTCGGCAGCTCCGTCGGCGATGAACGGCGGCGCGTGCTTCATGCCGACGAATGCCGGCAGGCCCGTCCGTTCCGCGAGCGCGCTCGCCTGGGCGCGCGTGATGTCGCTGAGCGGCGATCCGTGGATCGCGCGATAGCGTCGAGTCAGATCCTCGAGAGATCCTCGGGATGGCTTCCGCCCCCCGCGGATGTGCGCGTAGTACGGGGCGATATCCGCTTCGGTGGCCGGACTTCCGTACGCCATGCACAGGATGCCCGTCGACGGCTCAGGCGACACGCGCAGGGACCCACGTGTGAACGGTCTCCACCAGCATGTGCAGATTCGCGAGGCTCGCATCGGGCGGCACACCGTGGCCGAGGTTGAAGATGTGACCTGGGCGACCGGCCGCCTTGCGCAGGACCTCGCGCGTCCTCGCCTGGACAAGGTCGGGCGGCCCGAGCAGCACCCCAGGGTCCAGGTTGCCCTGGATGCCGCGTTCGAATCCGACACGGCTCCAGCCCAGGTCGAGCGGCACGCGCCAGTCGAGCGAGACGACGTCGGGACCGGTCTCGGCGATCGACTCCAGGAGAACCGCGGTATCGGTGCCGAAGTGGATGCGCGGCACGTTCAGCGGCCGCAGCGCGTCGAATATCGCACGCGTGTACGGCGCCACCCGTTCCACGTAGTCCTCGAGCGCAAGCGCCCCGACCCATGAGTCGAACAGCTGGACCGCCTGCGCACCGGCAGCCACCTGCGCTGTCAGGTAGCCGCTCATCGCGCGTGCGAGCTTGTCGAGCAGCCGGTCGAAAGCCTCCGGCTCCGTGAACATGAATGCCTTCACCTTTTCGAACGAACGCGACGGCCGGCCTTCGATGAGATAGCTGGCCAGGGTGAACGGCGCGCCCGCAAAGCAGATCACCGGCACTGGCGATTCCGCGACCACCTGACGCACCGCCGCGATGACCTGTGGCGCGGCCTCCTCACCGTCGGGCACGCGCAGGCTTTCGACGTCGGCGACGCTCGCGATGGGATTCGCGATGACCGGCCCGACGCCGTCGACGAGCTCGAAGTCCACCCCCATGCCCCGCACCGGCAGCATGATGTCGGCGAACATCACGGCCGCATCGACGCCCAGGCGGCGCACCGGCTGCAGCGTGACCTCGGCGCAAAGATCCGGCTGAGCCACGATGTCGGCGAGCGTCCACCGCTCACGCAGGCGGCGGTATTCCGGCAGCGAACGTCCCGCCTGCCTCATCAACCACACCGGAGTGGTGTCCACCGGTCGCAGTCGCGCCGCGTCGAGAAACCGGCTCACGATATGGCTTCCAGCGTGAGGTCGATCACCGCCGGGCTGTGCGCCGCGGACACGAACCACGCCTCGAACTGCGAAGGTGGCAGAAGCACGCCGGCCGCGAGCATGGAGTGAAAGAAACGGCCGAAGGCCTCGGTGTTCGAGCCTTTCGCTTCACGAAAGTTGCGCGGGGCAAGGTCACGGAAGAAAACCGTGAGCAGCGACCCCACACGGGAGACGCTCGCACCCTCGATCTGCTTCGCGGCGATTCCCGCCTCCAGGCGAGCCGCCTGCCGCTCGATGAAGGCGTAAACATCGCTCGTCAGCGCTCGCAGGGTTGCCTCGCCGGCCGCCATCACCACCGGATGTCCCGAGAGCGTGCCGGCCTGGTACACCGGACCAGACGGTGCAACCAGATCCATGAGGGCGGCGCCACCTCCGTACGCGCCGACGGGAAGCCCGCCGCCGATGATCTTGCCAAGCACCGTCAGGTCGGGGAGCACACCGAACAGCTCCTGGGCGCCGCCGGGCGCCACGCGAAACCCCGTGATCACCTCGTCGAAGATCAGGAGCGCACCCGAGCGGTCGGTGATGTCGCGAAGGCCCTGCAGAAATCCGGCCATCGGGACGACGACTCCCATGTTCGCGGCCACCGGCTCGACGATCACGGCGGCGATCTGGCCCGGATGCGAGGCAAACAGCGCTGCCACGGAGTCGAGGTCGTTGTAGCTCGCAACCAGTGTCTGTGCCGCGACCGACGCAGCCACGCCGGCGCTGCCCGGGATCGAAAGGGTGGCCACTCCGGAGCCGGCCTCGACCAGCAGCGAGTCGGCGTGGCCGTGATACCCGCCCTCGAACTTGACGACGAGGTCGCGGCCCGTCGCCGCACGTGCGACGCGCAGCGCGCTCATCGCCGCCTCGGTGCCGCTGTTGACAAACCTCATCCGCTCGATCGACGGCATGCGAGAGCAGATCAGCTCAGCGAGGCGGATCTCGCCCGGTCCGGTCACGCCAAACGAGCCCCCTGCCTCGGCCGCGCCCTTGACCGCCTCGACCACGCCCGGATGCGCATGGCCGAGCAGCAGCGGACCGAACGCCCCGACGTAGTCGATGTACCGGCGACCTGCCTCGTCCCAGACATAGGCCCCGTCTCCCCGCACAAGGACCGGCGGCAGGCCGCCGACCGCGCGATATGCGCGGACAGGACTGTTCACCCCGCCTGGAAACAACCTGGCGGCGCGTTCGCGCCAGTCGATGTCCGCGGCGACGGTCATTGGGCACCCAGCAGCCTGGTTATTTCGTCGATCGGCCGGTGGATCCCGGTCAGGATCGGCGTGTCTCTAACCGTCGAACGGCGGCTCTCGGTCCCGCGCAGCTCGCGCACCAGCTCGCCGAAGGCGGGCAGATCGTCGGTTTCGTAGGCGACGAGAAAATCCATGTCATCGACTCCGAATGAGTACGCGAGCAGCTGCCGCACCTGCCGGTACTGGTGCCCGACCTTCATGTGCTCGTTCATCACTTCTTGCCGCTTCTCCTGGTCGAGCAGGTACCAGTCGGCGCCCTTCGTGAAGGGGTAGACGATGAGATACGCCGAACGCTCGCCGGCGAAGAGCGACTGCTCCTGTGATGTGGGTCGCTTGACGTACTGCGACGGCCGGATGATGCCCAGGAAGCTGTGGCGGGCGACCATCCAGGTGCCCATACCCGATCGCATGGCGTGCGCGCTTCTCTCTTCCAGCGCGTCGACCGACTCGGCCAGGCTCCACAGCAGGACGTCGACGCCGGCCTTCAAGCCGATCATCGAATAGGTGAACGTGGTGACGTCGTCTGGTGACGACAGCGCCGCGCCGAACTCCTCCCCCGAGCGACACCGCTCGTCTCGAGGCAGTCGCCGCCACGCGGGATCCAGTCCCAGCGCCAGCGCGTGCACGTAGCGGGATTCGGTCACCGTGCTTCGCGCAGCCATGACGCGACGTCCGCCGCGAAGTAGGTGATGACGATGCTCGCGCCCGCCCGCACGATGGCGGTGATCGACTCGAGGATGGCGCCGCGCCTGTCGATCCACCCATGCTGCGCGGCAGCCTCGATCATGGCCGCCTCGCCGCTCACCTGGTACGCCGCGAGCGGAAGATCGAATCGATCGCGGGCACGAGCAAGCAAGTCGAGCGAGGTCAGCCCTGGCTTCACCATCAGGATGTCGGCGCCTTCATCGGCGTCGAGCTGCATCTCACGCAGCGCCTCGTGCGCGTTGGCCGGGTCCATCTGGTACGACTTGCGGTCGCCGAAGCTCGGCGTCGATCCGGCGGCATCGCGAAACGGGCCGTAGAAGGTGGATGCGTGCTTTGAGGCATACGCCATGATTGTGGTGTCGACGAAACCCGCGCCGTCGAGTCCCGAGCGCAGAGCGGCGACCTGTCCATCCATCATGGCGCTCGGTCCGACGATGTCGGCGCCGGACTCGGCATAGGCCATTGCGGCGGCGGCGAGCCGCGGCAGGGACGCGTCGTTGTCGACCTTCTCGCCGTTCAGGACCCCGCAGTGGCCGTGCGACGTGTACTCGCACAGGCACACGTCGGCCGCGAGCGCGATGGGCAAGCCCTCGCGGCGCAGCAGGCGCAGGGTTTCAGGCACGGGCCCGCGTGGGTCTTCGGCGCCAGACCCGATGGCGTCCTTGGAGTCGGGGATGCCGAACAGCAGCACGCCGCCGACGCCGAGCTCGGCCAGCTCGTGCGCCTTCTGCAGCGCGAGGTCGGCCGTCAGCCTGTGATGTCCCTTCAGGGACTGGATCTCGTGGCGCTGGCCACGCCCGCTGATGACGAAAAGGGGCGCGATGAGCTGCGCGGGATGGAGCCGCGTCTCTCGCACGAGCGCCCGCAGCGCTGGACTCGAGCGCAGCCGGCGCGGCCGTGCCGCCTCCGGAGTCTTGACCGCGGGTTGCGAGATCACCTCAGCCATCGCTGCCCACCTCCACTGGAATAACCCGCTCGACTGCGGCCGCGAGCTGCTCGATTTCAGGCGACGCCGCCTCGGCGACCACCGTGAATCCCGCCGCGCGTGCGGCAGACGTCGTGCGCGGCCCGATCGTGACCGCCGGCAGCGAGTTGCCGCCTCCGAGCTTGATGAATCCGCGCACCGCCGAGCCCGATGCGAACACCACCGCCGCGATGTCAGGTCGCGCCAGGGCCTTGCGCAGCGGAGCCGCCGAGTCGCCAGGTCCTTCGACCGTCTCGTAAGCGGTTATCTCGGTCACCGACGCGCCTCGTCGGCGCAGGCCGTCGGGCAGGTCCGGGTCGGCGGCTGAAGCTCGAACGAGCAGCACGCGCCTGCCCGCAGCGTCGGGCAGGGCAGATGCCAGTGCCGCTCCGCTTGATTCAGGAGGCACGAGATCCGGCTCCACGCCTCTCGCGCGCAGTGCACCGGCCGTGGCTTGACCGACCGCAGCCCACCGCGGGCCGACGGACACACCAGGGAGCAAATCGACCCCGGCGGCGCTGGTCACCACGACCCATTCAAAGCCGTTGAGGTCCGGCCAGGCGACGCGCAGCGCTCGTGTGGCGACCGTGGGCACGGCGCTGACGCGGTAGCCGCGCGATTGCAGCTCGGCCACCAGCGGATCGGAGGCGCCGCTCGGCCTGGTGACGAGGATCGCCGTCACCTCAGGCTCACCGCGGCGGCAAGCCTTCGACCGGCGTCTTCCGCTATGTCCATTGCGTCAGACCGGCGCCCGGCTAGGGATTCGACCTGCAGGCCCGACCCATCGCTGTTGACCCCGCCAACAAGCAGCTTGAAGGTCTGGCCGTCGATCGAAGCCAGCGCGCCTACCGGAGCGCGGCAGGTGCCGCCTGTCGCGGACAGCACGCAGCGCTCCGCGTCCACGGCCAGCCGGATCTCCGGCTGATCGAGAGCAGCCAGAATCTGGATCAGGTCGGAGTCGGCCCCGCGCGCCTGGACGGCCAGCGCGCCCTGAGCCGGCGCCGGCGGAACCACCTCGGCATCGATTCGCTGGTCGATGCGATCGCCGCGACCGAGACGGTCGAGGCCGGCCGCCGCGATCACCAGCGCGTCCACCTCGCCGGCGTCGAGTCGCCGCAACCGGGTGTCGACGTTGCCGTGCAGAGGCG
>WNGG01007951.1_pt1 | contig 11714 bp, 10 predicted proteins | sample 5400661 | NCBI WGS metagenome assembly WNGG01 (sample SAMN13153372, study PRJNA577476) | soil metagenome | isolation source: 100 cm soil or saprolite under Garry oak tree replicate 1 | place: USA:California | collected 2016-06-15 | reverse complement strand
TCGCTGTCTTCAGTCTGGAAATGAGCAAAGAACAACTGGTGCAGCGCCTCCTGTCAATGGACGCCGGAATAGATCAGCAGCGCCTGCGCACTGGCTGGATTGAAGATGAGGAGTGGGACCGTATTATCTTTGCTATCGACAAACTATCAGAAGCCAACATCTGGATCGATGATACAGCCAGCATCTCTACTATGGAAATGCGCAGCAAGGCCCGCCGTTTGCAGGCAGAACATGGCATCGATCTGATCGTTGTGGATTATCTGCAATTGATGCAGGCTTCAGTAGGTGGCAAGCGCAACGAGAACCGCGTGCAGGAGATTTCAGAGATTAGCCGCAGTCTGAAAGCGTTGGCACGAGAACTGGATGTACCGGTACTGGCACTTGCACAGTTGTCCCGTGCGGTGGAGAGCCGACAGTCGAAGGTACCGCAATTGTCTGATCTGAGAGAAAGCGGCTGCCTGGCTGGTGATACACCTGTTTATCTACCCGATCTTGGCACTTACCAACCAATCGAACAGTTAGTCGGCAAGAGCGGCTTCCAGGTACTCGCCTTGAATACTGAGAGCTGGCAACTGGAGCCATGCCTGGTAAGTCGTGCCTTTGCAACAGGATACAAACCCGTCTATCGCATGACAACTCGCCTGGGGCGCAGCATTCGGGCTACAGCGAACCACCAGTTCTTGACGATACAAGGATGGCAGCGGTTGGATATGCTTTCTGCTGGGATGCGCATTGCTTTACCGCGCCGATTACCTGGCCCTACACAGGCTACAATGAGCGATAACGAGTTGGCGCTTCTTGGTCATTTGATCGGGGATGGTTGCACTTTGCCGAGCCATGCTATCCAATATACTACTCATGAACTGGAGCTGGCAGAAACAGTGGCCAGTTTGGCCACTGCAGTTTTCGGCGATGCTGTAGCACCTCGTATTCACAAAGAGCGCGAGTGGTACCAGGTCTTTCTACCTCCAAGCTATCACCTTACTCATAGAGTACACGGCCCTGTCGTTAACTGGTTAGATAAAATGGGGGTCTTTGGTCTACGCTCATATGAGAAACGTGTACCTGACCTGGTATTTGCTCAATCCAGCATAGGGATTGCGCGTTTCCTACGTCATCTCTGGTCTACTGATGGCTGTATTCATTCAAACGATAATCACTATGCCACTATCTACTATGCTTCGAGTAGCATTGAATTGGCTCGGCATGTACAGTCCCTTTTGTTGCGTCTAAATATCAACGCTACCTTATCAAGGCATAAGCAGGTGGGCAAAGGAAGAGACCAATATCATATCACGGTTAGTGGTAAACCGGATATTGTGGGCTTTTTCGATCAAGTCGGTGTACTTGGTCAGAAAAAAACGATACACCAGAAAACAATAATTGAGTTCTTTGCTCAGCGTCCGGCTAAAACTAACCGGGACGTAGTACCATATGAGGCATGGAGAATTTTTGCCGTTCCAGCTATGCAAGTGGCTGGTTTGACCTCAAGGGAAGTGGGAGCCTCGCTAGGCTATGCTGGTTATATAACAAGTCTCTACAGGCAAAATTTGAGTCGCGAACGTGCTGCTCGTCTTGCACAGGTTGTCCAATCAGAGATCCTGGTGAAGTTAGCTCAGAGTGACGTTTACTGGGACGAAATCATTGCAATTGAACCTGATGGCGAAGCCAACGTTTATGATTTAACAGTAGAGAATCTGCATAACTTCGTCGCAGGGGATATTGTGGTTCACAACAGCATAGAGCAAGACTCGGATATCGTTATGTTTATTTACCGCGACGACGTATATAACTCTGAATCGGAACGCAAGAATATTGCAGACATAATTGTAGCCAAACATCGGAATGGGCCTGTTGGTGAAGTTAGCCTTTATTTTCAAGCTAACCAGACGCGCTTCCGCGACCTGGAAGCTAGTTCACCAGCCGAGTAATCGTATTGGACTTTTTGTTATGACATCGTTCACCGGATTCCCTTCGGGGAAAAATCCATACGTGCCGGTGCCGGAAGTCTTCTTCACGGTACTGCTGCCAGAGATCGAGGATAGCGCCGAACTCAAATTGACGCTCTACCTCTTCTGGCTCTTCTCACAAAGACATAGTGAACCACGCTGTGTCAGCGATCGCGAGTTGCTGGCAGATCGCACCTTGCTACGTAGTCTCAAGCGTCGAGGTGATCCACGACCACCAGAGGAGCGGCTGCGGCAGGGCCTGGACCTGGCAGTTGCACGAGGGACCCTTTTGCGGATACACTTAAGACTGGTGAGCGAAGGCAACGATCAGGGTGAAGTCATTGGATGGTATTTCTTTAATACAGCACGTAGTCGAAAGGTGGTGGCCGAGTTGCAGGGAGGCGAGATTGTACCAGTACGTCTGCTCGGCGTTGAACGTGAACAGAACGAAGGGGAGAACGAGTTCACAGTTCTTGAGGTTCGTAACGTCAATGGACAGGCAGACGAGACTGGCGGAGATGGACGTAAACCACGTAAAGCGTCTAAAGGGCGTGAGACCACTCTGAGTACGCAGGTGCAGGTGGAACGCCCGAATATCTTTGTATTGTATGAACAAAATATTGGATTACTTTCTCCACTTATTGCGGATGAACTAAGAGATGCGGCTGACCAGTACCCGGCGGAGTGGATCGAGGCAGCATTCCGCGAGGCTGTCCAGCACAACAAGCGAAAATGGAGCTATATTCGCGCTATCTTGAAGCGCTGGGAAACGGAAGGCAGACAGCCATGGAAAGCCTGAATGATATTCTTTTGAAGGCGGCACAACGACGCCAGCAGATGCTAGAACAACAGTCACCAGAGGGTACATCCCCTGGAGCTCCACAACAGCAGGATCAGAGGCAAGGACAACAGAGGCAAACCCTCTCACGCCGTCCCGCCCCCCCGTCTCAACAAATGTCACGTTCGGGGCAACAGGCTCCATATGCCTCCTCGAACCAACAGAACCAGCGCAGCCCGAAGAGCCAGCAGAGTCAATATACCGCGCCGCCACGAACTCGCAGCGCTCAGGGAGAGCCAATACCACAAACGCGACGCGATATGTATACCCGTCAGCGCTCTCAGGCCAGTGGGTCACTCTATCACCAGCGGCCGCGCCCTATCCAGGAATCACAGACTAGACCAACGAGTAACTATTATCAGGCAGATTCTTATCCTCCCATAGTGCAGGCAGATGTTGTAGAGGAGTGGGAAGACGATGCAGCGGATATGCGCTATGGTGATTGGGAAAACGAGGCGGACGAGGCAGAAGCATATCCACACTCGAACGTAGAGCGTTTCTCCGCCGATGTTACCCCTGCCAGGCGGGAAATGCCTGCACCCCCTCTGCCCACTGCGCCCAATATACCAACAGCATCGAATCAAGATCCACGGCTGTATGGTCATCGCACTGTGCGGAATCCACGAGTGCCGCCAACCCAACCATCGATGCCGCAGGCAATTCCACCTTCCCAGGAAGCTCGAAACTATCACCGTATCACCCAACCACTCAATTCGCAAGCAGTGACAAGGGTGAGTCAGCACATTGAGCACATTGAGCACATAGCGCAAGAAGTTACCCATGCTCAAAAACCATCGCGTCAACTTGTTGTGCGTGAGCAATATGCTCCTGCACTACCGGCATCATCCGCAATACACAGAGGTGTTTGCCCTAAATGCAAGGGTGCAGGCTTCCTCCGTGCAAGCGTTCCTTATGGGGATCCCAACTTTGGCAAAGCGATTGCCTGCGAATGCAAAGAAGCCGAGCGGAAAGAGAAGAGACGCCTGGAGTTGTATGAGATGTCCAACTTAGGGGCATTTCGCAACAAAAGTTTCAAAAACTTTAATACCCGTATCCCTGGGGTCCAGGAAGCATACCAGATGGCACTGGAGTATGCACAAAATCCCAGTGGCTGGCTCGTTCTGATCGGCCCAACGGGTTGTGGAAAGACCCACCTGGCCGCAGCTATAGCCAATCAGAGCCTTGACGGTGGGGCTGTGGTGCTCTTTATGACAGTTATTGAGTTGCTCGATCACCTCCGCGCAACGTTTGTACCTACCTCGCAGGTGGTCTATGATCAACTCTTTTCCAGCATGCGCGAGGCAGAGTTACTCGTCCTCGATGATCTGGGGGCGCAGCAGAGTTCACCATGGGCCAATGAAAAGCTCTTCCAGTTACTCAATTATCGCTACAATTCGTCTTTCCCCACTGTCATCACAACAAACAATAAAGGTCTGCAAGGTATTGATGAGCGCGTTCGCTCACGTATGATGGATACAGGCCTGGTTGTCACAGTGACGTTTGATCGAGCACAAGATTATCGTCCACACAAGCCAAGAAGAGAGTAAGTTTACATGAGAAACAGGATGGGGCAAGAGGGCACGGCTGCCCTCTTGCCCCATCCTGTTTCTCATGTAAGATCAGGGCGATTTACAAGTGCTCTTTTGCCGCACGTGCTGGATAAATCTCTTCCCTCTCCCCCGGAGAGGGTGCTCTACAGGCGGCGAAGGAGGAAGGAGTTTTGCGAGGACACCTCGCGCTCCGGCAAAGGGCTGCCGCCCTCTGCACTCCTGCTTGGTGGCAACTTTTAGATCGCCCTGACGTAAGATGTCTCACGCTTGCGTTTGTTTCTTGCAGGTGCTATCATAACGGTACACATCCCCATTTTTGTGGGATTCCTCTGCACATTCAGTCTTTACCGATAGTATAGATACAGGAAGCATATCTCGCCCAGGTAGAATGGAAGAGAGATAAGCCGTTTTAACAACGAAAAGGAGCGACAATGGGTTCTGTTTTCAATCCAAGGGACCCCAAATGGATCAAAGAGACCCAGGAGATTATGGAGCGCACGGGGTCTCCATTAGCACAAAGAATGCCCTATGGCGAGCGCATCATGGATATTGATGAGATTTATTCACATCTATTGAAGGAACGCATCGTCTTCATTGGTACGCCAATCTATGACCAGGTGGCAAACTCAATCGTAGCGCAGTTGTTGTATCTTCAGAGCGAAGATGCAACCAAGGATATTAACGTCTATATCAACTCCCCAGGCTCTCCTGGTGGTAGTCTCTACATAGGCTTAGGCATCTATGACACGATGGAGTGGCTCAAGCCAGACGTTTCCACGGTCTGTGTAGGTATGGCAATGAGCGTGGCCGCAGTACTGCTGGCTGCTGGTACAAAAGGCAAACGCTTCTGCCTCCCCAACTCCACTGTCATCATTCACCAGCCGCTGAGTGGCATCAGGGGCCAGGCCAGTGATATCGAAATCCATGCTCGCGAACTTGTGCGCCAGCGTCACATGCTCTACGAGATTCTCGCCAAGCATACTGGTCAGACCGTTGAGCGCATTACGCAGGATGCCGATCGTATCAACTACCTTTCGGCAGACCAGGCAGCTGAGTATGGCATTGTCGATGAGGTGCTCGCTTTTGGTGAGCATGCCATTGCACGGTGGCACTAAGAGAGAGAAGGAGCAGAAATGAACACACCTTTTAACCCTCGTGATCCCAAATGGATCAAAGAAACCCGCGAAATCCTGGAGCCCCGCGGCATCATCGTTCCGCGCAACATGCCCTCCTATGATGAGTACCGCGGTGAGCGCAGTATGAGCATCTATGGGCGGCTGCTGAAGGATCGCATCATTTTCATTGGTACGCCTATCGATGACCAGGTTGCCAACCTTACGGTGGCACTTTTGCTGTACCTCCAGAGCGAGGATGCAACGAAGGATATTAACCTGTATATCAACTCACCAGGTGGCGTCATTTATTCTGGCCTGGCCATCTACGATACAATGCAGTGGCTGCGACCTGATGTCTCCACGGTCTGTGTGGGTATGGCGATGAGTATGGGAGCAGTGCTGCTGGCAGCCGGTGCAAAGGGCAAACGCTACTGTCTGCCCAACTCCACTGTGCTGATCCACCAGCCTCTGATTCAGGGCGAAATCGAAGGCCAGGCAAGTGACCTCGAAATCCAGGCTCGTGAGATCCTGCGTCAGCGTCGTACTCTCTACGAGATTCTGGCTCGCCACACAGGTCAGACCCTTGAGCGCATCACCCAGGACGCCGACCGCGACAACTTCTTCTCGGCAGAGCAAGCAGTTGAGTACGGCCTTGTCGATGAGATACTCACACGCGGTGAGGAGGCTATCAGCCGATAAAAGTAAACATGAGGAGTTGATATTCAGACCGCCAACGAACTTCGTTCTGGCTTCGCCCAGGCGGTCTGAAAGGAGTCACCCCGAAATTTTCGCAAAGCGCGGAAAGCTTCCGGGGCGGAGGTAGAGCTTCTCTCAATGGTAGTTTTTTGGGGGAGATGGAGGCCGTCCCCCGCAGGGGCGGCCCCCGTCCTGGGTAGGGGCGTACCCTTGCGGTCGCCCTGGGGCGGAGTGGGGGCCCGCTTCCCACGCCCTTTCCCCAAAAACCCTACCTGTGAAAGAGGTAGAGCTTCCGCCCCGGAGCGAAAAATTCGGGATGATTCATGTTTCCCTATGATAGAGGAAAGCGGATTTGCCAGAAAGATCAATACCCGCTCTAACCGGACGTAGCATTCATTGTATTCTATTTGATCTCGGCGACACACTCTGGTCTCGTAGTGATGCTCCTGCCTGGCAAAGGCTGGAGACCACTGCAAATCTTCGCGCAGTGGCCTTACTTCGTCAGTATGTTGCTCCCCAATCTCTTCCAGCTTTGGATGATGTAGCTTTGGGGCAGCAACTGCGGGATGCACTGCACGAGCAGGTGGGAACAATAATTCGCCGGGACCCAAAAATCGAACCAAATGGCCCTCTTACTGTACTGCAGGTACTCACTCAATGGGGTATTGAAGGTCTGGATAATGCTACTGGAGCAGCAATATTTGAAGCACTACGCATACATATCCACGGCTCCCGTCAAATCTTTGATGATGTCTACTCTACACTTGCAGCATTACAAGAGCGTGGCTTTCTACTGGGCATCGTGAGTAATCGCATTTGGGGAGGCTCCCCCTTCCTGGAAGACCTGCAAACCCTGGGTCTGCTCAACTACTTTGACCCACAGCACATTGCGATTTCAGGCGATTTAGGTGTACGTAAACCTGATCCCGCTATCTTTCTGCATGTACTTAATGCTCTCAACCTCGAACCTGAACATGTCGTGATGGTAGGGGATTCTTTACTCGCAGATATCCTTGGAGCACAGAAACTTGGCATCTTCGCTATCTGGAAACCCAAACCAGGCCAGCGCGAACTGGTGAACGCTCATTTGATTGCTCAGAATGCGCCGACCGCAGCTACTATCAGTACACACCCGGTGCATCAGGCCCATCACTTCTCAGGTTTGTCTACAGGGAACCGTCCTGCCGATTTACCACCTGGTATGCATGTCACCGATGACGATTATGTCCTGGCGAAGATGCGGAGTCACGATGGCAAGCTGGCTCCATTCATGCGTGGCGAGATCAAACCTGACCTGATCATTGAGCATTTGAGTGAGCTGCTCGACATTTTCACAAAGGCAGGTGAGCAGTGACTCCTCGTTTTCGCAAATGGGTGTTTGAGACACTCTATAACAACCGCTACCTGTATCGCTTTGCCAGCACGGTTCCATTTGCAGGTCAATGGCGTGTCTGGCAACGCCTGGTGCTCACACGCATCACCGGAAACGATGTCCTGGAACTGGGTTGTGGATTGGGAGACCTGCTGGCCGATATGATAGAGGCGGGTTATCAATGCCGCGCAGTCGAACATTCACCGGAAATGGTGGCAGCAGCACGCGACACTCTGCAACGTCGCGAGCTTGGGGGAAAAGCCGAAGTGATCCAGGGGTCCGCCCAACACTTGCCTTTCGCGGATGCCTCATTTGATACTGTCGTAAGTACCTTCCCATCCGAATATATTTATGACCCCGATACCATTGATGAGGTCGCACGCGTGCTCCGTCCTGGTGGACGCCTGGTGGTAATCGAAGGAGCCAATCTGCTGCCCGTCGGCTTTCTCCAACCATTCCTGCTCCTGATTCAGATGCTCGTCTATGGCCCTTCTGCCGTCTTCGGTCCACGTCACCGACAAAACCTGGATGAAGAAATGGCTCGTCAGCGTGACGAAACGTATCCAAAAGAAAAGATACTGCATACCGGCCCCGATACAGGAACCGATGTCACCACTGAAGAAGTACCGAATGCCTGGTTCGGTCAACACATTCCCCTGGAAGAATATGGTCTGCGACGGCGCTCCGAGCGAGTGCGGAGTCGTCGGTGGGAGGTGTATATTACGATTGGGGAGCTTGCATCTCCTTGATGTGCTATCTGATCAGCTTGAAGTAGGACGGATTGTATCATAAACCAGCGGCCCTACATCCACTGGAGCATCACTCCAACTATAGCAGGCCAGCAGAGCATCCTCTATAGAGGCAGCTTCCGACTCACTCCGAGCATGAACCTCGACCAGTGGCTCGCCAGCCTTGCGGTAATCTCCGACTTTTGCTTGCAAGACAAGGCCGGTGCGATGGTCAATTGGATCGCCTTTCTTAAAGCGCCCAGCACCAAGATGCATACTTGCCAGGCCCATTTGTTCTGCCTGGATGCCTGCAATATAGCCACTACGAGGTGCAACCAGCATCGAACGGACAGGAGCAGTAGGAAGCAGATGTGGTTGCTCTATCTGCTGCGGGTCTCCGCCCTGGGCTGCAATAACCTCGGCTAACTTCGCTACTCCGGCGCCAGAACTGACTGCCTGCTCAACACGTTTCTCTGCTTCGGTGAGTTGATATTCAGACCGCCAACGAACTTCGTTCTGGCTTCGCCCAGTCGGTCTGAAAGGAGTCATATTGTCCGCTGTGCCAGTCATTACCAGTAGTTCTGCGACTTCATGATAACAGAGTTCCGAAACATCTTGCGGCCCGTTCCCATGCAAGATAGCAATGGCTTCTGCCATCTCCAGAGCATTGCCGATAGCCCTTCCAAGCGGCTGATCCATTGCCGTGATTGCTGCGACCGTGTGCAGCCCTGCTAATTGACCAATGTCAACCATCGCTTGTGCCAGTTCCCTGGCTCGCTCTACCGTTTTCATGAAGGCTCCAGAACCAACTTTGACATCTAGCAGCAGGTGGGAGGCTCCAATTGCCAGCTTTTTGCTCATAATGCTGGCTGCAATCAGGGGAATACTTTCGATAGTGCCAGTAACATCACGCAGCGCGTACATTTTACCATCGGCGGGAGCGAGGTCACTTGACTGACCGGCCAGGACGATGTGATGGCGGGTGAGTATCTGCATGAACTCTTCGCTTGAAAGCGTGGAACGGAAACCATGAATCGACTCCAGCTTATCGACGGTTCCTCCGGTATGCCCAAGGCCACGTCCAGTCATTTTGCCGACCGCAACTCCACACGCAGCAACGAGGGGTGCAACCGCCAGAGTTACTTTGTCACCGACTCCACCTGTACTATGTTTGTCTACTACTGGTGAAATCGTATCGCGCACATGAAGTTGCTCGCCAGAACGCGCCATCGCCAGGGTCAAATCACTGGTTTCACGGGCATCCATCCCTCGCCAGTAGACGGCCATCAACCAGGCTGACATCTGGTAGTCTGGAATCTGCTCCTTTGTGTACTGCTCAACTAACCAGTTAATCTCCCCAGTACTCAGCGTTCCCCCATCACGTTTCTTACGAATCAGTTCGACCGCCTGCATTTGCTGGCCTCGTTCCCCTGGCTATTCTGTCAGAACAATCCGCACGGAGTCACTTTCATAGCCATTGCCAGTCTCGATCTGATAGCGGTCGGTCATCTGACCCCCCAGGCGCACATTCCTATCGAAGCGAAGCTGGCCGTTCGTAAACCCATAGACATTGGTGTCTTGTCCCAACATTCCCTGGACGAGGATTGTATCAAATTGTTTCTCTTGCTGCTCCTTGAATGCCTTGAGGAGCGTTGCAACCTGCTGCCAGGGAGCGCATTTTCGATAGCTGATCTGTACAATCTTTTTTCGTCCATCACCAACTCCACTGTTTAGGAGCGTATAGTCGAGGGCACCCGGCAGAAGAGCGTCCAGTTGAGCAATAGTGCGAGATGGAAATGGGGCAGGTGGCTCTGGCACTACTACTGGCGGAGCAGGTGCAGGTTGGCTAACACTGGATACATTCTGAGCTGGCCTTGGCGCAGCAGGTGTAGCAGCGCCAGGACGACCATAAGGTTGTTGTGGCGGCCCCTGGCGGGGCTGCTGATAGGGAGGCTGTGGTGGCTGCTGTGGTGGTACCTGGCGCGGTTGCTGATAGGGAGGTTGTTGGCGTGAAGGAGGCTGATAAGGCTGCTGTGGTGGTGCCTGGCGCATGTCACGACCACAATGGGTACAGTAGCTCGTCCGGTCTGAATTGAAGGCTCCACAATATGGACAGCGCATAGTTACTCTCCTCGGTTGTTTCTAGAGACGTTAACACAAGTGGTTCTGATTGGTTGTAGTATATCACACATAAGGCTGAGAGCAGAACAAGAGTATTCACAATATCTGCAACCCGACCGGATTGCAGATATTGTGAATACTCTTGTCTTACCCCTGCTTTATTATCGCCTCTACCAACTGGGCGTTTGAGGCAGTCTTTTCAAGCAAATGGAGCAACTGCTCAGTAATCTCGCGTCGCGGGAAATTTGCCAGTTCGCGACGGACAATCTGCATCGCTTTTAGTTCCGCTGGTGAAAGAAGGCGCTGCTCCTGGCGAGTACTCGAGGCAGCCAGGTCGATAGCGGGAAAGATGCGACGATCTGCCAATTCCCGCGAGAGCCGAATCTCCAGGTTGCCTGTCCCCTTGAACTCCTCATAGACAACCTCATCCAGGCGGCTCCCTGTCTCAACCAGGCAACTCGCCACAATCGTCAAGCTGCCACCTTCTTCAAGTGTCCGTGCAGCCCCAAAAACCCGTCGGCCAACCTCCAGCGCACGCGCATCGATCCCACCTGAAAGCGTGCGACTCCCATAACCCCCTCGCGAATTACGCGGCCCGCTCCACATATCACTGCTTACATTATGAGCACGAGCCAGGCGTGTCAGAGAGTCCAGCAGCATCACCACATCTTTTCCCTGTTCAACCTGTCGCTTCGCATCATTCAACGCCTGCTCGACAATCCGCCCATGCCGCGCCAACTGCTGGTCGAAGCTCGACGCATAGACCTTCACTGCTGGCCCCTGCACTTCTGTGCGCCACTCAGTCACCTCTTCCGGTCGTTCATCAACGAGGCAGAGGAACAGGCTCGCCTCTGGATAATTCTTCAGAACAGCATTAGCAATCTGCCGCAGGATAGTTGTTTTCCCAGCCTGCGGTGGTGCAACGACAAGCGCACGCTGCCCAAAGCCCAGTGGCACGAAGAGATCTACCAGGCGTGGAGTTATTGGTGTCGGGCCTGTTTCCAGGGTGATACGACGGTTTGGGTGGATCGCAGTGAGCTTGTCGAAAGGGATACGTGTTGATGACACTAGGGATTGCCTCTCATGGTTGTGAGTAAAATAATGGGTGAGTAGATGTTTCCCATAGTGTATCACATGTGGGTAGCCCTACGATGCCCCTTAGGATAGGTAAATCCTTATGCTTCGCAAGTAAATACCAGTGATAGAGTCTTGATATGGCGTGTAGTGCATGACGCACAGGGAAAGATTGGCTACACTTTTATCTTCAGTATATCATCAGCAAATGACTCGACAGCTTGATAAAATTGCTGTACTGAGACCTCTGGCCCATTGTGGATAACCTGAA
>WNGG01027612.1_pt1 | contig 11716 bp, 9 predicted proteins | sample 5400661 | NCBI WGS metagenome assembly WNGG01 (sample SAMN13153372, study PRJNA577476) | soil metagenome | isolation source: 100 cm soil or saprolite under Garry oak tree replicate 1 | place: USA:California | collected 2016-06-15 | reverse complement strand
GCGCGCCGTCGTGCTGGGCGCGAGCTTCATCGGCCTCGAGGTCGCCGCCGCGTTGCGCGCGCGGGACATCGAGGTTCACGTCGCCGCGCCCGAGCGCCTGCCGCTCGAGCGCGTGTTCGGTCCCGACCTGGCGCGGTTCGTGCGCGCGCTGCACGAGGAGCACGGGGTCAAGTTCCATCCCGAGCAGAAGGCGGCGGCGATCGAGCCGGCGCAGGTCAGGCTCGAGAACGGCACGACGCTGGCGGCCGATCTCGTGGTCGTCGGCATCGGCGTGCGCCCGCGTGTCGCGCTCGCCGAGCGCTCCGGGCTCAAGGTCGACCGCGGCGTCGCGGTGAACGAGTATCTCGCGACCAGCGCGCCGAATGTTTTCGCCGCCGGCGATATCGCGCGCTGGCCCGATCCCTATTCGGCGCAGCCGCTGCGCATCGAGCACTGGGTCGTGGCCGAGCGCCAGGGCCAGGCGGCGGCACGCAACATGCTTGGCCGGGCGGAAAAATTCGCCGACGTGCCGTTCTTCTGGAGCCAGCACTACGACGTGCCGATCAACTACGTCGGCCACGCCGAGAAGTGGGACAACGTCGTCACCGAGGGCGACGTCGACGCGCGCGATGTCCTGGTGCGCTATCGCCGCGGCGAGCGCGTGCTCGCCGTCGCCTCGATCTATCGCGACCGCGCGAGCCTGGAGGCGGAACTCGCCATGCAGCGCGACATCAAGAGCGACGAGCTCGCCGAGCGGATTCTGTGATGTAGGGCAAATAAACGCAGCCCTCATCCTGAGGAGGCCGCACCGATCTCGGGTTTACCCGAGATCGGCATTATGATGCGCAAGTCGGCTACAGCCGACTTGCGTGCGGCCGTCTCGAAGGATGGTCAAGGGCGCGCCCCGTTCCATCCTTCGAGACGCTCGCGCTGCGCGCTCGCTCCTCAGGATGAGGGGGCTGCTTGCCGAATCGATCAGGCGCGTCGCCTGATTCCGATATCGGTTCCGCTCACGTCCGCGTGCGCATGCGGATGATGAAGCTGTCGTAGGACAGTTCGGCGATCTGCATCCAGATGGAGCTTTCGCCGCGGAACCCTATGACGCTCTCGTGCAGCTTCTTGAACAGCGGGTTGGTGGCCGAGAGCTCCGTGTACACCTCGTGGGCGGCCTTGTAGCAGGCTTCCAGGACCTCCTGCGGGAACGCCCGCAACAGCGTACCGCCTGCGACCAGCCGTCTGAGCGCCGCCGGATTGCCGGCGTCATAGCGGCCGAGCACCCAGCCCCACGTCTCGTGCGAGGTGGTGAGGATCGCCGACTGATAGATTTTCGGCAGCTCGTTCCACTTGGCGAGGTTGACGATGTTGTGTCCCTGGCCGCAGCCTTCCCACCAGCCCGGGTAATAGTAGTATTTCGCGATCTTGTAGAAGCCGAGCTTCTCGTCGTCGTACGGGCCGACCCATTCGGCCGCGTCGATGGTGCCTTTCTCCAGCGCCGGGTAGATGTCGCCGCCGGCGAGCTGCTGCGGCACCACGCCGAGCCGCGCCAGGATCGTTCCGGCGAAGCCGCCGACCCGGAATTTCACGCCCTTGAGATCGGCGGTCGTCTTGATCTCGGTGCGGAACCAGCCGCCCATCTGCGCGCCGGTGTTGCCGGCCGCCGTGCCGAAGCAGTTGAACTTCGCCAACAGCTCGTTGAGCAGTTCGTTGCCGCCCCCATGGTGCAGCCAGGAATACATCTGGCGGCTGTTGAGCCCGAACGGCAGCGCGGTGCCGAACGTCATGGCGGGGTCTTTGCCCCAGTAGTAGTACATCGCCGTGTTGCCCATCTCGACGGTTCCGTTCTGAACCGCGTCGAGCACCTGCAGCCCCGGCACGATCTCGCCGGCGGCGAACGGCTGAATCTGGAAGCGATTGTCGGTGATCTCGGCAAGGCGCTTGCAGAAGAATTCGACGCCGCCCCAGAGCGTGTCGAGCGATTTCGGCCAGCTCGCCGTCAATCGCCACTTGAGTTCCGGCATCGATTGGGCGACGGCCGGAGCGGCCACCGCCGATGCGGCGAGCCCGACGCCCGCGGCCTTGAGAAATTCACGACGTTTCATGGCGCTTCCCCTGTTGGTCGATCCGCCGACGCGAGGCAGAGGTGGCTCGCCACGGCCGACGGGCGCGATCTTACGGCATCGCCCGGCGAATTGCGAACGGCGAATCGAAACAGGACCTCATCCCGAGGAGCCCGACCCCGGACTTGATCCGGGGGAGGGCGTCTCGAAGGATGGCTATCGCTCGGCGAATGCGAGCTTGGCGCCGAGCGCGACGAATGCGGCGGCGAACGTGCGGCGCATCCACGTCAGCACCCGCGGCCGTGAGATGACGTGATCGCGGATCGAGGCGGCAAACAGCCCGTAGCCGACGAACACCGCAAAGGTGAGCAGCATGAAGACGGCGCTCAGCAAAAACATGTGCGAGAGCGGATGCGGTTCGTCGCTGCTGACGAACTGCGGCAGGAACGCGAAGAAGAAAATCGACAGCTTCGGATTGAGGATGTTGATCAGGATGGCGGTGACGGTCACCTGAATGGTCGAGCGGGCGCCGACCTCCTGCTCCACGCGCAACGTGCCGCGCTCGCGCAGCGCGTTCCACGCCATGTAGAGAAGATAGGCGACGCCCAGGTACTTGAAGGCCTGGAACGCGAGCGCGCTCGTATGCAGGAGCGCCGCCACGCCCATGATCGCCGCGGCCATGTGCGGGACGATGCCCAGCGTGCATCCGAACGCGGCGACGACGCTGGCGCGCGATCCGCGCGAGAGCCCGGCCGCCAGCGTATAGATAACGCCGGTGCCGGGTGAAACGATGACGATGAGCGACGTGATCAGGAAGTCGATGCTCACGGCGGTCCCTTTGCGCGATGAAATGAATCAGCTCACCCCAGATCCACCGCCCGCAGGTGCCTGATCGGCCGCCCCGGCGCGATCGACTGGGCGGCGGCGACGATGGCGTTGGCGTCGATGCCGTAGTGGCGGTAGAGGTCGGGGATCGCGCCGGTCTGGCCGAAATGCTCGACGCCGAGCGGGCGCACGCGGTGGCCGCGCACGGCGCCGAGCCAGGCGAGCGTCGCCGGATGGCCGTCGAGCACGGTGACGATGCCGCAGTGCGACGGCACCTCGGCGAACAGCCGCTCGATATGCGCGCTCGCGTGCACCAGGCCGCGCTCGCGCGCCCGGCTCGCCGCGGTCCAGCCGGCGTTGAGCCGGTCGGCCGAGGTGACGGCGAGGAGGCCGACGTCGCGGCGGTCCTCGGCCATCAGGCCGATCGCCTGGATCGCCTCCGGCGCCACCGCGCCCGTATAGGCGACCACCACCTGGCAATTGGGCCCGGGTTTGCGCAGCCAATAGGCGCCGTCGATGATCGCCTGGCGCAACTCCGCGCTCATCGGCCGCTTGATCTGCTCGATCGGCCGCGTGGACAGGCGCAGATAGATCGAGCCGCCGGTCTCGTCGCGCAGCCAGTTACGCTCGGACGCGTCGCCCGCGCCGTCCTTCTGGATATAGGCGAGCGCGAAGGCGAGGATCACCGACAATTCGTCGACGAAGGCCGGCTCGAACGCCGCAAGCCCGTCCTGCGCGAGGCCGATCAGCGGCGTGCCGATCGACTGATGCGCGCCGCCCTCGGGCGCAAGGGTGATGCCGGACGGCGTCGCCACCAGGATGAAGCGCGCATCCTGGTAGCAGGCATAGTTGAGCGCATCGAGCCCGCGCGCGATGAACGGATCGTAGAGCGTGCCGATCGGCAACAGCCGCTCGCCGTTGATCGTGTGCGCAAGTCCGAGCGCCGAGAGCAGGATGAACAGATTCATCTCGGCGATGCCGAGCTCGATGTGCTGGCCCTTGGGCGAGAACTCCCAGGTGAAGGTCGAGGGGATGCGCTCGCTCTTGAACGTGTCGGCCATGGCCTCGCGCGCGAACAGACCGCGCCGGTTGACCCAGGGGCCGAGGTTGGTCGAGACGGTCACGTCCGGCGACGCGGTCACGATGCGCTCGGCCAGCGCCGTTTTGTCCTTGCCCAGCTCGTTGAGGAGCGCGCCGAACCCGGTCTGCGTCGACATGGTCGGGTGGATTGAGACGGCAAGCTCCGGCGGCACCTCGACATAGGCGGCCTGGCGGCGCCGCTTTCGCGCACGGAACGGCACCTTGTCGAGGAACGCCTGCAGGCGCTCCGCCGGCGCTGACAGGCCTTCGAACTTGTCCCACTCGTGCCCGGGCCGGACGCCCATGGCGGTGCGAAAAATCTCCATCTGCGCCGGCGTCATCAGGCCGGCGTGGTTGTCCTTGTGGCCGGCGAACGGCAGCCCGAAGCCCTTGATGGTGTAGCAAATGAAGCAGGTCGGCCGGTCGTGATCGATCTTGCCGAAGGACTCGAGCAGGGCCGGGAGGTCGTGGCCGGCGAGGTTGGTCATCAGCCTGCCCAGCTCCGCATCCGCGCGCGCCTCGATCAGCCGCGTCACCGCGCCCTGATCGCCGATGTCGTCGTTGAGGCGCTTGCGCCACGCGGCGCCGCCCTGGAACACCAGCGCGGAATAGAGCTGGTTGGGACAATCGTCGATCCACTGGCGCAGCTTCTCGCCGCCCGGCTCGCGGAACGCGGCTTCCAGCAGCGAGCCGTATTTGAGGATGACGACGTCCCAGCCGAAGTCGCGGAACAGCGCCTCGAAGCGCGCCCACAGGCCTTCGCGGATCACCGCGTCGAGACTCTGGCGGTTGTAGTCGATGATCCACCAGCAATTGCGCAGGCCCTGCTTCCAGCCTTCGAGGATCGCCTCGAAGATATTGCCCTCGTCGAGCTCGGCGTCGCCGACGAGCGCGATCATGCGCCCTTCCGGCCGGTCGAGGCCCCAGCCGTGCGCGCGCACGTAGTCCTGCACCAGGCTCGCGAACAGGGTCTGCGCCACCCCGAGGCCGACCGAGCCGGTGGAGAAGTCGACGTCGTCGGCGTCCTTGGTGCGCGAGGGATAGCTCTGCGCGCCCTTGTAGCCGCGGAACGCGGCGAGCTTGTCGCGGGTCTGCGCGCGTCATGATGGTGGCGAGCGAGGCCGACGACGCCTGGTGGCCGCCCACCTTCAGCCCGTCCCCGCTTTCGCGCAGATGGTTGGCGTGGTGGATCGTCCACGTCGAGAGCCAGAGCACCTTCTTCTCCAGCTCGGTCAGGATTTTCAGCTCGGTGTCGGGCATCGCGGGGGCTCGTGAATCTCGCGGGCACATTCTATTCCAGCGAATAGCGAATAGCGAATGGCGAATGGAAAACCGCGGTCGTTCTCTATTCGCTACTCGCTACTCGCTATTCGCCATTCGCTCAGCGCCAATCGCGCGGACGGATGCTCGGCACGCGGCCGCGCGAGGGGCCGCTCCAGGTCATGGTGCGCACGCGGTCCGGGCGGCCGGGCCCGTGCGCGAAGGCGGCGAACAGCGCGCCGAAACCGAAGCCGCCGATATGCGCCCACCAGGCGACGCCGCCGGCCATGCCGGGCGACATCAGCTCCCACGTTCCCTGCATCAGCTGCAGCGCGAACCAGATGAGCGCGAACCACAGCGCCGGGATCGGCACGAACAACGGAATGAAGACGATCAGGATGATGGTGATCACGCGCGCGGCCGGGTAGGCGACCGCGTGCGCGCCGAGCACCGCGGCGATCGCCCCCGAGGCGCCGAGCACCGGCGTGGTCGAGATCGGGTGGGTGACGAGATGCACCACGCTCGCCGCCACCGCGCCGCCGAGATAGAGCGCGGCAAAACCGAGCCGCCCGAACCGCGCCTCCATCGCCGGGCCGAAAATCCACAGGAACCACATGTTGAGGATGAGGTGCAGCCAGCCCCCGTGCATGAAGGTATTCGTCAGCAGCGGCCACCAGTACATCCACAGGAATACGACGACGTTGATGCCGATCAGCCCCAGCGTGAGCACCGGCCGCGCCGCGCGCGGCGCGGTATCGATGAACGGGAACAAGAAAATATCCCTGCGTGTAGGATGGGTTGAGCCGCACCGCGGCAAAACCCATCGATGGGTTTTCGCCCGCCTCCGCGGGCGTCAACCCATCCTACGGCCGTTGTCGAGTACAGGTAGGAACGCCCGGCTCTCAGTGCGAGTAGCGGGCCAGGCTCACCCTCGCCACGGCAGCGCGGCGGCCCGCTCGGCAAACACCCATGCCCCGAGGCCAAGCACATCCGGGAACGGCGCGATAAGCACCGGCCCGTCGCGCCGGGCAGCAAGCCCGCCGGCGCGCAACGCGCCCGCGGCGGTGTCGAGCGAGGCGACCGTGAGCGCGTAGACGCCGATGAACGGCAGCGTCGGAATTTTGATCTCCGGCAGCATGGCGGCCAATGCGTCCGCGCTCATGAGCTGCACGCGCCCGCGCTCGAGCGCGACCGTGCGGCCGGCCGCGTTCGCTGTTGCCGGGCGGCCGGTGAAACGCGCAAAGCGCTGCGCGGATTCGTCGAGATCGGCAACCGCGATCAACACATCCGCAAGGCCGGTGACACCGTTCGGGTGGGCGAGCCAGCGCGGCTGCCACACCGCGTGCTCGGTCCGATGGGTGAGGATCTGGATGCGCCCCTCGGGCATCACGCCGGGCTCGACGCGGGCGATGGTGAATCTCGCGGTGCCGGAGCCGCTTTCCGTGTCGACCGGGCGCTGCATCTCGACCAGCGGACGCACGCGGAATCCGCCAGCGCCAAGCCGCGCGTGCGCCGCCGCCGCATCGGCCACCGCAAAGGCCGCCAGATGCAGCCCGGGATATCGGGCGAGCGCCGCGTCGAGTTCGCGCGCGAGCGGCGTGTCCGATGCCTTGAACAGAATTTCAATATAGCCGCGGGCGAACATGGCGGTGATGTTGCCGGTGCCGGTGAGGACCGGCGGGCCGCCGGCCGGATCGGGATGCGACTGGATCGACAGCGGCGCCGGCGCGAACCCGGCGCGCCTGAGCGCGTCGCCGGCCGCCTGCGGATCGCGCACGAAATGCGCCAGATGGTCGAGGAAAATTTCCTCGCCGCGCGGCAGCTGGCGATCGGCTTCGGACGGTGCGGAAGCTTGCGTCATTGAACTACGACGGTGGGAAAGGATTCGCGGCCGCTACGCCGGCCTTCGGTGCGCGCTCGGCCGCCGCGTCGGCTCGCAGCGGCCGAGAAAGGTGGCGCGCGGCTTTTCCATCAGCACGGTATCGGTGCTCACGGCGTTGTTCGTGCGGTAAAGCTCGATCCGCAGCTTCGAGTCTTCCGGGCTGACCGCCGCGCCGAACGCGAACCGATGGTTCCGGGCGCCGCGGATCGCGCCCGCGCACAAGCCGGCAAGTTCCGGATATTTGAAGCAACTTTGCGTCGTGACGAGGCCTTGTTCGGGGTCGACGAACAGCGTGACCGCGCGCGCAAGCGAATCCGCGAACACGAGATCGCCCTTGCATTTCAGACCACCGGCCTGCGCGCTGGGGACAGACAACAGCAGTGTGGCAGCGAGCGCAGCCACAGGCACACGGTGCCCGATATTCGTCATCGCGCTCCTCCGGCGATCGACGTGCGCCGCGATCCTACCTCACCGCCCTCATCCTGAGGAGGCCCGCGCAGCGGGCCGTCTCGAAGGATGGAAGCAAACGCGACTGTTGCCATGGTTCGAGACCCCGCACGCAAGTCGGCTGTAGCCGACTTGCGCATCAAACTTGCCGATCTCGGGTAAACCCGAGATCGGTGCGCGGCTCCTCACCATGAGGCCGGGAGAGATCACCCGCGCGCCGCGGCCAGCAGCACCAGAACCTCGCCGAGCTGCTCCAGGGCGCCGAGCACGTCGCCGGTCTGGCCGCCGATCTTCGCCTTCGCGAGCCGCTGTATCGCGGCGATGCCGAGCGCGAGCAGCACAAGCGCGATCAGGCCGCCGGCGATCCCGAGCCCGAGCATGAGCGCGGCCGCCCCGATGAGCGCCGCCGCGGCGACGCTGCCGGCCGATGGCTTGCCGGCGCCGGCGGACAGTCCGTCCGCGCGCGCCGGCGGCGCCAGGCGCATGAGCAACGGCGGTGCCGCGCGCGCCGCCGCATGGGCGGCGATGAATGCGGCGGCGGCCCGCCAAGGGTCCGTGAGACTCGCCAGCACGGCCCAGCGCAGCCCGATGGAGATAATCAGCGCACAGGCGCCAAAAGTTCCGATCCGGCTGTCGCGCATGATGGCCAGGCGATGCTCGGGCGTCGGGCCGGCGCCGAAACCGTCCGCGGTGTCGGCCAGGCCGTCCTCGTGCAGGGCGCCGGTCGCCGCAATCGTCGCCGCGATGGCGAGGCCCGCGGCGGGCAGCGGCCCGAGGGCCGCGTGCGCCAGCGCATAGACCCCCGCGCCGAGCGCGCCGACGAGCGCGCCCGCGATGGGCGCGGCCCAGCTGGCCCGCGCCAGGTCCGCGCCCGCAATCGGGCCGTCATGGTTGAGCGGCAGGCGCGTGTAGAAGACGAGCGCGACCTTGAGATCGGTCGCGAGCCTGCCGAAGGCGCGTGCGGTCATCGCTGCGCGATCCCCGTTCAAGTAGGATGGGTAGAGCCCCGCGAAAGCGGGGTGAAACCCATCGATGGGTATCGCCGCGCACGCAGGTCGGCTGTAGCCGACCTGCGCATCATAAAGCCGATCTCGGGTAAACCCGAGATCGGTGCGCGGCTCAACCCATCCTACCGCGGTCCGTCCGCATGCCGCGTTTCGCTTCGTTGGTCGACCTGCGGGCGGCCTGCCTCGATCTCCCGCCCGGCGACGCCGATGCCGCCGCCGCAGTGGCGGCGCGCGACGTGACGCTGACGAAGCCGCCCGGCAGCCTCGGCCGGCTCGAGGAGATCGTGCGCTGGCTGGCGCGCTGGCAGGGCCGCAGCCCGCCGCGCCTCGACCGCGTCGAGGCGCTGGTGTTCGCCGGCAATCACGGCGTCACCGCGCAGGGCGTCTCCGCCTATCCGGCGGCCGTGACCGTGCAGATGGTGGCGAATTTTTCGGCCGGCGGCGCCGCCATCAATCAGCTCGCCCGCATCGCCGGCGCAACCCTGCGCGTGCTGCCGCTCGCGCTCGAGGCGCCGACCGCCGACTTCACCGCGGCGCCGGCGCTGGCGGACGGCGAATTCCTCGAAGCCGTGACGACCGGCTACGAGGCGGTATCGCCGGAGATCGATCTCGTCTTGCTCGGCGAGATGGGCATCGGCAACACCACCGCGGCGTCGGCGCTCGCTGCGGCGCTGTTCGGCGGCGGCGGGCTGCGCTGGGCCGGGCGCGGCACCGGCCTCGACGATGCGGGGCTCAGGCGCAAGCAGGACGTGATCGACCGCGCACTCGTGCGCCACGCGGATCGTCTCGCCGATCCGCTTGCCTGCGCCGCTACGTTCGGCGGTCGCGAACTGGCCGCGATTCTCGGCGCGACGCTTGCCGCGCGGCACCGGCGCATTCCGCTCCTGCTCGACGGGTTCGTGTGCACGGCAGCGGCGGCGCCGCTCGCCAAGCTCGCCGCCGGCGCGCTCGACCATGCGCTCGCCGCGCACGTCTCGGCCGAGGCCGGCCACCGCCTGCTGCTCGCCGAGCTGGGCCTCGAGCCGCTGCTCGATCTGTCGATGCGGCTCGGCGAGGGCTCGGGCGCCGCCGTTGCGGTGCTGGTGTTGCGCGCGGCGCTCGCCTGCCACACCGGCATGGCGACCTTCGCCCAGGCGGGCGTGGCGGAAAAATCCGCCCCGCAGTAGCGCGCAGGATTCGGTATGCGCCAGCTCATCCATCGCACGATGCTGCTTACGCGACCTGCGCGATGGCGTGGAAGAACGTGCCGGTGACGTGGCCGCGCCGGGCGCCGGCCGGACCGAGCGGCCGGCCCTGGCCGTCGGCAAGCTCGGCGAGCGGCGTGTCGTCCGCCGCGACCAGCGTCGCGTAGTGGAATTCGTGACCGCGCACCAACGTGCGCGCCGGGCCGATCGGACATTCGGCGAGAAGTCGCGCCTCGCGGTAGCCGAGGTGCAACCGCCGTTGCGCGAAGCTCGTCGCATGGCCGAGCAGCCCGGTCATGGCGTGGCGCACGCCGGCCGCGTCCTCGAGCCCTTCGCCCAGCACCATGTAGCCGCCACACTCGCCGTGCACCGGCCGCGTCGTCGCGAAACGCTTCAGGCCCGCGCGGAACCGCGCCGCCGCCGCGAGCGCGCCCGCGTGCAGCTCGGGATAGCCGCCCGGCAGCCAGCAGCAATCGCAGTGCTCGGGCGGCGGCTCGTCGGCGAGCGGCGAGAACGGCACGATCTCCGCGCCCGCCCGCCGCCAACCCTCGCACAGGTGCGGATACATGAAGGTGAAGGCGGCGTCGCGCGCGAGCGCGATGCGGCTGCCGGGCGGGGGAAGGGCCATACCTCCCCCTACAGAGGAGGGTAGCGGTGCCGCCATCGCGATCACGCCATCCAAATCGAGATGGCGCTCGGCCGTATCGGCGAGCCGCTTGAGGCGCGCCGCGAGGTCCGCGTGCTCGCCCGCCTGCACCAGGCCGAGATGCCGTTCCGGCAGGAGCAAATCGTCGTTCCGCTCGAGCGCGCCGAGGAGCGGCACGCGGAGCGCCGCGATGGCGTCGGCGACAAGGGCGCGGTGCCGCTCGCTGCCGACGCGGTTGAGCACCACGCCGCCGAGGCGCACGGCCGGATCGTGCGCGGCAAGCCCGCGCACCACGGCCGCCGCGGTCTGCGACTGGCCGGACACGTCGAGCACGAGCAGGACCGGCAGGCCGAAGCGCGCGGCGAGATCGGCGGCGGCGCCGGTGCGACCAGCCGCGCCCGCCACGCCGTCGAAGAGCCCCATCGCGCCTTCGATGACGAGGAGATCGGCGCCGTGCGCCGCATCGCCGACCAGCGCATCGAGCAGCGCCGGCGGCATCGCCCAGCTGTCGAGGTTGACGCTCGCGCGCCCGGTCGCCGCCGCGTGGAACGCCGGGTCGATGTAATCGGGTCCCGCCTTCGCCGCGCGCACCGCGATGCCCCGGCGCTTGAGCGCGGCGAGGAGGCCGAGCGTCACCGTCGTCTTGCCGGCGCCCGAGCGCGGCGCGCTGATGATGAAGCCGCGCGCGCTCATGGCTCGTGCCGCCTTTTGAGAATGCGATCGCGCACCGCGACGATGTCGCCGATCACGACGATCGCCGGCGGCTCGAGCCCGGCGGTGCGCGCCTCGACCACCAGGCGGTCGAGCCGCGAGATCAGAATTCGCTCCTGCGCGGTGGTCGCCGCCGCGATGATGGCGGCCGGCGCGTCCGGCTTGAGTCCGCCGCGCAACAGGGCCGCGACGATCTTTGGCAGATTCTGCATCGCCATGTAGATGACCAGCGGCTGGCCGGTCGCGGCGAGCGCCGCCCAATCGAGTCCATCCTCCTCCGCGGCCCCCTGGCCGGTGGCGAAAATCAGCGCCTGGTTGATGCGGCGCATGGTGGCGGGGATCGAGGCCGCGGCCAACGCGCCGAGTCCCGCGGTGACGCCCGGGATGACGCGGAACGGGATGCCGGCGCCGGCAAGCGCCAGCGCTTCCTCGCCGCCGCGCCCGAACACGTTCGGATCGCCGCCCTTGAGGCGGAGCACGCGGCGTCCGTCACGCGCCAGCGCGATCAGCCGCTGGCTGATGTCCGCCTGGGTGGCCGAGGGCTTGCCGCCGCGCTTCCCAGCGAACTCCAGCTTGGCGTCCGTTGCGAGCGCGAGGATGCGCTGGTCGACCAGCGCGTCATGCACCACCACGTCGGC
>WNGG01010785.1_pt1 | contig 11716 bp, 10 predicted proteins | sample 5400661 | NCBI WGS metagenome assembly WNGG01 (sample SAMN13153372, study PRJNA577476) | soil metagenome | isolation source: 100 cm soil or saprolite under Garry oak tree replicate 1 | place: USA:California | collected 2016-06-15 | reverse complement strand
GCTCGCGCTGGCCGAATTCCTGCTGGCCGACGGCGGCGAGCTGGTGACCCTGGTTGAGGGCGGAGCCGCCGTCGGCGGCGACGGACGGGCTGGCGGCGCTGCCGGCGGGGCATCCGGGCCTGCCGGCGGCACAGCCGCAGCCGGCCAGACAGCCGGCCCGGCCGGCCAGACAGCCGGCCCGGCCGGCCCGGCGGCGGGCGCTGCTGTCCGGGTGGATGGCGCGGTCGGCGGCACGGCGGAGCCCGCCGACTGCGCGTCCGGCGGCCTGGCCGAGCTGGTAGCCGGCCGCCTGCGCGAAGCCAGGCCGGGCATCGAGACCGTCTGCTACGGCGGCGGCCCGGCGCGGCTGCCGCTGCTGATCGGGGTGGAGTGACCGGCGATGGCGAGCCTGCAGGACCCGCTCGGCCCGGTGGTCGGCGCGAAGGCCGCCGGGCGGCTGGCGACCGGGCTCGACGTGCGGACCGTCGGGGAACTGCTCCGGCACTACCCGCGCAGGTATGAGAACCGCGGTGAGCTGACCGATCTCGCCTCGCTGCAGGACGGCGAGAACGTGACCGTGCAGGCCGAGATCGCTTCGGTCTCGGTGCGGAGGATGCGCAACCGGCCCGGCACCGTGCTCGAGGCGATCGTTACCGACGGGCGAGGGCGGCTGGCCCTCACGTTCTTCGGCCGCGGTCGGCAGGACTGGCGGGAGAAAGTACTTCGGCCGGGGGCGCGCGGCCTGTTCGCTGGCCAGGTCTCCACCTTCAGGGGCAAGCGCCAGCTCTCACATCCCGACTACGAGCTGCTGGGCGACGGCGAGGCCACGGTCAGGGCCGCCGAGTATGCGGCCGAGCTGATTCCGGTCTACCCGGCGACCGGCCAGATCACCTCGTGGCAGATCGCCGACTCGGTGCGGATGGCGCTTGACCTGCTCGACATCGACGGCGACCCGCTGCCGCGGGCCATCCGTGACCGTTACCGGCTCGTCGGCCTGGCCGACGCGCTGCGCGGCATCCACCGCCCGGCGGACCGCCGCGACGCGGAGCGGGCGAAGCAGCGGCTGAAGTGGGACGAGGCATTCGTGCTGCAGGTGATCCTGGCGCAGCGCCGGCGGGCTGCCGTGGCGTTCTCGGCGACGCCGCGCAAGCGGCGGCCTGGCGGGCTTCTTGCCGAGTTCGACGCCCGGCTGCCGTTCGAGCTCACCGTGGGCCAGCAGCTCGCGGGCGCGACCATCGCCGACGAGCTTGGCCTGGACCATCCGATGCACCGGCTGCTGCAGGGCGAGGTCGGCTCGGGCAAGACCGTGATCGCGGTCCGGGCCATGCTGCAGGTCGTGGACGGCGGCGGCCAGGCTGCGCTGCTCGCCCCCACCGAGGTGCTCGCGCAGCAGCACTACCGGTCGATCAGCGCCTTGCTCGGGCCGCTCGCCCAGGCCGGCCAGCTCGGCGGTGCCGAGCAGGCGACCAGGCTCGCGCTGCTGACCGGCTCGCTGGGCGCCGCGGCCCGCCGCGCGGCGCTGCACGACGCGGCCTCGGGAACCGCCGGAATCGTGATCGGCACCCACGCGCTGCTCGAGGAGAACGTGCAGTTCGCCGACCTCGGCCTGGTGGTGATCGACGAGCAGCACCGGTTCGGCGTCGAGCAGCGGGACGCGCTGCGTGATAAGGCCGGTGACGGCAGGCCGCACGTGCTGGTCATGACGGCCACGCCCATTCCGCGCACGGTGGCGATGACCGTCTTCGGGGACCTGGAGGTCTCCACCCTGACCGAGCTGCCGGCCGGCCGCCAGGCCATCAGCACGCACGTGGTGCCGGCCGCCGAGCGGCCGCGGTACCTGGAGCGGACCTGGGAGCGCGTCACCGAGGAGGTGGCCAGGGGCAGGCAGGTCTACGTGGTCTGCCCGCGAATCGGCGGGGACGAGCGCGCCGGGGACGAGCGCGCCGGGGACGAGCGCGCCGGGGACGAGCGCGCCGGGGACGAGCGCGCCAGTGACGAACGGGCCAGTGACGAACGGGCCAGTGACGAACGGGCCAGTGACGAACGGGCCAGTGACGGGCTCAGCGAGGACGGCGCGGCCGACCAGGCGGCGGTCCGGCGGCCGCCGCTTGCCGTGCTTGACCTCGCAACCTTTCTGGAGTCCGGCCCGCTGGCCGGGGTGCGGCTGGCGGTGCTGCACGGCCGGCTCCCGCCGGAGGAGAAAGACCGCGTGATGCTGGCCTTCGCCGGCGGCTCGGTCGACGTGCTGGTCACGACCACCGTGGTCGAGGTGGGAGTGGACGTGCCGAACGCAACCACCATGGTGATCATGGATGCTGACCGGTTCGGCGTCTCGCAGCTGCACCAGCTGCGGGGCCGGGTCGGCCGGGGCAGCCACGAGGGCCTGTGCCTGCTGGTGACCGAGGCGGAGGCAGGCAGCCCGCCGCGGCAGCGGCTGCACGCGGTGGCCGCGACCCTGGACGGGTTCAAGCTGTCCAGGCTCGACCTTGAACAGCGCAGGGAAGGTGACGTGCTCGGAGCCGCCCAGGCCGGCCGCAAGTCGAGCCTCAAGCTGCTGACCCTGCTGGCCGACGAGGAGCTGATCGGCCATGCCCGGCAGGCGGCCACCGACCTTGTCGACGCCGACCCGGCGCTGGCCGACCGCCCGGCGCTCGCCGCCGCCGTCGGCGCGCTGCTTGAGCACCAGCAGGCGGAATTCCTGGAGAAGGCCTGAGGCGGCGGCCCGATGACGCGCATCATCGCGGGGACGGCAGGCGGCAGGCGGCTGGCGGTCCCGGCGGGGCGGGGCACCAGGCCCACCAGCGACCGGGCCAGGGAAGGGCTGTTCGCCACCGTCACGGCCATCCGCGGCACGATGCACGGCGCGGCGGTACTCGACCTGTACGCGGGCAGCGGCGCGGTCGGCCTCGAGGCACTGTCCCGCGGCGCGGCGGACGTGCTGATGATCGAGGCGGACGGCCGGGCGATCCGGGTGATCAGGGACAACGTCGCCGCCATCGGGCTGCCCGGGGCCAGCGTGCTGGCCGGCCGGGTGGAGCGCGAGCTGGCGCGCGGGCCCGGCGGCGGCCCGCCGCGCGATGTCGTCTTCGCCGACCCGCCATATGCGACGGCCGACGACGACGTTTCCTCCGTGCTCGCCGCGCTGCTCACGTTCGGCTGGCTCGCGGCTGTCGCCGTGGTTGCGGTGGAACGCGCCACCAGGTCCGGCCCGCCGGCCTGGCCGGACGGGTACACGCCGGACCGGGCCAGGCGATATGGCGAGGCGACCCTCTGGTACGGTCGCGCCGCAGGCGCGGCGCCTGCCGGGGCGCCGCCGGCCACGCCGTGAGGAAGGGCGGAAAGCTGTGGTGCGACGCGTCGTCTGCCCAGGCTCGTTCGACCCGGTGACCAACGGGCATCTCGACATCATCAGCCGGGCCGCGTCGCTGCACGACGAGGTCGTGGTGGCGGTCGGCGCCAACCTCGCCAAGCAGAGCCTGTTCTCTGTCGACGAGCGGCTCGCCATGCTGGCCGAGGTCCTGGCGGGCTACCGCAACGTGCGGCTCGGCAAGTTCGAAGGCCTGCTGGTGGACTTCTGCCGGGCGCACGACATCTCGGCGATCGTCAAGGGACTGCGCGCGGTCAGCGATTTCGAGTACGAGATGACCATGGCGCAGATGAACTACAGCCTGGCTGGCATCGAGACGCTGTTCATGACCACCAACCCGCAGCATTCGTTCCTGCGGTCGAGCCTGGTCAGGGAGATCGCCCGGTACGGCGGCGACGTCAGCGGCCTGGTGCCCCCGCCGGTGCTCAGCCGCCTCATCGCGCGCATGCCGCGGACCTGACGGCCCGGCGGCGCAGCCGGTGCCGCCGCGCCGGTGCCGCTGCGCCGGTGCCAGGCCGCTGGCCGCCCCGCGCCCCGCCTCCGGCCGCCCCACGGCCGGCCGCCCCGCCTCCGGCCGCCCCACGGCGGGCCGCCCGACGGCGGGCCGCAGGACAAGTTGGGTTTCCGCAGACCGCCCGGTATCCTGGGCGCCCGACACCGACATCCACCATGCCTTGATTTGCCATGCCATACGCCAGCAGGAAGCACGTGAAGCGCCTCGACCCGCGCGGGCCGCTGGTCTTTGACGCGCGGGCGCTCGGGCCTGGGTCGGTGCGCACCGAGGAGCGCGCCGTGCCAGCCCCGGCCGACCTCCGCGTCGAGCTCGTCAGCATCCCCGAGGGAGCTGACCTGCACCTGCACGTCCAGCTTGAGGGCGTCGCCGAGGGAACGCTCGTGACGGCGACGGCCAGCGCGCCGCTGAGCGGCGAGTGCGCCCGGTGCCTGGGCCCGGTTACCTCCGCGACGAAGGTCAGGCTCCAGGAGCTGTTCGCCTACGAGGCGCCGGATGCAGGCGCTGACGCCGATGGCTATGTGCAGGACGGCGACTTGCTCGATCTCGAGCCTGCCCTGCGGGACGCGCTCGTGCTCGACCTGCCGCTCGCGCCGCTATGCTCGGGCGACTGCCCGGGGTTGTGCGTCGAGTGCGGTGTCAGGCTGGCTGATGCCGGTGCCGGACACGGCCATGCCCAGCCCGGCGCTGAGCCGCCTCCCTGGCCAGCGCGAGACGGGCCAACGCCGGCCGGGGCCCCCGTGCCGGAGCTAAGGAAGGAGCGCTGAGGTGGCTGTCCCGAAGCGGAGAATGTCACGCAGCAACACCAGGTCACGCCGGGCCCAGTGGAAGACCACTGCGCCCGCGCTCGTCACCTGCCCGCAGTGCCGTGACCCGAAGCTGCCGCACACGGCGTGCCCCACGTGCGGCACGTACAACCGGCGCCAGGTGATCACTCCTTCCTGAGGCGGCAGGGCCCGCCCCGCTTTTGGGCGCTGCCCGCTGCGGGAAGGAGGACACCGTGAACGCCGCGGCACGCGACGGCCAGCCCGCGGAGCCCGCTGGCGCTGAGCTGCTGAGCGCCCTGCAGGTACAGCTCCGCGCGGAGATGCTGGAGCGTGCCCTGACACACCGGTCCTTCGCCTACGAGAACGGCGGCCTGCCCACCAACGAACGGCTGGAGTTCCTGGGCGACTCGGTGCTCGGCCTGATCGTCACCGACACGCTGTTCCGGGAATTTCCCGACCTTCCCGAGGGGCAGCTGGCGAAGCTGCGCGCTGCCGTGGTCAACATGCGAGCGCTGGCCGGCGTGGCCCGCGGCCTGCGGCTGGGCGACTACGTCTATCTCGGCAAGGGCGAGGAAGGCACCGGCGGGCGGGACAAGTCCTCGATCCTCGCCGACACCCTGGAGGCGGTGATCGGCGCCGTCTACCTCGACCGCGGCCTGGCCGAGGCCGATGCGCTGGTGCACCGGCTCTTTGACCCGGTGATCGAGCGCTCGGCGCGGCTCGGCGCCGGGCTTGACTGGAAGACGTCGCTGCAGGAACTCACCGCGGCCGAGCTGCTCGGCGTCCCGGAGTACCACGTTGAGGAGAGCGGCCCGGACCATCAGAAGTCCTTCCGCGCGTCGGTCCGCATCGGCGGGCGCATCTACGGATCCGGCGAAGGCCGCTCGAAGAAGGAAGCAGAGCAGCAGGCCGCCGAGACGGCCTGGAACCTGATCAGCGAGGAATCCTTCACACCCTCCCAGCGCGCCGAAGCCGGCGGCAACGGCGCTCGGCAGCAGGACTAGCTGGTGCCTGAGCTCCCCGAGGTCGAGACCGTCCGGCGCGGCCTGCAGCAGCACGTGACTGGCCGGACCATCGCGTCGGTGCAGCTGCTGCACCCGCGCGCCGTCCGGCGCCACCTGCCGGGACCAGACGACTTCGCCGCCGCGCTCAGCGGGCGGGCCTTCGCCGGGGCGCGCCGCCGCGGCAAGTACCTGTGGCTGCCGGTGGATGACGATGCGGTGCTCGCCCATCTCGGGATGAGCGGCCAGCTCGTACTTGGCGCCCCGGACAGGCCGCTGTCGCCGCACGTCCGGGCCCGGTTCACATTCCGCGATGGCGGCCCCGACCTGCGGTTCACCGACCAGCGGACGTTCGGCCACCTGGCCATCGCCCGCGGCGGGGCCGCTCTCCCCGCGGTAATCGCGCACATCGCGCCCGACCCGCTCGAGCCGGCCTTCGACTTGCCCGCGCTGATGAAAAGGATCCGGGCCCGCCACACCGGAATCAAGCGGGCTCTGCTTGACCAGTCGCTGGTCAGCGGCATCGGGAACATCTACGCTGACGAGGCGCTGTGGCATGCCAGGCTGCACTGGGCGCGGCCCACGGAAACCTTGACCGGCGGCGAGATCACCCGCCTGTTCGCCGCGGTGCAGCAGGTCTTCGCCGACGCGCTGGACGCGGGCGGCACCTCCTTCGACAGCCTGTACGTGAACGTGAACGGGCAGATCGGGTACTTCGAGCGGTCGCTCGCCGCGTACGGCAGGGCCGACCAGCCCTGCCCCCGGTGCGGCACCCCGATCCGGCGGGACCCGTTCATGAACCGGTCGTCGTTCAGCTGCCCGAGATGCCAGCCCCGGCCGCGACGGGCCCGGTGGTGACATGAGCATGGATGACGTTACCGGTGGCCTGAGCGACGACGCGCTCAGCTACGACGCGCTCGGCGCTGACGCGTTCGGCGATGACGCGCCGGCCGACGAGGCGCCAAGCGGCGGCGAGGCACCCGCCGCCGGAGATGCGCCCGCCCGGCTCACTGCATGGGTCGCCGGGCATGTCCAGGGCGTCGGCCTGCGGTGGTGGATCCGCGCCCGGGCGCTGGAGCTTGGCCTCGTCGGCACGGCGGAGAACCTTGAGGACGGCCGGGTGAAGGTCGTCGCCGAAGGCGATGTGGCCCGCTGCCGCGAGCTGCTGGCCTTGCTGGCAGCCCCAGGAACGCCGGGGCGTGTCAGCCTGGTCACCCAGCGTTGGGATGAGCCGCGCGGCGGCATCGCCGGATTCACCGAGCGGTGACCGCCGGAGGTCAACGGAAGGACAGCGGCGAATGGCTGTTGCCCCCGCGCGACCTGCATGTTCGCTCAACTTGACCGGATAGGCTGGGTGGTGGGACCATGGAAGCGTTACCTGCGCGTATTGCCGCGCGTCTCTTAGCGTCATCGCGTGCGCGCCCACTCTGGTCACTCAGTGTGGAGGACCTTTTACAATGGCGAAGGCTATACTCGGCCACGTCGGCGGCCCGGATCCGCGGATGGTCTCCGAGATGCGCCGCCTTCAGCAACGTGTGCGCGACCTGGAGGCTGCCCTGGTCAGGCTCCAGGAAGAGAACGACGCACTCGCCGCGGAAGTCGGTCACGACCTGCTGATCCCGGTCCGCGAACCGGCGCTCACCTAGCGAGCGCCCCGCTGGCCACATAGTGCAGCGGGGTCGCCGGTAACAGGCGCCCCCGCTGTGCTAGTCCGGGTACCCCTTCTGGCAGGCACCGCAGTGTGAGCGGTGAAGCCTTGCCGTGCGCATGACGCAGTTGCGAGCACAGCACCCGGCAGCGAACGCGGCCTGATCTATCGCGCTTTTACCGCCCATTACCGCCCATTACCGCCCGATGCCGTGATGCATCGGGCGGCCGTGTCATTGGCGGTGCCGCTCTATGAGCGCTCAGAGGTGCCGCTTTATGAGCGCCCAGCAATGCCTCGCATGGTCATAAACTATGAAATAAAGGGTCAGCGCGCGCCGCCCGCGCGGGCAGCCGGCGGGCCGCCCGGCACCGCCAATCCCCGGGATCGGGCCAGGTTCGCGGTAAGGTGCGAGTGGCTGGCCGGTGCCGGACAGGCGCTGGCGGGGACGCACGGCCGGCGCGCGGACCCGCCGGGACGCATCGGCAGACCCCTGACGGGAGCGCATGCTGCTCGTTGCAACCGGCCCGGCATGAGGCGGCTGAGGAGGGGAAAACCCGCGGGTGTACCTGAAAACCCTCACCTTGCGTGGGTTCAAGTCGTTCGCCTCGGCCACGTCGCTGCGCTTCGAGCCTGGGATCACCTGTGTCGTCGGCCCGAACGGATCGGGCAAGTCCAACGTCGTTGACGCGTTCTCCTGGGTGATGGGCGAGCAGGGCGTCAAGCCGCTGCGCGGCGGCAAGATGGAGGACGTCGTCTTCGCCGGCACGGCCGGCCGCCCGGCGCTCGGCCGCGCCGAGGTCACGCTCACCATCGACAACAGCGACGGCGCGCTGCCCATCGACTATGCCGAGGTCACGATCAGCCGGCTGCTGTTCAGGTCGGGCCAGAGCGAGTACGCGATCAATGGCGACCACTGCCGGCTGCTCGACGTGCAGGAACTGCTGTCCGACACCGGGCTGGGCCGTGAGATGCACGTCATCGTGGGCCAGGGCCAGCTGGACGAGGTGCTGAACGCCGGCCCCGATGCCCGCCGCGCGCTGATCGAGGAGGCCGCCGGCGTACTCAAGCACCGCAAGCGCAAGGAAAAGGCGCTCCGCAAGCTGGAGGCCATGCAGGTCAACCTGACCAGGCTGGTCGACCTCACCGGAGAGCTCGGCCGCCGGCTCAAGCCGCTCGGCCGCCAGGCCGAGATCGCGCGCCGCGCCGCGGTTATCCAGGCTGACCTGCGCGATGCCCGGCTGCGGCTGCTCGCGGACGACTACCTCACGGTGGCCGCCGAGCTGGAGCGCGACGAGTCGGACGAGGCGGCCGCCGCGACCCGCCGCGCGGCCATCGAGCAAGGCCTGGCCCGCGCGCGCGACCTCGAGGCGGAGCTCGACCTGGCCGAGCAGCAGGATGCGCCGCGCCTCGCGGCTGCCCAGCAGGCATGGTTCGCGCTCGCCGGGCTCGCCGAGCGACTGCGCGGCGTGCAAGGCCTGGCGGCCGAACGGCACCGGTACCTCACCGCGCCGCCCGAGCCGCAGCAGCCAGGACGGGAGCCCGACGAGTTCGACCGCGAGGCGGCGGTGCTGCGCGAGCAGGAGGCGGAACTCGGCGAGCGGCTGGCGGCGGCCCGCGAGGGGCTGGCCGAAGCAGTCAGCGGGCGGGCCGAGGCCGAGGCCCGCCTAAAGGAGGCGGACCGGCGGCTGGCCGAGGACGCCAGGTCCGCGGTGGCCAGGGCCGAGCGGCTGGCCCGGGTGCGCGGCCAGGTAGAGGCCGCGCGCGCCACCGCGGCGGCCGCCGATGAGGAGGCCGGCCGCCTGGCCGACGCCTTCGAGCAGGCCCGGGCTCGCGCCGAGCAGACGCAGCAGGAGCACGGCCAGATCCAGGACCTGGCCGCGGGCCGGGATCAGAGCAGGGCAGACCTGGCGGCCGCGCACGAGCGGGCCAGCGCGGCGCTTGCCGACGCCACGGCGCAGGTCACCGCCCGGCGCTCGGCCGAGCACGCCGCCAGCGACCAGCGCGCTGCCCTCGGCGCCCGCTCCGAGGCGCTCGCCGAGGCGGTGCAGCGCGGCGCGGACGCGTCCGGCATCCTGCTGTCCGGCCAGGACCGGTTCACCGGGGTCCTCGGCGCCTTCGCCGCCCTGCTCACCGTGGAGGACGGCGCCGCCGACGCGATCGCCGCGGCACTCGGCGCGTCGGCCACCGCGGTCGCGGTGTCCGGCCTGGACGCCGCCGCCTCGATCCTGGCTGAGCTCAAGGCCGCGGGCGCCGGCCGGGCCGACCTGGTGATCGCTGACGGCCGGGCAGCCGGCCAGGGCCGGGAGGTCGGCCGGGACACGCCATCAGGCGGAGCAGACCGGACGGCACGCCGAGCGCGAGCTTGCCGAGGCAGCAGGCCGGGAAGACCGGGCCCGCCAGGCCGCGGCCGAGGCGCTGGCCAGGCTGCAGGACGCGGATTCCGCCGCGGCCGAGATCTCCGGCAGGCTCGGCAGGCTGGCCGGTGCGGCCCGCGCGGCCAGCGACGAGGCAGGCAGGCTGGCCGCCAGGATCGCCGCCGCCGAGCGCGCCAGGGACGCCGACCGGGCCAGGCTGGCCGAGTTCGAGCGCGCGCTCGCAGCGGCCGAGGCACAGGCTGACGCTGTCGGGGCGGGTGACGGGGCAGGTGACACGGCTGCGGACGCCGGCCAGGCCCGGGCGGACCGGGAGCAGCTCGCCGAGCTGGCTGGCGCGAAGCGCAATTCCGAGATGGACGCCCGGCTGGACGTCCGTACCGCGGAGGAGCGCCTGCGGGCCATCAGCGGGCGGGCCGATGCCCTCGCGGCAGCGGCTGCCGCGGAGCGCCAGGCCAGGCAGCGCGCCGAGGCCCGCCGCCGCCGCCGCGCCGCCGAGGCCGCGCTGGCCAGCGCGGTAGTGGCAGGCGCCGAGTTCGCCGTGGCCAGCATCGAGCAGTCGCTGGCAGCGGCCGACACCGCCCGGCAGGCCGCCGAGCTGGCCAGCAAGGGCCGTGACGACGGGCTGAAGGCGGTCCGCGCGCAGATCCGCGAGCTGTCCGGGGAGCTGGACAAGGCGGTGGACAGCGCGCACAGCGCGGAGATCTCCCGCGCCTCCCGGCGGATGCGGCTTGACCAGGTCGCCGAGCGGGCGGCCGAGGAGTTCGCGGTGGACGCCGACACGCTGACCGCGGAATACGGCCCGGATATCGCCATACCGCAAGCCGACGAGAGCCTGCCGCCGCAGCCCTACGACCGGGCAGCCCAGGAGAAGCGGGCGCAACGGGCCCAGCGCCTGCTCGACCAGCTCGGCAAGGTAAATCCGCTCGCGCTTGAGGAGTTCGCCGCGCTGGAAGAACGGCACGCCTTCCTGGTCAAGCAGCTGGAGGACCTGAAGAACACCCGCCGTGACCTGCTGACGGTGATCAAGGAGGTCGACGACCGGGTTCAGCAGGTGTTCACCGCAGCCTACGAGGACACCGCGAGGGAGTTCGAGCAGATCTTCGCGACGCTGTTTCCCGGCGGCGAGGGCAGGCTGATCCTGACCGAGCCCGATGACATGCTCAGCACCGGCATCGACTTCGAGGCGAGGCCGCCGGGCAAGAAGGTAAAGCGGCTTTCGCTGCTGTCCGGCGGCGAGCGGGCGCTGACCGCGATCGCATTCCTCGTCGCCATCTTCAAGGCCCGGCCGTCGCCGTTCTACGTGCTCGATGAGGTGGAGGCGGCGCTCGACGACTCGAACCTGCAGCGGCTGCTGCAGATCTTCGATCAGCTGCGGGAGACCTCGCAGCTGATCGTCGTCACGCACCAGAAGCGGACCATGGAAGTCGCTGACTCGCTGTACGGCATCAGCATGCGCGGCGACGGCGTGTCCACCGTGGTCAGCCAGCGGCTGCGGGAGCGCGAGAGCGCCTGACGGCTGCCCAGCCGCGGAACGCCGGGGAACATGGTATCCCGCCTGGCTGATGACACCCGGCGGTGCGGCGGCGCGGGCCGCGGGGAGGGTCTGCCAGACTGAGGCCGTCATGGAAATCCTGATCATCATCATCGCGCTCGTCGTCGTCGGCGCCATCACCGGCAGCTTCCTGCTGGTCCGCTCCCGCCGCGGTGCCGTGCCGCCGGCCTGGCCCGCGGAGCGCCCCGGCCGGCCCGGCGGCACGGGCGTGGCCGCCGCGGACGCGGCCGGGACGGGCACGGCCGCCGTCGGCGCCGTCGCGCAGGCCCCGGCCGCTCCCGCGGCCCCCCCGGAGCCAGCGCCGCCGCCGTCCGCGGGCCGCATGATCCGGCTGCGCGGGCGGCTGGCCAGGTCACAGTCGGCATTCGGCTCGGTGCTGCTCAGCCTGCTTTCCCGCGACGGCATCGACGAGCAGGCATGGCAGGAGATCGAGGACACGCTGATCACCGCCGACATGGGCGTGACGCCGGCCCGCGAGCTGGTCGAGCAGCTCCGCACCGCGGTCAAGGTGACCGG
>WNGG01011310.1_pt1 | contig 11719 bp, 16 predicted proteins | sample 5400661 | NCBI WGS metagenome assembly WNGG01 (sample SAMN13153372, study PRJNA577476) | soil metagenome | isolation source: 100 cm soil or saprolite under Garry oak tree replicate 1 | place: USA:California | collected 2016-06-15 | reverse complement strand
CTCGTCGACGAGGACGCCGTTGTCGACCCGCGCGCTGGCTGTTGCCAGGAGCTCGGTGTTCGGGACGATCCCGATTCCCGCCACCACGAAGTCGCACTCGATCAGCCGCCCGCTCGTCGCTCGCACGCGCTCCACCCGGCCCGAGCCTTCGAACGCTGCGACGGAATCGCCGAGCACCAGCTCCACACCCTTCTCGCGATGGATGGCGGCGAGCACCTCGCCGACCTCCTCACCGAGGACCCGGGCTAGCGGCGCCCGGTCGGGTGCCAGCGCGGTTACCTCAACGCCGAGCTGGCGGAGTGAAGCCGCCACCTCCGAACCGATGAAGCCCAGGCCGACCACGACGGCCCTCCGACCCCGTTGCGCCCTGGCCCGGATCCGGTCTGACTCCTCCACCGTCCGGAGTTGCAGCACGCCGTCCAGCTCCGCGCCGGGTATCGAGACGGACCGGTTCCGCCCCCCGGTTGCCACGAGCAGCCGGTCATAGGCGATCCGCTCGCCATCTTCCACCTCCACGTGCTTCTTCGTGGCGTCGATGGCCATGGCCCGCGTTCCGAGCCCTAGCCGGATACTCTTCTCGGCATAGATGCCGGGCGGGTTTACTAGCTGGTCCTCCAGGCGCTCCTCACCGCGCAGGTAGCCCTTGGAGAGCGGCGGGCGGTTGTACGGCAGCTGGCGCTCGGCGCCGATGAGCTGGATCTCACCGTCGAAACCCTCGTCCCGCAGTGTCACCGCAGCGGTCGCGCCCGCCAGGCCGGCTCCGATGATTACGATTCGCTGTGGATTCATACCCCTGCTCTAGCTTCATCGTAGCATAGGGTCAGGTCACAGCAAGACGACAAATCACTGGAAGTCTTTCCAAACTCGCATCGAAATAGGCATGAGGCGGAAGGCGTAGATGAAAGGACGAAAGCGGAAAACGGAAAGCGGAAAAGGCGAGAGGCCCAAGGCGGTAAAGATCGTGAAACATCATCGTGACTCGATTGACATAGGGTTCACCGTAGAATAATAGGCTCAGGAAAGCGCGTCAGGCACCTAAAGGCAGCGACCGAATCATTTATCGGAGGGAAGATGGCGGATTTTTACAGTGCTTGGTTGGCAGATTCGGAAAGGATTGAAAAGGCATTAAGGGAGGCGCCCCGAGTAGCTAGAGGTAAAGAACTGAATTGGGTGCGCACTCGGCAAGACCACCAGGCGGCGCTCATGATCGCGCCCGAAACGGGGTTTCCCACCGGGGGAAGTCTCTTGATGAAGGGAGAGATTCCGGTTGGCCGGCATACGGGCAAACACGTACATGGCGAAGAGGCCATTTACATCGAGCGCGGTGAAGGCTTTTTGCTTTTGGACGACGAGCGCTACGATTTCCACCGCAGCACTATCTTTCACATTCCGTATCGGTCATCACACCAGCTCGTTAACACGGGCAACGAGCCAGTTGTCTATATCTCGGGTTTGGCCTGGCCGCTCGAGGCAGCTATCCGAATGGGGCGCATGGAGCAGATTGAGGACGCGGGCCAAAACGACCCTGCCATGCTTGCCAAGGCGCCAAAAGAGAAGTCCCAGTATTGGCCTGTAGATGGGCGCCGAATCTCGATGCACGAGGAGCAGTTCGAGCTGTCCGACGAGACCAGACACGGCGCAACCTACTACCTGATGGGGATCCATGGTGATCGGAGCGGCTTTAAGGTCAAAGCGGTAAGGATCAGCTCGATCTTTGTTGATTTGCCCCGCTCCAAAAGCCACAGCCACGCTCATCCCGAGGCCTACCTCTATGCCGTCCAGGGTAGCGGTTACTCCGAGATCGACGGCAAAAGATATGACTGGGTACAGGGTGACGCAGTTCATGTTCCACCCGGCATGCTGCATCACCAGCACTTCAACCCGTATGACACCGAGATGAGGGAACTCAGATTCGAGTTCGGCATCCGATACTGGTTTGTGGACCAGTGGAAGGGATACACAACCGTCGACCGCCACATGCATGCCACCCGGCTGGACGACTAAGACCTTAACCGGCGATTCAGAATGGAAAAGCCCGTGGACTGTGGTTGTTGGCCGTGAACGCTAGTGTCAGCTCTGCCACTACAGATCCAGCGTGTTGGCCGCGAACATTTCCTCCGGCTTGACCCTGCGCGGCAGGATCTTCTGCTCGTCCCCTTATCGCTGTCTGCTCAAATATGGCTACAGCGAATCGCCTCTTGCGCGCTGAGATTCCGCCTTAGAGATACTTTGTCGGACGCCGGATCGTGCGCCACATGTGCGCGGTCGGGCCCCTCGTTCGGAATTCTATATCGTTTTCTGATTTCGGTGTCCCACATTACAAAAAGCCGTGGACTCTTGAAGTGCATTATTTTTGCCGCGCCAGTCTGTTCGGCAAGACTCTTAAACCGAGTATAAATCTTTTTTACGTCCTCAGCGATACTGTCAAAGTCAACGGTCGCGAAACTTTGATCCCGCAAGCGCTTGAAACTTGGCTTAGTTTTCTCTATGGCTTCGCCGAAAGCATCCAGTTTGAATGTGCGCATGACATATCGGAAGCGAGCGAAATTCCACGTAGCAAGAATTAGCAAGTAGGCTTCGACTTCAAAACCAGCTTCAAGCAGATTCAGCCCCATCCGATAAAGCTGCCACCGTGACGGCTCCAATGTTTCGAATGTTCCTACACTTTCTCGAATAACTCTTTTGTTATTTCAGTAACACCACGCTTTGAGCGCATGGGTGGTTTATCGGTAGGCTCAACCACTTCCAAATTTATGGTTTTGTTAATCCCCCCAATAAAAGGCCCGAAGCTGACTCACAAGAACGCTCGCTGTAGCGAGGTTATGAATTGGATCCGCGGAATTGATTTCATGCTCAGCCGGTCGTCATTTGTAATGAATAGATCCACGCGGGCCTGAGCTGCGCACGCTAGCTGAATGGCGTCCGGTGGGCGGATCGTACGATCGTTGCGAATTCCCGCATAAAGTCGGGCAGCTTCTACATCGAAAGGAATAATCTCGGCCCCCTGACGCAACGCCGCTTCGTAGCGGCGGGCGAGTACTTCATCATTGGCTTCGAGTGGCTTAACCAGGATCTCGCCTAGAGTTAACGCAGATGTATAGAGATCATCGTTTCTTTCCATCATCCGCTTGCGTAATCTCGCTACTCGCTCTGATGAGTCGCCGTAATCTTCAATCAAATAGATAAACAGGTTCGTGTCCCAGAAAATTCGGCTCACTCCCAACCTCCACGAAGTCGGCTCACGTACTTGTCCGCATCCTCTCCGACCCAAATTTCCTTACCAAGCCCGCGCAATTCAAGGATGGGATCGCTCTTTTCAACGCTCTTTCGCTTGCCAACAAATTTGTCCTGGTACCAATCCAAGAGTGTCTGATATGAGGAAGGTGTGTTTTCCTTGCTGGGGGTTACCTTGCCGCCGCGGCGTTCTGGATGGAAATCGTCACCTTCGCGAAACAGACGGCGCGTGTTTTTTCCGGTTGCATAAAGCATACGATAGCGGCCCGGGTTGGGCGGGACATTCGCTACGCAATGAAGATATGCGTGCACTTGAACGCCCGGCCTGAGCTCGCCGGATAGGTTCTCACGACGCGCTCTGGCGACGATTTCTGAAACAGAAAAATCTTCGCGCTTCGGGTTTTCACGATGCAGCAGTGCCGTGGCGATCCATACTTCGTCAGCTACCTTTATTGAAGCGAAGGGTTGGGCGTTCTTCATATTATCCTCCGAGTCGGCATTTTACTTGGCTTACTCTACTAATAAATAAAAATATTGTCAACCTGCCTTACTCGGGAATGATAGAAGCATCTAACTTCGAATTTCTCCGGCCGAGCGCCATTCAATGATCGTCCTGTCTTTGCCGAAAGAGGGAAGATTTTCAAAAGCACACCCTTCATAGGGGAGCACTTAGAACTCGCATCAGCGTCGAAAAAAGCCGGAGGCAACGTGTTTGCCGATATTGGTTTCCCCAATCCCGAACGAGAGCAGCTCATGGCCCATCTCATTCTGCAGATCTGCCGCATCATCAATAGTCGCCGTTGCGAAATTGCTATGAACTCCGATATTTTCTTATCGGCCCAGTTAGCGAGACGGCGATCTCCGGGTCAAGCGTTTGGCGGGGAGGATTCATGAGAAATACCGGTTTGCCCATTACTCTGATTGTCGTTGGCAGCGCGTGGTTGCTATGGTACTTCAGGTTGTTTCCCGACATCGACTGGATCATCGCGGTGGGGTTTGTCCTGGGCGGCAGCGCGGTTTTGTACCTGGATGGAATGACCAAGAACTCGATCGTCGCTGGGCCGATTCTCATCGCCAGTGGCATTGCGTGGGCGCTCCATGACCGGTGGCGTGTAACCTGGTTCGTGTTAATGCCCATGCTGCTCGTTTTGCTCGGGGTGCTCATGCTTATCGCCCGTCGACCGAATATCCCGGAGCGGCGAGCGCGCCAAACATAGATTCCCGACCGGAACGTCTGTTTCTAGTCCATTGGAAAATCGGTGCAAAGTCACGGGTTGATCTTAGACACGATCACGCCCACGAACACGGGGTTAAACGGTTTGAACAGGCCCCGGACTCGATCCGGGGGATTGAACGGCTTGAACGTTTTGAACGAGCCAGTCAGATGTCGCCGTCCGACGAAACGGAGTAATGGTCAATAAGTTCGATACGATCGTAGTCGGTCTGGGCGCCATGGGAAGCGCCGCGGTTTACCAACTGGCGAAACGGGGCAATAAAGTGCTGGGCCTCGATCGGTTTTCCCCGCCCCATGCCAACGGCTCATCTCACGGCGAGAGTCGGATCATCCGCCAAGCGATTGGAGAAGGCGAGGAATATGTACCCTTGGTTTTGCGCTCCTATGAATTGTGGCGCGAGATCGAAAAAGCAACCGGTAGGGAACTCCTGAAGATCACGGGCGGCCTGACCCTGAAAAGTCAAAACAGCGAAGGCGTGCTGCACGGCCGGCTTGACTTTTTAGACCAGGCGATCCGCTGTGCCAAGAAGTTCAATATCCGTCATGAAATCTTTGAGACCGCAGACATAAGAAAACGCTATCCGCAGTTCGCCGTAACCGACGAGCGCGCTTACTTCGAATATGAAACGGGATTTCTCAGGCCGGAACTTTGTATCGAGGCCCAACTGCATCTCGCGCGCAAGCACGGCGCCGTTGTTCAAACTAATGAGATGATTGTTTCAGTCGGAAGCAGCGCGGATTCCGGAGTGACGGTCCAGGCCAGCCGAGGCGCCTACTCCGCCGAGAAGGTCATCATCACCGCCGGACCCTGGATCGCCCGGTTTTTACCGACGGCATACGCGCATTTGTTCAAGGTGCACCGCCAAGTCATGTACTGGTTCGACATCAGGGAAGATTGCCGCTCGACGTTTGCGGCGCCCGGCTTTCCGATTTTCATTTGGATCTTTGCGAAGGGCGGTGAGTTTGGTTTCTATGGGTTTCCGACGCTCGACGGCAAAACGATCAAGATCGCGACCGAGCAGTTTACGGTGATCACCGATCCAGATCACGTGCAGCGTGGGGTCAGCGTGGAAGAAAAGCAATCCATGTACAAAGATTATGTCCAAGGCCGTTTACCGGGAATTTCAGATCGATGCAATGCCGCAGCGAGTTGCCTGTATACGACAACGCCCGATTCGAATTTCGTCATCGACGTTCACCCGGATAACGATCGCATCATGATTGCGTCGCCTTGCTCAGGCCATGGATTTAAACACTCCGCCGCCATCGGGGAGGCGCTGGCGGAGCAAGTCATCGATGGCAAAAGCGCGATCGATATCAGCAGTTTCAGGATGAAGAGGTTTAAAGATCTGATTCAATAAGCTCAGCCGTCGAGTCATCGAAGCGAAGACGAGCAAGTGTATCAATGCAAGACCTGACCGAGGAATTCAACACCACAGATAACCGAGCAGGCCGCACATCTGCAACCAGAAATTGAACGCTGTGAGGCAAACTTTCCTCCCGAACACACAAGGTTCGGAGGTTACTCAAATTCTGATTGTTACGGTCCGGGTTTTCTTTTACAGCTCGTCAATCATCCGTTTGATTCTCGGCCAGACTTCACCGCCCTTGGTGTTCATAAGATCAATATACGCGCGGTTTTCCCATTGTCTGATTGCGCTGTCATAGCTGGGCCGAGCGCGTATTCGTTCGTACCAGTTCGCGAGTCGCGGGCGTGTTGCGATCCAGTCGAGGACGTTCAGATGATCGAGTCGAGTGAGGTACGGTGTATAAGCCGCGTCCGCGAGTGAATAGTTGTTATCCGCTAGCCAACGGCTGCCGCCGAGTATTTTTTCCATATCGGTAAGCAGCGCTTCCCACATGCGTACGGCGGTTTTGAATTCTCGCGCCTCTACGCCGTTATAAATGACGTCGCGTCGCCGCTCGCGTCTTATCGGATCTGGTATTCTGTTTATCAGAGCGTCGCACGCCTCCTGTCCCTTCTCGAGATACTGGAAACGAAAGGCGATCCCCATGCTGAGGGTGGCAGTTGCGATATCATGATGACCCTCGTCGAGCCGTTTGGTCCATAAACGCATCTGTGCTCGTGCATGTGAATTCAATGGACGGAGAGACGGGTTCGGGTACTCGTCATCCAGGTATTCCATAATCACCGTAGATTCCCGCACGACTTTCCCCTTGTCGACGATGGTGGGCACGACACCTCTGGGATTGAGCTTTAAATACTCGGGTTTCCTGCTGATCACCTGCCCTGAGATCGAGGTGGCGACTCTCCCACGTAAGCCCTTTTTCCGCGAGCGTAAGGCGGACTTTTTGGGCACATGTCGACATGTCATTGTGATAAAGCTCCAACATAGTTTTTGTCCTTTACTGGCCAGCTGGTCGTGTCACCTATGGGTCAGTTAGAGGTAGCCTTTCTCTTCGTAATACTGTTTCGCTCCAGGATGGAGCGGAATCCCCAAAGGAGAAGCATCCAATGAGCGGCAGAGCTTTCTCATATCCAGGGGATGGTCATCGTCTACGGGAAGGACGTCTTGTCTGGCATCGATGGCTTCGCAGATAGCATAGGCCAGCTCATTCGGCAGCCAACGATGCGTAATCAATGGCCAGCCGCTAAAATCGATGGTCTGAATATCTCCGCCCAACTTCGGGTATTTTTCTTGTGGGAGCACGGCTCTTTGGAAGCCCAATCGCTCGAGCTGCCGTAAAATCTTTGGTTCTAGAGAGAGCACCTCGAACCCGTGATCAAGGGCGACTGGAAGCCAGCCGTGTAGACCTTCGTCGACAACAGCATTGACCTTTCCCGTTTTGATGCTCTCGATCCGCTGGTCGGATGTTGGTCGAGGGCACTCTTCGATTTTACCTCCCCAGCGCCTGATGCTTGCGAACGAGAGGCCGTATAACGAAAAGATTTTGTCGATCGTATAACGAGTCGTGTTGCCGATTCCGGATGATCTCGTAGAAATGTTGAGAGGAAGTTTTATTTTGCCTATTTCGAACAGCGACTTTAGCTTGAACTCCTTGGAAACGGCGAAAGCAATCCTGTCCCACGAAGGAAATGATGCCAAAGCTCGCAACGGCAATTTTTGCTTGTAGAATCCCTTGCCGCGGTACGCCATGGTGACGATGGCGGATGGGTTTACAAAACCGACGTCCACGTGTTGCTTCGCGACTTCGACGGGGGCTTGCATACCTCCCATGACATCGCCGTTGATCCCCAGGGTGATCGGGGGAAATTGCTCTTCCTTTGAGCTCGGCTTGATGGAAACCGTAACGACGTTCCCTAAAGAAAACATGTGCCTGCTATAGATCTCTGCAGCGACCTCGAGCGCCATCTTGCCGCGCATCATTCGCGCATTCATTCTCGCCATAGCATCCCTCTAACGAACGTCTCTCCGCTGAACAATCGACGGCAGGATCTCCTCTGCCAGTATGGTGATCGCCTGTCTGTAATCCGGCCCAAGCTTTGCGAGGCATATTTGATCAAAGCCGTAGTCCTGCGCATACAAACACATCTCTTCGAGCTTTTCGATGCAATCGCGGGGTCTGCCGGCGATGAAACCAGCATCCACCATTGCATCCGTGATGATTGGCGCAACATCCTCGATGGTACCGCCCGCCGTGAACGCTGCTTTGATGTTCTTTACGGCTTCAGGCTCAATGTTGAGCGCGCGAAACTCGGCGTCCGAAAAACCCAACGCGTCGAGAACGAGAAGCATGTGGGCGATGTAGCGCTTGGGAAAAATTCTTGCTCGTTCGTAATCGTTGGAAACTGAGATATTGATCTCGCAGACTTTTCTTGGACTCGTTTGCCGATTGGATTCAGTCCTGCCAAGTTCCGCTGCTTCAAGTAGTTGCCGCAGCTTCCCACTCCTCACAAGCGGTATAAAGAATCCGCCGATCAAAACTCCATCCATTAGCTGCCCCGCGATTCTCATGATCTTCGGACCGTTCCCGCCGCTATAAAAGCGAATGGGCGCTTTTGGTGAGAAGCGAAGGTGGATGCTCGAGTCTCTTTTGAGCTGGTAAAAGGACGAAAGAACCGGGTAATCCCGGTAGCAAACCGTTTTTCCTTCGAATAAGCGCTTCATGCAGTGGACGGTTTCTTTCACGATGCTGATCGGTTTGACAAGATTGATTTGGTTGCCCGCCTGAGCGTAATCTCCGCGTGCTATTCCCACGCTGATCTCCCGACCATCGACGAGCTCCGAGAGCGCCGCGAACGCATCCGCTGTATCGACCGGGTTCCTGAAGTAGGGGACGAGGATCGCTGTTCCGAGCTTGATCGGCACTCGCGACGCTATGGCAGTTAAGATGACGAAGACGTTCCTGTAGCCCAAATTGTCGTTGACCCACACCTGATCAAAGTTATTTTTGTGCGCCAGCTCTGCGAGTTCGATCCACTGGGGTACGGTATAATGGTTAGCGATATGCGTTGTGAACTGTAAACCCAGCTCGCCGGAATAGACCGCCATTAAGAACCTCGGTTTGATTTGGATTGAAACAGAAAGTTTTCTTATTTCATCTTTCAAACCGGAAGAAAAGAGGAAAACGCGGATTTCGCTGATCGCGCCGCACAGTTGCACTCTTCACCTCGGGACGATAACAGGATCAGATGCGCGGCGGTGTTCTCGCAGTTCCTCTGGCCGGCCGCGCTGCAGCAGCTCACCAGGCTGCTCGCAGACGGTACCTGGGTGCCGATGGCGACGGTGCACTTTGCCGCAATGACCGCAGCACTGCTCGCCGGCTGGATGGCGGTACGGGCTAGGGGCTAGCCTTTTAAATAGAGTTAACGCGACCGTTCTCTCGTTACTCGTCAGGCCTGCGGCGCTCGGCGGGTAAATACGAATAATTCGTCCAAACCACGCTCTCACGTTGATCACGTGGTGAGACCGACGAAAATCCGAAATGTCAAAATACAACAGACCGTTGAAAAACTCTCCGTTCACCTTTCGACAAGCTCAAGGCGAACGAAGGAGTGCTTGGAAATGTTGGAGTTTTTCCGTTCATGCTGAGCATGTCGAAGCATGTGAATGACTTTTTCAACAGTCTGACAAGGCTTGACCCTAACGCCGGCTTCGTGCGCCGGAAGACGAGAACTTCCTGCAGCTCTACAGCAAGTTCGAGAGCACCACGACGGTGCACTAGCAGGCCGAGTGGCGGAAAAATCTTGCGGCGGCGCGGTGAGGCCAGAAAGTCGTGAGTAAAACTCTGACCCCGAGCGCACTGCGTCCCTAGAACACAAAATCACCGTCGCGACATCGGTCGGCCTACCCGCCCATCGGCGGCATTTTTGGAAATTTGGCCAGCGCCGGATTCATATGATCCCAAGGCTGGGCGCTAGCTGTGAAGATGTCCAAGGTCGGCTTATACAGACTTGGGTCATCGAGGCTCCCGGCCGTGATCATCGCGAGGTCCGGCACCGCACTGGTCTTTCCGAACAAACTAGCACCGCACTCCGGGCAAAAACCTCGGCTCAGTATATTACCACTGTCTGCTTTAGTGTCGTAATACTTAACCGCACCCGTGATCTTTAGCGCTGCCGCCGGAAGTCCGATATCAGGTTCATACGCACCACCGCTTGACTTTTGGCAATCGCGGCAGTGGCAATTGCCCATAAAAATCGGATCGGCAGAACATTCGTAGCGAACCCGACCGCAAAGGCAGCCTCCCGTAAATCTAGTAGCCATAGTTTTTACTCCTCGCTTGTCCGTCAAATCTTGGCACCAGTATTACCGCTAATAGATCGAGAAATCGATGGCATCCGCGCACGACCCGACAATTAGCTCCTCGGGCGCAGTGGTGTTCTCGCAGTTCTTCTGGCCGGCTGCTCTGCAGCAGCTCGCCGGGCTGCTCGCGAACGGCACCTGGGTACCAATGGCGACGGTGCACTTTGCCGCAATGACCGGAGCACTGCTCGCCGGCTGGATGGGGTGCGGGCTAAGGGCTAGTGCTTTTAATGTAAATAGAGTTAACGCGACCGATCTCTCGTTACTCGTCAGGCCTTCCGCCGGGTTCGGTGGGTAATCCCAAATGATTCGTCCGAACTGAAACAACAGGACCGCACTCTCACGTTGACCACTAGTGAGACCGGCGCCGAGTTCACACTGGAAGAGATCGGCCGCATTCTTGACGCTGGAAGGCTAAAAGCGGCGTTGACTCCGTTTCTGACCTGTCAACAAATGCCCGTTCTATTTCGACCACAGCGCCGCCTATTGACCGGCGTTCGCAATAATGCGAACATGACTTTATGGTGTCATGCCAAAGACAACGGTAGTCTTTTATCAGGACGACCCGGACGCCGTCCCGGTGCTCGACTGGTTGGACTCGCTGCCTACGAAAACTCAGGACAAATGTCTGGTTCGAATCGAACGGTTACGTGATTTGGGGCATGAACTCCGGCGCCCGGAGGCCGACTTTTTGCGAGATGGGATTTATGAACTACGGGTTCGACTCGGAACCACGAATTATCGAATGCTATATTTCTTCCATGGTCGGATTGCAGCCGTACTGGCGCACGGATTAGTAAAAGAGGGCGAGGTGCTATAGCGCGATATCGAGCTAGCGATCCGAAGAAAACGAAATTTTAAACTCGACCCGGATCGACACACGCACAAGGAGTAGAAGTCATGGCAAAAGCAAAGAGGAAAACGACCGCGGATGCCGTTGAAATTCTCCACCGTCGCTATTACGCCGGCAAGCCGCAGCGACTCGCCGCTTTGGAACAAGCACGAGCGAACGACCAAGTTGCTCGCAAGCTAACCGCATTGAGAATTGCGCACGGGCTAAGCCAACGTCAACTGGCAAAACTCATAGGAACCACAGCGTCGGTCATTTGTCGTCTCGAAGACGCCAATTATGAGGGCCATTCCCTGGCGATGCTCAATCGAATCGCCGGGGCCTTGAACCAACGCGTTGAGATTCGTTTTGTGCCGGCGGAACGACGCTTGCGTTCCGCATGATTCCGACGGATTGGACAGGCAACGATACCTGGGTACCAATGGCGACGGTTCACTTTGCCGTAATGACCAGAGCACTGCTCGCCGGCTGGATGGTGACGGGCGAATTACATTTGCTCTATGTTGCCGCAGCCGAAACCGGCTTACTTGCTCGATGGCGTCCCATCTTTTTTTGCTCCCGCGTCGCCGGAAATCGGAGGAAGCGGATCGATAGCAACCCGACTTCTCGTGAAATCGGTAAAATATTGGACGGTGTTTCTCGCTGTTGTATGGCTGGCAGCGTTGGGGGCGA
>WNGG01007946.1_pt1 | contig 11720 bp, 11 predicted proteins | sample 5400661 | NCBI WGS metagenome assembly WNGG01 (sample SAMN13153372, study PRJNA577476) | soil metagenome | isolation source: 100 cm soil or saprolite under Garry oak tree replicate 1 | place: USA:California | collected 2016-06-15 | reverse complement strand
GGGCCAAGCGATGGACAGCCGGTAGGCGTCCACACCCAGCCGCTTCATCGTCGTGATGTCTTGTGGCCAGCGGTGATAATGGTCGCAGGCGATATCTCCGTTGTCGCCGCCCGCCACCTTGCCAGCGGTGTGCGAGAAGGTGTCCCAGATGGAGGGCAACCTGCCGTCTTCGCGGACCGCGCCTTCGATCTGGTACGCCGAGGTCGCCACGCCCCAGGTGAAGTCGGCGGGAAGCAAGCTGAGGTCGTCCACGGCCGGTCAGGCTTTCCTAGCCGAACTGAACACCATGCTGTGCTCCTCTACGGCGCGGATTACGCAGCCCGTCGCCTCAACCGTATGGACGCGCATCGCCGCGGCGGCGCTGCGGCTCCCCGCCAGTGTCTGCAAGTCACGCCACACGGTCTGGCTGATCAGATGGCCCGAGTTGTGGTCGACGAACAGCAACGTGCTGCAGAAACCCTCGGTGTCGGCCAGCCACGGCACCGCCGTGTCCCCAAATACCTCGACCGCATCCTCGACCCTAAGGCGATCGACATCCATCCGCGTCAGCCGGACTCCCGACCCGCCGGTCATGGGACCCTCCAGCTCAAAGATCGGAACGCGGTAGCGCTCCACGGCCACCGTCCCGGTGGCGCGCCGTACCGCTTCGCGGCGGCTCGGCGCGACAACCCTCTCGCTGTCGAGCATCGCGTTGTGCGACGCCCAGAATGATTCGAGGATCGCCACACCTAGCTCCGGGTTCGCCTGCAGCGAGATGCCCAGGTTCCCTGGTTGGCTCTCGACAGCCGGGCGAACCTCGTCCTCGATGTACTTGATCGAGTCACCAAGCCGAAGCGGATCTGCGGTGATCAGATTGAGCCGGACATGCAGCACGTCCACTCCCGGCGAAGGCTGCCCGCGACCCGGCAGTGGCCCGGCTGCCCTCCGTCGCCGCCACGAGTAGCCGCCACAATCAACGCTGCGCTGCCGCCATAGTTGTGTCAACCTGCAAGATCGTGTAGGAACTGACGCCCACCGCGAGCGGAGCTGATAGGTGCCCAGCCGGTAGCGGCTGCGCAAACAACCGACCCGTCGGCGCGGTCCTCCCGGTCAACGGCGGCCAGGCTGAACAGGGTCCCAATGGCATCGATGTCCCATAGATAACATCCCAGGGGTATCGATGTCCCATAGATAACATCCGAGGGGGCCGCAACCGGCCTGGAGACTGCGACGGTGTCGGTGAGCGCATGGCGTGCCGCTGTCTCGCCGCCCCGGCTGTGCCTCCTACTTCTGGACCGCTTGCACATCCATGGGCGGTCGAAGCAGATAGCCGTCACGGGGGAGTCGTCTGCGGCAGCCCTTCGTGCGTGATGTACGCGACGATGCGGAGTTGGTCCCCGTCACGGCGGAGCAGGAACGACGAAGCCAGGTCGACCTGGCCGCTGCCGTCGGTGCGTGGCGCGGTCCATGCGGTGCGGACGAGCACATAGTGCCCGTCAAGCTCTTGGTGGGTGAGGGACTCGAGCACCGCTTGGCCGATGCCAGCATCAGCGAACATCTGCGCTCGCCGGGGCAATGCCTGAAGGAAGGCTGGCCGGGGCACGACCTTCGTCCCGGTTGCGTCCGCCGCGAGGAACACTTCATCGAAGCATCTGCCGAGAGTGGCGAGGTCCAGGGCGTTGCTGGATCGGGAGAACTCATCGAAGAAGTTGCGGAGCTGTGTATCGAGCGAGGCGGGCTGGGCGTCGGGCAAACGCGTGGTCCTTACCTGTTGGGTTCGTGGCTCACGCGGCGCGAGCGACGAAACGCCGAGCGAACAGCCGGGCATGGGCGGTCGCCAGCCCGGAGCCTGCGAACGCCTCGTCGGCCATCCGGCGAGCCCAGCGCATCCGCGTGACGGCGATCTCCGGGTGGTCGCCAAACTCCTGCGCTACCCGTTCTGCGCAGCCCCGGCGTCCGAATTCGCGGATGGCTGCAGCGACGGCCTCCTTGACTTGCCGTGCGCTAGGTTGATCGGACCGCTGCAGCGGCGACACGAACAACGCGTCGGTTCGACCAGCGCTGATGCGGAGGTGGTGGTGCATCGTTGGCCGCATCGTGGGCCTCCTTGCCAGGTTGATACCTCGACTACACCACAGGGGTACGACACTATTCAGAGTTCTCCGGGCCAGTCGGCCGGGGCCGCTTTGGGTCTCCCTGTGGTTGCATGTCGATCAGTGAGACTCCACGGCCCGCGGGAACTCATCGGCCACAGCAAGGCGTGCCGTTCGGGGATCGCCTGACCTGGCGCCCAGTGCCTGATCACCCCGGCTTCGCCGTCACTTGATCAGATGAACTGACATGCCCGCAGCGATCAACGCTGCAGAAAAGTATGTGATGATCGCGATCACGGCCGTTGCAACGATCGCGGTCAGGACAGTGAGCTTGAAGTTCCACGCCAAAGGTGTCGCCGTGCGCAAGCCGTCCACGCGCGCGACCAGCAGTCGATCTCCGACGTTCGGTGCCGATGCCGCGATGTTGGCTGCCGTAAATGTCGGCGTGGGGAGGTCGGCAAGCAGCGACTCAATTTCGAGTCGTGTCTTCACGGTGAGGGCGAGGCCTACTCGCAGATCAAGCTCTGCGTCCTCTAGGCGTCCCTCGGCGTAGGCTCGTTTGAGCTGCTCAATGACGGGTTCGCGCTCAGCAAAGGAGACACGCGGGCTGATGGTCATACTCAATATCGTGCTCCGCGCAGGATCCTTCGGGCAATCACGCGAGGCATTACAAGAATCTCTGCCTTTCGCGCCGTGATGTCGCGCTGGTTGCGTCAGCGGCCGGAGCGGGCGAAGTCCAGGGCCTCGCGGGCGAGCGGCAGCCACACCAGCTGTGATTCAGGGTCCAGGCTGAACCACCCTTTCATTGGCGTGCCCTTGTTCGCGTCGAATCGGACACCGTCGCCGGTTGCGATGAGCGCATCGACTCGCTTCGCGGGAAGCTTCAGCACCAGCCGCTCGCGCACGAGCATCGCGAAGATCTTGTTGTGGAAACGAAGCGCGGTACGGCCGAAGCCACCGCCGCGCGGCGGGGTGACTCCCGCAATGCCAACAAGCTCATCGACCAGGTCGTCGTAACGGTCCTGCGGCCTGATCAACTCGCCGCGTTCCTCATCCACGGCGCCAGGGTAAACCCCGGCAGTGACAAGACGACCGGCCGCGCCGCTGCGCGGAGGATGTCGAGACGGGCGCCACAGCTCCGTCCTACTGCTGGAAGCGCCACCCGGGCGCGGCGACAGAAAGGACGAACATCATGGATTGGAAGCTGGAAGTTGTCGTGGTTCCGGTCACCGATGTGGACCGGGCGAAGAGTTTCTATCTCGACAAGCTGGGATTTCACCTCGACGCTGACACCAGGCCGACGCAGACCTTGCGGGTGGTGCACATGACACCGCCCGGGTCGGCGTGCTCGGTGGTCATCGGGCCCGCGCTGGTGAGTGCGGACGCCGACCTCGGGTCGGGGGCCATGATGCAGCTCGTCGTCACCGACATCGAGGCGGCCCGCGCCGAGCTGGTCGAGCGGGGCGTCGAGGTCAGCGAGGTGCAGACGCTGGACCCCCGCCGAGATGGCGGCAAGTTCGTCTTCTTCAGCGATCTCGACGGCAACAACTGGGCGGTGCAGGAGGTCCGGGAGCGCGTTGGGACGCCGCTGGACTAGCCACCCGGCGACTCGTGCGGTGGAGCGCGCTACCCGGCGCGCCGTGGTCGCGGGTCTGTGCCTGCACGAGTAGCTGGCCGCCCGCTGAGCGTCCGGCAGGGCTTTGCGGCGGAAAGGCAGGTTGATGCGCGACGCGTAAGCCGTTCTGTATTAATGTCCATAACGGCTGCCGCTGTTGTGTCATGGACGCAAATGCGACTCGCCGGCCCGGTGAGCGCTGGTCAGCGGACGGCGCCGCGGCAACTGCCGATCAGCCCAAGGCAGCGACCTGACAGCGGCAGCAATCCGCCGCGGCGCCGGTTCATGAAGAGATATTCGACGCGCGAACAGAACAAAGTATGTTGAGGAACCAGATCGCGAGCTATCTTAATGCTTCGTGACCTTTGCGCGTTCCGGCGGGGACCCACACGCAGACGCCTTGACTGGTGGGCACGCGGATGGGCACCTGGTTCCCCTGCCAGGCACTGAGTGGGCTGTATGGCGAGACGCCGTGCTGCGTGCCGCCGGGTTTCCCGCCATCGGCCTGGACCGCTTCGCCGCCCCGGCCTGTGCGGCCGTCGCTGACGCCTTCCTGGACGGGTGCGCAAGCCGCGAGGAGTTAGAGTCGGCCAATGCGGCGGCAATGGCGGACGCTCGGCGGGTGGCGGCGGAGATCGCCGCCGATCCGCTCTTTCGTGAGGCTGTCACCTGGCAGAATCCCGCGATGCTCACCGCACTAGCGAGCCGCGATCCGGCAGCCGCGGCTGGCAAGAAAGCCAGCAGGCGACAGCAGAAGCAACGGGCGCGCGACGACACGATCGCGCGGTACTGGCAGCGCTACTGCGGCAAGAACGACACCATCGGGTTCTTCGGTCCGGTCAGCTGGGCGACGCTCGACCCGGATGCGCCTGCGGTGCAGGTGCGCTGCGGCGAGGGCCTGCTCCGTGCCCGGCAGACCTGCTATGAGTTCTGGGCGTTACAGGCCTACGTTGAGCACGTCGCGGCCGACCTGGTGGTACGGCCATGGCTGCCTGTGGGCCTGCATCCGCACGTCATGCTGGACGACTGCCGCGTGTTGCGGCCCGGCCAGGCTCCGCTGGCGCTCTCGCGGGCCGAGGCGGACCTGTTGTCCCGGTGCGACGGCATCCGCCCAGCGACCGCGGTCGCTGGCGGGCCGGACCGCGAAGAGGCGTTGGCTCTGCTGGAGGGCCTCGCTGCGCGGGGGGTGGTGTGGTGGGGGGTGGACATGCCGCAGAACCCGGACGCGGAGCACGTTTTGCGATCCACCCTGGCCGCGATCCAAGATCCAGGAGCCAGGGCGCGCGCCCTGTCCGGGCTGCGGCGGCTGGACGCGGCCCTGACGGGGGTAAGCGCGGCGGCCGGTGACGCTGACAAGCTTGCGACCGCGGTGGGCATCCTGGATGCCGAGTTCAGTGCGGTGACGGGCGGCCCGGCCGCACGCCGACCGGGGCAGATGTACGCGGGCCGCAGGCTGTACTACGAGGACACGATCCGTGACATCGAGATCACCTTCGGCGGGCCAATACTCGAGGCGCTGGCCGGGCCGCTTGGGGCGGTACTGCTGCCGGCCGCCAGATGGCTGTCAGCGGCGCTGGCCGATGCGTATTCAGCCGCATTCCGTTCGCTCTACACCGAGCTCCTCGAGCCGTCCGCAGCGGAGGTGCCGCTGGACCGTTTCTGGGCAGCCGCGCAGTCCCTGTTCAACGGCGAGGAACTGCCCGCTGACGAGGTGGCAGCCGAGTTCGCCCGCCGCTGGGCCGCGCTGTTCGACCTGGACCATGTTGCGCCGGGCACCAGCCGGGTCACCGTGTCAAGCGCCGATGTGGCTGGGCGAGCCGCCGAGCTGTTCGCGGCTGCGCGACCCGGCTGGGTGGGTGCCCGAATCCACAGCCCGGACCTGCATATCTGCGCCCCAAGCGCGGCGGCGCTTGCCCGCGGGGAATTCACGATCGTTCTCGGCGAACTGCACGCCACGTGGTCGACGCTGGACTGCGCGCTGTTCACCGACCGGCACCCGGACCCGGCCAGGCTCCGCGCCGCCGCGGCTGCGGACATCGGCCCTCAGCTTTGCCCGGCTTACCAGAATTGGTGTGCGCAGTTCACGCCGCGCATTTCTCCCAATCTCGGGGTTACCGATTACCAGCTCGCTTTCGCGGAGGCACCGGGCGCAGACCGTGCCAGGCTGCTACCGGTTATGGCGCTGTGTGTCACGGAGCACAGCGGGGTGCTGGTCGCGGCGCACCCGGATGGCCGCCGCTGGCCACTGCTCGAGGTGTTCGCGCTGCTCATTGCCTGGCTCGGGTCAGAGCTTTTTGAGCCGACCAGCGGCACGACGCACAGCCCGAGGATCACCATCGACCGGCTGGTGGCCGCACGGGAGACCTGGCGGACCACGGCGGGCCGGTCCGGGCTGACCACGCAAGGCCGACTGTCCGAGTACCTGGCCGCCCGCCGCCTGCGCCGGGAACTTGGCATGCCTGAAAAGGTCTTCGCCAAGATCGGCACGGAGATGAAGCCCGTCTACGTGGACTGGACCAGCCCGCGGTATGTATCCGCCTTCTGCACAATGCTGCGCACCGCCCGGCAGAAATCCGGCGACGATGCCGAGGTCGTGATCACCGAGATGCTGCCCGGCCCCGAACAGGCGTGGCTTCCGGACGCGGACGGCCAGCGCTACTGCAGCGAGCTGCGGATCCAGTTGCGAGATCCGGTTCCTGCCAACGGGATACACGTTATGGAGGAGCAATGAAGGCAGACACCCGCTCTCACCTGGAGTACCGGGAAGCCGGGTGGTGGCGGGATGAAACGTTCCTCGACGACCTGCGGCGCTACGTCGCGGACCGTCCCCGCAAGACCGCGGTGGCTGGGCGTCTCGCCGCCACAGGGAAGACCGAGACGATCGACTATGCGGAGCTGTCAAGACTGACCGACAGCGTGGCCCGCGGCCTGGTTGACCTCGGTATACGGCCGGGCGAGTACATAGGCATCCAGTTGCCGGACTACTGGGAAATGCTGCCGCTGACGCTCGGTTGCATCCAGGCCGGGGTGCGCATCGCACCGCTGCCACCGGAGTACAGGCGCAGTGAACTCGAGCACATGTTCCGGCTGACCGGCGCTCGGTTGTTTATCACGGTCACCGAATTGCACGGCGGCAGGCCCGCGGAGGTAGCCACAGAACTGGCCCGCGAGCTGCGGCTGCCCGAGCAGGTGGCCGTGATCGGCGACGACGTGCCTGCCGGTGCTCTCTCTTTCCGTGAGCATTTCCTCGCCGACCGCGGCCGCCCCGAGGGCGGTCCCGAGGCCGGTCGCCTCGAGGCCGGGCACGCTGGCCGCCGCCTGGATCCAGACGAGCCGTTCCTCATCTTGTTCACCTCGGGAACGACCGGCGAGAACAAGGCGGCGCTGCACAGCCAGAACACCCTCTACGCGGGCATCCAGGGTTATGCGGAGGCACTCGGCCTCAAAGACACGCTCGTCACGACGACACCCCACACCAGCATGCACTACGTGGGGCTGGTGACGCGGCTGCTCACATCGCTGGTCCTTGGCGGCACCGCGGTCTGTGCCGATGTCTGGGATCCCGCGGTGACCCTGGGGCTGATCGAGCAGTACGGTGTCACCCTCTTCTACGGCTCACCGCCCTATGTGCGCGAGCTGCTCGCAGCTCAGCGGGTCCGTGCACGTGACACCAGCAGCCTCGCCTGCATCGTCTCCGGCTCTGCGCCCGTACCGCCGCAACTGCTTGAGGAGGTGCGGGAGTCGCTCGGTGTTCGCATGTTCTCGCTCTGGGGCATGAGCGAAAACGGGGCGGTCACAGTCACGAGGCCAGATGATCCGCAGGACTGGGCAGCCCACAGCGATGGGCGGCCGACCAGGGGAATGCGGGTCAGGATCGATCCGATGCCAGGAAGGACCGACGGGGGCGGATCGCTATGGGTCCGGGGCCCAATGCAGTGCCTTGGCTATTACAAGCGGGACGAGGCATATGCTGCCGATCTTGATGAAAACGGCTGGTTCAACACCGGTGACCTGGCTCGCGATGACGGGCGGCACGGCATCCGCATCGTGGGCCGGAGCAAGGACATCATCATCTACCGGAGCGCCAACGTGCCGGTCGCTGATATCGAGGCGGTGCTCGGAAAGCATCCAAAGGTGCGCGACGTGGCCCTCATCGGAATCCCTGATCCGGCAGTCGACGAGCGGGTCTGCGCGGTCGTGACCGCCGCCGGTGACTCGCTGCCCACGCTAGACGAGCTGAGGGACTACCTTCGCGACGCTGGGATCAGCAGTTGGTGCTGGCCGGAGCGTCTCGAGGTGATTGAGGCCATGCCGCGGACCCCGCTTGGCAAGATCCGCAAGGCTGACCTCCGGAAGCGTTACCCAGCGATGTGAGCCAGGTGCAGGAGGGGACCTTTGGATCTGGGGCTTGAGAACAAAGTCGCGCTTGTCGCTGGAGGCTCGAGCGGGCTGGGCCTCGCCATCGCCAAGGAGCTGGCCGCCGAGGGCGCGCATGTCGCGATCGGCGCACGCGACCGTGATCGGCTCGCAGCGGCCGAACGCAGCGTCAAGGAGGTGGCGCGCGGTCGCGTCCACGCCACAAGCGTTGACATCACGGACCGGGCAGCGGCGCACAGCTGGGTCGACCATGTCGCCGCCGAGTTCGGCGCCCTGCACATCGTCGTCGTCAGCGGCGGCAGCCCGCCGATCGGCACTGTTTTGCAGTTTGACCTGGGCGAGTACCAGGCGGCCATTGACCAAGTGCTGCTCACGGCGGCAGGCATGGCGCTTGCGGCGCTGCCACACCTCAAGGCCGCGCGATGGGGACGGCTGCTCTTCGTGGCCTCGGAGACTGCGAGCGTCCCCATCCCCGCACTGGCGCTGTCCGGGGTAACGCGTGCCGCCGTTGTGCGTTTCGCCCAGGCTCTCGCTGCGGATCTCGGCCGCGACGGCATTACCGTCAACGTGCTGGCCCCCGGCATTACCCGCACCCCGCCGATTGAGCGGGCGGCGGCGAGGCTGGCCGGCGACGGCGACATTGAGGCTGAGCTGCGCGCCATGGGTCATCACAGCGCCGTGGGCCGGCTCGCGCGCCCGGACGAGATCGCTGCCGTCGCGACCTTCCTCGCCAGTGAGCGGGCCTCTTTCGTCACCGGCGCGGTTCACCTGATCGATGGCGGTGCCAACGTGATGGGGCCGGAGCTGCCGCACCTCACCGCCGCGAGCAAGGACACCTTTACCTGACAACCTCACGGCGCGCGGGCCGCCACAACTCGGCATCGGAAGACCACTAACATCAGGTGTGGCCGGATGAAGCTCCGGTGGGCTGGCGCGCCCAAACTGCCTGCATGGCTGATGGCTTCTACCAGGGACTGGACGTCCTGGCAGGAGCTGAGGCCCCGCTTCTGCCATGAAGCAGCTGGCAGGAGGAGCGGTGAACATCTACTATCAGGCAGCCATCTGGCTGGCAATGGCCCTGCTCGCGTCGGTGGCGAGCATCCGGCTGGCTGTCCCGGTCGCCCTTGTGGAAATCGTCGCTGGCGCCCTGGCCGGCAACGTCCCGGGCATCAAGGAGCACGTCACCCAAACCGGGTTCGTCGCCTTCCTTTCCGCGGTCGGGTCAATAGCGCTCACCTTCCTGGCAGGAGCCGAGATTGACCCGGTGTCGCTACGCCGGCACTGGAAGGCGAGCATCTCGATCGGAGCGATGTCGTTTCTGTTGCCGTTTCTCGGCGCGTTCGGTTTCTGCGCCCTGGTGCTTGGCTGGCAGCTGCATGCCGCGGAGATCGGCGGGGTGGCGCTGAGCACCACTTCGGTCGCGGTCGTTTACGCGGTGATGGTCGAGACCGGCCTGAACCGTCAGGACATCGGCAAGCTCATCCTGGCTGCCTGCTTTATCACCGATCTCGGCACGGTGCTCGCACTCGGCGGCTTGTTCGCCAGCTACGGCTGGCTACTAGCGGTCTTCGCTGTCACCACGGCGGCTACGCTGCTCATCCTGCCGCGGCTGACCCGGCTGGTGATCGCCCAGCTCGGGCACCGGGTATCCGAGCCGGAGATCAAGCTGCTGCTTTTAGTGCTGTTCGCCCTTGGCGGGCTGGCCACCCAGGCTGGCAGCGAGGCGGTGCTGCCCGCCTACCTGGCCGGCCTGGTGATCGCGGGCGTGTTCACCCACGACCGGGTGCTCATGGACCGGCTGCGCTCGATAGCCTTCGCGCTTTTGACGCCGTTCTTCTTCCTGCGGGCCGGCACCCTGATCTCCGCGCCTGCGCTGGTCTCTGGCGCGGGCATCATCGCGGCGCTGCTGGGCATAAAGCTCGCTGCCAAGGCAATCGGGGTATGGCCCACGGCCACTGCCTTCCGGCTGCCACACCGGGAACGGACCTACACGACGCTGCTCATGGCCACCGGGCTCACCTTCGGCTCGATCTCGGCGCTGTTCGGTCTCACCCACCACGTCATCGACAAGACGCAATACACCGAGCTAGTGACGGTAGTGATCCTTTCCGCTTTCGTGCCCACGCTCATCGCGCAACAGCTCTTCCAGCCGACCGTCATGGACACCGAGGAAGAGGAAGCGCTCGGCGCAGAGGACATATCCGTGATCCACCGCCACGCGGACGGCACGTCCCGGCCGTCCGGCTAAGCGGCTCGCCCGCGAGGGTTGTTATCTGGTGCACTTTCCCGTGTAGAACCCTGGGCCGGCCAACCCGGGCCCGGTGATCTGCGGCCGGTTGGCACCGCCGCCGCTGTTGTAGGCAGTGTCGAACCATTGGGTGAAGAACCGACCGAGCCTGCGGCTGCACGCTGAGCTGTGGCTTAGCAGCCAGCGAATTGGCGCCGGACAGGAAATGAGCGCTTACGCTACGGTCATGAACGGGACCCCGCCCCGCCTGCCGCCCGAATTCTGGTCAAGGCCGGATATCGTGTCGGCCCTCGCATCGTGTGACGTGCCAGCGCTGATGGAGGCTGTCCGCGCCGCCCATGGGTGGACATGAACGACCTAGGCTCAGCACGAGCGTGTGACCGCACCGCGATCGACCATGCACGCCACGCCCAGCATCCGCTGCTCGCGGCGTACATGCTCGGCAGCCTCGTCGGAGTATGTTGCCTCGCCGACGGAGCCGATCAGATTTTCGCACGGGCAGTCCTGGACGCGGGCGGACAGCTCGAAGCTGTCATACCCGCCCAGCACTACCGCGACGGATTGCCCACCGAGACGCACGCAGAATACGACGCCCTGCTGGCTCAGGCCGCCACCGTGCACAAACTCCCGTCCACCGACTCCACCCCCGACGCACACATGCGCGCCAGCCAGCACATGCTTGACCTCGCTGACGAACTCCTCGCCATCTGGGATCGCAAACCCGCCCGAGGGTACGGGGGAACCGCCGACGTCGTAGCCGACGCACGTCAACGCGGCATGACCGTGCACATTATCTGGCCGCCGGGCGCCACCAGAGACACCTAAGCCTCCAGACCGGCTCCGCGCCTTGGGGGCCGGGGTAGGTCCGGATTTTACCCACCTACGTCGGGCTGGGACCCTAAGCGAGCGTGCCGCCGGGGCAGTTAAGGGGCAGCTGCAGGGCTGCCCGGCCGCCAGGCCAGCGTACGGCGCCCCTCGCTCCCAGCCCGCCGCAGGACACCGGCCAAATCCGGCCCCACCCCTCCCGCCGCGCATAGGCTCGGCACCGCACAAGGAAATCTTGAACCAGATTGATGGTACATATTGACAGACCTGCACTGGGACCCCCGGTGGCCCACCGCTGTTCCTCGCCATCACCCTCGGTGGCCCACCGCCGTTCCTCACAGACCGGGGCGCGTCATGAGCACCGCGCGGTGAGTTGGAGCAGCAGCGTGAGGTGGGGTCTCAGGCGCCCGCCGCTATCAAGGCGCCCAGTACCGGAGGCACCCGGTATCAGCGGGCGGCCGGTGTGAAGGGCGCCCAGTATCGAGGCACCCGGTATGAAGGCGCCGTAAACACGTTCGCGCGTGGACCAACCGTGACGTGATCGCCACCCCGCGCAGCTGAGGAGTCGGCCGCCAGCCCAGGG
>WNGG01020155.1_pt1 | contig 11721 bp, 13 predicted proteins | sample 5400661 | NCBI WGS metagenome assembly WNGG01 (sample SAMN13153372, study PRJNA577476) | soil metagenome | isolation source: 100 cm soil or saprolite under Garry oak tree replicate 1 | place: USA:California | collected 2016-06-15 | reverse complement strand
CACAATCACGCCGATGAACGCAATAACCCCTGTAGACAACACGCTCCTCGAATACGTGCAGCCGCCTCACCCGCCGCCTGCTGCCGCGCCGGGCCGCAGGCGATGCGGCAGCACCACGCCCTTGATCACCACCTGATCGTCGTCGACGACGAGGGGGCGGCGCAGCCCTTCGTCCAGGCTCGCGGCGACCAGATAGGGCGGCTCGTAGAGCCGCATCACCGTCTCGGCGGTGCCGCGCCGCCAGTCATAGACCTGCGCGCAGACGGCATCGCCGGACTCCGGCCGGCGGCCGAGGTCGACGATCACGATGTCGCCCGGCAGGAACCCGATGCGCTCGAGCGAGCGCGTCTTGATGGTCCACGGATCGGCGGCTTTGCGGCCGGCAATCAGGGCCTTGAGCGCGGCGGACAGCGCCGGATCGGCGCCCTTCGCGTCGAACGGCACGGCGTCCTCGCGAAAGCCGCGCGCCGCGGCGCCCGCGGCCTGCTCGCCGCCGGACGCGAACGCGACGCCGCTGTATTCCTCGAGCTTGCGCAAGGTGCGCGCGTGCAGCGTCGCCGCGCTGTCCTCGGGACCCCTGAGCAGGCGCGTGAGCGTCGAGGGCGCGATGCCGAGATCCTTGGCGATCCGCGTCGGCGGCCTGCCGGTGCGCTCGATGACCAGTCGCACGTAGTCCCGGTGCAGGCGCGAGGTCTCCTGGTCGGCGCGGGGCAAGTGCGTTGTCCGATGGCGGTTTGCGCTATCGACAATATGCAATACGACTCCGCCGCCGGCAGCTTGTTTGTTTGCACCTTGCAGAATTGCTTCAATCGATCCTGTGATTGTTGAAGTACAATAATTCCGAGCATTCGCACCAGCAAACAGCGCGAGATAGCCGCCGCGCGGCTGCGCGCGCAATCTCCGAGAAACGAAAGGGTAATTATCTCGCCGGCGCGGAGCGCTTGACCGCGAACCTGATGAGAAAGCCGGCGGCGAGGATCAGCGCGCAACCATAGCCGGTGACCCGCACGACCTGCATCCAGTCGACGCCGGTGTCCATGACCTTGTGCGGCAGCCAAGTGGAAATATCCGGCACGAGGCTGAGCACCACGACCGCCACGATCATCAGCGCGACGAACGGCACCACGCCCCAGATCACGTCGGCGAGCGGGATGTCCGGCGCGATGTTCTTGATCACGAACAGATTGAGGCCGACCGGGGGATGGATCAGCCCCATTTCCATGACGATCGTCATGATGACGCCGAACCAGATGAGGTCGAAGCCGGCCGCCTTGAGCGGCGGCAGGATGATCGGCGCCGTCATCAGGATGATGGAGACCGGCGGCAGGAAGAAGCCGAGCACGACCACGAGCAGCAGGATGGTGGCGAGCAGCACCCAGCGCGACAACTCGAGCGAGACGATCCACTGCGCGGCCGATTGGCTGATGTGCAGATAGCTCATCACGTAGGAATAGAGCAGCGACATGCCGATGATGAACATCAGCATGGTGGATTCGCGCAGCGTCGCGGTGAGGATCGGCTCCAGCTCGCGCGGGGTCCACACGCTGTAGATCGAGGCGATCAGCAGGAGCGCCAGCACGGCGCCGAGGCCGGCGGTCTCCGAGGGCGTCGCGTAGCCGCCGTAGAGCGCGATCATCACGCCGGTCAGCAGGATCACGAAGGGGAGCACGCGCGGCAGCAGCGCGAACTTGTCGCGCAGGGTCAATTCGTCCGGGCGCAGCAGCTCGGAGAACGCGCCGGTGCGCTCGTGCAGCGCCCGCGCGCGGCGGTGCTCGCGCAGGAACTGCCAGGCCGCGTAGGCGGCGAACATCGCGACCAGCAGAAGGGCGGGCCCGATGGCGGCGAGGAACAGGCGCCCGAGCGACTGCTCGGCGGCGACCGCGTAGAGGATCATGGTGATCGAGGGCGGCAGCAGGATGCCGAGCGTGCCGCCGGCGGCGATGATGCCGGCGGCGAACCCGCCGGAATAGCCGCGCTTGCGCATTTCCGGGATGCCGGCGGAGCCGATCGCCGAGCAGGTCGCGGGCGACGAGCCGGCCATGGCGGCGAACAGCGCGCAGGCGAACACGTTGGCGATGCCGAGGCCGCCGGGGATGCGGTGCATCCACGCGTGCAGGGTGCCGTAAAGGTCCTGTCCGGCGCGCGAGCGCCCGATCGCCGCGCCCTTGAGGATGAACAGCGGGATCGACAGCAGGGTGATCGAGGCCATTTCCTCGTAGACGTTCTGGGCGATGGTGTCGACCGAGGCCGCCGGCATGAAGGCGATCATGAACAGGGTCGCGACGGCGCCGAGCGCGAACGCGATCGGCATGCCGGAGAACATGACGAGAAGGGTGGCGCCGCCGTAGAGCAGCCCGATCGACAGCACGCTCATGGGCGGGCTCTACGCCCCACCAGCGCGGCGGTGACCTGCGCCAGGATCTGGATGCTGAGCAAGCTCATGCCGACCGCCATGAGCGAATAGGGAATCCACAGCGGCGCTTCCCAGGTGGTGGTCGAGTGGTAGCCCTCGACGAGCGCCTCGTGCAGCAGGGTAAAGGACTTCCAGGCGAAGAAGGCGCAGAACAGGAAGCTGGCGAGGTCGACCAGCACCTGGCGCACCGCGTTGACGCGCGTCGACATGATGGCGACCACCGCCTCGATGCCGATATGGCCGCGGCGCACCTGCACGGCCGCGCCCGACATGAACACCGCGCCGACGATCAAAAAGACCGACAGCTCGTCCTGCCAGTCGGTCGGCACGTGCAGGAAGTAGCGGGCGAACACGCTGTAGCTGAGCACGGCGGCGGCGATCACCAGCGCGACCGACGAGACGACCACCACCGCATGGTTGACGGCGGCAAGGACGCGGTCGACCGGCCCGGCGTAGACGACGGGGGGCGCGGAGGTTGCGACCTCGACGATCTCGATGCCGTGCGCCATCCCCACGCCCCCCGACGACGTCAGGAGACGTGCACCTGCTCGGCCAGCTTGAGCAGTTCGGCGGCGAGCGGCGTCTTTCCGGCGTAGTCCTTCCACGCGGTTTCGCGCGCGATGGCGCGCCACTTCTCGACGATCGCCTCGTCGAGGTCGTGGATCGACGCGCCCTTCTTGCCGTAGACGTCGGCCACTTTCTGGTCGTCGGCCATCGCCTCCCGGGTGCCGAAGGTTTCCATCTCCTGGCCGAGCGCCATGACCGCGTCCTGCTGGCTCTTGCTGAGCGCATCGAATATCTGCTTCGACATGATGAGCGGCTCGAGCATGAACCAGTAGGATTTGCCGCGGCCGGTGGTCAGGCTCTTCGACACCTCCTCGAGGCGGAACGAGATCAGGCTGGTCGACGAGGTGATCGCCGCGTCGCACGCGCCGGTCTGCATCGCCGCGTAGATTTCGTTCGACGGCGTGGTGAGCACGGCGGCGCCGGCCGCCTTGAGCACCATGTCCATCTCGCGGCTGCCGCCGCGCACCTTGAGGCCCTTGGCGTCCTCGGGATGGACCAGCGGCTTGTCGCGGCTCACCGCGCCGCCCGCCTGCCAGATCCACGAGAGGATGACGGCGCCCTTCTCGGCGACGAAGGCGCCGAACTTCTGGCCCACGGCCGAGGTCTTCCACGCGGCGCCCTGCTTGTACGAGCTGACCAGCCCGGGCATGAGGCCGATGTTCAATTCGGCGAACTCGCCGCCCGCGTAGGAGATCGGGTAGAGGCTCAGATCGAGCGCGCCTTTGCGCAAGGCCGAGAACTGCGCCACCGTCTTCATCAGCGAGGAATTGGGATAGACCTGCGCGACGATGGCGCCGTCGGTCCGTTTTTCCAGCTCGGCGGCGAACCGGCGGCACAGGCGGTCGCGGAAGTCGCCCTCGTCGATGGTCCCGCCCGGGAACTGGTGCGAGATCTTCAGGGTCTGGGACGGCGCGGCCGACCCGAGCCGGGTCGCGGCGATGAATGCGGGCGCGGCCAGCGCTCCCGCCACAAGGTGGCGTCGGTTGATGGTCATGGCGTGTTCTCCTTAGCGCCTGTTGTGCGACGGCGCGCGGCCGTCGTGCGTCGTCATGCGAGACCTTGGCATCGAATCTATCAGGTTCGACGCGATCGTGCAGCGTCGGCGAGGCCTATCGCAGAGCGGCGCGGCGGACGCAACCGCCGCCGCTTGTCACAGCAGGGCGAAGTGCCGGTTCGCGAGATCGGTCACCAGCATCGAGCCCGGCGCGTGGGTGATGGCGAAGGGCGGCTTCACCGCGGCGATCACCGCCTGCGGGGTGACGCCGCAGGCCCAGAACACCGGCAGCTCGTCCGGCCGCACCTCGATGGCGTCGCCGTGATCGGGCTTGGCGATGTCCTTGATGCCGATCGCCTCGGGCAGGCCGATGTGCACCGGCGCGCCGTGCACCGCCGGGTAACGCGAGGTGATCTGGATCGCCCGGATGGCGTGCGCCGGGGTGAGCGGGCGCATCGAGACGACCATCGGACCGGCGAACGGCCCGGCCGGCGTGCAGGCGATGTTGGTGCGGTACATGGGCACGCGGATGCCGCGCTCGATGTGGCGCATCGGGATGCCGTCGGCGATCAGCGCCTCCTCGAACGAGTACGAGCAGCCGAGGACGAACGCCACGAGGTCGTCGCGCCACCAGGCGGACACGTCGGGCGTCTCCTCGACGAGCGCGCCGTCCTTCCATACGCGATAGCCCGGCAGGTCGGTGCGGATATCGAGATCGGCGCCGAGCGCCGGGACGCGCGGATCGCCGGCATCGGAGACGCTAGCCCGGGGCGACGCCGGCGGTCGAGCCGGTGAGGCGGCCACACCGGCAGGCGAGCCGGGCCTCGCGGCCGGTGCGCAGATCGGACGCGGCCGGGGACATGACGGTGTCGTTCATGAGGGGCCTCTGCCTGTAGGATGGGTTGAGCGCAAGCGAAACCCATCATCTGCTCGATTGCTGGCCGTGATGGGTTTCCCCCGGCCTTGGCCGGGGGGTCAACCCATCCTACGACCGCGCAGCTCGTAGAGCTTCTGCAAATTGAGCCAGTATTCCGCGCTGGTGCCGAACCAGTGCCCCAGGCGCAAAGCTGTATCTGCGGTAACGCCACGCTGGCCGTTGAGGATTGCGGTCACGCGGTTCACCGGCACGTCAATCTGCCGAGCCAGCTCGGCTGCCGACAGGCCAAGCTCCTCGAGCTCTTCGGCGAGATGCTCGCCGGGATGGATTGGTGTGCGGGCCATGACCGCATTGTAGGATGGGTTGAGCGAAAACGAAACCCATCATCTGTTCAATTGCTGGACCGTGATGGGTTTCCCCCGGCCTTCGCCGGGGTCAACCCGTCCTACAGCTATCCCTTCCGTCCCTGCTCCACCAGGTCGCGGAATTTCTTCACGTTGGCCTCGCCGGCGTAGTCGGCGATGCGCTTGTAGGCGCGCTCCATGCGGGCGCGGAACGGGGCGAGGTCGGGGAGCGTCACCTGCATGCCGGCGGCGGCGAGCTTGTTGATCTGGTCGGCCTCGTCGTCGGCGATCAGCTTGCGCATGAGGTCGCCGGCGGCGGCGCTCTCCTCGTGGAAGATCGCCCGCTGCTCGGGGGTGAGCTTCTTCCAGGTGGCGGCGCCGACGGTGTGGATCATGTTGTCGTACACGTAGCGGGTGACGGCGAGGTGCTTCTGCACCTCGTAGAACTTGTTGAAGTAGATCACCGGGATCGGATTCTCCTGGCCGTCAACCACTTCTTGCGACAGCGCGAGGTAGAGCTCAAGCGGCCTCCCACTACAATCCCAGCCACCGCGGCAGCCACAGGGAGATCGCCGGGATGTAGGTCACCAGCATCAGCACCAGGAACATGACGCCGTAGAACGGCCAGATGCGGCGCATCACGTCCTCGATCGTGACCTTGCCGACGGCGCAGCCGACGAACAGGATCGCGCCGACCGGCGGGTGGCACAGGCCGATGCCGAGATTGAGCAGCATGATCATGCCGAAGTGGACCGGATCGACCCCGAAATTCATCATCACCGGCAGCAGGATCGGCGTCGAGATCAGGATCGACGGCGCCATATCGACCAGGCAGCCGAGGATCAGCAGCAGGATGTTGATCAGGAAAAGAATCACGTTCTTGTCGCTGGAGATGGTGAGGAAGAACGCGGTGATCTTCGCCGGCATCTGGGTGAGCGCCATCACGTAGCCGACGCTCGAGGCGCAGGCGATCAAGGTCATCACCATGGCGACGGTGCTCAAGGTGCGGTGCACCAGCGCCGGCAGGTCGCGCCAGCGGTAGTCGCGGTAGATGAACATGGTGACCAGGAACGCCCACACGCAGGCGACCGCGCCGGCCTCGATCGCCGTGAACACGCCGCCGAGGATGCCGCCGAGAATGATCACCAAGGTGATCAGGCCCCATGCCGCCTCGACCGTGATGGTCACCGCCTCGCGCGCCGGCACGGTCTGGCCGCGCGGATGGCCGTCGCGGTAGGCCATGACCAGACACAGGATGACGAGGGAGAACCCGAGCAGCAGGCCCGGCACCACCCCGGCCATGAACAGGCTGATGATCGAGATGGTGCCGCCGGTGGCGAGCGAATAGATCACCGCATTGTGGCTCGGCGGCACGAGCAGCGCCTGCACCGAGGCGGTGATCGTCACGTTGGTGGCGAAGACCCGCGGATAGCCGGTCTTCTCCATCTGCGGGATCATCACCGAGCCGATCGCCGAGGTGTCGGCGACGGCGGAGCCGGAAATGCCGCTGAGGAAGGTGGTCGCCACCACGTTGACCACCGACAGCCCGCCGCGCAGCCGGAAGAAGCCGACCAGCACGTCGGCGAAGCGCACCAGGCGCCGCGCCATGCCGCCCTCGGCCATGATGGCGCCGGCCAGCACGAAGAACGGGATGGTGAGCATCGCCACCTTGCTCACCCCGTCGGAAATTTTCAGCATCACCGCTTCGAGCGGAATGCCGATCCATGCGGCGCCGGCGATCGCCGCGAGCGCGAGCGCATAGGCGATCGGCACCCCGATCAGGAAGCACGCGAACATCGTCACCAGCAGAACGAAAATGTCCATCGCGGCGTCTCTGCGAAGATTATTGTTTGAGCATGATCTTTTCCGAAAATCGGTACCCGCTTTTCGGGATCGTGCTCTATTCGAAGGCGGTGGCCGCGCCGTGCGCGGGGTCCGGCGCGGGCTCGGGCGGCGGCCCGATGAGGATGCGCTCGATGACGAACAGCAGAAGAATGAAACCGCCGACCGGGATCGGCAGATAGGTCACGCCGACCGAGAGGAAGGGGAAGTCGGCGATGGTGTTGTCCCAGGTCGCATCGACGAGCTTGATGCCCCAATGGACCATGAACAGCGCCATCAGGGCCATCAGCCCCTCGACCACCAGATGGACCGCACGCCGCGGGCGGCCGGGCAGCATGTCGACGAAGAAGCCGACGTTCATGTGCAGCCCGCGCCGGTAGCAGCCGGCGGCGCCGAAGAAGGTGAGCACGATGGTGAGCAGCACCGCCATCGGCTCCGGCCACGAGGCGGCGGAGTTGAGCACGTAGCGGGTGAACACCGCCCACGGGATGACGGCGGAAATCAGCACCAGCGCCACGCCCGCCACGAACGCGCAGGCGAGGTAGAGTTGGTCCATGAGCAGGCGATAGAAGCGCAACATTCAGGCTCCCAGATCTGCTGCGCCCTCATGGTGAGGAGCCGCGCACCGATCTCGGGTTTATCCGAGATCGGCAATTTTGATGCGCAAGTCGGCTACAGCCGACTTGCGTGCGGCGTCTCGAACCATGGCCACAGACTCGCCCGCTGCCATCCTTCGAGACGCTCGCTTCGCGAGCTCCTCAGGATGAGGCCGGAGTTTGTTGCTTGGGATTCACGCTACTCGACCGCCTGGATGCGCTTGATCATCTCGGCGAACTTCGGCCCGTACTTGTCCCACACCGGCTTCACCGCCGCCTGGAACGGCTTCTTGTCCTTCAACTCGATGATCTGGATGCCGGCCGCCTTGGCCTTCTCCAGCGCCTGGGCCTCGTATTTCTGCCACAGCACCCGCTCCTCGAGCTGCGCCTCGCGGCCGAATTTCTTGAGCAGCTCCTGCTCGTCCTTCGACAGCGTGTCCCAGGCCTTCTTGGAGAACACCAGCATTTCCGGGACGATCAGGTGCTCCGTCAGCGTGTAGTACTTGGCGACCTGATAGTGGTTGTCGAACACGAAGCTCGGCGGGTTGTTCTCCGCCCCGTCGACGACCCCGGTCTGCAGCGCGCTGAACACCTGGTCGTAGCCCATGGCGACGCCGTTGCCGCCGAGCGCGTTCATCATGTCGACAAACATCGGGTTGCCCATCACGCGCACCTTCAAACCCTTGAGGTCGTCGATGCCGTTGATCGGCTTCTTGGTGTCGTAGATGCTGCGCGCGCCCGCATCCATCCAGCAGATGCCGATGAGGCCGGCCTTGGGATTGCCGGTGACCTTGTCGAGCAATTCCTGGCCGATCGGCCCGTCGATCACCTTCTGCATGTGCGCGGTGTTGCGGAACAGGAACGGCAGGTTGAAAACGTTGAGGTCGTCGATCACCGGGCCGAGCGCGCCGACGCTGACGCGGGCGAACTGAATGGCGCCGACCTGCGCTTGCTCGATCGCCTCCTTCTCGCCGCCGAGCTGCATGGAGGCGAACATCTGCACGCTGAGCCGGCCGTTGGTCGCCTTTTCGAGCTTCTTGCCGAGGTTCTCGACCGCCTCGACGGTCGGATAGCCGGCCGGGTGCACGTCCGAGGCCTTGAGCGCCATCTTCGCCTGGCCGAACGCGGGCGCGCTAAAGGCCGCAAGCGCGAGCGCGGCGGCGCTCGCCTTGAGCACGTCGCGGCGATGCATGACACGTTGCTGCATGGTCTCCTCCCTGTGGCGGTCGTTTACGACCCGGCTTGCTTATATACTAATATATCAGTACAAGCCAAGCCGGAAAATGGCCTTGCGAGGAGCCCTGACCGTGCCCGCACCGAGACGGCAGATCCACCCCACCGCGCCGAGACGGCGGACGGAGCTTATGACCCCCCAGCCGGCGCGGACGACCGGGCACGGGCGCGCCAACACCGCCGCCCACCTGATCTATCGCGAGCTGCGCGAGGACATCGTCTCGATGCGCCGCGCGCCGGGGCAGCCGATCGTCGAGAAGGAGATCGCGGTGGCGCGCGGGGTGAGCCGCACGCCGGTGCGCGAAGCGTTGCTGCGGCTCGCCGACGAGGCGCTGATCGAGATCTTCCCGCAGTCGGGCACGTTCGTGGCGCGCATTCCGGTCGGCGCCCTGCCGGAGGCGATCCTCATCCGCAAGGCGCTGGAGGAAACGAGCGCGCGGCTCGCCGCCGAGCGCGCGCAGGCGCGCGATATCGCGCGGCTGCATGCCCTGATGAAACGGCAGCGCCAGGTCGAAAGCCGCGGCGACCGCGAGGGCTTTCACCAGGCGGACGAGGCGTTCCATGCCGCCATTGCCGAGGCCGCCGGCCATCCGGGAATCTGGCGCTTCGTCGAGCAGGTGAAGATCCAGATCGACCGCTATCGCCGGCTCACCTTGCCGGTGCCCGGCCGCATGCGCCGGGTGCTCGGCGAGCACGCCGCCATCGTCAGCGCGATCGAGGCGCACGACCCGGCGCGCGCCGCCGCGGCGATGACCGCGCATCTCGACGGCCTCGCCGCCAGCATCGCCGACGTGCGCGATCTCAATCCGGACTATTTCGTCGACGGCGGCGCGCCGGCGAAAATTCTGTCCGCCTGAGCAAAGCCATGGCCGAGACCGGCGCCCCGATCGAGCAGCGGTTCGACGCCTACCGGCGCCTGTTCGATCTCTCCGGCAAGACCGCGCTCGTGCTCGGCGCCGCCTCGGGCATCGGCAAGGCGTCGGCCGAGGCGCTGGCGGCGCTCGGCGCGGTCGTCATCTGCGCCGACAAGAACAAGAAAGGCGTCGAGGCGACGGCCGCGGAGATCGGCGCGCTGTCGCCGGCCGAGGCGCACGTGGTCGACGCCGGAAGCTCCGCGGACATCGACCGGCTGGCGGCGGCGATCGCAACGGACCAGCCGCGCCTCGACATCGCGCTGACGACGCCGGCAGTCCACGTGCGTAAATCCATGCTCGACTACACCGACGCGGAGTACGACCGCGTGGCCGATTTGAACCTGCGCGGCACCTTCTATTTCCTGCGCGCGTTCGGCCGCATGATGACCAAGCAGGGCGGCGGCAGCCTGATCGCCTCCTCCTCGGTGCGCGCCATGACGCTCGAGCCCGGGCTCGCCATCTACGGCGCCACCAAGGCCGGCATCATCCAGATGGTGCGCGGGCTCGCCTCCGAGGTCGGCCGCTTCGGCGTGCGCGTCAACGCCATCGTGCCGAGCATCGTCGAGACGCCGCTGGTCGAGCCGCTCAAGGCGCGTCCGGCGGTCTTCAACGCGCTCGCCGCCCACACGGTGTTCAACCGCTGGAGCGCGCCGCGCGAGGTCGCCGCCTGCGTCGCCTTCCTCGCCTCGGATGCCGCAAGCTACATCACCGGCAGCGCCTTCATGGTCGACGGCGGCTGGACCGCCATCGACGGCCCGCCGACCGGGCTGACCCAGACGCATCAGGGGTGATCGCGAAACCGAGCGAGCGGCGGCCGATGCGAACGATCGGCGTCATCTCCGACACGCACGGACTGCTGCGGCCGCAGGCGGTCGCGGCGTTGCGCGGCTCCGTCCTGATCATCCACGCGGGGGACGTGGGCAGCCCCGATATTCTCGATGAACTGCGGCAGATCGCGCCGGTGGTCGCTGTGCGCGGCAACGTCGACAAGGGCGCATGGGCGAAGGAACTCCCGGAAACAGAGGTCGTGCAGATCGATGATGTTTACATTTACGTCCTGCACATTCTCGACGATCTCGACCTCGATCCGCCGACGGCTGGCTTCCACGCGGTGATCAGCGGGCACACGCATCAGGCGAAAATGGAGACGAAGGACGGCGTGCTTTACTTCAATCCCGGCAGCGCCGGGCCGCGGCGATTCATCCTTCCCATCTCGGTCGGACGGCTGATAGTCTCCGACGGCAAGGTGACGGGCGAGATCATTCATTTGGAGCACACATGATCAACGCGGCCATTGCCGGCCTCGGATGGTGGGGCAAGACTCTCGTCGATGCGGTCCAGGGCAAGAGCGAGCGGCTGCGCTTCATCCGCGGCGTGAGCAAGGAGCCGGACGCCGTGCGCGATTTCGCGGCGCGGCACGGTTTTGCGCTGGCGACCGACCTCGCCGACGTGCTCGCCGATCCCGCGGTCGAGGCGGTGGTGCTGGCGACCCCGCATTCGCTGCACGTCGATCAGATCGTGGCGGCGGCGCGGGCCGGGAAGCCGGTATTCTGCGAGAAGCCGCTGGCGTTCAGGAAGGCCGACGCGGCGCGCGCGGTCGATGCCTGCCGGCAGGCCGGCCTGCCGCTCGGGCTCGGGACCAACAAGCGGCAGTTTCCTTCGATGCGCGAACTCAAGCGCGTGGTCGACAGCGGCGAACTCGGCGACATCCTTCACATCGAGGGCCACAGCAGCAACGAGAACTCCGGCACCCTGTTCGCCCCCTGGCGCGCCGACCCGAGGGAGTCGCCGGCCGGCGGGATGACCGGGCCGGGGATACACATCCTCGATGCCCTGATCTCGCTCATGGGGCCGGTGCGCCGCGTCGAGGCGCAACTGGTCGCGCGCAAGCCGGCGCCCGATCCGCACGACACGGTCTCGGCGCTGCTCGAATTCGCCAAC
>WNGG01013334.1_pt1 | contig 11721 bp, 7 predicted proteins | sample 5400661 | NCBI WGS metagenome assembly WNGG01 (sample SAMN13153372, study PRJNA577476) | soil metagenome | isolation source: 100 cm soil or saprolite under Garry oak tree replicate 1 | place: USA:California | collected 2016-06-15 | reverse complement strand
TGCCAGCCGCGTCGGTCGCCGCCGGGACGGGGCCTGGATCAGGGGTGCTAGCCGGGCCGTTGAGGTCGACAGAAGCGGGCGACGCTGGCGCGCCGTCCGTCGTCTGCATTCCTGCTCGCTCCTGCATAACAGCACGTCCTAGCGGAGCGGAGGGTGGCACACGTGGCCTCCAGGCAGCACAGGTGGACGTGTTCTGGCGAGTCAGAACCCGTGACTCGCGCTCAGGCGCCAGATCCGAAACTCACGCGCCCGCCGGCCGCGACAGGAATCACCGGCTAGCCGTCACAGTACTGCGGCGTGGCGCTCCTGCCGGTTCACTCCCGCACCACGAACAACGGCTGGCGAGTGCACTGGGTTCCTTACCGACGAATGTACTTTATGTCGCTGCCAGTCTTGCACGAGCATCGACGCGGCACAGAGCCCCACGCTAGTGGCGGCGCAGCCTGACGCGCAGCCGTTCCCTGCGGACGTCGGCCAGGATCGCCCTGGAAGCGTTGCGGGCCGGAGCGGCCATCACCCCGCCGCCCGGGTGGGTCCCCGAGCCGCAGAGGTACAGGCCGGCGATCGGGGCCCGGTAGTCGCCGTAGCCGAAGATCGGCCGCAGCGAGAGCATCTGATCGGGCGTCATCTCGCCCTGGAAGATGTTGCCGCCGAGCAGCCCGTAGCGTTCCTCGATGTCCGGCGGGGCCAGGACCTCATCGTGCAGGACCGACGCCGTGACGCCCGGGCAGTACTCCTCCAGCGTCCCGAGGACGCGGGAGAGGTAAGCCGTGCGTTCGGTGTCCCAGGATCCCTCCGCCAGCTCGTACGGGCCGTACTGGGTGAACGCCAGCGCGATGTGGCTGCCGTCCGGGGCCAGGCCAGGCTCGTGCACGGTCGGGAAGACCATCTCCAGGTAGGGATGCCGCGAGCACCGGCCGTACTTCGCGTCGTCCCAGGCGCGCTCGAGGTACTCCACCGACGGGGAGATCGCCATCAGCCCGCGGTGCAGCTGCTCCGGCCGGCTGTCGTCCCAGGCGGCGGGCCGCGGCAGCTCGGACAGGGCGAGGTTCACCTTGACCGATCCCGATCTGGTCCTGAAGCGCCGCACATCCCGCACGACCTCATCGGGCAGGTGCTGGTATCCGACCAGGTCCCGGTAGGTCGTGACCGGGTGGGCGCTGGAGACGACCCGCCAGGCCGCGATGACCGAGCCGTCGGCGAGTTCCACGCCCGCCGCGCGGTTGGCTCGGATGGTGACGCGGCTGACGGCGGCTGTCGTGCGGATCTCCGCCCCTGCCGCCTGGGCCGCGCTGGCCAGCGCCTGGCTCACCCCGCCCATCCCGCCGTGCACCCAGCCCCAGGCGCCCTGGTGCCCGTTCACCTCGCCGATCCAGTGATGCATGAGCACATAAGCGGAACCCGGGCTCATCGGCCCGCACCAGGCGCCGATGATGGCCTGGGTCGCGAGGGCTCCCTTGACCCTCGAATCCTCGAACCACTCGTCGAGGAAGTCGGCCGCCGACATCGTGAACAGCCGCACGGCCTCGGCGACGTCCCGGCCCGTCCAGCCGCGCAGCCGCGCTCCGACCGCCGCCCACTTCGGCAGCTCGGCGAGCGCGAGGTTCGGCGGCACCACGAACAGCAGGTCCTTGAGCAGGTGCGCGACCCGGTCGAAGTGCTGGTCAAACTCGAGGTAGGCCGCGGCGTCCGCGCTGGAAAACGTCGCTATCTCCGCGGCGTCGCGGGTCGCGTCGCCCCAGAGCGTCAGTCCTGACCCGTCTGGGAACGGCACGAAGTAGTCGGGCGTGACGATCGACACCCGGTAGCCGTGGCGCTCAAGGTCAAGCTCGCGGACGATCCGCGGCGGCAGCAAGCTGACCACGTAGGACGCGCTCGATATCCGGTAACCCGGCCACGGCTCCTCGGTGACGGCCGCGCCGCCGAGTACGTCGCGGCGCTCCAGGACCAGCACGTCGAGCCCGGCCTTGGCCAGGTACGCGGCGCACGCCAGGCCGTTGTGCCCGCCGCCGACGATCACGACGTCACGGATCCCGTCAGCTTGCGACGTATTCACCACTCTGTTACCTCCTGCGCTCACAGCCCATGATGGCGCACCCCCGCTTCGAGGTAGAGATAGGTCTTCGAGGTAGACAAAACGGCTCCATAAGGCGCTGAGTCTTCCCCTAAGCGGCCAGGCTCTCGTGCCGGGGGCAGGAGAGCCGCGAGAGCGGCTCTACCCGCGGCCCGCCATCGCGATGCGGCGCTCGGGCTGCCGCGCGGAGGCGGACAGAAGCACAGCTCCTGACGAGCTGGGTCTCGTCAGGAGCTGTGCTCGCCCTCAGGTCGCGGCTAGGGCAGACTCGCGTCGATTCCGGTGACCGTCCCGTTGGCCGAGACGTTGATGGTCGTCGCAGACTGCTCCGAGGTGGCTTGCTGCCACCACTGGGTGGCGAAGCCGGAGTCGCCGCAGCCTATCGAGAACCGGACGTGATACTGCCCTGGCAAGAGGTCGATCAGGGAGTAACTGCCGTCGCTCGCCGAGACCGCGATGACCGGCTGCAGGGTCTCGTTGAGCAGCGGGTCTGGTGTCGCGTTGACCGGGAAGGCGGTCACGCACTCACCTGCGACCGGCTGACCCAGGTGCGTGACCGTCCCTGTGATGCTGCCGGCGGAGCCGAGCTTCGCATTCACGGCCGTGGCGGTCGCGCCAGCGGCGACCGTGACGTCCGTCGCGGTTGCCTGTGTCGGCTGGTTCTTGTACCACTGCGGGGCGTTGCCTGGCCCGGCTCCGTTGCTCGGGCAGAACACATCGCCGAAGTAGACGTGATAGGTACCGGCACCAAGCCCGCGGATCTGGTAGATCCCGTGCCTGCCGGTCGCCGCGTAGCTGATGACATTGCCCGGATCGGCGGGCACCGCCACGACGCAGACGCCTGCACAGCGTTCGGCGCGGTCACCGCGACCGGCGTCGGCCGCTCCGAGGCCGCCAGTAGCGGCGTGACTCGCCGGCACGGATAGAACGTCAGCTGATAGGAGCCCGAGCTCAGCGCCTTGATCGTGTAGCGGCCGGCGCGGTCGGCCTGCGTGAAGCCGGCCGACTGCGTGGCCTCGTCGACGGCCTCGACGCACGCCCCCGCGAGCGGTGTTCCCGACGTGGTCTTCACCAGGCCGGAGATCGAACCGCCAGGCGCGAGCATCTCGTCGATCCCCGCGGTGATCGCGCCGGACGTGACGGTGACCGGAGTGGCTGACTGCGGGGTCGCCTTCTGCTTGTACCAGCGGCTGCCGTAGGTACCGCGGCTACAGTTCGTGTAGTGGATCACATAGCTTCCCGGGCCCAGTCCCCGCAGGACATAGCCGCCGTTCTTGCCCGTCTCGGCGAATCCCGGGCCGAAGAACCGTGTCACGACTGATGACCCGCTGACCATCGCCTGGACGCAGATTCTGGGCAGCGGCATCCCCCTGCGGTTGGTGACCGTCCCGCTGATGCTGCCGCTCAGCTGGAGCTTGGCACTGACGCCCGACGTGACGACGCCTGCGGGCGCCGAGACGGGGTTGGCCGTACTCGCATCGGATTTGGCCATGAACCACTGCTGGGCCAGCGCGCGCGGCCCGAAGAAGCAGCCGAAGTTCACGACGTAGAGCCCGGGCGTGAGGTTCGTCGCGGTGTACGCACCGTTGAAGGCGAACGCTATGTTGCGGAAGAAGAAGCCGAACTGCGCGTCAGACACCGGCGACACGGCGACGCAGACGTCGCGCAGGTTGTTTCCGTCGGCGTCCGTGACCAGGCCGCTGATCGTCGCACCTGGCTGCATGGCCGCGTCGATGTGACCGGTCGTCTTGCCCGCCGTCAGCTCGACCGAACTGGCGGTGGCGATGTTCGCCTGCCCGTGGAAGAACTGCGGCGCGTAGCTGCCGGTGTTGCCGCACCCGCCCCTGAACTGAACCTTGTATGAGCCGCTGCGCATGGCGTTGATCGAGTATGAGCCGTCACTGCGGGTGCGGGTACCGCCGAAGCGGCGCCGACCCTGGAACTCGACGCAGATGCCGCCGACCGGGTTGCCGTGGCTATCTGTGACCATGCCGGTGGCAATGGCGCCGAGGGGCAGGAAGGCGTCGAAGCCCGACACGGTATGGCCGATGCGGACCTTCACAGAACGCCGCGCCGGCAGGTAATTCCCGCGGTTGCGGCAGCGGTCGTAGAACACCCGGTACTTCCCTGTGGTCAGCCCGATGAGGCGGTAGCTCCCGTCACTACCGGTGATCGCGTTCGCGTAGCTTCCGTGCCCGTACGTGAATACGCAGATCCCGCGCAGCCGGTTGCCGTGCGGCCCGACGGCCCTGACCGTGCCGCTGATCACGCCGCCCACCGGCATGACCGGGTCGATGTGCCGCGCGACCGTGCCGCTCTTGATGACGATCTTGGTGGCATGCGCCAGGGTCAGCGAGTGCTGCCACCAGATCGGCGCGTAGTTGCCCCTGTTGCCGCAGCGCGCGAAGTGCACCTGATAGGTGCCGGGAATGATCGCGTGCATGACGTACCTGCCGTTGAGGGCTGTCCTGGCGAAGCCGCCGAACAGGAATCTCCGCCCGGCGCGTCCGATCGCCTCGGCGCAGATCTGCGCGAGGGGATGGCCGGCCTTGTTCGTGACCGTTCCGTCGATCTCGCCGCCCAGTTCGAGGTGGGCGTTGATCCGGCGCGTCGTCTTTCCAGCGGTGACCGGAACCCTCGTCGGCCGGTGGCCTGAGTAGAACTCGGCGTTGCGGTAGTACTGTCCCAGCCAGTTGGACTTTCGCGTGCAGTCGTAGAACGCCACGTAGTAGCGGCCTGGGGTGAGGCTGCCGAGGCGATACCGCCCCGAAGCCGCGGTCAGGACGCGCCTCCCGCGACCGCGGCCGAAGGCCACCACGCAGATTCCCTTGAGCGGCTTGCCATTGCCGGTGACGCGGCCCGCGATCGCTCCTTTTCCTGCCGTCAGTGCCGACGTGCCGGGGCGCGCGCTTCGCGCCGCGAGTGCCGCGGGCACCGCCGCCGGGTTGGTGCGCCCAGCTTGGCTGACTCCCGGAATTGCTCCGGCCTGGTTCCCCGCGCCTGCGAGGATGGCCGTGGCGGAATGCAGCACCGCGCGGCCGGCATTCTTGACCTGGCCGGCGGCCACGCTGAGTTGCGCCGCTCCGGTCGGCACGAATCCGCCGCCCGACCACTGATCCAGATAGCGCCCTGGAGCCGAGCAGTCGCTGAAATGCAGCGTGTATTTGCCTGGCCGCAACGGGCTGATGGAATACCGGCCGTCCCTGCCGGTCATGGCCATCGCATTCCCGGCGGGCCCGGCCGCGACGACGCAAGCCCCCGCGAGCGGCTTGCGGCCGGTTCCTGCCACGATGCCGGCTATCGCGCCTTCCCGAGCCGGCCTGGCCGACGAGGTGCCCGGTGTCCTGGCGTCAGGCCGGACCCCGGCCAGCGCTGGTCGCGCCGATGCCGGGTGCTGTGTTCCGGCGGTGCTCGCCTGCGCCGAGACCGCCACGAAGCCGCTGGCGAAAGCCAGGCATGCCAGAGATACAGGAATCAACCGAAGCTTCATTGCCGCCGCCACTCGCCGAAGTTGGCTAAGTTATACACTTCCGGCATCTTGCGGGGAACCACATCAGCTAAGTCTTCTCGCAGTCGTGACAAAGCCGAACACTCGCGGCGGTCGGTGCGCGATGCGCGCCGGCCTCCGGGCGCCTTCTTCGCGAGCGATAGTTTCCTGTAGATCGCATTTATCGGCGGCAGCGCGCTGTGAGCTGATTGGCGCTCAGAGGCCGTTTTGGCTCACCAGCGCGCCGTGACGGCCGGCGGGCTCGCGCTGGCGGGTGCCGAGCACGAGGAGCAGCTCGTGCTCCGTGCCGAGCACGAGGAGCAGCTCGTGCTCCGTGCCGGTCACCTGGCCCGGTCGGGGGAGTCCGTGAGCTTCGCCAGGGCCGTCTGCAGGCCCGCGCTCGCCCTGACGCGCGAAGGGCGAAGGTCCCTCAGCACGCGGGGGGCCTTCGCCCGTGATCACGCTGGCGGTTAACCAGGATAAGACGCTGCGGCGTCCTGCGGTCAGGGATAACTCCTTGCCGAAACCGTCGAACTCGCCGTTTCGGGCACCACCGAGAAATGCATTCCATTCGCCCGTTGTGAACCGCAGAACCGGACCTTCGGGGTTCTTGCTGTCCCGCAGGCCGATGTGGCCACCAGGCAGGTGGGCCACTTCGACGCAGTTGCCGTTAGAGAAGCTCAGCGAGCTCTTGACCCACGTCAGTCTTTCCATGCCTTACCTCGCAGACTGTCGCTCGAATGAGAGTTGGAAACGGCGAACACGTAGAGTAATCGTTCGCCTACTGAATGTACAGTCACGCCCATTGGCATGCTGCATGAAATGTCCGCCACGCGATCGATTGCGATTTAAGCACCAGCCGACTCGATTGTCACGCAGGCTTCACGGCCTTTCTTCAGGCTCGTGCGGCACGAAAGGCACGCTCCCTCCGGTGCCGGATCGGCTGCCGCACCGAGCCCGCGCCGGGTGGTGTCCCGCACCCCGGCTCCCGCGGCGCTGGGCGGTGCGTGCACGGTTGCCACGAGCGTCCCGTGATCGATGCGAAAATGAGTGCCCGCCCACTGCGGCCGGGCGAAGGCGGGAGCGATGCGTCGCCGAACGCACAGGTCACAGCCAGCGGAGCGTCGGGTAGCCTGAAGCGCATGGGGGTGGTGGGCAGTTTTGTGATCGCTGGCGGGTGGCATGCCCGGACCACGCCGGGCACATCGTCTTCCGTACGCGGCCTAAGCCCTAGCCTCCGTCAGCCGATTGCGGCGCCTCCCCGGCCGTGTTTAACGAATTCCTGCGGCTAGTCTCGGACGCGTCCGGGTGGGCCTACGCGATCGTGCTGGCGCTCGCCCTGCTGGACGCGCTGCTCCCGATCGTGCCGAGCGAGGCATCGGTCATCACCGCCGGCGTTGTCGCGGCGACCGGCGGGATCAACCTTCCGCTGGTCATTCTCGCCGCGGCGCTGGGTGCCTTCCTCGGGGACAACGCGGCCTACCTCATCGGCTATCGCTTTGGTCCGCGTGCGAGGGAGACGATCTTCCGCGGGAAGAAAAGCCAGAAGTCCTTCGAGTGGGCCGAGCGGCAGCTCGCACGGCGTGGCGGCGAATTGATCGCGGTCGCGCGTTTCATCCCTGGCGGGCGTACCGCCGTGACGCTGAGCGCCGGCACGCTGCACTTCCCGTGGCGCCGGTTCGCTGTCTACGACGCGATCGCCGCGACGCTGTGGGCCCTCTACGCGGCCCTGCTCGGCTACTTCGGCGGCCAGGCGTTCGAGGGAGCTGCCTGGAAGGGGCTGATCCTCGCGCTGGTCGCCGGCTGCGCCCTGACCGGCGTGATCGAGGCGGTGCGCTGGTTCATGAAGCGGCGCCAGAGCCGCCGGCCCGGGCCGGCCGATGTCCGCGAGCCGGACAGCACGCCGACGTCTGAGCACAGCAGGCGGTGACCGCGGCCGGCCGCGAGTGGCTAGGGCTGGCCAGCGACGGGTGGTGGGCCGGCCAGCGGCGGTCCTGTGGTGCCGCGGATCTCCAGTCGCGGCGGGGCCAGGATGACCTGCCCGGCAGCACCAGGATGGGCGATCCGGTTGAGCAGGCATCTGGCGGCCTGGACGCCGACGTCGAAGCCGGCGCTATCCACGGTGGTGAGCCACAGATGCCGCAGCTGCGCGATATAGGTGTTGTCGTAACCGATCACGGACAGATCGAGCGGAACCTTGAGGCCGAGTTCCTCGGCGGCGGTCAGCGCCCCGACGCACGTGATGTCGTTATAGCCGAAGATCGCGGTCGGCCGGGACGGTGAACTGAGGAGCCTGACGGTAGCCCGGTACCCGCCTTCCTCGGTGTGGTCTCCGTGCTCCACCAGCGCCGACTCCGTCAGGCCGTGCGCGCGCATGGTGTGCTCGAAGCTCGCGCGCCGCAGGTCACCTACCTTGCCGCGGCCGGCGATGTGCGCGATGGCGTCGTGACCCAGGCTGATCAGGTGCTCGGTCGCGATGCGACCGCCGAGACCGTCATCGTTGGCGACGACGTCGATCTGGGCTGTCTCTTCATCCCGCGCGCCCGCCACCACCGTCGGCAGCCTGGCGGCGATCGCGGCGATGATCGACGGATCTGGCATCGTGCCGACCGCGACGACGCCATCCACGCGCAGTTCCAGGAAGGACGCGATCAGGTCCTGGCCCGCCCGCCTGCTCAGGTGGCTGTCGGCCATGAGCATCCGCAGGCCGTGGGCGGTCAGCGCGTGGTTCAGGCCGTCCAGCAGGTCGACGAACCATGGATTGCGGATGTCGTCAAGCAGCACGCCGACGATATGCGTGCGGCGCTCACTCAGGCTGCGGGCCGCGGCGTTCACCCGGTAGCCGAGTTCCTCGGCCGCGGCGAGCACAGCCTGCCGCCTGGCCTGGCTGACGCTGCCCGCGTCGCGCAGTACCAGCGACACCAGCGACTTCGAGACGCCCGCGCGCTCGGCGACGTCGCGGATCGTGGGGAGGCGGGACTCCGGCCCGGCCTGGGTCACTGGAACGCTCCACTCAGGTAGGAACTGGGATCTGGCCATCTAGTTGCGTCTTGACATGGAGCGTAGCGGTGGACGACGTTGGAAACCAGGATTGGACCGGTCCAATCGGTTCGGCGCCCGGGCGACCGATCGTGGCCGGCCACGGCAGGTGATGAACACGCAAGGCGCTGTGGCCAGCGGGCGGATCGGTGTCGCGGTTATCGGCTTCGGCTGGATGGGCAGGGTGCACAGCCAGGCCTACGTCCGGCTGCCGCATCACTTCCCGGATCTCGGGCTCCGTGCCGACCTGATCGCCGTCGCTGACGAGGTGCCAGGGCGGGCCGAGGGCGCCGCGGCTCAGTTCGGGTTCACGGTCGCGACCCGGGACTGGCGGGAGGTCGCCGCTGACCCGCGAGTCGGGGCCGTCAGCATCACCGTGCCGAACTACCTGCACCGCGCGGCAGGAACCGCGATGGCGGCCGCGGGCAAGCACCTGTGGATCGAGAAGCCTGTCGGCCTGACCGGCGATGACGCGAGGGCCGTCGCCGCCGCGGCGGCACAGGCCGGCGTCCAGGGCACCGTCGGATTCAGCTACCGCAGCGCTCCCGCGGTGACTCTGGCTCGCGAGCTGATCGAAACCGGTGCGATCGGCGCCGTCACCCACGCCAGGTTCCGCTTCGACAGCGACTGCGCCGCGCATCCGCGGTCCGCGCTGACGTGGAGATTCCAGCGCGACCGGGGCGGCAGCGGCGTGCTCGGTGACCTCGCGTCCCATGCGGTGGACCTCTCCCGCTACCTGGTTAGCGAGATCACCTCCGTGGCCGCTGATACGGCGGTCTTCGTGCGGGCCAGGGCGGTGCCGACGGCCGCCACGACCGGGCACTCGCGCAGCGCGGGCGATCCGGGCCCCGTGGAGAACGAGGACTACATCTCGTGCCTGGTCAGGTTCGCCTCGGGCGCCCGGGGTGTCGTCGAGGCGTGCCGCGTCGCGGTCGGCCAGCAGAACGCGTACGGCTTCGAGGTCCACGGCCGGACGGGCGCGCTGTGGTGGGACTTCCGGCGGATGGGCGAGCTGCGGGTCAGTCGCGGCGACGACTACCAGGATCAGCCGGCCTGCACGGTGCACGCGGGGCCCGAACACGGCGCCTACGGCTCGTTCCAGCCGGGGGCGGCGATCCCCATGAGCTATGACGACCTCAAGGTCATCGAGGCCTGGCAGTTCTTCCGGTCGATCCGCGAGCGACGCGCGTACGGAGCGGCGCTCGCCGATGCCGTCCATGCGGGGGCCGTGCTCGACGCTATGACCCGATCGGCCAGGGAGGGCGCATGGGCAAACGTGAGATGACCGTCCGGGTGGGCGTCATCGGGGCCGGCATCATGGGGGCCGACCACGTAGCCACGGTGCGGCGATGCGTGATCGGCGCGGCGGTCACCATGATCGCCGACATCGACCTTGGGCGTGCCGAAGAGGCAGCGCGGCTAGCGCCCGGCGCCGTGGCGGTCAGCGACTGGTCCGAGGTCATCGCGAGCCCTGATGTCGACGCCGTCATCATCGCCTCGCATGACTCGACGCACGCCGACCTGGCCGTCGCCGCGGTGCACGCGGGCAAGCCGGTCATGTGCGAGAAGCCCCTCGCGCCGACGGCCGCCGAGTGCGCGCGGGTCGTGGCTGCCGAAGACCAGGCCCTCGCGGCAGGACGGCGAGCGCCGCTGGTGTCCGTCGGGTTCATGCGCCGCTTCGATCGTGGCTATCAGGAGATGAAGTCGGCTGTCGCCGCCGGGGTCTGCGGCGTGCCGCTGATGGTCCACTGCTCCAGCCGGGGAGTCAGCTCGGTCGCGGGAGCGACCACCGAGTTCAGCATTACGAACTCGGCCGTGCACGAGTTCGACATCGTGCCCTGGCTGCTTGGCCAGCGGGTGCACTCAGCCAGCTGGCATTCGCCCAGGGTCAGCGCGATGCCCGGCGGCATGCAGGATCCGCAGCTGATGCTGCTGCACACCGCGGATGGCGTCCTGGCGGCGGTCGAGACCGTGCTCAACGCGCGGTACGGCTACGACATACGGTGCGAGATCATCGGAGACCGCGGCAGCGTCGCGCTCTCGCACGGCGGCCACATTGTCATCGACTCCGAGCGGACCAGGGCGCGGTCTTATCCCGCCGACTGGCGGCTCCGCTTCGCCGATGCCTACCGGCTCGAACTGCAGGAATGGATTGACGCCATCCACGCGGGACGGGCCAGCGCGCTTGCCTCGGCGCGGGACGCCCAGATGGCCGCGATCATCGCCGAAGCGGTCATCACATCCATGAAGGACGGCGGCCGGACCGTGTCAGTCCCGGCGTGCGCCCGGCGCTAGCGCCCGCGCTGTTGCTAGAAACGAGCTATGAGGCTGCTCGTGACCGGCGGTGCCGGTTACATCGGAAGCGTCGTCGCCGCGCAGCTGCTGGCCGCGGGGCATGAGGTCGCGGTGCTCGACGACCTGTCTACCGGCCACGCCGACGCGGTTCCCGCCGGCGCCAGGTTCGTGCGCGGCGATCTCCGCGGCGACGCGCTCGGGGAACTGGCCGGCATGGACGCGGTGCTGCACTTCGCCGCCAAGTCGGTGGTCGCCGAGTCTGTCGCCGATCCCGGGCTGTACTGGAGCAGCAATCTGGGGGGCACCCTCGCGCTGCTTGAGGCGATGCGAGTCGCCGGCGTGCGGAGGCTGGTCTTCTCGTCCACCGCGGCAACCTACGGCGAGCCGGAGTCGGTGCCGATCAGCGAGTCCGCGCCGGCCAGGCCGACGAGCCCGTACGGCGCCTCCAAGCTTGCCGTGGACACGGCGCTGGCCGAGCACGCACGGATGAATGGCCTGGGGGCGGTTAGCCTCCGGTATTTCAATGTCGCTGGCGCGCACCGATCCGGCGGCCAGTGGGCAGGGGAGCGGCACGTGGTGGAGACCCACCTGATCCCGACCATCCTGACCGTGGCCATGCGGGGATCGGGCGAGGTCAGCATCTTCGGCGACGACTATCCGACCAGGGACGGCACCTGCATCAGGGACTACATCCATGTGAGCGACCTCGCGGCGGCGCACCTGCTGGCGCTCGGGGCGTGCGAACCCGGGCGGCACACGGTGTACAACCTTGGCAGCGGGACTGGCTTTTCCAATCGCGAGGTGGTGGCCGCATGCCAGGAGGTGA
>WNGG01007944.1_pt1 | contig 11721 bp, 10 predicted proteins | sample 5400661 | NCBI WGS metagenome assembly WNGG01 (sample SAMN13153372, study PRJNA577476) | soil metagenome | isolation source: 100 cm soil or saprolite under Garry oak tree replicate 1 | place: USA:California | collected 2016-06-15 | reverse complement strand
CTTCGTCATTCCGAATCTCAATGACGACATGCATGATGGCACCATCTCGCAGGCTGACACCTGGCTTCAGAATAATCTTGGCGCCTATATCCAATTTGTCAAAACGAACAATAGCCTGCTGATTGTGACATGGGACGAAGACGATGGCACAAGCAGCAACCATATTCCTACGATCTTCTTCGGAATGCCGGTCAAGCAAGGTCAGTTTGGCGAGACCATTGACCTCTAAGCGATTCGCATCCACGGCAGCCTGGGCCGCTGACTCGTTTTGGATAATCGTTCAGCGTACCGATAACGATGTTCTTTCGCCGGATTGAGCCGTCCATTTGAACCTCTCTCCATCGGTGTTCCCATGCCTTACCGTTCTTGCGATCAACTGGATCGGGTTCAATTGCGCAGGAACTGCGCGAACACGGAGTGATCTAGCAACTTGTGGCGAGAGGTGGCTAATGCTTCGTCAAAATTTTGATTTTGTGCGAAATCAAAACAAGTCCGTTCGCACGCATCGATCAGAACAACCGGCTGCGTATTAACGCTTAGTTCTTTCGGTGGCAGATCAGACAATGCGCTGGTGGCTGTATCCGCTGTTTGCCAAAGCCGTGGTCATGGCGTCAGAGTGGCTGCAGCCTCTGGTTTCCATGGTGAGGTCGATTACCGTCTCTCCCACGCTGGCCCCGTGGAATGCGCGATGATAACTAGTTTCCACGATGTTGCCTTGATGCGAAGCAATCACTTCCGTAAGGCGGTGCAGTGCTCCAGGGTGGTCGGGAAGGGAGACTCTCAAGCGCAGCAGTCTGCCGTCCTTGACCAAGCCGCGCTCGATGATGCGTGCGAGCAGTGTCATATCCATGTTGCCGCCCGAGACAATCACGACGGTCACTTTACCATCGCACTTGACCTTGTGGTGAAGCAGTGCGGCAAGGGCGGTTGCGCCCGCTCCTTCCGCCAGCGTTTTTTGGCGTTCCAGCAGGAACAAGACAGCGTTAGCAATTTCCTCTTCGTCAACCACCAGCAGATCGTCGACATATCTCTGTATCAAAGGCAGGGTCTTTTCACCGGCACAACGGACCGCAATTCCATCGGCAATCGTTGTCGTAGGCTGAAGCATGACGGGCCGAGCTTTTTGAACCGCATGGACCATGGATGGAAACGCGGAACTCTGCACTCCAAGAACCTGAATCGCTGGGTTAAGCTCTTTGAGTGCGACTGCGATGCCGGATATCAGCCCGCCTCCACCAACCGGCACGATGACCACTTGAAGAGACGAGACTTGTTCCAGTAATTCCAGCGCCAGCGTGCCTTGGCCGGCAATTACACCGTGATCGTCAAAGGGATGAACAAAAGTACATCCATGTGCGCGTGAATATTGAGAGGCTGCCAGAAACGATTCATCAAAATTCATTCCGTGCAGAATTACCTCTGCTCCGTATTGGCGGCTGGCGATTACCTTGACTAATGGTGTCGTAAGTGGCATCCAGATCCGTGCATTGAGGCCGAGCCTGGTCGCATGGTAAGCCAGCGACTGAGCGTGGTTCCCGGCTGAAGCGGTTACAAGTCCGCGCGTGCGTTCTTCCGGACTCAGTGTGAGTAGTTTGTTGAGAGCTCCACGCTCTTTATAGGAGCCGGTCCTTTGCAGATTTTCGAGCTTGAGGTAGACGGGGCCACCCAGCAGTTCAGAAAGGCCATGCGATTGCGGGCATGGAGTGAGGTACACGGACTCGCCGATACGACGCCGCGCAGCTTGGATATGATCCAGGGTAACGCGTTCCATCGCGATGTTGCTTGCCGAAAGCATCACTAGCGATCTCCCTTACTCGGCCGGGACACCGCTCGCATTGATCAATACCAAAGGCAGCGGGTTTGACTAGGTCCCGGGGAACGTACAGCCGAACGCGGACGGTGGACGTGCCATCGGAAGGGCAGATCCGATCAACAACGTCAACCTCTGAGTCGGTCAACGAATGAGATCCCAGCAAAGTCGATAACCGAACGAACCGATTCATTTCGGATCGAGCAGCCACCGGATCGGTATAATCAAGGCACGGCAGCATGCTCATGGCATTCCTGAGCTCAGGTTCCATTGAAACTCTCACAAAGTTCATCGTCAGGTTTCTGCAAGCGAACGAACGCGTATGCGCCGCGAAGACTGGAGATCGCTGGGAGATTTTCTTGCGTGATATCCAGCTGTGAGCCGCGGAGCTTCTCAATGAAAGCCAGGAATGAGATGAGGAGCAGTGAATCGAGGATTCCGCTCTCAATCAGATTAGCATCGGCGTCGAGTGAGGCAGATTCCACTCCGGCCACTTCATAGAAAAAGATCCGAGCCCGATTGATGAATACTTCCTCGGTCAACTCTTCCATCTATCAAACCCTCCAACAAACTCAGCAGTGCTCTTTTCCATTATGAGTTCAGTGAGACCAACGAGCGCCACATCTCCACCACTCGCTGGCGGTCAAGCTTTTCCGAACCGGTACGTGGCAAAGCATGTGTAATCTGAATCACGCGCCTGGGCGCGCGATGGGCACCAAGCCGCTGTCGCAGCTCGGCTGCCACGACATCGCAGGTCAGACCGGAATTGGGCACAAATCGGACCAGCAGACCAATATCTTCGCCTCCAGCAGGAAGAAGCACAGGAACCCCCGCAACTTCATGAATCCCATCAATCTCAAACGCGGCACTCTCTACCTCATCAAGATAAATCGAATGGCCGCCCTTCATGACGACATTCTTTAGCCGCCCCACGATCCAGTACCGACCCTGCTCGTCGCGTCGGAAAAGATCTCCGGTCCGAAGCCAACATCCGTGGAAGGCAGCCTCTGTGGCATGCGTATTGCGATAGTACCCATCGAATACCGTTGGACCCGACAACTCAAGCTCCCCTTCGCCAGCCCCCTCTACAACTGTTCCGTTTCGATCCCGCAGTTGAGCCTTTAGCAAGGCAGGGGCACCAAAGGTGTTTCGGCCCATTCCGCGCTCATCATACTCACCGAAGAAAGAGGGGCACATGGATTCCGTGAGCCCGTATGCGTTGAGCAGGCCGAGGCCAAATCGGCGCTGAAATTCTTGCTGTGTCCGCTGCGATAACGGCGCACTGCCTGAGATGCAGGTGGGAACTTTACGCATTCTTTGCGGTGTCACCCCCACTTGGTTCAGAAGTTCGATAAGTGGCGGCACCAGAAAGATCTGTTCGATGTCGTGATCGGCAACTGTGTGCCAGTACCCAGGAGCAGTTTGCAAATTAAGTTCCGGCAAGACAACAACGGTAGCGCCCGCGCAGGCGGCCCACATGTAATGCAGGATGAGAACGCCGTATCCAGAGAGCCGCATGCTACAGGCAATGTATTTAGGCGCGACGCCACGATGTCGGACAATCGCTGCCGCCGCCGCATATATTGCCGTCAATAATCGATCATGCGGTATGACAATTGCCTTGGGATCTCCAGTACTCCCAGAGGTATAGGCCAGGAGCGCGGCCCCATCCGGCAAATCCGAATGTTCGTCTTTTGAGGAAGAGTCGGTGAGCAACGAAACCGTAAATTCTGGATCTACCGTGATGAACGCATCAGGCCGGCTATGGGAATAAACCGAGCGGCGCACGCTAACACCCCATTTCGGGTCGACAAGCAGTGCGGTACCGGCAAGGCGCCAGATTCCGAGCAGCAACGGCAGTGTATCGGGGTGGTCTGCCAACTCAACCGCGCAAAGACTTTGTCGACTTATGCCGGCTGCCGCGAGCCGAAGACTCAGTTCTTCGCCCCTGGCAGCAAGCTGAGCCCACGACAATCTGATGCCCACGTAAGGTTCACGCTCGAATATTAAGGCAGGCTCATCTGGGCGCTCGCGTGCGAGCGCTGTATAGATGTCGAGAAGGTTCATCATATTTGTATGTGTTCTTCCTCGCTGTAGGGTGGTTCGTCCACAGTAACGGGCGACTCGGTTCGCATGCCATCGCGAGGCTGTCGAGCTTCAAGGAACTCCTAATATCGCTTATGTACTCATTGAGTTCGGCCCATAATCCGGGTTCATGTTTTGTCATTTGCGACTCCATTCCGAGGGGGTCTCGCGATCATCTGCCGGAATCGGACTGTAGGTATTTCTCGAACCAATGATGGGCGTAAGGTTCGTCGTTGAAGGCGTCGACTTCGATGTATCCTTCCTTTCGGTACAGTGCCTGAGCCTCGGCGAGGGTCCGATTAGTTTCAAGATGGAGCAGTGTAAGTCCCGCTTCCCGAGCAAGGGTCTCAAGGGTATGGAGAACTTTGCGTGCAACACCCCGCCTGCGTGCGGATGAAGCCGTCCACATTCGCTTGATCTCACCCGTTGTTGGATTCTTGCGCTTGAGCACGCCACATCCAACAGGATGGCCATCAAGTCGGGCCACGACAAAGTAACCCCTCGGGGGAACCAGATCCTCGTCGGGAGCGGGATTGCTCTTGATCGGATCGAAACCTGTGTCGAAACGCTCCGCTAGTTCCAGATAATACTGCTCTATGCACCAGCGCGCGTCGGCGCTATCCGGTACGTCCACTTTCACCTCGACCGTGGTCGTTTGGCTCAATTCATCTTCTAGTCCGTGGTACATAGCAGTTCTCGCGATAGGGCAGGCCGCCATGGTCTCGCCAGCTCTCCCGCCAGTGTAACCTCCGCAAACCGCCCCTAGAGCGCCTGAAGGTTCAACGGAGAGAAAGAGTCTTCTCCGCAATACCCGATTGAGTTTAACTCCGAATTCCGTTGTGGATGTAACGAATTGCTAGAGGCGGCTCCGCTGTTCTTTGGTCTAGCTCACGCTGTTTCTATATCAGGATAAAGCAAAACTCTTAAGAAGCCACAGCCGCATTTGTGGACCGGAAAACTTCAGCGCAAATCTCGTGCAACTGGACGTCACTGACTGCTCTCTGGATGTCCAGCACCTGCTTCACTCTTATGGAGACCTGGTCGAGCTTTTCGCCTTCCACCTGATATCCGAGCTTTTCAAGTTTCGAGCGCAACGCGTTGCGGCCGCTTAGCTTGCCAAGTACCAGGAGGCTTTCGCTGACTCCCACGTCCGAGGGGTCCATGATTTCATAGGTGCGCGGATTTTTGAGCATACCGTCCTGGTGAATCCCCGCCTGGTGCGCGAATGCATTCGCCCCCACAATCGCTTTATTGGGCTGAACAACCATGCCAGTCAAGTCACTCACTAGCTTACTCGTCCGCCAAATCTCCTTCGTGATGATGTTTGTCTCTAAACTGAACAAGGGCGCCCGTGTACGCAGTGCCATGACAGTTTCCGTCATGCACGCATTGCCGGCTCGCTCCCCAATACCGTTGATGGTTGCCTCGACCTGGCGGGCCCCATTTGCGAGACCGGCCAGTGTATTCGCGGTGGCCAAACCCAGATCATCGTGGCAATGCGCACTCACGGTGACATCAGCAGAAGCAAAGTGGTGATGAATAAAGCCAATCAATGCGCCGTACTCTTCCGGCATTGCGTATCCGACTGTATCCGGAATGTTGAGAGTCCTGGCGCCGGCTTCCACCGCCGCTTCCAGCACCTGCACCAGAAAATCGCGATCGCTCCGGGTTGCGTCCTCCGGGCTGAACTCAACATCATTGCAGAGATTGTGAGCGTAGGCGACCGAACTCCGGGCCATCTCTATAACTTCGGGTCGTGTCTTGCGCAACTTGTATTCCATATGAATATCGCTGGTGGCAAGCACAATATGGATGCGAGGATAGATTGCATCTCTGACACCGCGCCACGCGCTATCGATGTCCACGCGATTTGCACGCGCCATCGCAGCGATGCCAGGCGGGTCCGCTATCAAGCCATTCTTGTTGTTGCGCTTCGCTTGACCTACGCTTCTTGCGATCTTCTGCACAGCGTTCATATCCCCTGGACTGGAAACTGGAAATCCGGCTTCGATCACATCGACGCCCAACTTTGCAAGCTGTTCTGCGATCTGCAACTTCGCGTCAGCGGTGAGTGAGGCACCCGGGCTTTGTTCCCCATCGCGCAGCGTAGTATCGAAGATTCGTACGAGCTCAGGCTTGGTGGGTTGCAGGCTGGGGTTAGGGACGGGCAAGTTATCGCTAGTTGCTTTCATCGTCGTCTCCTGTTACATCCTGTTACATGTTGAGACTTGAGCCTCAACCGCTGATCGGTTGATGAGCGATCAGTTTCGTTAGCTCCTCCGCAATCCTGGAGAGCACGAGTTGTTCAGCGCTGTGCAAAAAGAAGTGATTGCCGGCAAAGCGAAAATATCGAACCTCTGCGGTCGTTTGCGTGAGCCAACCGTTCAGCCCTGCCTCGGTGCTGAGCTCGTCTTCGTTTCCGGACAGAACCACAATCGGGCACTCTAACGGTTCCTTCTCGACATACTGGTACTGAGCCGATACGGTTAGATCGGCTCGGAGCCGCGGAAGCCAAAGGTCGCGCAGCGCCGCGTCCCGCAACAAAGCCCCGGGTGTGCCGTTGTAGGCAGTCACTGCCGCAACAAACTCATCATCCGGAAGCAGTTGCATCCCGGCATCCCGCCACTTGAATTGCGGTGCGTTCCGCCCCGAAGCGATGAACATTTCAGGCTGGCGAAGCCCTTGTTCACGCAAGAGTCGGGCAACCTCGAATCCGATGAACACGCCCATGCTATGACCGAAAAATACGAATCGCTTGTCCAGCGGCAGGATTTCGGTAACCAGGCCCGCAATTTCATGCGGGTCCGTCAACAGCGGCTCATCAAGCCGGTACTCTCGCCCGGGAAGCTGGACGGCCACCACTTCAATCCCCTCCAGCATCGCTTCATCCCAGGACCGAAAGATCGAAGCCGATGCACCCGCATAGTGAAAGCAAAAGAGGCGGATGTGAACCCGCTCTGTATTCCTGGAGCGAAAGCGGATGAGCCACGGAGAAGTGGACTGTTGCTCGAGTGCTGTCACGCCTGCCTCAATAGTGCCGGCCCTCTGGAATTCCAGGGAGTATTTCCTGGATTGCTTAGTCGCGGCGCCCGAAGTGCGCCGGACCACAGAAGATGACGGCATTACCGCCTGCTTCGTAAGCCCTCAAGCCTTCAAAACACCAGAAATATGGACCTGGGCAGGATCCCAGGGCGGCACTCTTCCGTTCATCCGGATGAATGCTCGCATGGGATAGCGTGGTCCCCTTACATCGCCCTGTGCTTATTAAAAGCATCCACTACGCTTTGACCGGATTCAATATCTCTGCGGACGTTGCTCTCCAATTGCGTCTTGGCAAGCGCCCGGTTAAGGATCTCCCCTTCCGCCTCGTGTGGAATGACACAGACACCGTCACCATCGCCAAAGATCAGATCGCCCGGTCTGACCCGCACCTTGTCGATTGTGATTGAACAGCGAAAATCCACTACATTGTGGCGGCGCTGCAAACCGTAGGCGTGACAACCGTGAGCGAAGGCGGGAAAATTCAGGGATAATATGCCGTTGCCATCGCGAAGATGCGCATTGATCACGACGCCCGCTGCACCTAAGTTTTGCGCCCGCATCACCAGCATGTCCCCCAGCCTCGCAACATGCGTTGGCCCACCGCTGGCGATATATACCTCGTTGGGACGAAGCGCCTCGATGGATTCGAACAACAAACCGAACGGCTTCGCATCAAAGCGCGATGGCTCCCCGTATTCGACCGGTAGTTCATCTTGTACCGGCATAGCACGCCCGGTCAGCACCATGTCGCTTCGTAAAGGGCGAATGTGCGCCGGCAGCATGGGATATCGAAAACCAAGCTGCTCCATCACGTCGCTGACAGGAGGAGTCGAAAGTTCTTTCCGAATCCAGCCAAATAGTTCTTCGTCCGATTTCCACTGCGCCATGTCTTCGTCTCTAACGACTGACCGGGTACTGTTTGCGGTAGGTTTTTAACTAGCCAGGGGCTTCGCCCTCGACGCAGTTCGACCCGAAAGGGATATCAAGAGCGAAGCCCCTTGGCTAGCTAGTTAGTTAAAGTGGCGGTTAAGCGCTCGTTGTCTCAGCCACCTGCATGGGCGGACGAACTTTATTGTGGTGATAGCGGTCTTCTCCCAAAACCAAGACCGTTGAATATCTGTCCAGCGGCAGTTCTTCCCCAAAGTGATGGAAAGAGTCTTGGCCGTCATACACCTTCACGTGGGTTGGCACGAAACGGGTCGCCCAGCCCATGCGTGTCTGGTCCTTGGTCGTGTTGGGATTGGAGCCGTGCATACACCGCGAGGTGAAGATGCAGAACTGGCCAGGCTTCATCACCATATGGACCGCCTTCTCCTCGTCCGGCTTCCAGTTTGGATCGAGCTTCAGTTTGTCGTAATCGTAGCCATAGAAGCCGGCCTTCTCTCCGGTGTCAATCGTCTTCTTATTGAAATTTTCGGGTTCAAAGGGCACATTCCGTTTTTCATCGAAAAACCACGTCCGATGAGTTCCAGGCATGACTTTGAGGCAGCCATTTTCCTTGGTTGATTCGGCCATCGCGATCCAGGCTGTAAGCTCCCAAGGCCTGCCCTGCGCATATTCTGTCAACTCCTCTGCCGCGGTTGGAAACAGCTTTTCCGTTCCCTCAAATTCGACGAAGCTTTCCGCCTGGTGCCAATCAGTACCTTCGTCTCCGGGGTACTTGGGAAACCACTCCGTACGCCAGCTCAACACGTTAGGTCCAAGGATACTTGAAACGCGATGAGTTATCTTTGGATTGTTAATGATCTGATTTAGCGCCGGCAAATCGAGGTGCCGGTCATAGTTCAATTTGCTGTTCGGAAAAGGTCCGTTATGGGTGTCCAGCAGGTCCATACGTACCTCTGCGAATAGACTCGTCATTTCGTCTGGTTGACACAGCGTGAACGGACCCAGATAACCATTCTGGTAAAAAAAGTTTTTTTCCGCTTCGGAAAGATAATAGTCCTTCCTCATATAACTCCTCCTTTGATTTGTAAGTCTAGGCTGTTTTTACTGGCTGATTGTTAACGCCGCTTGGCTCTCCTGGAGTTGAGAGTCAATCTTGGCGGCGATGGCTGCTATTGTGGAGTCAGTTTTGTGGAAGAACATGCGTACGGGCACAGCTACTCCGGTCTCACTGTGGATCCGTGTCAAGATTCCACCCAGATGCAGTGAGTTACCGCCGATGTCAATAAAGCGAGAATCGCGGCTCACTCCCCTGACTCCGATTACATCCTCGATGATTTTAGTTACTACAGCTTCAGTTTCCATGTGTGGTTACCACCTCCTCAGCTTCCTTCGTCATGCGAACAGCAAGAATGGATGTGAGCGCCTTACGATCCGCCTTGCCCGACGACAGTTTCGGAAAATCGTCGAAAATTGCGAGATAACGAGGCACCATATAACCTGGCAGCTCGTCCAGAAGACGAGCACGAATCCGAATGATCTGCTGCTCGACGTCGAGCGCCCCCACTTTGCCGCTCTCATCGAGAAGGATTCCTGCAGCCAGGACTTTTTCCTGATGCTTAGACTCGACCAGGACGACCTCGGAGTCGTGCACATTCGGCACACTATTGATGACGCGCCGCACTTCATTCGGGTGTACGCGATAGCCGCCGATTTTTACTTCGTTATCTTTCCGCCCAAGGTAGAAGAGACTGCCATCCTCCTGATAAATACAGACATCACCACTGCGATAGCAGCGTATGCCGTCCAGATACCTCACAGCAGCCTCCGTCTCCGCCGCCAGGTTCCAGTAGCCCCTCATTACCTGCGTACCACCGATGTACAGTTCGCCAGGCACATTCCTTTGTGTGATTCGCTCGCCTTCGCTGCCGACGAGGAAAGTGTGCACATGTTTGAACGGCCTCCCGATGGGGTAAAGCTCTTGCCGGCCAGGCTCAAGGTCTCTGATCGTGTACGCAGTGCAGCCGCATGTGACTTCGGTTGGACCGTAAGCATTGATCACTTTAACGCCTGCCCCTGCCCGCAACCATCGCTGAACAGTGTCAACATTCGGGATATCTGTTCCAGTTAGCACGGTCTGGAGGTGCGGCAGAGGGGTAGTACCGAATTCGGAAGCCTGTGCAATGAGTCCAAGCATCAAGCCCCAAGCGGAAAAATGGGTCACATTGTTAGCTGCTATCGTCTTAAACAACAGATCAGAGAACACAATGTCGTCGTGGACATGCAGACGAGCGCCCTGGGCAAGTGGGAACAACATATCCATGAGAAAAACATCGAAATGCAGCGGCGAGAAACTGGCGCAAACCGATTCCGCACGGACGTCGTAAACTTCTTCAGCCCCCTCGAAAAAATCGACAATGCTGCGATGGTCGATCAGGACACCCTTGGGCCGTCCAGTCGATCCGGATGTGTAGATGCAGTACGCCGGCAAGTCCAGAAGCCGGCCCGGTGAACTTACGTCCGGGCCGGGGACGTAATCCGTTGCTGCGCTCGCCTCTAGAATGCGCTCTAAGTCTTCCTTCAGAAGTAAGCTGGCCTGCGGGGGAAGATAGGCTCCAACAGTTTCCCGCAGATCTTCCTCTGTTATGACGGCGGCAGGTGCTATGTCATTCAAGATGTATTGCAGTCGAGCTGCGGGCATGCGGGGATCGAGCGGAACGTGGATGCACCCCGCCTTAAAGGTGCCTAGAATTGCAGCCACCATGATGGCTCGCCGGTTCGCCACTACTACAACGCGGCTCCCAGTCTTACATCCAATTGCCTGCAAGTGCCTTGCCAGGCTGGTGCTGAAGCGGTCCAGGGCGCCATAATTAATGCTGACCTCGCTGTCACAGACGGCAAATTGGTTCGGTTTGGCGAGAGCGTGGCTTCTGATGTCTTCGAGAAGGTGTTGACGCATGGGCCTGGTCTCTTTGCGCTTCTGAGGCGCCGCACGATACGGTTTCGCAAAACAACTTACTGACTTGATTCTTTTAAGTGATGGACACAATCCCGACTCATACTGCTGTGGGTACTCTTACTCTTTCGACCGGCCGCTTGCTGCGCACCGGCACCGGAGTGAGCCAGCCGTGGCGGTCGCTCTTCTCGCCGCGCACGATGGCGTAGAACTCCTTCTGGATCGCCTTGGTGATGGGACCAATCGCGCCCTTGCCCACATCGATCTTGTCCACGGAACGGATCGGCGTGACTTCTGCTGCCGTCCCGGTGAAGAATGCTTCGTCTGCGATGTAGAGCATCTCACGCGGAATCATCTGCTCGACAGTCGTAATGCCCAGGTCGCGCGCCATCTGCTGCACGGAGTCGCGGGTGATGCCCGGAAGAACCGAATTACCGAGCGGCGCCGTGATCAGCTTCTCGCGATGCACGACGAACACATTCACCCCCGATCCCTCACTCACAAAGCCGTTGATGTCGAGGGCAATGCCTTCGGCATAGCCGTTGACGTTGGCTTCCATCTTGATGAGTTGCGAGTTCATGTAATTGGCCCCCGACTTGGCCATGGCCGGCAACGTATTGGGCGCGATCCGCGTCCAGGAAGAAACGCAGACGTCGCAAGCTTCACTTTCGCCGCCCAGATATCCAAACGGATAGTTAATGATGTAAACCTCGGTGGGCGTGTTCAATGCAGTCACTCCCGCCTCGCCGTAGCCGCGGAAAATGATGGGCCGCACGTAGCACGGCCACGTGCCGTTGCTGGCGACGGTTTCCAGCATTGCCTTCACCAGTTGGTCGCGGGTGTAATCCACGTCGATGCGATACACTTTGGCCGAATCGAGTAACCGTTGTATGTGCTCGGTGGCGCGGAAAATCGCAGGTCCCGCGGGTGGCGCATAGCACCG
>WNGG01017580.1_pt1 | contig 11722 bp, 13 predicted proteins | sample 5400661 | NCBI WGS metagenome assembly WNGG01 (sample SAMN13153372, study PRJNA577476) | soil metagenome | isolation source: 100 cm soil or saprolite under Garry oak tree replicate 1 | place: USA:California | collected 2016-06-15 | reverse complement strand
TGGGGAAATCGGTGCGCTGGTGCGCCCCCCGGGATTCGGCGCGCTGCAAGGCCGACCGCACGATGGCCTCGGCCACGTCCAGCATGAAGGACAGCTCGAGAGCGGCGATCAGTTCGGTGTTGAAGGTGCGGCTGCGATCGTCAAGGGACACATTGTTGAACCGCTCCTGAAGCTTGCGCAGGCCTTCGGCCGCGGCGGCCAGTGAAGAACCATTCCGGTAGATTCCCGCACCCGCTTCCATCGTCTTCTGCATCTCTTCGCGCAGCGTGGCCACGCGCTCGCGGTTGCCGGAGCTCGACAGCAATTGCTCTTCGATCCGCCGGTGTTCGTCGGCGGCCTGCGCTAGCACACTGTTCGAGGGTCCTTTCTGCGCCGAGGCAAACTCTGCCGCGGCGCGCCCTGCGCGGGCCCCGAAGACCAGCAGCTCCGGCAGAGAATTCGAGCCCAGGCGGTTGGCGCCGTTGATGCTGACGCAGGCGACTTCACCGGCGGCATAGAGGCCCGCAAGCGGCGTCGCACCGTTGAGGTCGGTGTGCACGCCTCCCATCATATAATGCAGCACCGGGCGGACGGGGATCAGTTCTTTGACCGGATCGAGGTTTTGGTACTTCAGGCACAGCTCTCGGACAAAGGGGAGCTTCGTGTTGATCACTTTCTCGCCCAAGTGCCGCAGGTCCAGATGGACGACAGCGCCATAGGGACCCTCAATCGTGCGTCCCTTCTCTTGTTCTTTCACAAAGGCCTGGGAGAGGCGGTCGCGCGGCCCCAATTCCATCGAACGCAACACCGGCTTCGGGTGGGGAGTGCCCAGATTGTAGTCCTGCAGATAGCGGTAGCCGTCTTTGTTGAGCAGGTAGCCGCCCTCAGAGCGTGCCGCCTCGGTAATCAGAATCCCGGTAAACGGCAGGCCCGTGGGGTGGTACTGGACGAACTCCATGTCCTTCAAGGGTGCGCCCGCGCGATAGGCGAGCGCCATTCCGTCGCCATTCTTGATGTTGGCGTTGGTGGTGAAAGGAAAAACTCGCCCGCACCCTCCGGTGCACAATATGACGGCCTTGGCGGTGATGGCCTGGATCTTCCCCGACATGAGTTCGATGGCCACTACGCCCTGCACGCGTCCGTCGTCCACCAGCAGCCTGGTGACGAACCATTCGTCATAGCGCGTGATGGCGTTGTATTTCAGAGTGGTTTGAAACAAGGTGTGCAGCATGTGGAAGCCCGTCTTGTCCGCGGCGAACCACGTGCGCATCTTCGTCATCCCGCCGAAAGCACGTACGGCAATGTGTCCGTCCGGGTCGCGGCTCCACGGACAACCCCATCGTTCCAACCGCAGCAATTCCTCGGGAGCTTCTTTAACAAAGGCCTCGACGGCGTCTTGATCGCAGAGCCAGTCGCCGCCGGAAATGGTGTCGTAGGCATGCTCGTCGAGGGTGTCACCGGGCTTGATGACTGCCGCAGCTCCTCCTTCGGCAGAGACCGTGTGGCTGCGCATGGGATATACCTTGGAGACGACGGCCACACTCAATTTGGGATTGAATTCGGAGACGGCAATCGCGGCTCGGAGGCCTGCCCCGCCGCCTCCGACCAACAGAACGTCATGGTTCGTAACGTCCAATGGCAACCTATCTCGGCGTCCGGCGAACCGTTCCCGTAGTCCGGATTTCGGAAAAAACTTGCGCGACTCTACTCGGGGCGCCTCGGAGTTGTCAAGCAGCCTGTGTGAAACAGGTTTGGTCCGGCACAGATCCAGGATTATTTTCCCGCACTTTCCATACGGCGTTTCAGCCGGCTGGCGCGGGCCTCAGAGAATCGTTTCGATTTCGGCGTCAAGGGAAACGTGAGTCACCGGAAAGCCGTTGATGAAAAAGCGTTCGCCGTCCGATTCGCTGAAATGGAAGAAGCGGCTGATATGGTAGTCCTCGTCGTAAATGCCGAAAAGGTGCTCCGTCTCGGCCTGTGCCAGGCCGAAAGCGGCAAGCGCGGCTGGCCGGCCGAATCCGCCGCCGATGGACCGGTATTTTTCCACCAACTCGCGCAGTGTCATTTCTTTGTGAGGTTCTTGCTGGCGGCTGGCTCCGGCTCCGGGCATGGCTGCCCCCCTCATCCACGCCGCAGGAGAGCCTTCAGATCCAGACATAGGCGCCGGCTTCCCCATACGGCGCGTTGACGTAAAACAAGTTTACATCCGAAAAGGCCGCCAACGCACGGCAAAGTGTTTGCGCGCCGTGCTTGGCGCAGAGCCGCCGGCCGGAAGCGGCGGCGATGCGCTCGGTGTCGTCGAGCGAAGGAACATCCGCGCGCGAGAGCCACAGCCAAGCGGCGCGAGAGGAGCAGATTTCGCAGGCGCCGCCGGGTTCTTTCAGCCGCTGCGCAATGACGGAAGAGACTTCCGGGCGCAGACCGGCGGGATCAAATTCCCGTTCGGCAACAAAGAAATACTGGGTGAAATGCTCCGCGTCCGGTTCGAAGGCGATCCCGCGGCCGGGATAGGCGGCCAGTTCGCCTTCGAGAATTCCGAGGAAACATTCGCGGCAGAGCGAGACTTCCGGGCGCGGCGGAAACTTGAGGATTCTGGGCGTACCGCGCAAGAACAGCGTGTCGGGCATAAACGTCGCCGCCCACGAGGGATCGTTTTCCAGATGAATGCACTCCGCGGGAACGTGCGTCAGCCGCGCCCACCAGTTGCGGCTGCGCGGCCGGAACGACAGCGAGGGATACGCTTCCTCAAGGCTGAGCTGCGGCATGATGAATCGCGGCGGTACGCCCCGCGTATCGTAACAGATTGGTGTCGACAGAAAAAAGATTCGCCGCGGGAAGGAGCTTCGCTGCGCGCCAATTTGTAAGCGGAGAAGCGTTCGGCTATGATGGCAGAGGTGCAGAAATCATCTGCATGGAGGAACCACCATGGCTATCGCAGTGGGACAGGCGGCGCCGGACTTTACGCTGAAAGATCAGAGCATGAAGGAAGTGAAACTGGCGGACTTCAAAGGGAAAAAGAATGTCGTGCTGGTGTTTTATCCGCTGGACTGGAGCCCCACATGCACGAACGAGCATGCCTGCTTCGTGAATGAGATGAAGCAGTTCGAGACGCTCGACGCGCAAGTGCTGGGCGTGAGCGTGGACAGCACTTGGTCGCACAAGGCCTACGCGGAGAAGATGGGCATCAAGTATCCGCTGCTGGCCGATTTTCAGACGGCGTGTTTATGCCCGACAAAGGAATCACCGGACGCGCCATCGCCATCGTGAATAAAGCCGGCAAGGTCGCCTGGTTCAAGAATTACGATATTCCCGTGGTGCCGGACCTGAACGAAGTGGCCACCGCACTGGCGCAGGTCAAAGCGGCCACGGCGTAAAGAGCGCTCGGCACCGCCCGTGAAATGCCCGCGCGCAAGTCAAAAACGGAGAGGAGGCTCCTCGGTACATGGCGTTCCGACCGTCGGCGCACACTTCTGGACTGGCGGTTCAAGCAAGGAGTGACCCGCAGCCAACGGGAGCGCCTCGCGACTATCTTTGGCAAGCTCACGCTCACCTACACGGGGGTACGGGTTCGCGGCGTTTACGGCGACCAGCGGTTCACACGGCCATACGAGGTGCTCGCCAGCGACTCAGATTCGGTGGCCATTTGTTACTACGATTCGGTCACCGAAGAGTGGCGGATTCAGCACATTCATTTTGAGGGCGACCGCTACTGGATTGCGCTGGGTCCTAATCGAGAGTGGTTCAGAAAAGTCAAAGTCCGCATGGTCTATAGGCGCGCCATCCGGCGCGCTTTAGCGCGCAAGGCTCTTCTCAAAACGGACGCTCGTTACCTCACGCGCGAGGAAGCGCATGGACGCACCAGTCTTCGTTGACAAGGATCACTTGGGCGAAAACTCGTTCCGGTACACCATTCCACCTTTCACAACGAACTTCGCGCTCTCCAGGACGCGCACGTCGCTCAATGGGTCGCCGGAAACAGCGATGAGGTCCGCAAAATGGCCGGGCTCGAGCGAGCCAATCTTCGCCCAACCCAGAAGTTCGGCGGCGTTGACGGTGGCGGCCTGAATCGCGTCAAGCGGTTTCATTCCCCACTCCACCATCGTGGCAAACTGTTTGGCATTGTCGCCGTGCGGATAAACGCCCGCATCGGTGCCAAAAGCCATGCGCGCCCCGCCTTGGAAGGCCCGGCGAAAATTCTCGCGCTGGAGGCGGCCGAGCTTCTTTTCTTTTTCGATGGATTCGGGCAGCATGCCGGCCTTTCCACCCTCCTGGAGAATGTAGTCGTCGTTGTAGATGTCGAACACCAAAAAGGTGCCGTGCTGTTTGGCGAGCGCGATGCCTTCGTCGTCAATCAGGCTGGAATGCTCGATGGAGTCAATCCCTGCGCGGATGGCGTCTTTGATGGATTGCGTGCCGTGCGCGTGCGCCGCCACTTTGCGGCCGAGTTTGTGAGCTTCGTCGGCGATGGCCTGCAATTCTTCCGGGGTGTACTGCGGCGTGCCGGGCTGGTCGCCTTTGCTGAGGACCCCTCCCGAGGCGCAGACCTTGATGACCGTCGCGCCGTATTTGATCACTTCGCGGACTTTGGCGCGCGCCGCCCAGGGGCCATCGGCGACGCCTTCATCTTTGTGATGATATTCATAAGGCAGCAGATTGTTGTCGCAGTGTCCCCCGGTGATGCCCAGCGCCGGGCCGGAAACGATCATCCGCGGGCCTTCGATTTCGCCGGCCTCGATGCCGTCGCGCACCGCAACGTCGGAGAAGCCCGATGCGCCGACGTTGCGCACCGCCGTAAAGCCCGCGCGAAGCGCCAGCCGGGCATTCTTCACGCCGGTGACGGTTTCGCGGGGCACCGAGATGCCCAGTCCCTGGTATCCCGTAGCGGTGGGGTCGCTGGTGATGTGCGTGTGGACATCAATCAGCCCCGGAAGACACGTCGCGCTCGACAGATTGACGGGCGTGACGCCCCGCGGAACAGCAGTTGTAGCGGCAGGGCCGATGGCGGTGATTTCGCCTTTATCAAACACCACCACTTGGTCGGACAACAGTTTCCCGGCGCGGACGTCGAGCAATTTGCCGCAGCGGACCGCCCCCGTTTGGGCCCAGGCGCACGGCGCCAGCAGCAGCGCAAGAACCGCGATCAGTTTTCTCATCAGGTTCCCCTTTTGATTTGAGCGCTTGAACGCGCAGCGAATTCTACGTCGAGTTTCCCCGGGCTTCAACCGCAGTGTCCTACTTTGAAATGGTTCTTGGCTCCTTCGTAGCAATAGGCGCCGGAATGAAGATGGCGACCACTCTAAGGCTGTTTAGGTCCGGATTGCTATCGGCAGGCCATCGGTATTCGAGTGTATAAGAAACGATATCACGCTGCCGATTCTCCCACTGGGCCATCCACTCATTGACTGTGGTCGTCGGATTGGTCGTCCTGTCCTCGAATTGCACCCATCCACGCATATGCGACGACGGAATGGATGGATTCCAGAAATCCCGCTCCAGCGCTTTCCATCCCTCTCGGCGAAGCTTTTCGGAAATTGTCTTTAGGGCGCGTTCCGCCGGGTAATCAACATAGACTCTGTACACCAGTTGAGTTCTTCCTCCGACAGAAGCGTACTTCACGTCAGCACCAGAGGGCAAAACAATGAGGGACTTGGGATAATTCTGAGAATTCGGCTTGTCGGCCGAATCGGAGCTTCTGGGAGCAAGTGTCCGAAGGAGATTGACAAGCTGCCAGCGCTCCTCTTCGGAGAGCAACTTTTTGAACGGGGGCATCGGCTCGCGCCCTTCGCTGATCTTGTAGAAAATTTCGCCGTCCGTCAATTTGCCCATGGCTTGGGCGTTGGTCAAATCGGCGGGCTTGACGCCGTACATCGCGGCTTCGGGGCCGTCGCCCTTGCCTTTTTCGCCGTGACACTGGGCGCAATTCTCGAGAAACAGGCCGCGGGCAGCCGCCAGACCCTCCTCGGTGACCGGCACGGGATTCTTCACTTTCTTGGCGGCATCCGGCGCGACCCATTTACCCCTCCCCTGCGGGGATGCCCAGAGCGCCAGTGAAAGCACAGCCGCGGGCAGAAGAAGGACACCCGGAAACTTCGCCCACGTTTTCATGGCAAGAAATCCCTCCGTTTATTCGAAAGAATCATCGCACAAGTCGAAGAAAAGATGCATAGGGAGATCCCCGGAATGGAGAGAGGAAACGAACTAACCTCGGAGCAGGAGGAAAACAAATTCCGCGTTGAGCCCGAGGATCATCGCGGTGGTAATCCAGGCGACCACGATGGTCGCGCGCGAGTTTGTGAATTCCCCCATCTTGGCGCGGTCGGAGGTGAACTGGATGAGCGGGATCACGGCAAACGGCAGTTGGAAGCACAGAATCACCTGGCTGAGGATGAGCAGCGCGGTGACCCGGCCTTCGCCCATCAAACCAATGACCAGCACCGCAGGCAAAATCGCCAGCGAGCGTGTCACCAACCGCCGCAGCCACGGCTTCATCCGGAATTCCAGGAAGCCTTCCATGACGATCTGCCCGGCAAGCGTTCCGGTAAGCGTGGAGTTCTGGCCCGACGCCAGCAGCGCCAGGGCAAACAGCGTGCTCGCAAAGCCGGCCCCGAGAACCGGGCTGAGCAATTTGTAGGCGTCGGCAATCTCGGCCACTTCGGTGAAGCCGCGCACGTGAAAGGCGGCGGCGCCCAGCACGAGAATGGCGGCGTTGATGAACAGCGCGAAGCCCAGAGCCAGCGTGGAATCGAGAACGGCGTAGCGTATGGCTTCGCGCCGGTGGTTCGCCACCTGCCCGAAGGCGCGCGTCTGCACAATGCTGGAGTGCAGATAGAGGTTGTGAGGCATCACGGTCGCGCCCAGGATGCCGATGGCGATGTACAGCATCTCGCGGTTGCGCAGGATTTCCAGGTTGGGAAGGAAGCCGCGGGCCGCCTCCAGCCACAGCGGCCGCGCAAAGAAGATTTCATAGGCGAAACACGCCCCGATGGTCAGAATCAGCGTCACCACGAAGGCCTCGACGATCCGGAAGCCGCGGCCCTGCAGCGCCAGAACAATCAGCACGTCCAGCGCCGTAAGCAAAACACCGGCGAGAAGCGGCACGCCAAACAGCAATTTCAGCGCCACCGCGGAGCCCAGAACTTCGGCGAGGTCGCACGCGGCGATGGCCAGTTCGCAGACCACCCACAAAAAGATTACCGTGCGCCGCCCATAGTGGTCGCGGCAAGCCTGGGCGAGGTCGCGGCCCGTGGCGATGCCGAGTTTCGCGGAAAGCGCCTGAAGAAACATCGCCATCAAGTTGCTGATGAGGATGACGCTCAGCAGCGTGTAGCCGAACTTCGAGCCGCCGCCCAGATCGGTGGCCCAGTTCCCGGGGTCCATGTAGCCGACGGCAACCAGATAGCCGGGGCCGGCGAAAGCCAGCAGCTTGCGCCACACCGGCGCTCCCGTTTGGATCGGGATGGAGCGGTAGGCTTCCGGAAGCGAGGGAAGGCTTCCCGAGCGGCGCCACGGGGCGCGCGAAACGCTTGCGTCCTTAACAATGGCCGATCGCTCTACGCTCTCTTCCGCGACCGGAGTTTCGGGGCCAGTCATAGGTTAACCACGGTAAATCCCATAAATAAACTACATTTAACGATGCGATTCGTCAAGGGCTGATTGGCGGGATGCCGCGAAAGACACACACGGGCGATGGCCACCGGGAAGCTTCCCCCGTCCGGCTGTGCACCGGCGCAATGACAATGTCATGGCGACCGTGGTAGTGTGCCGCGCAGGGAAAAACGAGAGGAAAACACATGGAAGAAAAGAAGGGGCAGGTACAAATCAAGGCCGACGAAAAAGAGATGCTGGGGCAGTACAGCAACCTGGTGATGATTCACCACAACGCCGAGGAATTCACACTGCACTTCATTTATGTCTTTCCCAACGGGCCGCAAGGAAAATTGCTCGGAAGCATGATTGTCAGTCCCGGGCATGCCAAGCGCCTGCTGCGGGCGCTCGACGAAAATGTTACGCGGTACGAGGCGCAATTCGGCCCCATCAAGGAGCTGCCCGAGCCAACCCCTCCTACCGTGGGGTTTGTGCAGTAGACCACAGTTCCAGTAGGGTGTCCCGGAAGGTCGCGGCAAAATGAAGCAGATCAGACAAAGGACCAGCCGACAACGGTCATCGTGAGCACGAGCAAGAGCGCTGCCAGGCTCACCACACTCAGAATCCTGCCGTGGCCCAGCAGGTAATCGCGGGTTTCGCCGTCGAGGCAGAGCAAAATGACCACGAAAAGGACTGCTCCCCAGGCCAGCATTACGGGCAGACCGGGATGCCTTCCGATCATAGACAGAAATTGTCCGGGGGGCTGACCCGCGGGTATCCACCAGGGAATTGCCGGGGCAATTCCGGCAACCAGCGTGAGCGTGAGCACCTTTCGGACGATCCAGCCCTTGATCTTGGGACGGCCGCTTTTCCAGACCAGGTAGTCCCAGGCGAGAAGGGCAGCCGCGATGGGAACCCAGCCAAATAGGGCAGCCTTATGGTCGACCCACAGCCAGGCACGAAACAGCATTCGGGGATGAGGGCCGGAGACAAATCGGGGCAGCAAGAACCAAGCTACCAACTCATTGCAAGCCACAGCCACGAAGAGCGTAACCAGGCTCATCAATTGAATCCAGTGGCGCGTAGGGGCCACATGGCACCGGGCACACACCGACTGTTTGGGCAAAAAGAGCTGGCCACAACGCTCACAAAACATTCTTGGCTCTCCTTCAGAGCGCTGATCGGGACTTACTAGCATAAAGCGTACCCCGGAGGGGCCACGCAAACTACTGTCCTAGAGTTCAGGTATGGAGACTTAGGTAACGCGGGGGCCGGACCGTCAATCTCACACGGGAGCAGGGGAAAAGTGCGGGAAAGAGTTAAGATTCGGCCTTGCAGCTTCCGCGAAGAGCAAGCAGCGGAACTGACCAAGAGGGCGGACCCCGTGAGCATGACTGCAAGAAGAAAGAAGGCAAGGCAAGACAAGAGCGAATGGCCCGACGTGGCGTGGATTGCGGAGCTTGCCGAGCCGTACTTGCGGGGATACCTGCCCGTGCCGGAAAGAGGGACGGGACTCGAAGGATTCTGGTTTGTCGCCGCGGCGGCCAAAGAAGGGAAACGCAAAAAAGGAAAGGGGGGAAAAAAAGCGAATGGGCCATGCCGTTTTTTTGTCGGCTACTTGCTCCGGCCGGAGAAATTCGCGTACCTGAACGCGGAGACGCCGGAGTGCCTGGTATTTGTCACGTTGGGCGAGCCGGGATCCAAGCTTCACGAGCGGCTGGTGCTGCCCGCAGATGGTTTGCTGCGCACCACGCACACCTACATCGGCTGGCTGACGCACCGGCCGCCGCGGTTCGCATTTTTCGAAGACCGGTTTGTTACTATGGTGCGCCACCGTACGATGCGCGACTGGCCCGAAGGAAAATACCGTCACTTTTCGGGGAACTTCTTCATCGAGACCCTCGCTTGGCTGGTCAGAAGCGGCCTCATTCGGAAGCTTGCCGAAGTTGGCAGGGAGTGATGGCCGGCTGAGCTTTCGCCAAGGCCTTGGGGAATGGCCCGTGGATCTCAGAATGAGATTGGCCGCCCTGTCCGGCCACCAAATCAGCCGCCGTTTGGCAAATCAAGGGCGGTTTCTCCAAGAGGCCAGACCACATCTGACGCGGGCGGTCTGGTCGCCCAATTCCTTCTCCTAACATCAATCTGGTGTATCAGTTGGGGCAACTGTATGAGTTCTAGCCGGGAGGCTACAGGGGCAAAGGTGCCGAGGTTTCCGCTCGGCCCGGTGGGAAACAACATTCATGAAACGTGAAAATGGGGCGAGCGACCCGGTACTAGGAAACTTGTTCCCCCCCTCAAAATGTGAGCCGGGTACTATATGCAAACAAAGCACTTAGTGTCCCAATGGGGTTGGCGCCGGGGAGAAATCGAATGGCCGGTGTCGTGCATCTAACTGTACGGACGGACAGGGAGTTCAATTCAACCGGGGGTCCTGGGAACTGCCCAGCCAGGCTCGGATCGGAGCATCGGGGGACATGACCAAAGACGGGTTGCGAAAGTGGATGTGGGTGTCGTTGGCTGCGTTACTCGGCATGCAGTTTTACTTTGTGCGCGAGCTGTTGAGCGCGCTGCTGTTGCTGGCCATTGGATTTGCGGCCATCTTTACGGTCATCGCCGCGGTGTATCTGCTCCATCGCGCATGGGAATCAGGTCTGGCGGGGGTGCGCAAGAGCGCGCGCCCAGTGCTGGGCTTTGCGCGGCGTGGAGCGGTATTCGCGGAAGAGATCAGTAGAAAGCCATTCCGCCGTCCACGTTCAGAGCCTGTCCAGTAATCGCGCTGGACTGCTCCGAACACAAAAACAGGGCGGCGCGGGCGATTTCGTCGGCCGTTTGCGGCCGGCCCTGTAACAATCCCTTCACGAATTGGGCCAATTGCTCTTCCGGGCTTTGGCCCAATTTTTTTGCCAGCACCTCTCCCAATTCCTTGGACATGCGCGTTTCCGCCACCGGGCCGGGACAAATCGCGTTGACCCGCACGCCTTTGCGCGCGGCTTCGGCGGCGGTGACGCGCGTCAGTCCGAGCAGGCCGGCTTTGGCGGCGGCGTAAGCCGAGCCCCACGCGAACGCGGCCTTGGCCCGCGAAAGAAGGAACGCGCCGCGGAGGTGTACGGCCAGAACCGCGTCGAAATCGCCCACGGGATAGTCCTCCACCGCGGCGACAGGCCCGTAATGCCCGGCATTATTCACGAGGATGTGAATCCCGCCGAACGTCTTCCGGCAAGCCGCGACGATGCGCCCGCAGTCCTCTTCGCGGGAAACATCGCCAACGGCAAACGCGGCGCGCCCGCCCGATTTTGTGATTTCGGCTGTCGTAGAAGAAAGCTCGTGCTCGCTCCGCGCGCTGAGGAATACGGCAGCTCCTTCCGCGGCGAAAAGTCGCGCCATGGCGCGCCCGATTCCTCGTCCGGAGCCGGTCACCAGCGCCACTTGATTCTGTAAAAGCATTCCGCCACGAGGATAGCAGAATCGCTGGTTTGATGCGGCCCAGTCCTAGCCCCCAACCTCCTCATTCCTAACAACTTACAGAAATTCCTTGACTTCAACATACCAGTCTAACCGCCACCCTCCAACCCCCAGAAAAGAAAGGTCAAAACCATGTCCTCCCGTTCCACGTTACCTGATCCCTTCTTCCAGCAGCGTTGCCAGCACGTCTACGCCGACGGCCGCCGGTGCACCCTGTTCCGCATGGGCCGCAACTGCACGCTTTGTTTCCAGCACTGGTCCGTCCAGCGGGAAAAAGAAAACTCCCAATGGGCCGCCGACGACATGCTCAGCTACGTCCGGGACCTCGACACCGTCGAGGAAATCAACGACGTTCTGGGCAGACTCTTCCGCCACGTCGCTTACAACCGCATCCCGCAGCGCAAGGCCGGCCTTCTGGTCTACATCTGCCAGTTGCTCCTCAGCACGCTTCCTCACCTGCAGGATGAAACGATGCACGAGCAGGCAGCGTACGATGCCGCGACGCAGCCAGATCTCCCCACAGAAGCCGTTTTACCCCCGGAAGACCCACTCTCTTCCGCCCCAGACGTGTCTCCAGGGCAGAGCGTGCCTGCGCCATCCTCGGACGACAGCGAAGGCGCCGCGGCGTCGAGCCAGCCTCAAGAGCCAGGTTCGCAGGACACACAGAGCGACGCGAATATCACCATAGCCAACTACT
>WNGG01017224.1_pt1 | contig 11723 bp, 10 predicted proteins | sample 5400661 | NCBI WGS metagenome assembly WNGG01 (sample SAMN13153372, study PRJNA577476) | soil metagenome | isolation source: 100 cm soil or saprolite under Garry oak tree replicate 1 | place: USA:California | collected 2016-06-15 | reverse complement strand
GGCGTCGGTTCGTTGGCTGCGGTAGCACCGAGCAACTCTTCCACTTCTCAATCCGCTACCATAACCCCGACCCAGGCGAACTCAATGCTTGTCGAGCTTCTCAGTCACGGAGCTTACAGTAACTGTAGTATCGATGCTCCGCAACCGGACGCTGGTCAAACGTCAAGAAACTGTTTCACTGCGACCACGGAGAGAACAGAGCTCTTCGACCATGCCGTATCGGCTACCCAGACGTACACGGAATCGTATACTTGGAGCCAGGTCGAGGTCCAGAGAGGGATATACCTGGAACTCAAAGGCAACAATATTCCGAACACTGTTTGACAACTGAGCTGTTTGTTACAGTCTTTATCTGGGGAGAAATCATCTTCTGATCTGACGATAATTGCCGGATCCTGGTGGGCTGAAGAGTTGGCTCAGAGGACCGGCCGCGCCGGGCGACAAGACAAAGAAACCCATGTTAAAGCTGGATAGGCACAGAATCGCGGTCCTGCCCTTCTCGAACATGAGCCCCGATCCGAGCGACGAATATTTTGCGGACGGGTTGACTGAGGAGTTGATAGCTACTATCTCAAAGATCAGAGAAGTCAGCGTGGTTTCCCGGACGTCGGTGATGCAGTATCGGAAGAACTCGAAGCCTATCCGCGACGTGGCTGAGGAACTGCAGGCTGGGACGATTCTTGAGGGTAGTGTTCGGAAGGCCGGAAGCAAGGTGCGTGTCACGATCCAGATGGTGGATGCTGCGCAGGACAAGCATGAATGGGCGGAAAGCTATGACAGGGGTCTCGAGGACATTTTCGCAATCCAGAGCGATATCTCCCAGAACGTTGCGGAGGTTCTCAAGGTTCAGCTCTTCGCCAAAGAAAAGAAAAGGATCCAGAACATTCCAACCCGCAATGTTGACGCTTACACCAGTTTCTTGAAGGGCCACAAGTATCTGAACGATAGAACTGAAAAAGGGTTTCACGATGCGATACGCTATTTCGAGGAGGCGGTGAGGCTGGACCCGAAATACGCTGCGGCTTTTGCTGGGCTCGCAGACTGCTACTCTCTCTTGGAGAACTGGAGCCTGATGAGTCCCGAGATCGCGTTCCCGAAAGCGTTGGCGTACGCGGCTAAGGCCCTTGAACTGGACGATAGTCTGGCGGACGAGCACGTGTCCATGGCCATGTGTCTTGCGATCGCGAAACGGGACTGGAAAGGAGCTGAGAGGGAGTACCGGCGTGCGCTCGACCTCAACCCTAGCTCTGCGAACGGTCACTACATGTACGCGTTTATCCTGCTCCAGTTGCTAGGGAGATGGGATGAAGCACTCCGGGAGATCACGGTGGCGACTAAGCTTGACCCTTTTTCACAGATCATCGCGATGAACAAGGCGAAAATTCTCTTCTTCGCAGGCCGGCGCGAGGAAGCCGTTGTGCAGTTCAGGCATGCCTTGGACATGAACCCGGGATACGCGTATGCACGCGCCGAGTACGGAATGGCCCTTGTCTATACTGGATCTGTTCAGGAGGGGACGGCGGAGATCGAACAGGCTGTGAAGGATGGGCCGGACGTTATGGCAGCGAGGCTCAGACTGGCTCTGGCTTACGGGATGACTAATCGAAGGGCGGAGGTTGAGAGTATGCTTAGAGAAGCCCAGGAAGAGTCGAGCAAGAGCTACATTGCCGGCGTGGGTATCGCTATGATCCATGCTGTGCTTGGCGAGAAACACCTGGCCTTTGAATCATTGAACCGGGCCGTTCGAGAGGGAACAAGCTCCTTGGACGTACTGAACGAGCCTGTGTTCGACGGTCTCAGGACAGACCCGCGCTACCGCGAGATTCTAGAGAAAATCGGCTTGCCATGATGGCGGGGTACGAGCCTCGATGCCTCCCTTTCCTTCGGAACAATGGATCCTTAGAAGTACCGTTATTGGTTGGGTGAGAGATAGCCCTAATAGCCCGATGATGGCCTAGTACGGGTGAGAACTATGAGATTTACACCCATCGACTTCTCCCAGAACACCTTGCTCGCCGCGTTGAAGAATCCCACCAGGCAGGTCCTGGACCAGGCGAGGATGGTTGGAGGTATGGAACAGACCGTGCCCATGCTCTCCGAGGCCGAAACTCGACATCGGAACAGTCCAATCCGCTATATTACAACTGACACGGCTCGGCATAGCCCAGCCAACCCGGAAGATCGGCAACGCACAAGCCTACAAGTTCAATCTAGAGAACAAGCTCTTTCGCGCCTAGACTGAACTGTCTGGCTACGACAGGGCAAGCGAATACTAGATCAGTTTTTGATAGCAAGCTTCGTGAATTATGGCTAGTACGTCTAGCCCCTAAGAAACGTAAGTGGGTGGTTGATCGATGTTGAACTCTAAGCACGCGGTGTATTCTTCTCTCAAGAACACGTTGGTCGTGGTGGTAACGTTCGTGGAAGAATTCGTGAAGTAGACCTTGAGCTCAATCGGGTAATGTAGCGTTGATCCAGTGCCAAATCGAAAGCGGAGATAGGTGGCCGACGCGTAGCCGATATTGTACGCGAGGAATTGAGAGTTGAAGGGCAGGGCTCTGCTATCGCAGCGCAAAGAAGCCAAGCTGCCCCGCCGACACTTCTCCCACGAACCCAAACACTGTAATCGGCGCTAGAGAAGTCTAGCACTAGGTGGAGTGCGAGCTTGTAGGCTTGGTTGATTCCGTGTCAGGAAAGTGCGTTGACGTATTGTCGCAGTCGTACGACTTCAAGGTCTCGTGCCATTGACTCAACCAGGTCCCACCGTATAGTCTTCCCGTGTAGCGTGCATAGTCGTCTGAGGTCTTCATTGTCCTGGGGTCTCCCCGCTCGCATTTTCGCGAGGAGAAGAGCTTCGAGGCAAATGATCCTGATCCATGTGCCCGCCTTTTGGACGGGGAGTGCAGTTGCAAAAATCTCCTGGACTGGGATCCCGCTGACGCCCTCTGTGTAAATGTCGATCTTTATCCCGATCTTGGTTCTGACAATTTTCTTTCCGCGTTCTTGATAAACTTGGTACCCTAGTTCCTCAAGTTCCTCGTCGGTCTTAGGGATGGCTAGAGCTATGTCGATGTCTCGGGTGCTTCTGGTCACGCCGTGCTGGATGGCGGCGTAGGCTCCTACGAAGACGACCTGCTTGAGGTCTTTGGCGATCTGGACTGCTGTTCTGTCAAGGTTCAAGCTGGGAGGTCTTCTTCTATCTTGGTGACGAGGTCGACCGGGAACTCTCCTCTGATGGCCAGTCTATCGCCGTAGCGGATTTCGATTGCGATTGCGTCTAAGGTGCTTCTGCCCCCGGCTGCGAGACAGTCAAGATATATTCTCTGGATCTCGTTCTCGAATTGGCCGATCTTGGGGGCTATTGATATTCTTCCAGCTTTGCCTTCCGAGAAGCCGTTCATCTTTAGCAGCTGGGCTGCTTCCTCGACCCTGTCAACGTACAGGTAGTATTGGTGAGGTGTCTGTAGCCCTGTTAGTTCGTATGCGCGGTAGTCGAGAGATAGGAAGCCGTGCAGTGTCTTTCTGGCGTAGTTTACATCACCCTCGTCGTATGCTCTGCCAAAGCGGCGTGCTTCTCTGAACGACTGTAACGACGGGACCAGGTAGGACCAAATCCTGTACGGCTGGAAGGCGGAAGATCTCAACGAGAAATAGCCCCTGTTTAGCCGTTCGGCCAATCCAAGTTCGAAGAGGCGATCTAGGAGCCTGTACGCGGTCGCCCTTGAGCCTGCTAGCTGGGAGAGTTCGCTGACTCGATAAGCGGGGCTGTTTCTCAGACTCTGGACGATAGCGAGCGACGGGTCTACACTCATAGTTGTTCAGGTATTGGTTGTTCCTGGCGAATATATATGTATGTCTCATTGCTGAGAATATAGCCTGGGGAAACCAGCGCAGGCGTTGATTGACGCTCACGACTATTTCTCCAATGGTCGAGGCGCACGAGGGTGGGGCAACTTCACACTCCCCTAGCGTCTGAGACTCGTCCATTACGGTTTTCCGCTTCCTCTGTTCCAAGGCGATTACAGCGACGACCACGGCGATGATGGTTGGTGCGAGCCAGGGCGTTCGTTATGCGGGGTTCAGGGCGATGGGAATGCTGATGAGCCCATAGAGGGTCCGCAGCTTGATGGCGAAATAGCAGAAGAGAGCTATGTAGGCTGCGTGAAGACTGGGGATGGCTGCCAGCGGATCCGATTCGATCATCGCCGAGGCGGTGATGATTTTCGAGAAGAGGCCTGGTGAGGCTTGTACGGGCGTGTTGGTCTGTAGAAGGTTTGTGGCTACGCCCATGTACCATGGAGGGGCGGAGGGGGCGAGAATATAGACGGTCAGTGACGCGTATGAGCTGATGACGAGTGCGAGCATGTACTTGTTGAACAGTGTCTTGTCCGAGTACCACAGGAGGGTGGAGAGGGCGACGACGATGGGAAAGTGCAGTCCGTACAAGAGTGTGGATACTTGGGTTAGGAGGGGAGAGTATAGCGCTGTCTGGATCCCGCCTACAATGTTGTGGCGTGTGGCGAGCTGGATGACCGGGACCGTGTTCAACGTTCCCGTTAGTCCCTGGAGGGCTTCGTATGAAAGGAGTAGTGCGATGAAAGGGGTGAGCTCTCTGAGGAAGTTCTTTGTGCGGCCGAGGTAGAGTGTTATGGGTAAAGCGGCTAGGAAAAAGACTCCGAGAGTATACTGGAATAGGACGCCATGGTATGCGTAGTAGAGGAATAGTATGATCGTGTAGGCGGCGGGAACCACGACGAAAATATTCTGGCGTATCTGAGTCATGATCGAGCTAGCAGAAAGCAACCCACTTTCGGGAGAGTGGTCCCTGTTGCATTGAATATCACTCTTTTCCTAGTCGACAGCTTTTGCATCAGATTCCTTTTGAATACACCGATAACTTGAGGGGTTCCTTGGAAAAATGAGTTGAGCGCGGGCTGACGATCCGCGCTGTCGGGACCTTGTGATCGATAGAGATTCTCCTTCAGACCCTAATTGCGCGTTCCTGAGACTTTCCGGAGAGCTTAGAGTGAGATTGCAGGCTTGAAGGCTTGGTGGACGGTGTTCCTCGACGACCTTCGCGGTAGGCTTCATCGCGCGCCGCCTATCGTGGGGATTCACGTATCCACGTTGATAGGCTATCGATATTCGGCGATTGTACCTCTGTCCCAAGGCTTGGAGGGGTTTTCATCGTGACGTAATGCTTATTTTCAATGGTTATAGTTATGTGCTATGGGAATAGTTATGACTACGAGCGTACAGGTTTCTGAGCGGACTCTTCAGTTGCTGAACAAGCTGAAGCAGGAAGAAGGGTTGAGATCCCATGACCAGCTGATCAGAGAGCTGATCTCGGACAGAAGGAAGATCCCAAGATCAATGTTCGGCTCCAACCCGCGATTGCGGAGCTTCACCCCTAAGGATGAGGCTGAGTCTCACGAGCTTTAGCCACGTCATCGACAGCTACGCATGGATCGAATACTTCAAGGCCTCCTCGGAAGGGGAAAAGGCTAAGGGATTCATCGAGGGAGAAGGCTCGGCGACACCCGTCATTGTCGTCGCGGAGGTCAGCCGGAAGCTGCTCAAGGAGGTCGAAGCAGGAAAGGAGACCCGAGACCAGCGCAGACGGCATCTAGAGTTCATCAGGTCCTCAAGCCAGATCATCCACATCGACTTTGACCGGGCCGCTGAGGCTGGAGAGATTGATGTCGAGATGAAAAAGAAGGTCAGAGGATGGGGTCTGGTCGACTCGATCATCTTGACGCTTGCACGATCCGCGGACGCGAAAGTTGTTACAGGCGACGAACACTTCCGAGAAATCAAAGAAGCCATCATGATCAAAGAAAAACCCTAACCCCAACCCGAACAATCTCCGTTCACTTGTTCCACGTTGTCGATGTCAAGAAGCTAGTAGTCCAAGATGGTTTGACCGACTACTTTATGCCTGGGCCTGCGTTCCCTCTCTTCCTCTGATCCAAGAAGATAATTGTGATTACTAGGACAACCGCGGTCGCTGCGAGCCCGATGAAGAGGTAGATTGTCCATGGGGGAATGGAGAAGAGCGGGAATGGGAACGGAAACGGGCTAGTAGAGAGGCTAGAGATTGCTAAGATGGCAATGGAGGTCGTCTCAGCGTTCTCTTGTGTTCCCGCGTAAGTACCGAGCTGATCATATCCGGTGTGGAATCCACCGTCAGGACCCTGTGTTCGGAACAGATTGTCTTCTTCTCCGTAATAGTATGATCCTGTAACCTGGAGGGCATAGAGGTAGAGTGCGAGCTTGTAGGTCTGGTAGATTCCGTGTTCTGAACCGGAGCCGTCCTTGAACGATTCATCAATCAAACCCTTACCGTCAAACATGAGCGACAGACAATCCCTCTCATGCTGCACACCGGTGGTGTTGCCCTCAAGCTTCAGCTCGAGAGCAGTGTAGACGGTCACATCCGCATAGGTACAGTCAGGAAATATTCCGGTAGCATTGTGAACCTCCCGGAGCACCGTGTAATTGCCGCCTGCAGCGGTCGGAGTAACTCCGCGGAACAATTTGCTTGTAGTAGAATTGGCGACTGTGTATATTGCAGAGTTGTTGATCGGAACATGGATTCCTGCTCCAAGTAGAGCTTCATGCATTGCATCATAGCCTTTGTTGCAACAGGAACTGATCGACTGATTGATTGCCTTGCTAACAGTTGGATCGCATGACGAGAGTGCTTTCTCAGCAAGCAGGTTGTCGCTCGCAATGTAGTAGACTCTACTGTTAGGCCCGCTTCTTACAAGCCCGAGCGAGGGATTGTACAGTCCTTTGAGAAAAGAGCAGGCCATTTGCAGCCTCTCCTGAAGAAGACTTGAGGAGACCGGTTGAGCAACAGCGGGAGGCGATAGAATGCTTCCTAGGAGGGTTACCAAAAGAAACCCGAAGAGGAGAGGGAGTGCGCGCAAAGACTTGCTTCCTCCGAAATGACAGGCTTGACGCGCAACATTGATAGTTTTTCTTACGGATTCGCACGTCCTAGTCCGATAGCCGCATAGTTTAGTTCCTTGAACTCGTCAGAATCGTAGATTCTTCGAGCATCTACAATGTTCGGCGTATTCATGAAGGCCTGGAAATCTTTGGGTTTGAGCTTCTGGAATTGGTCCCATTCGGTCATTATGATGGCGCAGTCTGCTCCCTTGAGAACAGAGTGGGGGTCTTCGGCGTAGCTGATCTGGTTTGTGAGCTGTCTTTTGGTGTTGGGAATGGCCATCGGATCGTATGCGATGACCTGCGCCCCCTTCTTCTTGAGCCCGTTGATAACCCGTATCGAGGCGGCTTCACGAATGTCATCCGTATCCTGCTTGAACGCAAGCCCGAGAATTGCCACTTTCTTGTCCGATAAAGATCCAAGGAGCTTCTCTGCCATACTTACGACTCTGATGGCTTGTTTCTCGTTGGTATCTTCTGTCGCCCGGAATAGGGTCGGATCATAGCCGGTATTGTGGCCGTAGTTGATCAGTGCTTGGAGGTCTTTGTGGAAACAGCTCCCACCATAGCCTGGTCCAGCCTTCAGGAATAAAGGTCCGATTCGCGGGTCGCGGCCGAGGGCGTCAGCGATTGTGCCGACGTCTACGCCCGGGATTTGTTGGGCGATGTTGGCGATGGTGTTGATGAAACTCACCTTGGTGGCGAGGAAGGCGTTGCTCGCGTACTTGACCAGCTCAGCAGACTCTGGATTGGTAGTGATGACAGGCGGGAGCTTGGAACCGTAGAACCGGCGGTAGAGCTTTGTGAGCTGGTTGGCCGATTTCTTGTCGTTAGATCCGATTACTATTTTGTCGGGGTGGAGGGCGTCGTTGATCGCGGTTCCCTCTTTCAGGAACTCGGGATTAGCACACAAACCCAGCTCGGGTCCAACATTCTTTCCACTGGACTCTTCGAGGGAATGCTTGACAGCACCGTTTGTCGTGCCGGGGACGACAGTGCTCTTGACAACAACAAGATGGTATCCAGTCTTTTTGGAGAGGATCTTTCCTAGATCTGCCACTGCCGTTTTGAGATAACTCAAATCTATAGAACCGTCAGCGCCGCTTGGAGTTCCCACGGTCAGAAAGGTCGTGGTGGTGTCGATGGCCCGGGAAGTGTCGGTGGTCGCCTCTAGAAGCTTGGTCTTGACAGCTTTTCTCAACATAGTGTCGAGTTGAGGTTCGTGGAGTGGAGCCTTGCCTTTCCGAATCTGTTGGACTCTCTCATTATCGATATCGATTCCGACTGTCCGGATGCCGCGGGACGCGAAAGTTGCCGCGGTGCAAAGGCCTACGTAGCCCATTCCGACGATCGAGACCGAGTCTGATTTACGATTCAAGTTGTAGAGACGTGTCTGTCCGGAACTATAAAGTCTCGGCGATTCTGTCCGGTTTTCGACTAGTTTTTCAGGCCGGTTCACGCTTGAAGTCTGACCACGAGCTCTTTGAGAAGGTCGGGTTGCGGAAGACCAAATCCTCCATTAGATATCTTTCTCTATACTTGGGTGGGCATCTTTTTCTACTTCGTCTCTGGATCTGTGCCCGGTCTGGAATCATTGTGGGGTCCCTGCTCGCGTGGTTGTCCACGGGTTCCGGTCGATAGCGAAGGGGGCTTTTGATAGACCATGAACGTGCCAGTTACGACGGACGAGGCTGTCGAGCGCTTCTCGGCGGTGCTGCGCCGGGAAGAATTTCTGGCTGAGCTAAAGCGGACACTACCATCGCTCGGGCAGGACGAAGCGTTTCGAGACATGAGCCTGCGAATGCTCAAGCCTCACAAGAACCGGGTCACTTTCGAAATGAGTATCAAGACTAGAGGGGGATCGCAGAGTATTCTATGCAAGTGTCATCTAGACAATCGACAGGACGTGTTTGATGCCATGAAAGTCATCTATAACGCAGGATTTGGCGCGGGGGCCGAGTTCGCGATTGCTAAACCTGTAGCCTACCTGTCCTCGTTCAACACGTTGCTCGAGGAGATGGTTCAGGGAACACGGTCGTCAGAGGTCTTCCTCGGGGGAAAACCGGACGAGCAAATTGGAGCTGCGAGACGTTGTGCAGCATGGTTGGCGCGATTCCATAATTTCGGTCCGCAACAGGGCAAAACAGCCAACCCGGAGGAGTTCATTTTACAGCTTCAGCGGTGGACAAACATGATCAAGCAGTGTAACCCGTCTTTCTCAGAAAAGTGCGACGAGCTGTTTCATAGACTCGAAGCTGTAGCCCCGACCTCGAGCACGTTGAGGCTCCGTCCGGGACATGGCAGCTATATGGCGGGACACGTATTCTTTGAGGGCTCACGCACGGTGGTTATAGATCTTGACGAGTACGACATGGCCGATCCCGCGCGTGATCTGGCCTGGTTCATTGTCTATCTGAAGAGGCTGGGATTGAAGCACAAGGCGAACCTCCACGTCTTTGACCAAGTTGTGGAAGTGTTTCTCGCTTCATATTCCGAGTTTGCCGGTCGAGATCCTACCAGGCATCTGGGCTTCTATATTGCTGCCGAATGTGTTCACAGAGCGCGACGAGACGTTTGTTGGCGCATGCCTCCATCCCCGGAGTGGGGTCAGGTGATGCTTGACGAGGGACTGCGATCGCTATAGGGCGGGCGCGAGGTCGTCTCTAACTAGTCCCATTTTGTCGCCGGCATCGTAGAGTCCCTTGATGAATTTCTTGAGGTTTTTCGAGAGGATGGGCCGTTCTTGTCCCCTTAGGAGCGGCGCCATCAACGTTGTATCCCCGAGCCAGCGTAGGTTCATGTAGAACCGGGCAACATCGAGCGTTTCTCCGAATCCCTTTGGTGCGCCGGAGGGCCACCGGGACTTGCGATACTCTCGTTCGCAACTCTGGGCGATCCGTGTTGGCCAGGAATGGGTCAGGGAGGCTAGGTCGATTTCTCCCGGTGCGATCGCGGTTGATTGCCAGTCTGCTGGGTGACTCGTACCGTTTTGATAGATGATGTTGGACCCAAAGTATTCGCCGTGGATAATGGTCAGGGGCGCTGATAGTAGTTGTGGAATTAGCTTTTCGAATTCGTCGCATAGATCGGGGATCCAGGATAGTCCGTCAAATCGGCTGAACTGTTGTTTTGTTCGCCTGGCCCAGCCCTTGTAATAGTTAGCATCGTACCTGCGCAGGAATCTTAGCCTTGGGCTTAGGAGCAGTTTTTCGCTCGTTGCGTGGAATTTGCCGATCCACCGTGCTGATCGTATCATTGCTTGGGGATCTTTCGACCAGCTCGCCGGGGTTCCATTGGGCAGATATTCGAGTACGAGCCACGGGATGTGTCCAATCTTATCGTGGTAAACCCCGTAAAATGAGGGCGTAGAAGCGTGTAAGGGTCGGAGGATTTCCTTGTAGACTTTGGATTCGTAGGAAACGTTCCCCCTGTGGCCGTGGACGCCGTCGAAATTTTTCGTTCCATATTTGACGAATAGGCCGAGTGTGCTTCTTTCCCAGCGAAGACGGCACTTTACGATCTCGGTTGGAAACGTGCTTCCGAGCGGGTTCGGTTTCCGGGCGAGTATGGCAATGCTTCCGTTCGCGGGCTTGTTCGTGGGGAAGATGGTGGTGAGTCCTGCGACGAGTCTCTTCTGACTCGGGTATCTCAGAGTGTGGGGGCTTCCTCTCAACCTGTTGCTCAACCGGCTGGTCCCCTCCCTAGCGACTAGGCGGGTGTCGGGGTCATGCTCTTGAGGACCGAAGCGACCTCACCGGTCAGTCCTGCTGTCTTTCCATTTTCTATCCTTAGGATCGTGTCGCAGTTTCTCAGTGCGCTTGCGCGATGTGCGATCATCATCGTGGTCCTTCCTTTCATCAGCCGTTCGATCGCGTCAAGAACCAACGCCTCGGAGTGAACGTCCAGCGCGCTTGTCGGCTCGTCCAGTATGAGGACAGGCGCGTCTTTCAAAAACGCTCTCGCGAGCGAGACTCGCTGGCGCTCGCCACCGGACAGTTTCATGCCTCGCTCTCCGACGAGGGTATCGTACCCCTCCGGAAGGCTGATGATGAAGTCGTGGGCGTTCGCGGCGCGGGCTGCAGCGATTACTTCTTCCATTGATGCGTCGGGTCTTGCGAATCGAATGTTCTCGGCTATTGATGCGGAGAACAGGACCGTGTCCTGTAGGACTACTGCGAACTGGTTTCGGAGATCGGCCAGCTTGTAATCTTTCAGGTCCACATCGTCGAGGGTGACCACGCCTCGTGTTGGGTCGAAGAAGCGGACGAGCAGGCTGGACAGTGTTGTCTTGCCGGATCCTGTTGGGCCGACGATGCCGAGACGGCTGCCCGCAGGCAGATCGAACGACACGTCGTCGAGGACAGGATGGTCTTTCACGTATTCGAAAGAGACTTTCTGGAAGACTATCTTGCCCTTCGCTCTAGCGAGGGGCCTAGCGTTCGGCTTCTCGGGCACGTCTGGTGTCTCGTCGAGGACCGCGTGGTACCTTTCGATTCCCGCGAGCGATAATTGTATGTCAAGGGTCTTCTGTCCAACGTTTCTCAGGGGAGAATAGAGCTGTGTCACATAGTAGTTGACGACCAATAACGCTCCGAGGCTTAGAGTGTTCGCCTGGACGTGTCGGATGCCTACGTACAGTACCGCGGCGAGCCCGATCGATGTGACGACGCCGACGAGCAGGTTGTAGACGGCGCTGTCCACGTAGACTTTGAGCTGCGCGGAAAGACTGTCGCTGTAGTGGGAGACTAGTTGTTTGCTTCTCCGTTCCT
>WNGG01017547.1_pt1 | contig 11724 bp, 10 predicted proteins | sample 5400661 | NCBI WGS metagenome assembly WNGG01 (sample SAMN13153372, study PRJNA577476) | soil metagenome | isolation source: 100 cm soil or saprolite under Garry oak tree replicate 1 | place: USA:California | collected 2016-06-15 | reverse complement strand
AGATCTGATTCCGTCGTCGGATTCCGTAATGCAAATCCTGAAACGAACCGGCGCCTTTCGCGTGGGCCACTTTGTCTATCCAACCGGCAAGCACTCCCCACATTACTTTCAGATGCCGCTCGCGTTTCGTTACTACGACACGGCAAAGGTTTTGGCCGTGGCGCTCAGTCGAAAGTTTCGCCTGGAAAGAGATGTCTCGAGCCAGTTGCCTAAGGTTTCGATCATTAGTCCCAGCTCAGGCGGAATCCCGGTGGCGTTCGGCGTGCGCGACGCGCTGAGCGCCGAGCAGATTTACTGGGCCGAACAGGAAAGCGGCAGGCGCATGTTTCGCCAATACGTGAATCAGGGAGACATGAACCCCTGCATCATCGTCGACGACATCATCCGCAGCGGACATGCGATTGAAGAGACGGTCGCGCTAGTTAAAGAGTTGGGCGCGGAGGTTATTGGCTGCGGCGCAATTGTTCGGTTTACTTCAGCCCCGGATCATCTCGGCGAATTTCCGATCAAGTCGCTGGTCGAATTTGACGCGCACTTTTACGACGATGGCGACTCGTGCGTCGATTGTAAGGAAAACGCGTCGGTCGAGCATGTGAGATTTTGAAGAACAGAAGGCAGTAAGCAGAAGGCAGTAGGCAGAAAGCAGTAGGCAGAGCACTACACTAAACTCCAGACTCACTGAAAGGAGCCTCATATGTTACGCGGACACAGAGATCTTAAGGTCTATCAATTGGCCTATAAGCTCGCGATGGAAATCTTCCATTTGTCGAGAAGCTTTCCGAAAGAAGAACTCTACTCACTTACCGATCAGATTCGTCGCTCATCGCGCAGCGTGGCTGCGAACATAGCCGAGGGATTTCGGAAGCGACGATACCCTAACATGCTCATCAACAAGCTGACGGATTGCGACGCAGAAGCAACGGAAACACAGGTCTGGGTCGACTTCGCTCTTGATTGTGGCTATATATCCCAGGAAAACCACAAACATCTTACTGCCGGATACGAAGAGGTAGGAAAGATGTTATCTGGCATGATGGCAAATCCTACCAAGTTTGCGCCATCTTGAGGGCAACACAGAACAGGTTCAACTTCCTTTCGGCTTTCTGCTTGGTGCCTACTGCCTTCTGCTTACTGCCTTCTTGTTGTTGCCCTAGATTTCGTGTCGATTCTCGAGCGCCTTATCCATCGTTACCTCATCGACATATTCCAAATCGCCGCCGACGGGCATGCCCATCGCAATGCGCGTCGTGCGGATGCCGAGTGGTTTCAATAGGCGGCTGATGTAGTTGGCGGTGGCTTCGCCTTCAGTATTGGGGTTGGTCGCGAGGATGACTTCGCGCACGTGCACGCCGTCATTGTTCTCAGGCTTCAGGCGCGGCAACAGATTCGCCAGCTGCAGTTCGTTTGGCCCAATGTGGCGCATTGGCGAGAGGCTGCCGTGCAGAATGTGATAGACGCCTTTGTAGCTGCGCGTCTTCTCGACGGCCACGAGACTGTGCGGTTCTTCGACCACACAGATGACTGAATGATCTCGCGTGGGCGAGGCGCAGAAGCGGCAGGGATCGACTTCGGTGAGGTTGTTGCAGATGGAGCAGAGTATGATGCGTTGCTTAACTTCAAGCATCGCAGAAGCAAGCCGCTCGACATCCGTCTGGGCCATGCGCAGGATGTGAAACGCCAGCCGCTGCGCCGACTTCTGGCCGATGCTCGGCAGGCGTTTGAATTCGTCGATCAGTTTAGTGACTGGTTCAGCGTATTCCAACATAAAGAGGTTTCAGGTTTCAAGTTTCAGGTTTATGCCGCCTCAGGTTCAATCGTTTCCACTCGAAACTCTAGGCTTGAAACCTGAAACTTGAAACCTGAAACTTATAAGGGCCTTATCCGAGCAGCCCTCCGAGTCCGGGTGGCAGCATTCCGCCAATCTTGCCCTTCATCGCTTCATCGACTTTGCGATTGGCCTCGTTGCTGGCGGCGACAATCATGTCCTGCAGCATCTCGACGTCGCCTTCCTTGACGGCTTCCGGATCGATCTTCAGCGCAACGATTTCGTGATTGCCCTTCATCTGCACGGTCACCACGCCGCCGCCGGCCGACGCTTCGACGCGCAGCTCTTCCATCTCGCGCTGCATCTTCTCCTGCATCGCCTGCGCCTGCTTCATCATCTGCTGAATGTTTAGTCCGCCAGGGAATTTCATAAGCCTTACCTCTCTCAGGTTGTAGTTGCTTTGAATTAGTGACGCGCTTGAGCATCGTAACTTTCATCCCGCACGAATGCAATGAGGCTCATCCAGAAGTAGTGTCCTAAAGTTGTGTTGCCCGGGGCGGGGCAGTAGCCCGACCGTAAGGGAGGGCTCAAATTGAGGACATGGAATAGCGGAGCCCTCCCTGACGGTCGGGCTAATGCCCCGGTCCATGCTTCGAATCCTATCAACAAGACTCTAGGACACTACTCATCCAGGATGCTCCCCCTCAGCCCTGTATCTGTCGGCAGTTTGCATGTTATAAGCCCATGGATTCTTCAAACCATAGATCTTGCCGATAATGAGACGAGTGAATGACGGACTCAAACGATGTGACGATACAAGTGGATCGCACGCTAACGGCCGAGCTCAAGCTGTATTACGATCTGCACGCGCCTGAAGCGCGTCCGGCGCCGTTACTAATCGCGCTGCACGGCTATGGCGCGAGCAAACGGCAGATGATGCGCGAGGCGCTGGCCGCGGCACCCGCCGGCTTTGCGATCGCGGCGTTGCAGGGTTTTCATCAACACCTGCGCGACCCGAAAGAGGCGGGTGGACCGCTGCGTTTCGGCTTTGGCTGGCTGACAAATTTTCGTCCCGAAGAATCAGTTGAGCTGCATCATCGCGCGCTGCTCGATCTAATCTCAACGCTCGCTGCGGAGGGCGTTGCTGACGAGAAACGGATTTTTCTGCTCGGCTTTTCGCAAACATGCGCGCTTAATTTTCGCTTTGCCTTCACGCATCCGGATCGGCTTCGTGGCTTGATCGGTATCTGTGGAGGGTTGCCGGGCGATTGGGAGACAAGCGAAATCTACAAACCCACCGAGGCCGCGGTGCTCTATCTTTCGGGCACGCGCGACGAATACTATCCGCCTGCGCGTGTAGCGGATTACGGTGAACGACTGCGCCTGCGCGCGCGCGAGGTTGAAGTCCGCAGTTATGATGCCGGTCATGAGATCGTGCCGCCGATGCGCGATGATGTGCGGGCGTGGCTTATGAAACACAGCTCACAGATTCTCTCGTCGTCAATCAATCAGTTGAAGATGGATGACCGATGATTTGCGGCAGAGCCGCAAGGGCATTGGTCTACACTTCCAAGCGGAACAACTCGGTTTAGAAATCGTTTCAGCATCTGATGGCGAAGAGGCAATTTCTCTATTGTTTACTAATCGCGCTCGTCCTGGACGCGGGTTGTCACCAGTCACATCGCTACCGCGTCGGCGAGCCCACCCCACCTTCTACGCTGAAGCCTCTGCCAGCCAACGCTTCACCACAACTGCAACAGGTCGTCGAAAGCGCAATCGAGCAAACCAGCCTCACCACCGGCTATGATCCTTCATACGTGAAGATCAATTACCCGAACGGCGACGTGCCGCTCGATCGAGGCGTCTGTTCGGATGTGATTGTGCGCGCTTTTCGGAAGGGCGGGATCGATCTACAGAAAGAAGTTCATGAAGACATGGTCGCCGCCCGGTCCGAATATCCAAAGAAATGGGGAAATGGCGGACCCGATGCCAACATCGATCATCGCCGCGTGCTGAATCTCAGAACGTACTTCGAGCGTCAGGATAAGTCACTGGCGGTTACGGCTGAGGCAAACGATTATCTGCCCGGCGACGTGTGACATGGGATCTGGGCAGCGGGCTCGATCACATCGGCATCGTCGTCAACATGTGGGCTGACAAAGAAAAGCGCTATTTGATTGTTCACAATGTCGGCGCAGGCGCCAGACTCGAAGACGTGCTGTTCGCGTGGAAGATCACGGGGCACTATCGTTATTTTTGAAGTCCCGTCAGGACCGAAATATTTATAGTCACCCTTACGAATGAAGACCTGGCGCCGTCGGTCGCGGCATGGTACATTGCCGCGACCGACGGCGAATCAGAATCAAACTATCCGCCTGCTCTAAACATTCGGCTCCAACGGGGGCCTTTGCTGAAACGAGGTAACCTCTTGAGACGTGGTATGTTCCGGCCCTTTCTTGTCACCGCATTAGTCGTGTGCACCGGTGTGACGTTCCAGACCTTCGCCAGCGCTCAATCAATCCACAACGCCAAAATTGAGGCTGCCGTGCGCGCCGTGCTCGAGGCGCAGCGCGACGCGTGGAACCGCGGCGATATCGAAGGCTACATGGACGGCTACGCGCGCTCAAGCGATACGGTCTTCGTCTCCGGCGATAACGTAATGCGCGGCTGGCAAAGCGTGCTCGATCGTTACAAGAAATCCTACAACTCGCGCGACAAAATGGGCGTGCTGACGTTTTCCGATCTGGAGATCAATATTATCGGGAAAGACGCCGCAGTCGTCCTGGGCCGCTGGCATTTGCAACGCGCGAACGACGAGCCGCACGGTCGGTTCACGTTGATTCTGCGCCAGACGAAGCAGGGCTGGAAGATCATTCACGATCACACTTCGAGCGCATGATTAAGCTCCACAGGAGTGGAATGTAATAGGTCTGATACAGGAGGGCGCGCAACTGATTCAGTCGTCGCTGACGCGACGAATTTGAATTTGTGAGGCCTATCCCGGTCTTAAAGAGTCTGTGTCAAGACTCGGTGGCACGCGAAGATAAACAACCTACGTACGCCGAAGGCGTTCTCTAACTTAGCCCAGCGTAACACCCTGGGATCAGAGACTCCCAACGACCTGGTACCCTGTAAGGGTTTTGATAATTCGTTCAGTTGCAGGTTTTGCATCGGGTCAATATTCAACGCTTTCAGCGTAGGCTCCGATGCGCCTCCACGTCCCAGGGTGTTACGCTGGGCTAAGTTAGAGAACGCCTTCGGCGTAAAGAATTTGATTTTGACACAGGCTCCTGAGCCGGGGTTTTAAGTCAGAAGACGAGCCCTCGAAGAGGGCGACAGAAATTCTCCTCAAGAGTTCCATCTGTCACCCTTCCGGGGCTCAAGAGTATTATGGGCACCGATGCCCCCGGGCTTACGCCCGGGGCTATTATTATCCGCCCGCTTTGCGGGCTGGTTGATCGGTTCATATCACAAGGCGATGACTCAAGCCGAAAACCAGATCGGGACTTCCAATCTCGCCACCATCGAACGCGAAGTCGAGTCACGCAGCACTGCTCTCAAGAAAGAACTCGGCCTGCGGGATCTCGTCCTCACGCAAGTAGTCTTCGTCGTCGGCACGGTGTGGGTTGGCTTTGCTGCCAAGCTGGGCAACTCGCAGATGGCCTTCTGGCTGATCGCCATCGTCGCCTTTTACTTGCCGCTGGCCGCGGTGGTCATTTACCTCAATCGGCTGGCGCCGCTCGAGGGCGGCCTTTACCAATGGGCCAAGGTTGCATTCGACGATTTTGTTGCGTTCATGGTCGCATGGAACTTTTGGATCTTCGGCATCCTGGTGATGTCCGGCATCGGTTTGATTATTAAGAAGAACATCGCCTATGCAATCGGCCCGCGCGCCAATTGGATGCACGAGAACAAGTGGATGACGACACTGGTCTGTGTGCTGTTAATAACTTTTGTCATCACGGCTTCGAGAAGAGGTCTGGCACTCGGAAAGTGGGTACAGAATTTCGGTGGTGCGATGCTGATCATAACTTTCGCTACTTTGATCCTGCTGCCGTTTATTACTGCCGGCCGCGGAACGCTCGCTAACTACCATCCGTTTTCAGTCAGCTTCCCAGAGCTCAGCACCTACAACATCAACGTGTGCAGCAAGCTTGCCGTCGGCGCGCTTTCCGGTTTCGAGTACATCGCGATTCTCGCTGGCGAATGTCGCGCGCCAGCGCGCAACATCAGCCGTTCAGTTTTGATCTCAGCTCCGATTATCGCGCTCATGTTCATTCTCGGGACCGGTTCGGTGCTGGCGTTTGTGTCTCCTGACAAAGTCGATCTCATCGCTCCGATTCCGCAGGTGCTCGGCCTCGGCTTCAGTTCGTTCGGTTGGGTATCAATATTGATTTCGATCACGATCTTCGGTGTGGCGGCGCGGCAAATCGCTTTGATGAGCATCTATTTCGCCGGCAACACGCGCCTGCCGATGGTCGCCGGTTGGGATAATTTGCTTCCTGCGTGGTTTGCGAAGTTGCACAAGCGTTATCGCACGCCGGTGAATTCCATCCTCTTCGTAGGCGTGACCACGCTGGTATTTAGTCTCGGCGCTTTGATCGGCGTAAAAGAGCAAGAGGCATTTCAGTTTCAGGACAACGCCGCGAATGTCTTCTATGCTTTGATCTACATGGTGCTGTTCGCGATTCCGATCGTCGCCATGAAACGCTTTGGCGCCCAGGCTCCCTGGTGGCTGAAAGTCGCGGCGGCTTCGGGGTTTCTGATGTCCGTAGTGGGCGCGTTCTTTACCGTATTTCCGATCATCGACGTTCAGAGCCGCCTGCTGTTTGCGGCGAAAATCATCGCGGTAGTGATAGCCGCCAACGCGATCGGCGCGGCGATTTATGCGTTTGACAAACGTCAGAACCACCTGCGGTAGCGGGCGGTTGATCTTGGTTAGCAGATATCTTTAGTGTCAGAGTTCAACCGCCCGCTACCCCGACAAGTCGGAGTTCTGACACTGGCCTTCCAATCGATCCTGTGATAATCATCTGGCGCTCTTAGCTCCAAGACTAGCCCCCAAAAGGAGAGAGATATGGGCAAGATTAACTTTGGACGCGTCCTGCTCGGCGGTTTAGTGGCAGGTTTGATTCTGAATGTAGGCGAGTGGGTGCTCAACGGCATCGTTCTGCACCAGCAAATGCAAGAGTTCTTTAAGAGGTGCGGGTTTCCGGAACCGGGCACCAATTTCCTGATGATCGCCGTAGCGATTACTTTCGTCCTTGGGATCGTAATTGTTCTCGGCTACGCCGCCATCAGACCTCGGTTCGGTCCTGGGCCCAAGACGGCAATCATTGCCGCCCTGTTCGCATGGTTCGGCGTGGTCGTTTACCAAAACGTTATCGCGGGCGGGCTGGGAATGGAGCCTGCCAGCCTGCTGGCGATGGTGATAGGCTGGGAACTGGTTGAGTACCTGCTGGCAGCACTTGTCGGAGCGGCGCTTTATAGTGAGGCTTAAGAGCATCGGCTCCCCAGGAGCTAGCCGGTCCTACCGAACTTACGATTGAGATTGTTCGGTCATGCGCGGGAAACGACTCTTTGTTTCAATCGTGCTCGGCATCTTGATTATGGGAGCCGACATGACGGGCCTGATGCTGGTCAACCGGTTATACCGGCCCCAAGGGCTCTTTGACCTCGCTCTCTTCACCGTGATCGTTTACGCGCTGCTGTCGTGGCGCGCCCGCAGGAAAGCCCGTGGCTGAGAACTTCGCGGTTACCAATTGTTCACAGCTCGTCACTCTCGCTGGGCCAAACCGTCCCCGCGTTGGGCGGGAGTTGCGCGAGCTTGCGATCATTGAAGACGGCGCACTACTGGGGCGTGGCAAGAGCATCGAGAAGGTAGGCTCTCGAAAAGAGATCGAAGCGGTCATCACGGCTGACTGCGAAGTGATTGATGCGGGTGGCCGCGTCGTCATGCCAGGCTTTGTCGATGCCCACACTCATCCTGTTTTTGCCGGCACGCGTGCCGCTGAGTTTGAAGCGCGCGCGAGCGGCGCAACCTATCAGCAGATCGCTGCCAAAGGCGGCGGGATTCAGTCAACTGTTCGCGCCACGCGCGCGGCAACACTCGATGAGTTAGTCAAAGCAGGAAAGCGTTATGCAAATTGGTTTCTGCGAAATGGGACCACCACGGTCGAAGCGAAATCAGGTTACGGACTCTCCGTTGAAGACGAGCTGAAAATCCTGCGGGCGATCAGAAAGCTGAACCACGAGACGCCTTTGCATTACGTGCCGACGTTTCTCGGCGCGCACGAGATTCCCGAAGAATATCGCGCCCGCCGCGAGCAATATGTCTCGCTCGTGATAGAAGAGATGTTGCCGCGCGTCGCCGAAGACAAGCTGGCGGAATACTGCGATGTGTTCTGCGAAGAAAAAGTTTTTACGACGGACGAATCGTGGCGCATTCTTTCGGCGGCCGGAATCACTGCTTTGAAATCTGCTGGAGTCCAGCCGGTGTTGTTGCCTGCCTCAGTCTATGCGCTGGGCTCGACGCGCTATCCGGCGGCGCGCGCGATGATCGATGCGGGACTCGCGTTGGTGCTGGCGACGGATTTCAATCCCGGCTCGTCGCCGACTGCATCAATGCCCACGGTGCTTTCGTTGGCTTCGACGCAGATGAAAATGACTCCCGCGGAATCAATTACGGCGGCTACGATCAACGCGGCGTATAGTCTCGGGCGCGGCGACCAAATCGGTTCACTCGAAACGGGCAAACTCGCTGACTTTGTGATTCATGATTGCGAAGACTATCGCGAGCTGGCCTACTTCTTTGGCATTGAGCACGCGTGGAAGGTTTACGTTGGCGGGCGGTTGCGTTACAGCCATCCTTAGATGAGCTGTAGGGGCGGACTTGCGTGTCCGCCCTTCCTGGTAGCAGCATCGCGGGCGGACACGCAGGTCCGCCCCCTACCAAGAGATGCGCCCAAGAAAAATAATTGACGCCTCCATGCTTGTACTTTATTATTCCCTCAACGCTGGAAAGGAGGTGATTCAAATATATGAGTTCTAATCACAGTGAGGTGGCTGAGGCCTGACCTCTAAACTGTTAACCTGATAATTGTTAGGATTACGGTTTAGTTGTCTCACTGTTGCACCTCCTTTCGGGAATGCTGCACGCAGTCAGTCCACAGGCCAATCCAAACAGTTCACCGGAGAGCCGTCCGCGCGAGATCGTGGGCGGCTTTTCTCTTGGCCGGCCATGATCACCACGGTCAACAACAATAATATTCGGTTTTTGCCGATGGACACTTGACCGGCAAAGACGCATAGTGAGAGATTACAACGCACCCGGCAGTTTGCGTTGCGCCCTTCTGATTCCGGCCGCTCTTCGGCTTTTCGTTCGACGGCGTCTCGGTCAAACGGATCGCACCGGCAGAACATCAAAAGCGTTGCCTGGTCGCAAGATGCGTCAAGGTCGCAGCTGACGCTTTCCAGGCAGCTCTGACGCCGTTGATTCGGGGGGAGGCAACAGCCGATCAGGTTTGGAGGGAAGTTTTTTGGCGGTAACTGAAACTCCGGTTTTTTATGATCCCGCTGGGCGGCGTTGGCGGCGAGTGCGCCGCACGTGGCTGGCGCTGGCGGTTATTGTGACCACGGTCGCGGCCATTTTTATTGCTAGCGTATTGGTCAAGCCACTGCTGCCGCCCTTTGATCTCCGCCCGGGGTTGCGTCCCGCTGATCTCAAGCCGAAGCGGCCGGTTTTGTTGAGTCCTGTCGATTTGAAAGCCAAGAAGGCCCAGGTTGAACTACAGCACGCTAGCGAGAAGACAAAGCGGCTTCCACAATCACAGAAACCACAGCAGATGCCGATCGTGCCGCCACCGGCGATTCCGCCACCCGTGATTCCCAAAAACAGACCGATCGCGATCGGGTTCTACATCAACTGGGATGAATCAAGCTATGCCTCTCTGAAACGAAATCTGGACCATCTCGATTGGATCGTGCCGCAATGGGTTCATCTGCAAAAGAATTCGGGTGACGATAGTCCCATCGGCGTTGAGTTGGATCCTCCCGCGCTCGACCTCATACGGGAGACACGGCCGCAGATTCGCATCGTGCCGATGGTCCAAAATCTGATCGACGACCAGTGGGAGCCGGATTTGCTCGTGCGCTCGATCTCTGATGATGCTTCCAGACAACGACTAGTCGCCGCTCTGGCAGCCTTCGTCGAGCAGAACAAGTTCGGCGGCGTTTGCATCGACTTTGAAGAGATTCCCGAGCCCAGGCCGGCGAATCTGGCGAATCTATTGCATTTCATGCAAACGCTGCATGCGGCCTTCCAACTGCGAGGCTGGACCGTGATGCAGGCTGTCCCATTCAATGAGGACGAGTGGAATTATAAGGAATTTGCGGCAGCTAGTGACTATTTGATGTTGATGGCGAATGAGTCTGAGGTCAAACAAATCGAATTCGACCCCGAAACCCGAAACCCACACTACGATTACGACGAGGAAGACAATACTCATCACGATGTCTGGTTTATCGATGCGGTGACTGCTTACAACCAGATGCGCGCCGCCAGCGGGTTTCATCCAGCCGGTTTTGCGCTCTGGAGGCTGGGTTCCGAGGATCCCTCGATCTGGTCGATCTTCGGTACTTCAGACACGAATAATTCTCCCGACTTACTGCGCCGGATTGTTTACGGATACCAGGTTGACTTTGAGGGTAACGGAGAGCTCTTGAAGGTGCGGTCGCGCCCGCACGACGGTTCGCGCGATGTAAAAGTCGATCCCGCCAGTGGCTTTATCGCCAGCGAAACTTACGACATGAAGCACTTGCCTTCCTCTTACGTTATTCAGCGAACCGGCGATCGGCCCGGACTGATTGCGCTGACGTTTGACGATGGCCCAGATCCGAGATGGACGCCGCGGATTCTCGACATTCTCAAGCAGGAGAACGTACCGGCAACGTTCTTCGTCATCGGCAAAAACGGCCAAGCCTATCCCGACCTCGTGCGCCGCATGGTTGACGACGGACATGAAATCGGCAATCACACGTTCACGCATCCAAACCTCGGTGAAATCCCTTTGCCGCTTACGAATCTCGAACTCAATGCCACGCAGCGTCTGATTGAATCCGTAACCGGTCGCTCCACCGTTCTCTGCCGCCCACCGTTCTTTGGCGACGCCGAGGCGGATAAACCAGAGGAGGTCGAGCCGGCCTATCGCGCCCAGGAACTCGGCTATATCATCGTCGGTTTGCGCATCGATCCGGACGATTGGAAGCTGCCTGTCACCGCGGATCAAATTGTGGAGCGAACAGTTCGACGCGCGATGGATAAGAACCCCGAGACACGAGGCGAGGTAGTCTTGCTCCATGACTCCGGCGGAGATCGATCGGCGACGATCGAGGCCCTTCCGCACATCATTCACGAGCTACGCGCGCGCGGATTCAAGTTCGTTTTAACTTCCGAGCTTGCCGGACTCTCACGCGATCAGGTCATGCCGCCGGTCAAGTCTGGCCAGAGCGTTTACACACGCACCGACGCGCTGGCATTTTTTATTCTCTCAACCAGCGGCTGGTTATTGCAGTGGACTTTCCTGATCGGCATCATGCTCGGCCTCGGGCGTCTGGTGTTCGTCGGCGCGCTGGCGTTTGCGCAATGGATTCGCTCGCGCCGCCGCCAACGAGAGAATGCCGGCAAAGATTACTCGCCTTTCGTCTCAGTAATTGTTCCCGCCTACAACGAAGAGCCGGTGATTGAAGGCACGATTCGCAGTCTTTTGGCTTCCGACTACAAGAACTACGAGATCATCGTGGTCGACGACGGCTCCAAAGACCGCACCAGCGAGATCGTGCGCGAGAAGTTTGGCGGTGATAGTCGAGTGCGTCTCTTTACCGAACCGAATGCCGGCAAGGCCAACGCGCTGAATTTTGGTTTGCATTACGCGACCGGTGAAATCGTCATCGCGCTTGAT
>WNGG01007941.1_pt1 | contig 11726 bp, 11 predicted proteins | sample 5400661 | NCBI WGS metagenome assembly WNGG01 (sample SAMN13153372, study PRJNA577476) | soil metagenome | isolation source: 100 cm soil or saprolite under Garry oak tree replicate 1 | place: USA:California | collected 2016-06-15 | reverse complement strand
ATGACCCAGCCACCGGACGCTAGTCGTTCTGGATAGGAGGCGGGATCGGTTGCGGCGAGTGCGGTCAGCTCCGCGCGGATCCGGCCGCGGACCTCCTGCCCTTCCTCCGCTAGTTCTACCGAGACGCTCCGCCTGGCGCCGCGCAGCGCAAGCGTCGCCGCCCGCTCCGCGCACAGTGCGGACGGGCCGAGCAGCGCGCGCAGCGACAGCGCGCGACGGTAGTAAAGGTGAGCGTCATGCTCCCAGGTGTAGCCAACCCCGCCGAGCACCTGGATGGCGTCATGCGTGCACGACACCGCGGCGTCGAGCGCGATGACAGCGGCAACGGTGGCGGCAAGCTCGCGACCAGCGGCCGTGGCTCCCGCCTGCGACTGCGCCCGTGCAGCATCCCAAACGGCTGCCGCGGCCTGCTCCGCCGCTGTCAGCATGCGGGCACACCGGTGCTTAACCGCCTGGAACTGGCCGATTGGCCTGCCGAACTGCCGACGAGTCTTGGCGTAGGCGGCCGCGGTGCGCACCGCCCAGTCGGCGATCCCGCACGCCTCGGCGCCGAACAGCGTTGCTGCCAGACTCGTGACTCCGGCCCGGTCCAGCCCGGCGAGCAGCCGTTCTGCGGGCACCACCGCGCCGGATGCGCTGACACGGGCGACCGGGCGGGTGAGATCAAGGCTCTCAAGTTCTGTGACATCGACGGCGGCGGCGTCGGCGACGGCCCACACCTCGCCCTCACCGGTGCGCACCGGCAGGATCAGCGCATCGGCGTGCGAGCCGCCGAGCACCGGCCCGCACGTGCCATCGATGATCAGATCGCCGCGGCTGTCCACGTGGCCGGTGAGACCCTCACCCAGGGCGACCGCGCCGGTGCGCGACCCGTCCGCGAGCCCGGCCAGCAGCTTGCCAGGTGCGCCCGCGGCCGTGATCGCGGCGCTCGCGAGCACGGTCGGCAGGAAGGAACCTGGGACCAGGGCGCGGCCAAGTTCCTCGAGCGCCACCGCGAGCTCGGGCAGGCCGTAGCCTTGGCCGCCGTGATCGCTTGGCAGGTGCAGCCCGAACAGGTCTTGCCCGGCAAGGCTGCGGCAAAGCGACGCGCGGTAATGCGCGGTGCCGCTGTCAGCGCTGTCCGCCGCCGCCCTGATCACCTCGCGCGGGCACTGGCGCTCCGCCCAGCGCCGCACGGTCTCGGCCAGCGCCTGGTGTCCCTCGGTGAGCCCGAGCGCCATCATCCACCTCGTTCTGCTGGGTGGTGTCCCCGCTGGCGACAGCCTAGAACGAGGTTCGGTTTGGCGGAAACAACGCTGCGTGCGTCCGGCTACCGGTCAGCTCACGCTGAAGCCGCCGGTTTCGTACTGCACGGCCGCGCGCTTGCCCGCGATCGGGGCTATGAGCTTGTCGATGATCGCGCGGTGGACTGGATGATCACGGTATGCCTGGTAGGCCTCGCGGTCATCGAAGTCAGCCACGACCGCGAAGTCGAAGTTTCCCGGGTTGATCCCGGCGTCCGGGCCCACCTCATACCTGCGAAGTTCGGGTATGAGGCCAGGAAGCTTGCGCAGCTCGGCCGCGACCGCCTCCTTCTGCTCCGGGGTCGCCTCCGGCGCCCAGGTGAACAGCGCCACGTGACGAAGCATGAGTCCCTTCCAGCCGGGGTGTTTCAAGGGATCCTACAGACCCAGCTCGCCCAGTTCCTTGTGCAGCTCAGCCCGTGGGTTGTCGGAAGGAACTTGCAGCGTCCTTGTCGCGCTGGGGCCGCCACCGTCTGAATCACGTTTGGCTTTGGGTTGCTTGGCCTTGGGCTGTTTCTTGCCGCGCTTGCTGCGGAAGAGCCATCCAGCCGCCACGCCGCCGATCAGCCCGCCCAGGTGGCCAATCCAGCTGACATGCGGTGTGCCAGGCAACGCCACGGTCAGCAGGTAGGCGAACGACAGTGCCATGACGACGCCGATCAGCGCGTCGACCAGGTTCCTGTCGATCAGGCCGCGGGCGACGACGTAGCCGAGGTAGCCGAAGATGAGGCCGCTGGCCCCGACCGTGACGGTGTGTGCGCTCTCAAAGAACCACACCGCGAGGCCGCTGGTGGCGGCGATGAGCGCGGTCACTCCGGCGAACCGCCACACCCCCCGGTACGCGGCGAGGAAACCGAAGATGAACAGCGGCCCCGAGTTGCCCTCGATGTGACCCCAGCTCAGGTGCAGGAACGGCGCCACGAAGATGTCGGGAAGCCGCAACACGTCGCGCGGGAGGATTCCGTAGTGCGCGTCGTACCCGTAATGATCGGCCCAGTTGGCTATCTGCAGCGCCCAGATCACCGCGATGAAGCCGACCATGACGAACAGCGCCTTACGCGCCTCGGCCAGGACTATCTCGGCACGGTCCGCGCCCGAACCGGTGCTGGGGCCGGCGCCGCCCGAGGTACCGGCAGTTAACTGTTTGGCCATGCCAGCGCTCCCTGCAGAGGCCGCGACGAGTCCCGTGCTCCGCACGATACCCCGCATTTTTGTCCGGCTGCGATCAGTGCCAGGGTCAGGCCCAGGCGAGCATGCGGACCGGGTCCTCCAGCATGGCACCGATATCGCGTAGGACGGCCGAGCCGAGGTCACCATCCACGATCCGGTGATCGAAGGACAGCGCGAGTGTGCAGACCTTGCGCACAGCGAGTTCGCCCTTGTGCACCCACGGCATGTCCCTGACCTGGCCGAAGGCCAGGATCGCCGCCTCAGTTGGGGTGAGGATCGGGGTGCCAGAATCCACCCCGAAGACGCCCACGTTCGTGATCGTGATCGTGCCGCCCTGCAAGTCTGCCGGGCTGGCCTTTCCTGCCCGCGCGGTCTCGGCGAGGCTGGCGAGCGCGCGGGCCAGCGCGGGCAGGCTCAGCGCGTGCGCGTCCTTGATGTTCGGCACGATCAGGCCGCGGTCCGTGGCCGCGGCGATGCCCAGGTTTACGTACCGCTTGAGCACGATCTCCTGTGCGGGCTGGTCCCAGGAAGAATTGATCATTGGGTGCCGCGCGACCGCGAGCAGCAACGCCTTTGCGACCAGGAGCAGCGGCGAGACCCGCAGATCGGCGAACTCGGGAAGGCCGCGGAGCCGGTCCGTCGCGTCCATCGTCGCGGTCATGTCGATCTGCAGGAACTCGGTGACATGCGGAGCGGTGAAAGCGCTCGCCACAACCGCGGCGGCGGTGTGCTTGCGCACGCCGCGCACGGCGATGCGCTCCTCACGTGGGCCGGTTTCGGCCGGTGTGGGCCATGCCTGCGCAGCCGGAGGCAGGCTCGCAACCGCGGCGGGCTCACTCACGGCCCGAACATCCGCTGCTTCCTGCACGTCGGAGCGGGTGATGGAGCCGCCTGGGCCGGTTCCTGTGATCGTGGCAAGATCGACGCCGAGCTCCCTGGCCAGCTTCCGCACCGGCGGTTTGGCGAGTACCGCCACGCTCGCCGCCCCGCCCGCCGGGGCTGGTGATGCAGCAGGCGCTGACGGGGCCAGAGGTGCAGAAAGCTCGGCTGTATCTGAGGTGGCTGCGGTACCTCCTGACGGGGGAGCCTTGCGTGGCCGGCGCTTGGTTTTGCCGAGCTTGACGCCATAGCCGACAAGCACTGGCTGGCGCTCCTGCTTCGGCGCCGGACTGCCGTGCAGGCCGGGCTCGACCGCGCCCTCGGCAGGCGGGGGCGGCACGAGATCTTCGGCGAGAGCACCGGAACGAGTGTCACCAGCCGTGGTTTGTGCGGCGCTGGCCGCGGGCTTCGCCTGCGCGGACCCCGGTGCAGGTGGCGTGTCGGGCGCGGGCCGCGTCAGCCGTTCGGTATCTGCTTTCGTGTCCGCAGCCTGGCCTGCGTCACCGGAGGTATCGATCGAGATGATCGGCGTGCCCACGTCCACCGTCTGTCCTTCTGGCGCCAGCAGGTCGGCCACCACCCCTTCGAACGGGGAGGGCAGTTCGACGACTGCCTTGGCGGTCTCGATCTCGACGATGGTCTGGTTCACCACGACCTTGTCGCCCGGCTGTACATGCCACTTGACGATGTCCGCCTCGGTCAGGCCCTCGCCGACATCCGGCAACTTGAACTGCTTCAGCTCACTCATGCGGTCCCCTCAGTACCCGAACGCGCGGTCGACGCCGTCCAGGATCCGGTCCAGGTCTGGGAGGTACTGCTCCTCGAGCCTGGACGGCGGGTAGGGCGTGGAGAAGCCGCCCACGCGCAGCACCGGCGCCTCGAGATGGTAGAAGCACTGCTCGGTGACCCGTGCGGCGATCTCCGCGCCAAGCCCGGCGAAGACGGGTGCCTCGTGCACGACCACACACCGCCCGGTCCGCCGGACCGAGTCGCAGACCGTCTCGACGTCAAGCGGCGACAGCGAACGAAGGTCTATCACCTCCAGGCTGCGGCCGTCGTCAAGCGCCGCCGTTGCCGCCTCGACGCTTGTCTTGACCATTGGCCCGTACGCAAGCACGGTTACATCGGTGCCCTCGACGACGATCTTTGCCCGGTCGAATGGGTAGGCCTCGTCCAGGTCCAGCGAGACGTCCACGTCGCCGCGATCCCAGTAGCGGCGTTTGGGCTCAAAGAAGATGACGGGGTCGGGGCACCTGATCGCCTGCTGGATCATCGTGTAGGCATCGGACGGATCGCCGCAGGCGACGACGCGCAGCCCGGCGGTGTGGGCGAAGTAGGCCTCTGGTGACTCACTGTGGTGCTCGACAGCGCCGATGCCGCCGCCGAACGGGATCCGCACGACCACCGGCAGGCTGAGGTGGCCAAGCGAGCGGAGCCGCAGCCTGGCGAGCTGGCTGATGATCTGGTTGGCAGCGGGGAACACGAAGCCGTCGAACTGGATCTCACACACCGGCCGGTAACCGCGCAGCGCGAGGCCGATCGCGGTACCGACGATGCCGGACTCGGCGAGCGGCGTGTCGATCACGCGGTTCTCGCCGAAGTCCTTCTGCAGGCCGTCGGTGACGCGGAACACGCCGCCGAGCTTGCCGACGTCCTCACCCATGATGAGCACCTTGGAATCGCGCTCCAGCGCGCGGCGCAGGCCCTCGTTCAGCGCCTTGGCCAGGGTCAGCGTTGTCATCGCTCACCCTCCCCGTCCTCGAACGAACTCAGATAGGCGGCGAACTGCTCGCGCTCGTAATCAATGAGCGAGTGCTGCGTTGCGTAAACGTTCTCGAAGATCTGCAGCGGACGGGGGTCGGGCATGGAAAGGCACGCCTTGCGCACCCGCGTGCCAAGTTCGGCTGCTTCGGAGTCGACCTTGTCGAAGAAAGCCGAATCCGCCAGGTCACCGCGCGCCAGGTACGCCTTCACGCGCTCTATGGGATCCTTCAGCTTCCACGCCTCGAGTTCGGTCGCGAGGCGGTAACGGGTGGGATCATCGGAGGTCGTGTGCGCGCCCATCCGGTATGTGTAGGCCTCGATCAGCGTGGGCCCCTGGCCTTCGCGCGCCGCGGAAAGTGCGGCGCGGGTGACCGCCAGGCAGGCGAGCACGTCGTTGCCGTCCACCCGTATTCCGGGGAAGCCGAAACCCCGGGCACGCTGATAGAGCGGGATCCTGCTCTGCTTTTCCAGCGGCTCTGAGATCGCCCACTGGTTGTTCTGGCAGAAGAAGACGACTGGAGCGTTGAACACCGACGCCCAGATGAAGGATTCATTGACGTCGCCCTGGCTGGTTGCTCCGTCTCCGAAGTAGACGATCGCGGCCGCGCCGTTCTCACCCGTCGCGCCGTCGCGCTGGATGCCCATCGCATAGCCGGTCGCATGCAGCACCTGGCTGCCGATGACGATCGAATACAGGTGGAGGTTGTGTTCTTCTGGGTCCCAGCCACCGTGGCTGACGCCGCGGAACAACTCGAACAGCTTCATCGGGTCCAGCCCGCGGCACCAGGCCACGCCATGCTCCCGGTAGGTCGGGAACGCCATGTCGCGTGGGCCGAGCGCGCGGCCAGAGCCGATTTGCGCGGCTTCCTGGCCGAGCAGCGACGCCCAGATGCCGAGTTCGCCCTGACGCTGCAGGGCGACAGCCTCTGTGTCGATCCTGCGCACCAGGACGAGGTCGCGGTACAGCGCGCGGATCTGTTCTGCGGATATTTCCAGCGGGTAGCCCGGATGCTCGACGCGCTCGCCTTCTGGCGTCAGGAGCTGGACAAGTTCCTGCTGAACTCCGGCCAGCCCCTCCAAGTCGGCGGGGTTGGGTGCGGCGGCGGCCGCACCGTCTACATCGACGGTCACGTGCCACTCCTATGCGTTATCGGGGCCACGCCGCGGGATCGCCGCGACTGGCCGGTCGGCCGTCCCGCGCTGCGTTGTGACGTTACGCGGGCGCAACGGGTGTTCCGTGGCGGCAAGCAAGCTCACTGACGCCATGGTGACAGATATGCCCGGATCAGGCACAGCCACCCGTGGCGCCGGCGGAGGTTGTTTGGGGTCGTCCGCCGGGTCGGCAGAGCCCGGATCAGGCACAACCTCGCGGTGCGCGGCACGCAGGCGGCCCCGGCGGGGCTCCGGACGGGTCGGCGACCCTTCGACAGGGTATGCGATGGCCCATTGCGTAGCGTCTAGGTACGCGGAGACACCGGCAGAGGCCGGACACAGAGTGTACACAGGGCCGCACACAGGGGAGGATACGTGGCACGCGTGATCGTCGATGTAATGCTCAAGCCGGAGATTCACGATCCGCAAGGCGAGGCTATCGCGAGCGCCTGCCACCGCCTTGGATTCGCAAACGTCGCTTCGGTCCGGCAGGGCAAACGGTTTGAGATTGAGCTCAGCGGACCCGCCGATGAGGCGGCGTTTAGCGAGATCAGTAAGCTGGCGGGCGAATTGCTCGCCAACCCTGTGATCGAGGAGTTCTCGCTGCATCCGCGCTGATGGTCTGGGTAGTGCGCAGCTTTCTTCTGCTGTGGCCACAGGCAACTGGACGCACATTCTGTCCCGAGAGCACGGAAAGTTCACGATTATCAGCGGCGTGTCTTGGGAAGCCTTTCACAATGTGACGAGGTTGACTGGTACCAGTGCGAAACGCCGCGGTGGGGGTATGCACTGGTGACCAGTACGGAGGAGCCGACCGTGAACGTCAAGTTCTGCCTCGCGTTCCCATCCGAGGCGGTCAGCGTGCCCGTGATGCGCCGCATTCTGGGGGATACGTTGCGTAACCTCGGAGTTGTCGATGACTGTGTCGCTGACATCCTCGTGGCGGTGACCGAGGCATGTACGAACGTACTCAGGCACAGCGGCCCTACCCGGCGTTATGAGGTTCTGGCAAGCGTCGGCCGCGGCGGGTGCCTGGTTGAGGTGGTTGATTCTGGCCTGGGCCTTGGTCGTCACCGACCGGGCGCGGCGGTCGGCGCAGGGACGGGTTTGGCTGGCGGTCGCAGGCCCGCGCAGCATGGGGGGGAACCTCCGCGGTCCCGCGGCGCGCGTGGCCAGGATCTCAGCAACGGCGGCGGCGCGGCACGGCCAGCGCAGCGCCGGCCGCAGTACCGTGCCACTGCAGCACCTGGAGGACGGCCGGTGCACCCCATGCCGCCCGCGCGGCGGCCGGAGGACCAGGTGATCGCACGGCTGGAGGAAACCGGCAGAGGCTTGCAGATCATGCGGGCGCTTGTCGACGATGTCACGCTGCAGAGCGGCCCGGATCGCGGCACCGTGGTGTCAATGCGCAAGCGGGTCGCCTGGCGGCGCGACGCGCCGCTGGTCGGCATGTCCAAGCTCCGTGACGTCGGCTGAAGCTTCGAGTGGGCGAGGCTTCGCGGGTCCGGGTCGGCATCGTCACCTTCCCAGGTTCGCTCGACGACGGTGACGCCGCGCGGGCGGTGAGCCGGGCCGGCGGGCAGCCGGTCCGGCTGTGGCACGGCGGGCGTGACCTGACCGGCGTTGACGCGGTGATCCTGCCCGGCGGCTTCTCCTACGGTGACTACCTGCGCTGCGGTGCGATCGCCCGGTTCTCCCCGATCATGTCTGCGCTCGTGCCTGCCGCGCTGGCCGGACTGCCGGTGCTCGGTATCTGCAATGGTTTCCAGATTCTGTGCGAGGCGCACCTGCTACCGGGCGCGCTGACCAGAAACGCGGGGCTGCATTTCATCAACCGCGACCAGCGCCTGCGGATCGAGCACACGGCGACACCGTGGACGCACAAGTACACGCCGGGCCAGGAGGTGCTCATACCGCTGAAGAGCGGTGAGGGCGCGTACGTCGCCGACGAGGCGACGCTGCGGGAGCTTGAGGGCAGTGGCAGGGTGGTCGCCCGTTATCTCGACATTATTCCGAACGGCTCCGCTGCCGGAATCGCCGGCATTGCCGGAGCCGGCGGCAACGTCGTCGGCCTGATGCCGCACCCAGAACACGCCATTGACCAGCTCACCGGCCCGGGCACCGATGGCCTCGGCTTCTTCACCTCGCTCGTCGCGTCGGTCACCGCGGGCCTGGTGAACGCGTGAGCGGCCCGGATGCCGCCGCGGCCGTGTGCGCAAGCCAGGACACGGTACGGAATGCGGCGGCGACGCCGGGCCGTCGGCAACCCTACGCCGAACTCGGGTTGGCTGATAGCGAGTACCTGCGCATCCGGGCCATCCTCGGCCGCAGGCCCACCGATGCCGAGCTGGCGGTCTACTCGGTGATGTGGAGCGAACACTGTTCCTACAAGTCGTCCAGGGTGCACCTGCGGCAGCTCGCCGCGAAGATGCCACAAGTCCCCGAGCTGCTAGCCGGCATGGGGCAGAACGCTGGCGTGGTGGACGTTGGCCAGGGATACGCGGTCACATTCAAGATCGAATCACACAACCACCCTTCCTACGTGGAGCCCTACCAGGGAGCGGCCACCGGCGTGGGCGGGATCGTTCGCGACATCCTGGCTATGGGCGCACGACCGGTCGCGGTGATGGACGCGCTGCGGTTCGGCCCTGCGGGCGCGCCTGACACCCGCCGGGTGCTGCCGGGCGTGGTCAGCGGGATCTCCTTTTACGGCAACTGTCTCGGCCTGCCCAACATCGGCGGCGAGCTGAGCTTCGACCATTGCTATGCCGGCAACCCGCTGGTCAACGTGCTGTGCGTGGGCGTGATGCGGCATGAGGACCTGAGGCTTGCCGCCGCATCAGGTCCGGGCAACAAGGTGATCCTCTACGGTGCACGCACCGGGCCGGACGGCATCGGCGGCGCTTCGGTGCTGGCCAGCGCCACGTTCGGGGACGCAAGCGGATCGAAGCGGCCAAGCGTCCAGGTCGGTGACCCGTTCATGGAGAAGCTCCTGATCGAGTGCAGCCTGGAACTGTTCGGGGCCGGAATCGTGACCGGAGTTCAGGATCTTGGCGCCGCCGGGGTCTCCTGTGCGACGACCGAACTCGCCGCGGCGGGATCGGGCGGGATGCGCGTCGCGCTGGACGCCGTCCCGCTACGCGACCCATCGCTCGGGCCAGCCGAGATCTTGATGAGCGAGTCGCAGGAACGCATGATGGCCGTCACCCGGCCGGCTTGCGTCGAGCAATTCATGCGGATCTGCGCCAAGTGGGACGTGCCTGCCACCGTGATCGGTGAGGTGACAGGCACCGGCCGGCTGGTCATGACCTGGCGCGGTGAGGTTATTGTCGACATCCCGCCCGCCACCGCGGCCGACCAGGGACCGGTATACGAGCGGCCCGCGCGGCGGCCGGCCAACCAGGACGCGCTCCACTGCGACGACCCGGCGGCCCTGCCCCGGCCCGCCGACGGAGCCGGGCTGCGTGAGACCCTCCTTCGCCTGCTCGCCAGCCCTGATCTGGCCGCCAAGACGTGGGTGACACAGCAATACGACCGCTACGTCCGGGGCAACACGGTGCTTGCCATGCCCGATGACGCCGGCGTGCTGCGCATCGACGAGGATTCGGGCCTCGGCGTGGCCGTTGCGACCGACGGCAACGGGCGGTACACACGTCTGGACCCGTATGCCGGGGCACAGCTCGCGGTCGCGGAGGCCTGCAGGAACGTGGCCGCAACCGGGGCGCGACCGCTCGCGGTCACCAACTGCCTCAACTTTGGCTCGCCCGAGGAGCCAGCCGTGATGTGGCAGTTCGCGGAGGCCGTGCGCGGCCTCGGCGACGCGTGCGCGGCGCTGGGCGTCCCGGTGACCGGCGGCAACGTGAGCTTCTACAACCAGACCGGTGATGCGGCGATACACCCGACACCCATAGTGGGCGTGCTCGGCGTGCACGACGACGTCCGCAACCGGGTGTCGATCGGGTTCGCCACGTCCGGTGCGAGCATCGTGCTGCTCGGCGAGACCCGGTCAGAATTCGGCGGCTCCGCGTGGGCACATGTGATGCATGGGCACCTTGGCGGCCGCCCGCCCGCGGTAGACCTGGAAGCTGAGCGACGGCTCACCAGGGCGCTCGTCTCAGCGGCAGCCGTTAAGGATCTTGATGCGGCGCATGACCTGTCCGACGGGGGGCTGGCGGTCGCCCTCGCCGAATCATGCCTGCGCGGTGGTCTCGGCTGCCGGGTGCGCCTGCCGGGTGAGGAGTTCGTGTCGCTGTTCAGCGAGTCGGCGGCCCGCGCCGTGGTAGCAGTCGCACCAGGAGCCGAGGCCGGCTTTGCCCGGCTGTGCGCTGAGCACCGCGTTCCCGCGGCGGTGATCGGCAGCGTGGGCGGTGACAGCCTGGACGTCGAGGGATGCTTCACGATCCCGCTCACCGAACTCGCCGGCGCGCACGAGCAAACGCTCCCGGCTCTGTTCGGCTGACACCACCCAGCCCGGCGATCGTTGGGATGTTATCTATGGGCCATCGATAGCACTGGGATGTTATCTATGGGCCATCGATGCCCCTGGGTCCACCCTGGGTCCGAGTCGGGTGGCCCACCACTTCGCTGTTCGTCGACCCGGTCAGTAGGCGGACCAGAACTCGACTAGCTGCTGCCAGGCGAGCGAGTCGCCGCACGGCAGCAGGTGTGCCGGAGTCCCGATCGCCCACCTGGTACCTGCGGCGGACAGGCACAAGCCCGACGCGTCGCTGCGCAGCTGCCAGTAGTCGCGCCCGCCTAGGTCCTTGCCCAGGTAGGGGTGGCTCCAGCGTTGAGCCAGGCGCAGGTCGCAGGTCTTCAGCGACAGCTCGGCCGCCCGCCTGGACACCGGTCCCACGGCATTCAGGCATGTTCCGTCCGGTACGTACACCAGCACATAGCTGCCGTCGGTCATCTTGTCGGCCTGCCACTGCTCGTTCGCAAGCACGGTAGCGGCCCTGCCGCCCGCGATGAACGACATTGCGTGCGGAAACAGCGCCGATGGGGCGAGCAGGCGCTGCGGTGATCCGATGCGTGGGCCCGGGACGGCGAGGCCGACAAGCTGCTGGCTGGCCAGGGTGGTTGACAGGGGCCGCGGGTGCTGTCGCGGGCTGCCGCCGGTCAGAAAGACGACCGCGGCCGTGCCGGCCGCCGCGAGGACCGCGAGCCCTGCGAGACCGGCGGCTGCACGTGCGCGCGGTGTCCAGCGCCCAACGTGCTGGTCTTCGATCGCGCGCCGCCGTGCCGGCATACCGAACGCCTACATACGATTGTGCTGGCTGACAAGAGATTGCCGGATAAATTACCAACCCGTCCATCTGCGCTGCCCGGCCTGCGGGCGGTGCCGGCCCTCCGGTAGCTTCCGCTTCGTGCCAGCACGACGTCCATCAGGGGAGCGCGTACGAGCCGCGCTCGCGGTCCAGCTGGCCGCGCTCGGCGGCGGACGGCCCGCTGGCCCCGATCCGGCGACCCGCGACGTGG
>WNGG01014865.1_pt1 | contig 11727 bp, 10 predicted proteins | sample 5400661 | NCBI WGS metagenome assembly WNGG01 (sample SAMN13153372, study PRJNA577476) | soil metagenome | isolation source: 100 cm soil or saprolite under Garry oak tree replicate 1 | place: USA:California | collected 2016-06-15 | reverse complement strand
GAATATACCTGCGATTGGCAGAACACGCTTGGCAATGGCCCGATGCTGTACAGAAATCAAATGGACTTCCAGGCACCAGTGAAACCTGCGATCACCCCTGCGATGGCCCTGTTGACCAACCTGGATCCCCTGGGAAATCCCAAGGATCAAAGCGGCAATGTGGTCCCGTGCTTCACGTACCAGGTGCAGACGAAAGACGGCATCAATGCGGTGACGAATGACATGGTATTCGTGACCGACGTAGCGGTGACGCTGACCGTGGACACGCAGAATACCGATGCGGTGACGCACAAGGTGCAGGTGGAGACCAAAGCGCTGCTGAACGTCTCGCCTCGCAATGTGTACCAGGCCTTCGAATTTTCTCAGTATGATTATCTGAATCGCATTCAGATCACACCTACGGTCACCAAGCCCTTGTTTCCGTGTTTCTCCTCGCTATGCCCATGAAGAACAGAAACGGAGAATTACTCATGAAAAGAAAAAACGAAAAAGGTTCCGCAATGGTATTCGCCTTGATCCTGGTGCTGGTGCTCTCGGTGATGGCGGCTTCCTTGATGTTCCTTGCGCGATCGGAGACGTGGTCCAGCATGAATTACCGCATGATGACCCAGGCGCGCTATGGCGCAGAGGCGGGGGTGAACGCAGCCTCGAACTTCCTGATATCCCCTAACTATGTGCCACCAACAGCGCCGGCGGGCGGCGCCTTTGCCGGCTTTAACACCAGCGTTTATCCGGTCAAGGACCTTGCCGGCAAAAACATTTACTTGTCCACCCTCGACGGCCAACCTGCAAACTATCCGAATGCAGCAATGCAGACGGCCTTCGCCGCCGCATTCGCCGCACCGAACGGCAGCCTGCAGGCGGGCAATACCACGGTCAATTACACGGCTTCCGCGCAGTTGATGTCCATGGTTTCGATCATGCCGTTTGGAACGACAACACCCATGACCATCCAGACCTGGCAGATCACGGCGCATGGTGACATCGCTTCTGTGCGCAATGCGGAAGCCGAGGTGGCCACGACCCTGGAGCGGTACATCTCGCCGGCCTTTTCTTACGCGGCCTTCGCGGATAACAACGGCTGCGGCTCTCTTGCCTTCAACGGCAATGGCGTTACCAACAGCTACGATTCTGCATCGCTGACTCCCAACGGCGGAACGATAGATCCGGGAAGCTACGGGTCAAACATCCCCTTCAACAATTTTGGAGGAGACGTCGGCACGAACGGAAACGATAACCTGAGCGGCAACAACGCGACCATCAACGGTACGTTGTCGGTCCCCAACCCTACCTTTGGTGTCTGCACGGCTGGTAACGTGACGGGGTTGAGCGGCGGCGATTTAAGTCAGATCAAAGGTGGGATGGTCCAGTTGCCCTCGGCGGTCAGTTTCCTCACACCTACGATAAATGCACCGCCAGCGGGGTCTACCGACGTCACCAAGACCGCAACGCTTGGTCCGGGTTCTGCCACTTGTCTTTCCAGCCCGTGCAGTTATGGAAATATCAACTTGGCCGGCAGCAATAGTGTGACTTTGACTCCGGGAGTGTACAACATCAACAGCATCTCCACGACCGGAAACGCGCAGATCAATATTGCTCCCGATCCTGTTACCGGCCAATACGGTCCGGTCATCCTCAACGTCGCAGGCAACAACAACACCACGCCCATTGATATCGAGGGCAATGCAATCGATAACCCCACTTACGACCCGTCCATGTTCCAGATGGTGTACGCGGGCACGGGAACGATCAAAATCGCGGGGAATGGCGCGAGCGCAGCGGTGGTGTATGCTCCGAACGCGACCGTAGATTTTAAGGGCAATGGGCAATTCTTCGGAGCGGTCATCGCCAGTCAGATAGCGGACGTTGGGAACGGATCCATCCACTACGACATGAAGCTGAAGAAGAGGATGTTCACGGTGGGAAATTACGTACTTCAGTCGTTTACGTGGTCCACTCACGTTCGTTTCGGCTTCTCCTTGAACTCAGCGGGCCGGGATAAAACCCGGCCCCGCTTTTTTGTCTTGTGTTTCCCCAATCCTTTTGGCGCACAGCCGCTCCGGGCGCTATAATGTCCGGATGAAAAATCGCCGGGGAAGCGCGCCGATGCACGGCACCACGGTCCTGTGCGTGCGCAAGGACAACAAGGTGGTCCTGGTTGCCGATGGCCAGGTGACCATGGGGGAGCACGTGATGAAGCACACCGCGCGCAAGACCCGGCGTCTCTACAGCGATAAGGTGGTCGCAGGCTTCGCCGGTTCAACCGCCGACGCGATTACCCTATTCGAACGGTTCGAAGGAAAGCTTCAGGAATTCTCGGGCAATCTGCAGAAGGCGGCCGTCGAGCTGGCCAAGGATTGGCGCAAGGACCGCGCGCTACGCCACCTGGAAGCCATGCTCATCGTGGCGGACAGCAAGGCCACGTTCATTCTCTCCGGCAACGGCGACGTCATTGAGCCGGACGACGGAATCGTGGCGATTGGCTCCGGAGGCGGTTATGCGCTCGCGGCGGCGCGTGCGCTGTTGAAACACTCCAAGCTGACGGCCAAGGATTTGGCCATGGAGGCCATGCGCATCGCCAGCGAGATTTGCATTTTCACCAACGCCAATTTTACCGTCGAAGAGCTCTAAGGCGTCATGCGATTCGTGCATCCAAGCAGCCGGGGGTGGGGGAAAGACGGATCGCAAACTCATCTGGCCAAATTTTTCTTTTGGCTGTCAACGGAAACCTGTCAACGGTAGACTCGAATCAGGGGTAGAGGGTGCACGGCAGGGAAAGAACGAATGGCTAGCAAATCCGAAAAAGAGCTGACTCTCGCACCGGGAGGCAACGGCGCTCCTCCCGCGGAGGAGGTGGAACTTCTTCCAGCCCTGGATGATATGACGCCGCGCGAGATCGTTCTCGAGCTGGACAAGTACATCGTCGGCCAGGGCGCGGCGAAGCGCGCCGTCGCCGTGGCGCTGCGCAACCGCGTTCGCCGTCAGAAGCTTCCGCCCGAAATTGCCGAAGATGTTTTGCCCAAAAACATCCTGATGATCGGGCCGACGGGTGTGGGAAAAACAGAGATTGCACGGCGCCTTGCGCGCTTGGCCGGCTGCCCGTTCGTTAAGGTGGAAGCTTCCAAATATACGGAAGTGGGCTACGTCGGCCGCGACGTCGAATCCATGGTCCGCGATCTCGTCGAGACTTCCATCGACATGATTCGCGAGGAAAAGCTCGATGAAGTGGCCGACCGCGCCGAGCAGGCCGCCGAAGAGCGCGTGCTGGATCTCCTGCTTCCGCCGCCGGCTCCTCCCGCTCACGCCGTTCCCGATTCCGAATTGACCGCTCAGCGCGAACAGACCCAACGCACACGGGAAAAGCTCCGCCTCCAGCTTCGCGAAGGCAAACTCGACCAGCGCATCGTCGACCTGGAAGTCCGCGAGCGCATGATGCCGGCGTTCGAAATCATCTCGAATCAGGGCGTCGAGGAGATGGACGTCAATATCATGGACAAGCTCGCCGGCATGTTCGGGCAGCAAAAGAAAAAACGCAAAATGAGCGTTGCCGACGCATTCGAATACCTGATCCAGGAAGAGGAAAACAGGCTCCTGGACATGGATCAAATCACGCGTGTGGCCGTCGAGCGCGCCGAGCAGATGGGCATCATCTTTATCGACGAGATCGACAAAGTCGCCGGCCGTGAATCCGGCCACGGCCCCGACGTCTCCCGCGAGGGCGTGCAGCGCGACATCCTGCCTATCATCGAGGGCACCACCGTCAATACCCGCTACGGCATGATTCGCACCGACCATATCCTGTTCATCGCTGCCGGTGCGTTCCACGTGACCAAGCCCTCCGACTTGATTCCTGAACTGCAAGGCCGTTTGCCCATTCGCGTCGAGTTGCAATCCCTCAAAGAGGAAGATTTCATCCGCATCCTCACGGAGCCAAAAAACGCTCTCATCAAGCAGTACGTCGCGCTGCTGGAAACCGAGGGGGTGAAGCTCCACATCACCGAGGATGCCGTTGCCGCAGTCGCACGGTTCGCCAGCAGCGTGAACGAGCAAACGGAGAACATCGGCGCCCGCCGCCTCCACACCATTTTGGAAAAAGTTCTCGACGAAATTTCTTTCGAAGCGCCCGACCTCAAGAAAAAAAATGTCAAAGTGGACGCTGCCTACGTCAACAAGCAACTCATGGACATCGTCAAGAACCAGGATCTGAGCCGCTACATCCTCTGATCCCTGCAATCTGAAAATGGAAAATAGAAAAGGGACGCCACGCTATCTTCCAGAACGCCCCGCCCAACGCATTTCTCTTCTCCATTTTCTGATTTCCATTTCCTTTCTCGCCGCAGGCTGTGGCGCTCCCGGCGAACCCACTCCGCCTTCTCCACCGGTCCCCGCTGCCGTTGCCGATCTGACTGCCCGCCAGGCGGGCGACGGCGTGGAGCTGGCTTTCACACTCCCATCTAAGTCCGTATCGGGGGACAAACTCTCCCCCACTCCGGCCGTTGAAATCCTCCGTGGGATCCTGAAGCCCGATGGCAAGCCCGATCCAAAATCGTTTCGCGTCGTCTACACCATACCTGCTGTTTTGATCGGCAATTACCTTGCCGCGGGTCACATTCATTTTGCCGACCCCATTGCTCCCGAAGAAACGAAAGCGCACCCGGGTGGCACGGTTGCCTATCTCGTTCGAGCGCGCGTTTCGCGGAAGCGCGCTTCCGCCGATTCGAATGTCGTTGCCGCACGCGTGTTCCCTGTCCCGGAAAGCATCGCTTCCCTTCAGGTCCAGGTCACGGAATCGGCCGTCAAACTCAGTTGGCCTGCCCCCATGCGCACTTCCGCCGGCGAACCGCTTCCCGCCATCTTCGGTTACCACATCTACCGCGGCGAAATCGATCCGAAGACTCCTGCACCGCCGGGTAAGGATCTCACTCTCATCCAGTGGATTTCTCCTCTTGCGCTCCTGGGACCTTCCAGCACGAACAGTTACGACGACACGCAATTCGAATTCGGCAAAACCTTCGTCTATGTCGTGAGAAGTGTGATCACGCAAGAAGGAATGGAGATCGAGTCAGACAACTCCGAGCCCGCCACGGTGGCAGTGCTCGACACCTTTCCGCCTGCCGCCCCCCAAGACCTCGTCGCCGCCGTGCTTCCGGGCGCGGCTCCGTCTTCGCTGGTTGTGGATCTATCCTGGTCTATCAATCTTGAAGCCGACCTGGCCGGTTACCGCGTCTATAGAAGCGAGCAGGAAGGCGCAAGGGGCCAGCTCATTACTCCAGATTTGTTGCCCGTGCCTGCGGTTCGTGATACCTCTGTAGAGCTCGGTCACCGCTATTGGTACACTGTGACTGCCGTCGACCGCGCCGGAAATGAAAGCGCTCCGAGCAATCCTGTCGCGATGGACGTCACGCAACCGCCTTCGTAGATCAGGATTTTTCAATTGCAGGCATCTTGGGAGCCCAGCGTCGGATGTCGATACGCTCAAATTTACCTGGATACCGTTGGTTTCACGTCTTTCGCAACGCCGCCATTCGCACCGGCGTGTACACGGGGGTTTGCCTCACTTTGATTTTTGTGGCGTGGCTGGTGATTGCCAATCATGTTCCTTTTCTGGAGCGCTTTGCGCTGGAGCGCAACATCGCTGCCGCTGCAGTCCTTTGCCTTCTTGCTGCTGTTCCAGTTCTGCGTTTTCTTCGCATGCCGGGGAATCTCCTGGCCTCCGGTCTGATCGCTTGGTTCTTTTTCAGTCTGTGCTATCGCGTTCTCTGTCTCATCTATCGCGGCCTCAGTGACTGGCACAGCACGTTCCACGTTTTCATGATGGGATCGGTCGTGTACCTGATTCTCACCACATTGTCCTGGATTGGCACGATCGTTCGGAGGGCGCGCGCAGCGCACACTTCGCATCCAAATCGCCACGCGAGCTGACCACGAATGAAAATTTGCCGTTACGCAATCCGCGATGCCTCCCCGATGGCTTCACCGCGCTATGGTCTCATCGAGGGTGAGAACGTCGTTGAAATTTCCGGCTTGCCGTGGGGACAGTGGACGAGGGGCGCGCGTATTTCGCGCCTGACCGATGTCCGGCTGCTCGCTCCGGTCGAACCCTCCAAAATTGTGTGTGTTGGCCGCAATTACGCCGCGCATGCTGCCGAGCTCGGCAACGAAGTCCCCAAGGAACCCCTGATCTTTTTGAAACCCTCCACTTCGATTATCGCCCCTACTGAGCCGGTCATCCTGACAAAATACTCCGGGCGCGTGGAGCACGAAGGCGAACTCGCCCTGGTCATCAGCCGCCGCTGTGCACATTTGCTGGACACCGACGATCCACTCTCTTTTGTTCTGGGGTACACCTGCCTCAACGACGTCACCGCGCGCGATCTTCAGATCAGTGACGTGCAGTTCACCCGCGGCAAGGGCTTCGATACATTTTGTCCCGTGGGACCGCACATCGAGACGGATCTCAACCCGGCCAATGTCCTCGTTGAGACTCACGTCAACGGCGCGCGCCGCCAGTCCGGTAGCACCTCGCTCATGATCTATCCCGTGGCTTATCTTGTCCGCTGGATTTCCCGCATGATGACGCTTCTCCCGGGTGACGTCATCGCCACGGGCACTCCAGCTGGTGTCGGTCCTCTGGTCGCTGGCGACACGGTGGAGGTCAGCGTGGCCGGGATTGGCGTGTTGCGCAATGCGGTACACGCTCCGCAAGCCTGAATGCACCTGGGACGCATGATTTCGATAGAATACACAGCAGTGGGGCGTGGGCGGCCGGATTAAACCGTTCACCGCAGCGCTTTCGCCCAGTCTTCGGCACTGCATGAAATCCCACACAATTCAGTTTGTGGAGTTCGCTCGTTGAAAGCTTTGTTTGCCGATTGGAAACTGCTGCTTGCCATGGGTGGCGCGGCCCTGGCCGCCATTGCCATGATTCTTTATGCTTTTCTCCGCCCATCCGTGGACCCCGAAGCGGAGGAGCGCAAGCGCCGCCTTCATCTGAATCAGATTGGCCGGATCGCCGAAGGCCAGGTCGTCGACCTCGTCGAGCACCCACCGGAATCGAAGGGAGCTCGCAAGGGTCTTTTCGGCACCGGCGCCCGCCCGCTCACGGACATGCGTCCCCGCCGTCTCGTTTCTTATAGTTATGCAATTTCCGGCGTCAGTTATCACACGGCACAAGACATCACCGGCCTCGAAAGCCAGGTTCGCCTCGAGCGCCTCGTTCCCGGCCAGCCCACCAGCATCAAGTACGATCCTTCCAATCCCGTCGATTCCATCCTTGTCGCCGACGACTGGTCCGGACTTCGCTAAGGCCCCATTCGCTCCGATATAGAGGCATCTCGATAGAAACCGGTGTCTTTGGGCTGGTAGTAACTTTCTATGGAGGTCAGTCCAATTAGTACAGGTTAGTACAGGGCCAATTTTTCCGTTGACTGAGATACGGAATTTTCGTAGGATTTTTCGCAGGTAATACCGCAGAGTATGACGTGCCGTAGCCTTCTTGCCGCCTTTTTTGTTTCCGAGCAACTTTCCGGTCGCAATCAATTCTTGCGCAAAGGACTTCGCGGGTAAATGTTGACGCCGCTGCGATCCCTGCAAGTCTAACCCCTTTAGAATCAACACTTACGAAAGTGTATGAAAACAAGGGGCTTTAACTGCCTTTAGAATCAACACTTATGAAAAAACCCAGGGGGAGGGCCCTTCCACGGGCGCACGGTCTCGAACCAGTCATGGACCGAGATTGAACGACAAGAAGGCAATCGTCCTCTCGAAGACCCAAAGTGTCCAGTTGTGAACCTAGAACTGACAGCGGAAAACTGACGACCCGCCCTCTCTTGCGTTATCCTTCTCTTGGTTTCATCAGGGCGGTTTCGACGCCAGTCCCATGAAAACGATCCTTGCCTCCTTTGTGACCACTGTGCTCATCGTAACGATGACTCTCGCCGCCATGTTCATTCTCGTGCGTGCCACGGTCTATGTGACTTCGCTGGAGTCTCCTTTCCACCGCGCGGCTGCGATGGCCGCGGAGCTGCTCCTTGGCGTCGTCCTGCTCCTCGGCACCGTCTGGCTCGCCACACATCTTGCCGTCCGCATCTTCACCGCGGAAGAGCCCCCGTCCAAGGGAGGTCCCGTTGTCTGAAACAAAACGCAGCCTTATCCCCGAACCCAAAGCCAGCGACCGCATGGAAGAGCTTCGCCGCATCTCGGAGGAAGCCGAAGCCGGCGGCGGGCCAGAACGCCGCGAGCGCGAACACAAAGCCGGCAAGCTCACCGCCCGCGAACGCATCCATCTGCTGCTCGACGAAAACACTTTCGAGGAACTCGACAAATTTGTCCGCCACCGCTGCGTAGATTTCGGCATGCAGGAGCAACGTCCCGCTGGGGATGGTTTCGTCACTGGTTTCGGCCGCATCGACGGCCGCCTCGTCTACGTCTTCGCGCAGGACTTTACCGTTTTCGGCGGCTCGCTCTCGGAAGCCAATGCGCAGAAAATCTGCAAAATCATGGACCTCGCCATGCGCGCGGGCGCCCCGGTCATCGGCCTCAATGATTCCGGCGGTGCGCGCATTCAGGAAGGCGTCGCCTCGCTTGCCGGCTATGCGGATATTTTCCTGCGCAACACGCTTTCGAGCGGCGTCATTCCGCAGATCAGCGCCATCATGGGCCCGTGCGCCGGCGGCGCGGTTTACTCGCCCGCCATCACCGATTTTGTTTTCATGACGCGCGAAACATCCTACATGTTCGTTACCGGTCCCGATGTCATTAAGACCGTGACGCACGAGGAAGTTACCAAGCAGGAGCTTGGCGGCGCCATGACGCACAATGAAAAAAGTGGCGTTGCCCATTTCGTCGCGCGCGACGATGCCGATTGCCTGGCCATGATTCGCGAGCTGATGAACTTTCTCCCGTCGAATAATCTCGATGATCCCCCGCGCCGCGCCACTTCGGATCCGGCGTCTCGACGCGACGAAGCACTCAATACTCTCGTTCCGCCCGATCCGCAGAAGCCCTACGACATCAAGGATGCTATCCACTCCATCGTGGACGACAATTATTTCTTCGAAGTGCACGAGCACTACGCCAAGAATCTCGTGGTCGGGTTCGCACGTCTCGACGGCCGTCCCGTCGGCATCGTTGGCAACCAACCGGCGTTCCTCGCTGGCGTTCTCGATATCAACGCTTCCGTGAAAGGCGCGCGCTTCGTGCGTTTCTGCGATGCCTTCAATATTCCGCTCATCACTTTCGAAGACGTGCCTGGTTTTCTCCCCGGTACACAGCAGGAATTTGGCGGCATCATCAAGCACGGCGCCAAGCTGCTCTTCGCATTTGCCGAAGCTACCGTCCCAAAAATCACCGTCATCACCCGCAAAGCCTACGGCGGCGCCTATTGCGTTATGGCTTCCAAGCACATTCGCACCGACGCCAACTTCGCCTGGCCCACCGCGGAAATCGCCGTGATGGGTCCCGAAGGCGCTGTTGACATTGTCTATAAGCGCGAATTGGCCAAAGCTCCCGAATCCGAGCGCGAAAAACTCCGCCAGGAAAAAATCGCCGAGTTCCGCGACCGCTTCGCCAATCCTTTTGTTGCTGCCGAGCGCGGCTACATTGACGCTGTCATCGAGCCCGCCGACACCCGTGACCGCATCATTACCGCTCTCCGCGCTCTCGAAAACAAGCGCGACACCAACCCCCGCAAAAAACACGGAAATATTCCGTTGTAGGGCGTCGAAGTGAGAGACAGTTACTCTGGTAGGAGGCGGAAGGGCTTCTTGCGCGCGGTCCGGTACACGGCGAAATCCCGGCGGTCAAGCGTGAAGATCGTTGTTATATTCTCTCGATTTGCTAGGTAGACAAGCATCGCGTCGGCGAACTGTGGTCGCAGACTCTCATACCGATGCATGATTTCAGCTACTTGCTCAGCTTCTGCGCCCGCGACTGGAGGTATTTCCAAAAAGCCTTCGTTTATACTCCCTAGTAGTTTCTTAATCGCGCGAGGAAATTTGCGCAGTAGCCATACAGCTTCCGTGATCACCGGCCAGCAGGTGACAAGGGGACCGGGTAGCTCCTTTAGTGTCCGTACACACAGTTCGTGATAGTGGTCGTCCGGCGACAGAATGGCCACCAGTGGGCCTGTATCTGCCAACACCCTGATCACTTCAACTTCCCGAAACCTTTGAAGTGACGTTTGTTCGTACTGAGATCCTTGGTTGTTCCTTGCCGTTGTTCGGGAGGTAATTTTCCAGCGCCTTTCGCACTACGTCCGATTCCCGCGCACCCGTCGCATGGGAGCGCTCTTTCAGGCGCTGCGCAATTTCACGAGAAACCCGTACTGAGATTCGCTGCGATGCCATGCTTCTTACCCTTATTACTCGATGTCCGACATACTATCATATTTGTCTGACAGTTGCAAGAGACAGTTACTGGGGTTTCATTTCAGAAGGTATTCCTGCAAGAATTCCACCGTGGCGTAGAACTGAAAATCCTGATTGGGCTTCTTGCGGTAGCCGTGACCTTCGTCCTTCGCAATCACCAGCCACACCGGCGTTCCCTGCGTCTTCAGCGCGTCCGCGATTTGTTGTGACTCGCTCACCGGCACGCGCGGATCATTTTTCCCCGCAATCACAAACATCGGTTTTTTGATCTTGTCGATGCTGTTCATCGGGGCGATCTTTTCGAGGAACTCGCGCATCTTCGGGTCGCGCTCGTCCCCGTATTCCACGCGCCGCAAATCGCGCCGGTACGCTTCGGTATGTTCGAGAAACGTCACGAGGTTCGACATGCCCACAATGTCTACCGAGCAGCGGATGCGGTCGCTGTAGAACGTCGAAACCGCGAGCGTCATGTGCCCGCCATAACTTCCGCCAGTCACCGCAATTCGCGCGGAGTCGAGTTCCGGCTGCGTGGCGATCCAGTCGAACAGCGCGTTGATGTCCTTGTAGGTGTCCTCGCGTTTGAATCCGTTGTCCAGCAGAGAAAACGTCTTACCGTAGCCGGTCGACCCGCGCACATTCGGATAAATCAGCGCGATCCCCAGTTCGTTGAGCAAATAATTGTTGCGGCCCAAAAACGTGGGCTGCGACTGGCCTTCCGGCCCGCCGTGAATGATCACCAGCACCGGCCTCTTACCGGCAAATTTTGTTGGCGGCTTGTACAAAAATCCCGAGATCATTTTTCCGTCGAAGCTTTTCCAATGAATCAGTTCTGCCTGGGGAAAGGACTCGGTTTTCACGGCCAGTTCGCTGGTCGTCCAACGCTCGACCCTTTCTGTGGCGACGTCCAGCGAGTAGCAATCTCCCGGTCCACGCGAATTGTTCAACGAGAAGCCAAGTTCATGTCCATTTCTGTGCCAGCGTAATCCGCCAATGACTCCGGAAGGCAGTCGCGGCAGCGGCATCTCTTTTCCGTTGCTCGTGTCCCGCACGTGCAGAACACTCAAGCCTTCTTCATCGGTCACAAAGGCGAGCAGTTTTCCATCGTGCGCCAGATCAAACCTCTCCACGTCCCAGTGAATCGATGCGGTCAGATAAGTCGACTGCTTCGTGACCAGATCGATGTACGCCAGCCGGTGAAATTCCGAGTCCTTGTCCGTTGTAACGTAAATGCCTTTGCCGTCTTTGCTGAATCGCACCTCGCCATACGACACTTTCTCTGCCGCATTTCGCGGCGTCAGCGCCGTCTTCTCGCCAGTCGTCGTGTCCACGAGCCACAAATACGACTCATTGATCGAAAGTT
>WNGG01025947.1_pt1 | contig 11728 bp, 16 predicted proteins | sample 5400661 | NCBI WGS metagenome assembly WNGG01 (sample SAMN13153372, study PRJNA577476) | soil metagenome | isolation source: 100 cm soil or saprolite under Garry oak tree replicate 1 | place: USA:California | collected 2016-06-15 | reverse complement strand
GTCTCCGCGCAGTTGGCGACGCCGTAGCCGACGAAGTCGACGACCGTCGCGGAAAAGGGGCAGCCGCTTCCCGTCAGCGCCGCCGTGGTGTTAACCAGCGCGACCTTTGCGCTCGTCGCGCTCATGGCGATCGTGCCGGTCGCGTCCGGGGTCGGGAGGTTCGTGGTTCCTCCGGCGCCGGCAGCCTCTTGAACGAGGTAGTACTGGCCCGAGTGGATCGTCCCACTGAGAGGTGTCGCTGCCCAGCTCGTACCAGCCGCTGAGGCGTACTGCACAGACCAGCCGGTGACATCCACCGCAACAGACCCGCGATTGAAGAGCTCGATGAAGTCGTTCTTAAACGTGGCGCCGGAGTTTCCACCACCGCCATAGACCTGGCTGATCACGACCGTCGTCGACACCGCCGCGGCGGGCTGGCTGAGCGGCACGAGCGCCACGAGCATCGAGACAAAGACAACGAAAGTCAGAAAACGGCTACGGAACATCCCCACCCTCACTCATGCGATTAGGCCCACGCGCCTCGGCCTCAGGCAGAGTACCGGAATGACCAGCATCTGGCTCGATGAAATCGCCCCTGATGTTCACCCACCGCTCGACGGGGACACGACGGCCGATGTGGCGATCGTCGGGGCCGGCATTGCCGGTGTCGCGACCGCGTACCACGTGTCGCGGAGTGGAGCAAAAGTCGTCGTGGTCGAGGCTCGCATGGTCGCCGAAGCGGCGAGCGGGCGGAACGCGGGCTTTCTGCTGGCGGGCGTAGCCGAAAACTTCGTCGCGGCGGCTCGCCGTTACGGTGAGGACCGAGCGCTGCGCATCTGGCGGTTCACCAGACGCAATCAAGAGCTCGTCCGCGCGATCGTTGAGCGGGAACGGATCGCGTGCGACCTCGCCTGGAACGGCTCGGCTCAGATCGCCGGTGACGCCGAGGAGTGGGCTGAAGTTCGCGAGAGCGCGGAACGGCTGAAGAACGAAGGCGTGCGCGTCCGTCTGGCGCCGCAGGACCGTGCGGCCATCTACGAGGAGGACGGCGAGTTCCACCCGGTGCGGTTCGTGCGCGGGCTCGCCGGCGCGGCGGTCGCGGCGGGCGCTCGCATCCACGACGGGACGCGCGCGATCGCTGTCACAAAAAACGAAGTCCACACGGACCGCGCTCGGGTACGGGCGGGCGCCGTCGTCGTGTGCGTGAACGCGTACTCCTCGCATCTCGTGCCGTTGCGGGTGCGGCCGGTGCGTGGCCAGATGCTCGCCACCGCACCCGTCGCGCGCCGCGTTTTCGAGCGGCCGGCCTACGCCAACCGTGGCTACCGCTATTGGCGCCAGCGTGCCGACGGCAGCCTTCTCGTGGGCGGATGGCGCGACACCGCAGCGGACGAAGAGGTCGGCGAAGACGAGCGGACGACCCGGCGCATCCAGCAACAGCTGGAGCGGTTCCTTCGCGAACATTGCGTCGACGCGAAGGTGACACATCGCTGGGCGGGAACGATGGGCTTTTCGCACGACGCGCTTCCATATGTCGGACGACTCGACAGTGGTGTGTTCGTGAACGCGGGCTTCACCGGCCACGGGATGGCGTTCGCAACCGCGACGGGCGAGCTCGTCGCCGACGTTCTGCGCGGCAACAAAAGGAATGAGACCGATCTGTTCGCGCCGGAGCGTCGCTGAGCGGACAAGCAACCGAGCCTTTGATGCGATCTCGCGCGTTGAAGTTCATAGATGCACGCGTCGCTCGTCCCCACCGCGAACGATCTTGCAGGATTGCTCGCGTACGTCCTCGGCAACCCGTACCTCTTCATCAGCTCCAGCACGGTGATGACGACGGGCCTCGTCATCGGGGCGGTCGCGGTGTCGATGGTCCCGCGGAGCGCGCCGGTGATGCGCGTCGTCGCGCCGCCGCTCGCAATGCTGCTCGTGTACTTCGGCGTGGGCAGCCTCGTTCTCGCCACCGAAATCCTCGTCCGTTTCCACGCGTCGATCCCGGACGCCACCGAGACGCAGTTCGCATCCGGCGTCGGGCACTTTCTCGAGGCGGCCGCCGGCATCGCCGTGCTCAGTCCGCACCTGCGGGCCCGCTCGCGACTCGCCTGGATCGTGGCGAACGCCGCGGCGGTCCTCTACTGGACAGCGCACGTCATCGTGCTCACGCCACCGTGGTTCGCGTTCCAGGGTCAGCTCGAGGTCATCCGTGCGGCGGCGCTCGGCGCGCTCGCGGCCGGCGCCCTGGTCAGTGCCTTCCTGTGGCGTACCGCTCCACGGCGGCGATGAGCGCGTCGATCTCGAACGGTTTGGCCAGGTAGCCCTCGGCCCCGATCTCTTCGGCCCAACGACGTGCGTTCTCCGCCGCGGTCATCACGACGATCGGAGAGCGCTTTCCGGAAGCGCGGAACTCACGTGCGAATCCCCAGCCGTCCAGGACCGGCATCCGCATGTCGAGCAGCACGAGCGCCTCACCGTTCGCCTTCATGAGTGCCTCGGCGCCGTTCTCCGCGGATACGACCTCGTGCCCCTCTGCGATCAGGATGTCGGACACGACCGCGACAATCGACGGATCGTCGTCCACCACGAGGATCCGGCTCAGCGCGTGGTCTCCATGGGAAGGACCACCTTGAACGTGCTGCCTGCGCCCTCCCGACTCTCTACCGACACTCGACCGCCATGTTGCTCCACGATGCCCTTGCAGATAAAGAGGCCGAGCCCCATCCCCGCGAAGCGGCGGTCGTCGACGTTCGTACCCCGATGAAACCGCTGGAACATCTGCGGTAGATCGCCGGCCGGTATCCCGATGCCCCGGTCGGTGACATCGATGAACGCCTCCCCGTTGCGATGCGCGATGACGATGCGGACCTCGCTCTCTTCGGGGCTGTACTTGACGGCGTTCTCGACGAGATTCTCGAGGACTTGACCGATCCGGCGCGGGTCGTAGCTGCCGACTACCGGTGCGTCGGCCACGACCGTGATCTGGCGCCCCTCATAGCTGTCGCGCCGCGCGACGTCGCGCGCGAGCTCGACAAGGTCGACCGGCTCACGCTCGCCAACGAGCTTGCCCTGCTCGAGCCGTGACGCATCGAGGAGCTCCAGGACGAGCGCGGATAGCCGCCTGCCCTCGCGCACGATCCGCTGAAGGCCGGGGAGATCCGCCGGCGCCGACGGCTGCGTCTCGGCGCGCCGCTCCAGGAACTGGGCCTGAGCGACAAGGGTCGTGAGCGGCGTCTTCAGATCGTGGGCGGCCGCCGAGATGAAGTCTTCCTTGAGACGCGCCGCCTCTTCATGCGCCTGGACGCGCGCGGCCTCGTCGATAAGGGCGCGGCTCTCGAGGATGACCGCGGCCTGATCCGCGAGCAGACGGACAAGATCAAGGTCGTCCTCGCTGAACACGGGCTGGTGGTCGGTGTACGCCTCGAGCGCTCCGAGGCGCTGGTTCGCCGCGGAGATCGGCGCGATGAGCAGTGACCGCACGCCACGCGTGCGATAGGCGGAGGCGAGGGCGGGATGCGCGCGCGCCGCGTCCGGGTAGTACTCCGCATGCTGTGTTTCGAACACCCGCCAGGCGAGGTAGTCGCTCTGCCCGATCTCGCTCGGCAGGACCCCGTGCGGGTCTTGAAAACGGAGCGTGTTCGTTTCCGGGTCGAAGAGACCGATCGCCGCCCGCGCGCCGAGGGTCGAGCCCGCTCCATCCTGCAGCGCGTGGACGATCGACCTGGTGTCGGGCATGCGCGGCAGGCTCGCCGCGCGCCGCAGGAAGCTGCGGAGCTCGGGCTCTTGCCACGCGCGACGGAGGATCTGTGGAGGTGCGAACCCGATGAAATAGGCGATCGCGGACGCGAGCGCCAACACCTGAGTCAACCCGGTAGGAAGGCCCGCGAGCGACGCCGGCAGAAGCGGCGCGAAGCCGGCTACCAGGATGGCAACGCCGAGCAGAACGGTGCCCGCCGCCACCGCCTGGAGCCGGCGTCGCGTGACGCCGGCGGAGCGTCGCCCCGCGAGAACGAATGCGACCGCGCTGTAGGTCGAAAGCGCCGCGAAGTAGATGACGATCGCTATAAGGATCGGCGGAGGGACCGTACCCACGGTCACTACGAACGCGATCGCGGAAAGGACCACCCCGGCTTCCGCCAGCCGGCTAACCACCGCAGGAACGTCCGAGAAATCGTCCACCAGTCGCAGCAACAAATACGGCATCGCGATGACGAGGAGCGTGACGATGTCCGTGATGAGCTCGACCTGGCTAAGTCCGAATGTGGTCACGATCCTGGACTCGACGATGGCGGTCGCGATCGCTCCGAAAAAGAGGGCGATGTCGACGCTCGTCCGGGTTCGACGCCGGAGAGCGGTCCAGGTCACCAGCACGAAGATCAGGACGTAGATCGCCTGCGTCAGGAGCGAGACGAGCTCGAGAGCGGTCACGCCGCGCGATTCTAGGTAGCCCCCCTGCTGCGGCGGAAGCCTACCGAGCCCTAGCTCGCTTGCTGTGCGTACGCCGCGCAGAGCATGCCAAAGTACGTCGGCGCCTCGTAAGAAAGGAGCTCGCCCTTCCATTCGCCCTGTGCGAGCGCGCCCTCGACCATGAGCATCTGCCAGTAGCTATCGGCCTTCGCTTCGCGAGCGAACGCCGACCCCAGGCGGGAGAAACCCAGGCCGTCGCCATCACGGATCAGGTTCACGACAGCCTCGTCGAACTCCTTCGACTTCGGCGTGAACCCATACGGCCCTTTCGCGTCGTGACCGTGCCCGTGATCGCAGCTCGCGATGAGCGCGACGCGCTTTCGCGACGCGGCCGCGGCACGCCCGATCGCCTGGCCGGCTCGGACGTGCACGTCGTCGGCGAGATCGCGAGCCGGTGCGACCACGGCGACCGGCACCTGCGGCGCCGAACGCCCGCCCATGAAGTGCGCCGGGATCAGCACGGCCCAGTCCATCGGAAAGACCGCGGTCACCGGGTCGTTCGCGCCGTAGCTCACCGCCACGACTGAGATCCCGGCTTCGCGGATCGCGTCGCGGACGGACAGCGCGAGCTCGCGGTCGACGGGAATGCGCAGCGAGATCGGGCTTCCCCACTGCACCAGATCTCCCGACACCGCCGCGGCGTCGATCACCGCCATCGCGCCCTCGACGTGGATGTTGTGCGGGGTCAGCACGATGGAGACATCCGGTTCCGCGGCGGCGAAGCGGCGGCCGAGCTCCTGCATCCCGGCGGTGGTGGCGCTCGCGAGCGTGGGTCGGTCCTTGGGTTTCGCTTCGGGGATCGCGATCGAACCGTGAGGCGCGATGCACGCGAACACGAGCGGCATTCGCGGGAGTATGCGCGCCTAAACTTGATGCACTCCGCGGGCCGCTAGCTCAACGGTAGAGCAGGGGACTTTTAATCCCTTGGTTCCGGGTTCGAATCCCGGGCGGCTCACTCGCAACCTCTATCGCGGCTCGAGTCTCACCTCGAAGAGGTGCGTCTCTTCGCCACGCGTGACGACAAACGACCAGCGGACGTTCACGAGGACTCTGTAATTGCGCCCGGCGATGACCGACCGGGCCTCGTAGCTGCCACTGCGCCCGGCCACACTGAACTCCTCGTCCGGTCCGCCGGAGGCCGCCGGAGCGTCGACGTCGTAGATGGCGCCGCGGATCTCGCTCGCCCCTTGGCCCGCTTCGAAGTGAAGCGTTAGCGGTGGGGCGGACCGAACCGTACGACATCGCCGCCGATCGTCACGGTCACACCGGGACGACCACCGCAGGATGCAAGCAGGACCGCGACGAGAACGACGCCGAGCGGCAGCCGCGATCGCATCGCCTAGTTCAGAACGGCGCGCTCCACCTGATCAACGAGGTCGTCCACGATGAACGGCTTCCCGCACACGTAGGCGGCACCGAGAAGAGTCGCGATCTCCCTGCGGTCGGCGCGCCCGCTCACGATCACGATGGGCACATCGCTCGCATCGGGTCGTCGCTCGCGCCACCGCGCGACGAACTGCGTCCCGTCGAAATCCGGCAACCCGATGTCGAGGACGACCGCGGCCGGTTTTCGCGCCAGGGCCGTCCGCAGGGCCTGGCCGGCGTCCACTGCGGCAACGACGTCGAGTCCCGCGTTGCGGAGGGCCTCGGTGATCAGCCTGCGAACGTCGTTGTCGTCCTCGATGACCAGGACGCGTCGGTTAAGCCGTCGCTCCATTTTCAGAAAATCATGTCACTCAGCCCGACAAACGGCCAGCGACAGGCTCAGAAGCGAGCGCTATATCCCGCGGAGGAGGTCGGCCAGCGGAACATCCAAGCGCTTAGCGAAATGCGCGAGGGCCGACAAAGACGGCGCGACGCGCCCCGTCTCCATCTTCCAGACGTATTGGCGCTGGAAATAGACGACGCCCTTAGGGCTCGCTCCGAGCTCGGCCATGGTGAGTCCCTTCTTCTCCCGAAGCTCGCGGATCCGTTTTCCCACCTTGCGGACGAGCCGCGGCTCGCCCGGGACGTCCGGATTCACCCGCGCCGGCATACGAACTCCACAATCTCACCAAGCGCTTCGTCGCCGTACACCGCGCTGAACATAGCGCGGGAATGCTCGCGGCCGCCGAAGAGGACGAGCTTCTTCGGCGCGCTCGCGGCGGTGAAGCAACCCAGCACGTTCGGTGTCGCGCGCAATGAGTCGCGGTCCGCGCACACGAACAGCTTGCGGCCGGTGATCTTCTTCGAGAGCTCGTCGGGGACCGCGGCGACGGGAGCGGAGATCGCGACGACACATTCGACGTCGCCCTCGAAGCTCGACGCGAGCACCGCGCTTCCGCCCATCGATGATCCGACGAGCGCGATCTCCTTCACGCCGCGGGAGCGCAACGCGGCCTTGGCGGCGCGAAGATCGGCCACCGGAGTCCACGGCTTGTCGGCCCGGTAGCGGTTCGTCTTTCCGGTCGATCCGGCATGACCGCGGAGATTCACCGCCATCGCGGGCACGCCGCGCGCGACGAAGAGGGGCGCGACGCCTCGCCAGCCCGACGCGTCCCAGTTCTGCCCGTGCACGAGGATCGCGACACGCGTCGCCGGCAATCTGCCGTAGAGATCCGACTCGATCGTCTCGCCGTCGCTGGTAAGGGTCAGACGCTCCTGCGGTGGGATGCTCGTCGCCGTCGCCATCAAGGAACCGGATCGAGGAGCGGCTTGCCGTCGATGAACGCGCGAATGTTCTCCGCCGCGCGGACGGCCATGCGCGTTCGCGTACGCTCGGATGCGGACGCGATGTGTGGCAGCAGCACCGCGTTCTCGCGCTCGAGCAACGCGGGCTCCACGGCGGGCTCACGCTCGTACACGTCGAGGCCGGCGCCGGCAATGACGCCCTCCTTCAACGCCTGCGCGAGCGCCTTCTCGTCGACGACCGGACCGCGCGAGGTGTTGATGAGGATCGCCGTGCGCTTCATCTTGCGCAGACGGTCCGCGTCCATGAGGTGGCGCGTTTCCGCAAGAAGCGGGACATGCAGCGAGACGAAGTCGCTCTGCGCGAGGAGGTCATCGAGGCTCTCGACATAGGTCGCGCCGATCTCCTGCTCCGCGCCGAGATTGCGGCGCGCGTCGTGATACAGGATGTGCATCGCGAAGCCGTGCGCGCGTCGGGCGACGGCCAGGCCGATCCGGCCCATGCCGACGATGCCGAGCGTCGCGCCGTGAACGTCCTGCCCCGTGAACATGAACGGCGTCCAGCCGCGGTATTTCCCGGCGCGGAGGAAGCGCTCGGCCTCGCCGAGCCGGCGCGCGGTGGCGAGGAGCAGCGCGAAGGCACCGTCCGCAGTCGTCTCGTCGAGTATTCCGGGGGCGAAGGTCACGGCTATGCCACGCTCCTTGGCGGCGGCCACGTCGATGTTGTCGTAGCCGGTGCCCATCGTCGCGATCATGCGCAGCTTTTTCGCGCCGCGAATGGCGTCGCCGTTCACCGGATTCGCCGGGAGCGTGTAGACGACCTCGGCGTCGGCGATCAACCGCACGACCTCGTCGGCCGTGGGGATCGGAGGCTCGCCGGGGCCGACGGCGACCTCGCCCTTGGAGCGCAGGATCGATAGCGCTTCCTCCGCGATCGGCCGCGTCACCACGATCTTCACGAGCGCGAGCGAGTCTATGCCGCCACAATTTCGCCGTGCCCAAACGCGTCGCGGTCGACGAGGTGGCCGCTCACAACGAACGCATGTGGGAGCGGCTCGCGAAGGCGGGCATCCCGTACACGCGGCCGCAGGGCACGCCGCCGCGGACACGAGCCGGAAAGCGGCGGTTCCTCGATCGCATCACGAACGGCACGCTCGATGGGGTCGATCTCGACGGAAAGCGCGTGCTGTCGCTGGCCGGTGGCGGCGGCTGGGACGCGATCCTCTTCGCGGAGCTCGGCGCGGCGACGACGCTCGTGGACATTTCGAGCCGGCAGCTCGCAACGGTGCGTCGTCTGGCACGAAGTCGCGGCACCGAGCTCGACTACCTGCGGACGGACATGCGCGACCTGAGCGCTCTCGGCAACGGCGAGTTCGACATCGTCTTTCACCAGCATTCGCTCGTGTTCGTCCCGGACGCGGCACGCGTGATCGCCCAGGTGGCGCGCATTCTCGCGCCCAGCGGCGTGTACGTGTTCTCGACGATGCACCCCGTGACCTTCCTGTTCTACGAGTCGTGGAGCGGCACCGGATGGCGCCCGAAGAAGAGCTACTTCAACGACCGGCCGGTGCCGGTGCTCGACCCGACATGGGACTTTGGACGTGTGAAGGTCAGGGCGCCGACATACGAGTACGCGCACCGGACGGCCGATCTGGTCAACGCTTGCGTGCGCGCGGGTCTCCTCGTTGATGGTCTTTGGGAGTGGTCACCGCACCGCGATGGTGGGCCGGCGGGATCCGACGACGCGCTGGAGCAAAAGCTCCCCGCGTTCATTCAGATTCGCGCGAGGAAGACCTCTTCTTCGGGCCACGGAGCGAACGGCTCGCGTCGGCGTACTGATCCACCAGCGCCGCCACCCTTCGCGCGGCCACCGGGATATTCACGGCCCAGCCAACGCCGAATACGTGATCGCTGAAGATCTGGTCGGACTCGGGATTCCAGTATGCCTCGCGAAGGCGCTCGAACGTCGGCAGACGGAAGTCGTACGGCACGACGCCGGCGACCTTCCCATGCCAGGTCCGCTCGGCGTCGGGCTTCTTGAGCTCCTGATAGAGAGCGCCGAAGAAAGCCAGCCAGACCGCGGTTCGCGCGAGGCGGTATAGGTCCTTCATCTCGAGACGACCGCAGGAGCAGGAGTGGTGCCCGGATGCGTCGCGAGGATGCCTTTCGCGCAGAGCGGACACTCCGCGGGGGCATATGAGGGGATGTCGAGGCGCCAGAGGGAGTGGACCGGGACCTCGAGACGCGCCGCGCCACCCGATCGATCGACCAGGACCGACGCCCCCACGACGGTCCCGCCCGCCGAGCGCACCGCATCGATCGTCTCCTGGACCGATCCGCCCGTCGTCATGATGTCGTCGACAACGAGCACGCGCTCGCCTGCTGCGAGCGTGAACCCGCGGCGGAACTCGCGAACGGGCGCTCCGTCATGCCGCTCGGCGTAGATCGCGCGCACGCCGAGCTGCCGCGCGACTTCATGGGCCAGGATGATCCCGCCTGTGGTGGGGCCAGCCACTGTCTCCACCCCGAGCGGCCCCGCCCACATCGCGATCGCCGCACAGAGCCGCTCCGTTTCCGCGGGATGCTGGAGCACCTGGAACTTCTCGAGATAGAGCGGAGAGTGGCGGCCCGAAGCGAGGATGAAGTGTCCCTCGCGGAGCGCACCCGACTCGCGGAACACTCTCTCGACATCGCTCGAAGTGATCGTCATCACGACTATTCTGCGCGAGTGAAGATCCATGATGTTTCCGTCGTCCTGCGTCCCGACATGGTCACCTGGCCCGGCGAGCCCGCGCCGCGGATCGAACCACTCAAGCGGATCGCGCGAGGCGACTCGAACAACGTCTCGATCGTCACACTCGGAGATCACACTGGGACCCACGTCGACCCGCCGCTCCACTTCATTGAGGGCGGGAACACCGTCGACAAGCTCCCGCTCGATGCGCTCGTCGGACCATGCCGGTTGGTCGGATACGAAGGGTCCGAGCACATCTCGGCGAAGTGGCTGGATGGCGCCGGAATTCCTCGAGGAACGGAGCGCATCCTCTTCAAGACGCGCAACAGTGAGCGCTGGAACGATCCGGCTGCACCGTTCACGCGCGACTTCACGACCCTGAACGCGAGCGCCGCGAAATGGTGCGTCGAGCACGGTGTGAAGCTGGTCGGAATCGACTACCTCTCCATAGAACCGCAGGGGCCGGAGAAAGCGGGATATCCAGTGCACAACACGCTGCTCCGCGCTGGCGTCGTGATCGTCGAAACGCTCGATCTGCGGGCGGTTCGGCCCGGCGGGTACGAGCTTGTCTGCGCCCCGTTGAAAATCAAAGACGGGGACGGCGCGCCAGCCCGGGTATTCCTTATCGAGCGGTGAGATTGGAGCCCTATGTCAGCGCCGCATGGGTGATCGGGATGGCCGCCTGGATCGCGGGGATGTACGAGGATGCGAAGCTCCGCCGGCGCCACAAAGCCAAGACCGGCCGCGATCTCCATCCGATTGACATCGACCGGTACCTCCAGAACCCCTTGCGGTGGCTACGTGAGGGGCCCGGTGTGGCGGTGCGCATGATGCGCACGAACTCCGCGGCGCTTCTGGACGAGGAGCTGGAGCGGATACGGCTGACGGCGCGTCGTTGGTATGGGATCGGGGTGGCGTGCCTCTGGCTCGCGATCGCGCTGTTCCTAGTGTCGCTCGCGTTCCCTCCCACGTAGTCCTAGACCCGTGTCAATGGGCCAGCACGCATGGGCTCAACCGAGCAATCTCCACGTACCATGACGTAGATGGCCATCACGCAGCGGCCGCTCGCGTTGCGCCGGGACCTCATCCGTATCTTCGGGGAAGACCGGCTCGTCGCCGTCATCCGGACGGGCAGCCCGCAGATCGCGCGTGAGGCGGCTCGCGCGATGAGCGAGGCGGGCGTGCGCCTGGTGGAGATCACGCTGACGGTGCCTGACGCGTTCGAGATCATCGAAGAGCTCGCGCTCGACGATGCGTTCGCGGAACGCGGCTCGATCGTCGGCGCGGGGACGGTCCTCTCCGGCGCACAGGCGGAGCAGGCGCTTTCCGCGGGAGCCCGCTTCCTAGTCAGCGCGGTGCTCGTGCCCGAGATGATCGAGGCTGCGCGAGCGCGCGACGCGATGAGCATGCCCGGCACGATGACGCCGACCGAGATGATCAAAGCTGCCGAGCTCGGCGCTGACTTCATCAAAGTGTTCCCGGTCTCGGCGATCGGCGGTCCCGATTTCATCGCGAACGTGCGCCGTGCGCTGGTGCACCTTCCGCTCGTCGCCACAGGCAACATCGACCTCGACGAGGTCCCGGACTACCTGCGCGCCGGGGTCGTGGGATTCGGTGTGGGTGGCCCGCTCATTCGCACCGATCTCCTGGAGCGGGGCGACCTCGGCGGCGTCATCGCGAACGCGGAGCGCTACCTAAACGCGACCAGGCGCCCCGCGACGAACTAGCCGTCCATGCCGCGCGATCTCCCGCTCGGCAACGGCGACTACCTCGTCACCTTCGATTCCCGCTACCAGCTGCGCGACATCTACTTCCCGAATGTCGGCCAGGAGAATCACACGGTCGGGGATCCGTCGCGGTTCGGAGTCTGGGTCGACGGCGTGTTCG
>WNGG01016870.1_pt1 | contig 11728 bp, 15 predicted proteins | sample 5400661 | NCBI WGS metagenome assembly WNGG01 (sample SAMN13153372, study PRJNA577476) | soil metagenome | isolation source: 100 cm soil or saprolite under Garry oak tree replicate 1 | place: USA:California | collected 2016-06-15 | reverse complement strand
ATTTCACCCGGTCGGCGGTGAAGACGTCTCGGTGGTATCGGAGGACTTCGGCGGGGAGCGCGAGGCGCTTGAGGCCATCGCTCAGGCGCTGGACGACCGGCGCAGCCTGGTCTTGACCCAGGCCAGATATGACCGCGAGGCCGGCCAGAGTGGCGTGATCATCAACCTGGCCAACGTGGTATCGGTGCGGGTGTCGAAGACAGACAGTGCGGCGACGGGCCAGTACATGTGACAGCTGGCCCGGCGAGGGGGAGAACGCAGCCACTTTGATCCTGCCCCTGATCCAAATCCAGCCGCCAGTGCACGATCATCGCCCGGTCATCATCGGGGCACCGTGCGGCCAGGTCCCGGCCATGGCCTGCGGGGTTTCCCGGCGCTGCCAGCAGACGATGAGGCTCGCACCGTGGTCACCGCCAGGGCGCTGACAATCACGGCCAGGGACAGCGATAACCAGGCCCCCGGTACCGCGGGGCGGGAGTGCGAGGAATCGGTGCTGACCGGTGAGTCACTGCCCGCGGAGAAACTCCCCGGGCCCTTCCGGCTGGCACGCCGCTGGCCGGGCTGAGCTGCCGCGCACTGATGGGGACGGGGTGCACGCCGGTTCCGGCGCCGCAGTGGCAGCCGCCTCCGGAGGAGGGGCGCAGTCCGGGCGGATCGCTCTCGGGCCCGGGGAGCATCAACCCGACACCGGAATCCAGGCCGGGCTGCGCAAGTTCTCCATGATCCCTGGAGCCGCCGCCTACGGCCGTTCGGCTTGCTCAGTGTCCGCGGTGATCTCGGGAACCTTGATGTCCGGTGCCTCCACCGGCGGTATGGCGATCGCCTCCACCGGCGGTACGGCGTCAGGCCCGGCAGCGGACGGGCGGCCCTCGATGGCGGCCTCGGCCTGCGCTACCTCGGCGTCGCCGAAGTCCGCGAGCGACGGCGAAGGCCCGGCGCCTGGCCCGGCGGGCGTCATTTTCCCGGAGAACCTGAGCAGCTCAACCGGTACCGGCATGACCAGCGTGCTGTTCTGCTCCCCGGCCACCTCAACCACGGTCTGCAGCAGCCGCAGTTGCAGCGCCGCGGGGTCGCGGGCCATCACGTTGGCCGCCATGGCCAGCCGCTTGGAGGCCTGGTACTCGCCGTCGGCGGTGATGATCCTGGCCCGGCGCTCCCGTTCCGCCTCGGCCTGCCGGGACATGGACCGCTTCATGCTGTCGGGCAGCGAGACGTCCTTGATCTCCACCCGCTCGACCCGGATGCCCCACGGGCCCTCGGCCGGCTCATCGACGATGCGGCGCAGCTCGCGGTTGACCGAGTCCCGCTCGGCGAGCCGCTGGTCCATCTCGGACTGGCCGATGATCGAACGCAGGGACGTCTGCGCCTGCTGGGAGACCGCGAACAGGTAGTCCTGCACGTTCACAGTGGCCTTGACGGGATCCGCCACCCGGAAGCAGACGACCGCGTCCACCCGGACGGTCACGTTGTCTTTGGTGATGCCGTCCTGAGCCGGAACCGCCATCGCGATGATCTGCATGTTGACCTCCTGCATGCGGTCGCCGACCGGCCCGATCATCGTCAGTCCCGCGCCGCGCAGCGCGACTGGATCCTGCCGAACCTGAACACGATGCCCTGCTCGAACTGCTGCACCACCCGGACAGAACGGCCAGCCGCGATCATGCCCAACACGACAAGTATCGCGACTATGATCAAGATGGTTTCAACCATTGCCAACAGCCCCTCTCGGGCGACGCGCGACCGGTACGGGCCGAGCCCAGTGACGAATCTCAGGCACGCCCGCTGCCGGCGACGCTGTCTGTTAATACGTACCACGGCAGGCGGAAGTTCTGGTGCGCGGCCACAGATGACCGCGGTCAGCAGTGCGGAAGGCCGCCGCTAGTCAGCGTCCCGCACTTCGGGCACTGGACAACCGGACGAGGCGCCCCGAACAGTGCCAGCAGTTCCGCGCCCACCCACGCATCGGCCGCCGTCGGAGAGCCGAGCGCCAGGCTGGCCGCCGTGCGGTCCCGGAGCCGGGCCAGCTGGGCCTGGCTCAGCAGCGGGGCCGTGTCCGGCACCGTCACGTACCCGATCAGGGGAAGCTTGCCGGTGATGGCCCAGCGCAGCAGCGCCCGGCCCCGTCTGGCACCGCTCCGGGTCACGCAGCGGCTCCCCGATACCGGCTCCTGTCCGGCCAGGACGCTGGTCAGCAGCAGGTCACACGATGACCCCGCATCGAACGCCAGGTTCAGGCCCGCGTTCCATCAGCCGGGCCACGATGCCGCGCGGGTCTTCGGAGTCCGGGATCAGGTGCAGCACCCGAGCAGCGTGACTGCCGCCGGCTGCCCGAAATCGAGCACCTCCTCCGCCCGGCGCAAAATCACCCCGGGATCAAGCAGGTCAGCCTGGAGGTAATCGGTCGCGCCTTGCGGGGTGCCCTTGAGCAGCGCCTGGGCGTGCAAGGGTTTCTGAGCCGTCGACGAAGGCCAGGGCCACGTCTGACAGGCGCAGGTTGCGGTTTCTGGCGTGGTCGCGCAGGACGCTGAACGCCTGGTCCATGTCCAGGCCGAGGCGTTCGGCGAGCTTGCCCTTGGCTTGCTCGATGATGACCCGGCTGTTCAGCGCGGTCTGCAACTGCTCATTCAGGGTGTCGCTGTGGCGCATGCTGCGCTCGTGCAGCAGGCTGATGGTGGCCACGTCGGCCAGCGCCTGGCCGATGCGTATGTCCGCGGGGTCGAAGGCACCCGGGACGGCGCGGAACAGGTTCAGCGCGCCGATGACCTGGTCGCGCAGCCGCATCGGCAGGGCCTGCACGGCGGCGAACCCGGCCTGCTGGGCGGCGGCGGCGAACCGGGGCCAGCGCCGCGCTTCGGCGGCCAGGTCGGCGGCGGCGACGGGCCGGCCAGCCCGGAAGCAGTCCAGGCAGGGACCCTGGTCGTTCTGCAGCTGAAATAGCTCCAGCAGCCGCACTGCCTCGCTGGAGGCGGCGACCACGCGAAGCTCCCCGCGCGGGTCAGCCAGCAACAGCCCGGCGGCGGAGACGTCAAGCAGCTGCACGCTACGGTCGGTCAGCACGTGCAGGAAGTCGATCACGTCGAAGCCGGCGACCATGGTGTCGGTCAGCTCAACGAACGTTTCCGACAGCAGTTGTCCGTCCATTCCGGTTCACCCTCTCAGGAAACGCGGCATGATTCGTCGCGGGAGCCCGGGGCAGGCTGCGCTCGCGCCGGCGAGCGGGCGGGTGCTTCACGCCTCACCGTCCCGGGAGGGGTCAGGGTGCAGCCGCAGGCGGCGGGCCACGATGTCGCGGGCGACATCGGTCAGCCGCAGATCACGTGCATAAGCATAGGCGCGCAGCCGCACGAATGCATCCCCGATGCCGACGCCGAGCTGCTCGGTGAGCATCCCGGTGGCCTGGTCGATCTCGGCCCGGCGCAATGCCAGGTCCGCGGGCTGGCCACCGGGGCCGGCCGGTGTCGCGAGGTCGCTCCCCGCCTGGTCCTGGGCGTCGAGCAGCAGCAAGGTGGCGGTATCGGCGAAGATCAGCGCATCACCGAGCTGGAAGGCGGTCAGCGGGCCTGGCCGCTCCCGGTACAGGCCCAGCACCCCGGCGCGGATCGCCCCGATCCGCAGCGGGAACGCGAAGATCGCCGCCGCCCCCGCCTGACGGGCCGCCAGCGCGAAGACCGGCCAGCGGCGCCCGGATTCCCCGCCGGCCAGATCCGAGGCCAGCACCGGGCCGCCCGAGGCAGCGGCATCCAGGCACGGGCCCTGCCCCAGGGTCAGATGAAGTTCGGCGAGCTGCTCGCTGACCTCATCGGTCACCCGCATCAGGTGACCTGCCTCCGCGCCGCGCGCGGCACTCAGCCACGCGCCGGTGACCTCAACCGCAGCCACAGCCGCCGCGCACACATCCGCGGCTGACACCCGGCCGCCGCGGCCGGCGGCCTGAGACGCAACCAGGCCCCAGACCCTGCCCGGCCTGCTACCTGTCATCCGCGCAGCCAGCGCAGTGGATCTGGCGGCTGGATGCGGCCCGGGCGCCTCGCGGCCAGCCGGCCGGAAACCCGGGCCACCCACGATGGGCACTGGCCCATCTGTGCGGCTGCGGAGGGTGATCGCGCTCCCGCCCCTCCGGCCTGCTGTCGCGCGTTACCGTGCTCCGCTCCCCAGGGCTTGCGTTCCTGACCGCACCGCGGGCCGCGGCCAGCGTATCTTGCTGAGCCGCCACGGCACCGGCACGGCCTCCCGCCGGGAGCGTCCGGCGCTGCCGGCCGCCTCTTCCACGCTGGCATGGACTGAGAATTCACCGGCCAGGCGGGTGATCGCAACAACCCGCAGCACCCGCTGCTGCGGCGCGGCCAGCAGCAGGTCCCCGCCGGCCTGCCGGGCGTGCCTGCGGCCCCGCGCTAGCGCCGCCACGCCGCTGCAGTCGATGAACTCCAGGCCCGCCAGGTCAACGATGATCCTCGGCTGGCGGGCGACTGCCGCCGCGAGCGCGGCCGCCACATCCGCGGCATCTACCAGGTCAAGCTCCCCGCGCAACGCGACGACAACATGGCCGTCGCATTCGCGGGTACTCAAATCCACGCTGAACATAGGGGAGCCTCCCTGCTTCAGCAGCAAGGCGGGGTCCCGACCCAGCGACCAATTCACGTTCCGGTATGAACAGTACGCTGAACACCCGGCCGTGTCGTGTCCGGGCGGACGCCGAATTTACTGCGGTGCCACTCCGCTCAGCCATCAGGCCGCGGTTGCCCAGCACAACCGGCTGCGGGAACCCCGGCAGCCCGGATCACCGGGGCATGCGCACTGGCTGCCTGACAGCATGCCAGCCCCCGGCGATGACGGTGAAGCCCAGTGATCTGTGGCCGCCAGCCAGGCTGGCCCGCAGGCGCCCCGGTTCAGCGTCCCGCTGGCCTTGACATCCTCCTCACCGGACTCACAGCCACTCTCCCCCGAGACGACGCGCGCCTCCCCCCGGACAGGACGCCCCAGCCCAGGCAAACAGCTCGCCCCGCCAGCTGACCCGCGCCACTGCGCACGCCGCGCCGGGCCCGGACGGGACGCCATGACAGGCCGATGATCACGAAAACGGATCACAAAAGCCGGGCTCAAAATCACCTTCCCCCGCCTCCGGGCGCATCCGGGCCGAAGTACCTGTCATCCTCCAGGATGGTCGCGACGTCCGCGGCCGCAGCCTCCTTGATCTCGGCCCGGCCGGCTCGTCAGGGCTGCCGGGGCGGATTCTCAGGCTCAGCCGAGGCGGGCTCAGCGGGCCCGCGCACGAGCAGTGACAGCAGCAGGCCCACGTCACCGGCCAGTATCACGACGACACCGACGACGTGCACGTTCAGGCCATGGGAGGAGCCCCGCCGCGGGAGGGCAGGCGGCGCGGCGCGGGGCTGCCGGCCGGGGTCCGTGCTGACCGATGCACGGCCGGGAGGGACGCCGGCGGCGTGCTGGGCGCTGTCGCGCTCAGCGCCGGGTAGCTGCCGCAGCGCCTGATCGCAGCGGCGACCTGGGCGACCTAACGGTCGATACGGCGGGCGATACCAGGGCCGAGCCGCCGGCCGTAGCGCACCCGTATCTGCGCCGCGTGCTGCCGGTACACCGCCTGGACGTGCTGCCAGGTCGGCAGCGTCTGCGCCTGGATGTCACGCACCGTTCCCAGCTGGAACCCGGCGGCGGCGAACAGGCCCGGCCAGTCGGTCAGCAGCTCCCGGGCCGAGTGGTACAGCAGAGCGCGCAGCGCCCGGTCCTCGGCCGCGGTCGGCGGCCGGTCGAACACCAGATCGCTGAAACCGACCTGCCCGCCGGGGCGCAGCACCCGGCGCAGCTCCGCGAGCAGCCGCGGCTTGTCCGCCGCGCGCACGCAGATATCGCCGGCGGCCTCCAGGCAGATCGCCGCATCGAAGCCGCCGTCGGGCAAGGGCATGTGCAGCGCGTTCCCGTGCCGGATGTCCACCCGTGCGGCAAGCCCGGCCCGGGCGATCAGCTCACGGCCCTGCCGGACCTGCCCACAGCCGATGTTCAATCCGACGATCTCGCAGTCGATGCGAGAGGCGATCCGCCGCGCCGGCTCCCCGATGCCGCAGCCGACATCCAGCACCCGCATCCCCGGCCGGATCCCGGCCAGCTCGCAGACCAGGTCGGTGTGGGCATCCAGCGCCTGCGCGAGGCTCTGCCAGCCGCCGGGAAAGAACCCGACATGAAAACTGTCGCCGAAGAACAACCGCCCATCCTCGGTGATCAGATCGAAGTAGGCGGCGACCCCCCGCACCGTACGGCGGCAGCACAGCAGCCACGGCAGCCGGGCGCGCGGCGCAGGCGGCCTTCCCCAGCAGCCCCCGCGCACCCAGTCGTTTCCTCGGCATCGGCGACCCGGTCCTGATCCACAGCCCACGACCCTAGCCGTTCAGCGCCACGCGATGCGGGGATGACGCAGCGCTGGAGCCTATCTGGTACGCCAGGACCAGCCCGGCCCGTTACCGCTGCCCCTGGGGGACGTCACCGCCGGCGTATGCGACAGGCCGCTGGCCAGCACCTCCACTGTGCCCGGAGGGCGAACAGCAGGAGGGCGCCGGGCCCGGCCCCGGACAGCCCCCGCGACCCCGGCCGGGCACCCTCCGGGGCAGACCCGGGCAGCCACCACCATGAGCCGGCGCTGACCCTGGACACCACCCCCGGGCACCGGCCGGTGACCTCCTTAGTTACCAGCACCCGCTGCTCTGACCTAGTGCCCGGTAACTCCGGTCCCGCTGGCAGGGCCGCACAGGGTCCCCGTCTCGCCCCGATGCCTGACCCCTTGCCGCTCTCACCAGCGACGAGACCTAGGCACGGAACGCGCCACCCGCGAAAGCGCAGAGCAGCTCGCTGACGACTGGCTCAGCCTGACACCGGCCGGCACCGGGTGAATGACCCGCCGCCCCGGCTTCGAAGATCAGCGGCCTAGCATGACTGGCCGTTCCATTGGTCGTCGAGGGCCGAGTCAGAGAGGAGCGGGGCCGGCGCGCCGCCGGTTCTGCGGCGCTGGCGGCACCACCTTCCCGGCAAGAGCGCGAGCGGCCGGGATCACGACCAGCGCCCCGTCAGAGGTGCGGACCGCGAAGGAAGCCGGGTCATTCTCCTCGAGAATGCCCAGGACGTCGGCGATCTGTTCGCCGTCACCCGGGCTGGGCCGGCGCCAGCGGATCACGACCCGCTGGCCGACATCGGCGGGCGTGAGGCGGACCCCGGGCCGGTAGCGCACGCCGGTCACCTGTTCCCAGGCCGGGCGGCTCGCCGCCGGGCGCCAGGCCCGGGCCCAGGAGCTTGGATCGTTGCCGGACTGGGCGCGGCAGCGGGCTCGGGCGGCAGGTTACGCGCCGGCGACGGTGGCATGATGCCGTTCTGAGGTTGAGCCGGTACGGGGTCGCATGGCCGGTTAGCTGGCCGGGGTGATGATCCCGTACTGGTGGATCTTGCGGTAGATCGTGGCACGGGACACCCCGGGTGATTCGGCTGTCTTGACCTTGCTGCCGTGGTAGTCCGGCAGGCTCTGCACGATGGCATCGCGCTGCATCGACTCCAGCGGGCCGAGCAGCCGGCGGCTCACCGTCCAGCACTCATTGGCGGCGAGAGCATTCATCGTGTCACCGCCGCCGCATTCGCAGCCGCCAATCTGGCCCGGCGGCGTGCATCGGGCACCGACGGCCTCAGCCGGCTGCGCGGCAATGCGCGCGCCATGAGCACGGCCATGGATGAGAACCAGGCCGGCGGGCATGCGCTCCTCCGGTAGCCCCGGTAGCTGGCCGCCCTTAGCGGCTGAGTTCCGGTGCGTGTCGTTTACATTACACCCGCAGCTGAAAACTAGCAACTTATTTCCGGAATTTGGCGGCATGTTCATGATGGCAAACCGGGCCGTCCTGACCAGCCACGCGCCGGCCAGAGTACGGATCGCGCTCCCTCAGCGAGGGGCTGAGGCCAGTGCCCAGGCCCGTTCCCGCCCGGCCTGCTCCAGCCGCCACGCGGCCCGGCAGACCCGCGCCAGCACCCGCCGCTCCCGCCGGGCCGTCTGGATCTGCTCGCTGATCGGCGGGCCTGCTCAGCGAGCCGGGTCACCGGCTCGTGCGGCGTCGGGGCTTTCAGCGCGCGGGTCAGGCACTGCGCTTCCGGCCCCATCGGCTTGCCTGCCCGGCATCAGGGGAGTTTTCAGCTCTGCCTGGGTCACGCGGCGGCCGTTAGCGTCACTTGCCGGGGGCAGTTCGATGCCGGGCCGGTCGTTGCCGGTGAGGAGGGCCAGGACTTCGCCGACGGTGCGTTCCCGGCTGGCGGGTTCGGGCAGGGGCAGGTGCGCCTGGATCTGGTAGCGGTTCCGGCGGCCGTCCTTGTGCTTGACGAGGTAGCCGGCTGCGGTCAGGTCGGTGATGATGGCGTGGGCGCTGCGCTCGGTGATGTCCAGGCGGGCGGCGATGTCGCGCAGGCGCGTGCCCGGGTCGTGGGCGATGCACAGCAGCGCCCGGGCGTGGTTGGTCAGGAAACCCCAGCTTGCCATGACAATAGTTTACCTTATTTTCCGGAAAAGAATTGCTAGTTATCGGTGGCCAGCGTAGCGTGGAGGCAGGCATCGAGGCTGATTTCCCGGTGTCCGTGGTGCCGGTCCCCGGCCGGGACAGGCACTGAACCGAGGTGGCACGGGATGCTGATCTGGATGGGATCAAAAAGCGCCGGCCGCGAAGGCGGAGCAGGCAAGGGCAGCAGCGACCGGCAGCTTCACGCCGCCCGCGCCCTTACCAGTGAACCTAGGAATCCGCAGCTGGAGGCATCGCATGGCTGAGCGTGATCTGCGTCAGCGCGTCGAGGTCAGCGATGATGACCGCACAGTCGCCACGGCCGAGGTGATCACCTCCGAAGGATCTGGAGGCACCGCCCGGGTGTCGTTGCGCGCCGAGCCGGGGCACATCACTCCAGGGCGCCGCGCTTGCCTGGTCGATGCCGTGCTGGATCTTCCCGAGGTGCAGGAAAGCGCACGCGTGGAGGCGGCATTCCGGCTTGGCGATGGCGAGTCACTGCGCCGGCTTCAGGAGCGCTGCCAGGACGTCAGTACCCGCCCGGCCGGGTGGAGCGCGCTCTTCGATCCGAACCTTCCGTCCAGCCGCGCCGGGCAGCACGTCCCGGACTCAGCCGGCAAGGAACCCCTGCCGGGCGCATAACGACGTCAGAGGCGATCGTCCCGTCCGACAGCCCCGCCGCCGCCCGGGCCAGCACGAAACCGGCCAGCACATCGGTCTGCAGCGCCGCCAGCTCCTCCGCCGTCACCGGCGCCCGCGCCACCCGCAGATCTCGTACGGCTGCCAGGCTCAAACCCGGGCCTGCTCGCCTTCGCCCAGCCAGCAAAACGAACGATCCGGACGATATACCTTCAGAAATCCCGAGTTCACTTCAGATGGCAGAACTCGCATAGATCGAGCAAGAAGGCCCAGGTACTGGGTCTACATCGGCCGACAGGGACAAGCGGGTCCAGTCGGCCCGGTAGAGCAACCCGATCACTTCTGGCAGGCCGGCCATGGCGGCACCATCCGGGGCAAGTCGGCTGGGGGAGGCGGGAACGCCACCCCGTCTGGTCAGATTATGCCCTGTGCCGGCCTGGGACCCGCACGGCTTGTGGTGACGCACAGGGGGCGGGATTGGCGCTTGCCGGGCCGTTGCGTGGCGCCTGGCGTCGGCCGTGGGGGCCACCCCACGGAGGTGACGAGTTGACAGACGCTCCGGCTGAGGAATTCCTCGAACTCGACGGCGGCCGTGTCCATCTGCTCCGCGGCGGGCGAACGGCGGCGGCTTCGGGCCGGGATACCTGGTCAGGCTGGGGTGCCGCGGCCGGGCCGGGCCTGACCGGTTCGAGCTTGGCCAGCCAGGGCTTCTGGCGGCGCTTGCGGCGCTCTGCGAAACGCCCGGCCGGGGTCATCGCGGCCACCATGCCCGCATCCATGCGGTAGGCAGGCTGAGCCAGCGTCCAGGCGCGGCAGTCGGCCAGCTCCGGGCAGATGCGGCAGACGCGGCGCGCCTCCTCCTGCTCGGAGCGCATGTCCGAGGTCCACAGGTCCGGGTCCGGGTGCTGGCGGCACAGCGCGCCGGGCAGCTCGGGAACGGGCATCACGCTCATGGGCGACACCGTAGCTCGCGGCCTCTGCGCTGCCCGCCAGCCCTCTCGGGGCGTGTCAGAACGGCGGATACCGTGTCCGCTTGAACTGCTGTGACCTGCGGCGCAGCGAGGCCGGGGAACGTCTGGGAACACCAGGCAGCTGGCTGTGCGCCGGGCCGTCAGGCGTCCGGCGGGCGGATTATGAGTAGTACGGCCTGACGCTCCGAATGCGCTAGCTGCACGGATACCACGGAGTCGTGCCGCCGATGACGCTAATTGAACCGCTTGCATAGGTGGCCCGGTCCACGACCACCGCAGTGAGCACCTAACGTGGCTATGACGGTCATGCTGGGGCCAAATGGAGCCGTCGTAGCCACCTAACGTCAACTACGGAGCGTTACCAAGCGCAGCACGAGATCCGCCGTTCTGTATCGCGGTCGGCCCCACGTCTCTCAGGACGTCGGCCACGCAGATCTGGCTGATCTGGATTGGCGTCCTGCGGCCGGGCCTGCCCTGCGGAGGACGCAGCTTCATCGACCTGACTCCCCGCCGTTGGCTAGCAGATCAATCTAGGCAGCGTCCGCGCCGTGCAGTGAGCCAAACCAGGAACCTGCCAGCGCGCGAGAAAGGCCCGGATCCTGCCTGCGTCCGGCACTGCGACTTCGATCCTGCTCTGGCCAGCACCGCTACGTCCGGAGTTCTGCGCCGGCGTCCTTGCGGATGAGCCGGTAGACCGTGGGACGCACCCAGCGGACCGGCGGCGGCACGCCCGGGCCGGTCACCGCCTCGGCCTCCACCAGCTCCCAGGCCGCACCGAACAGCCCGGTGACCTCGTCCTGGCTCATCCCCCACGGCAGCAGCACCCGCCGGGCGGGCGCGAAAGCCGCCAGCAGCGCCGTCGCGCCCGGCGCCGCGAGCTCGGTCATCCCCGCTGCCGCGCCCGCGCGGGCCGCGCCGGGCAGCCACTGGATGCAGCCGAAGTCGTAGAGCAGTGTGTACCCAGGTTCCAGGCCAAGCCCGCCCATCGTCCCGGCGTCCCCCACGACCCAGCGCACCTGCACGCCCAATGCCGCGGCCCGCCGCCGGGCCCGGGCGATCGCCGCTGCGGCGATGTCCACCCCGGTCACCTGCCACCCCCGCCCGGCCAGGTAGCAGGCATCCCGCCCGGTCCCGCAGCCCACATCCAGCGCCCGGCCCGGCGGCAGCGCGCCAGGCCCGCCGGTGATCCGCCGCCATGCCGGGACGACCGGCCGCAGTTCCCAGGGCGCGAACCGCAGCCGGTACATGAGCTCGAAGGGAATCAGCATCACCGCCTCCCTCCCGGCTGGCGGTATGCGCCATTCTTGCTTCCCAGCTACCGCAGCGTCCATCACCGCCGACAAGAACCGGGCACGGCACAGCGAGTCTTCCGCACCGGACCGCCAGCGAGGCTCCGCCTCGGACCGCCGAGTTTCGCGGTTCCGACCGCACGGAGCTGACCGGGGGGTTCATCCTCGGACCTAAAAGCGCGTTCTGAGGGTGATCCAGATGGGACGTTTTCAATCGGCAGCGGCCGACCCGGTGGTGGTGACTGCCGCGGATATGGTCGCCGGCCATGTCACGCTGGATATCTCTTGCCTGGAC
>WNGG01007940.1_pt1 | contig 11728 bp, 11 predicted proteins | sample 5400661 | NCBI WGS metagenome assembly WNGG01 (sample SAMN13153372, study PRJNA577476) | soil metagenome | isolation source: 100 cm soil or saprolite under Garry oak tree replicate 1 | place: USA:California | collected 2016-06-15 | reverse complement strand
GGAGGCGTGATCGTCTCCTACTTCGAATGGGTCCAGGGCCTGCAGGAGTACTTCTGGAAGGAAGCCGAGGTGAACGCGAAGCTGAACGACATCGTGACGCGAGCGTTCAACGAGACGTGGAGCACCATGGAGGGCCGCGGCATATCGATGCGGCTGGCCGCCTACGGCCTCGCCGTCCAACGTGTCTCCGAAGCCACCGTTACCCGCGGCATCTATCCATAACGTCGTCCTCTACCACGCGGAGGGCTGCCACCTCTGCGAACGCGCGCGCGGGATTCTCGAACAGACCCGCAAGGAAGTCGACTTCGAGTTCGACGAGGTCGACATCGGGGGCGATGCCGAGCTCGAGGCTCGTTACCGGGAGTGGCTCCCCGTCGTGGAGATCGACGGCGAGCGCGCCTTCGTGTACTACGTGGATCCTGGTGCCTTTCGCCGCAAACTCGGCGCACAAAGTTGACCTACGCGCCGCCCCGTCGTCGCGTGATACAACGGGTTCGGGTTGTCACAAACTCTCGAATCCAGGAGCCCGGTGGCTGTGTCTGATCGGTTGACGGTCGGAGTGGCGGCGCGCCTGTCCCGCTACCTCCAGGTGCTGACGCAGGCGAAGAAGATGGGGAAGGAGCGCATCTCCTCCCAGGAGATCTCCGACTACACCAACATCAACGCGACCCAGATCCGGCGTGATCTCTCCGCATTCGGGAAGTTCGGCAAGCGCGGGGTCGGCTACAACATCGACTCGCTGCTCGGCGAGATCCGCAAGATCCTCCGCACCCAGGGGCAGCACAATATCGCGCTGATCGGAGCGGGGCGTCTCGGGCAGGCGATTGCCAGCTCGCCGATCTTCGCAGAGCACGGGATCAACATCGCCGCGGTGTTCGACACCGATCCCGAAAAGGTGGGCCGCCCGGTTGGCAACGTCCCGGTGAGCGATTACACGCGCCTCTCGAACACGATCCGGGAGAAGAACATCATCGTCGGTGTCGTGGCGGTTCCCGCCGACAACGCGCAGCGCGTTGCGGACGACCTGGTCGCATCGGGCGTGAGGATCATCTTCAACTACTCGGAAGCCCTGCTCGACGTGCCGCAGGACGTGTCCGTCCACACGTCGAACCCGGCGGTCGAGCTGCTCTACGCGCTCTACTTCTACTTGACGTAACCACTGGGGGCGGGCCACGCGGATCCTGCTCTGGCACGGCTACCTGCTCGGTGGAACAGGGTCCAACGTCTACACGCGCGCACTCGCACGTGAGTGGAGCCGCGCCGGCCACGACGTCGTCGTGGTCTGCCAGGAGCCCCATCCCGAGCGTTACGACCTCGGGGGCGCGAAAGTCTTTCGGCCGAACGTCGGCGGGTTGCTTCCCGTCTTCGTGCTCGACCGTTACGAAGGTCTCGAGGCGAAGCTGCTGCAGGACTTCACCCACGCCGAACGAGCACGCTACGTCGCGCTCAACGCAACGGCGTTGTGCGCGCTGGTGCCGGCCGATCTGGTCTTTGCAAACCACGTGCTGCCCGGGGCCGCGGTCGGCTATGCCAGCGGAATGCCGTTTGTCGTCAAGGCGCACGGGTCGGAGCTGGAGTATTCGATGCGCGGCAACGAAGAGCTCGCGAGCTGGGGGCGCGAATGTCTCGAGCTTGCGGAAGCCGTCTTCGTCGGGTCTGCGCACATCCGCAACGTTCTGGAGGACGTCGTCGGCCACGTCGAGCGCGTGCACGAGGTGCCGCCGGGCGTCGACGTCGAGGAGTTCCGGCCCTCCCGCTCACGCGACGAATCACTCGCGCGGCTGCTGGAGGAAGCGCGTGCCGACGCGGCCAACCCGGCGAACGCAAGCGAGCGGCAACCGGACGACGGCAACGCGGCGCGCCTCGAAGAATTCTTCGCCACGGACGAGCCGACCGTCGTCTACTTCGGAAAACTCCTGCACAACAAGGGCGTTCACGTGTTGTTGGAGGCGCTTCGCAGCGTGGACGCGCGCGCAGTGATCGTCGGCTTCGGCGATTACCGGCAGGAGCTCGAGCTCATCGCCCCGCCCGGGACGCTCTTCACCGGGCCCCTCGAGCACCGGCATCTCGTGCACCTGCTCACGCTCGCCGACGTCACGGTCGTTCCGTCGATCTTCCCGGAGGCCTTCGGAATGGTCGCTGCGGAAGCGGCTGCCGCAGGCTCGCCGCCCCTCGTCGCTCGCCACTCAGGGCTCGCGGAGATCGCGGAGGGCCTGGAAGCCGAGTATCCCCCGGAGCACAGGCACCTGGCGAGCTTCGCGAACGGAGACGCGGGCGACCTTGCCGCGAAGTTGAGCGAGCTGCTCGCTCTTCCCACCGAAACACGCGCGGAGCTCGGCGCTGCGGCCCGTCGCGCTGCCGTCGCGCGCTGGAGCTGGACGAGTGTCGCCGCACGCCTGCTCGCGCCCATCGAACGCGATTAGCCCGCATTGCTTCATTTACGCTAGTGAAGTGGGCGACCAGCAACGACTTGCTCCCGAGGAGCAGATTCGCTTCGCGCGCGAGGCTTTCGAGGACGGACAGGACTTCACGATCGCCGTGGAGGAAGAGTTCGCACTCCTCGATCCCGACACGCTCGAGCTGACCAACCGCTTCGAGGAGCTCAAGGCCGGTGCGGCGGGAACAGAGCTCGACGAACACCTCGTCGGCGAGCTGATCGCATCCGAGATCGAGGTGAAGACCGGTCGCTGCGCGAACTTCGGCGAAGTCGCCGAGCGGATGGCCGAGCGCCGGACGCAGCTGGGCGAGCTAGCCGATCGTTTCGGAGTCGGGCTCGCGTCGACCGGCACTCATCCCTGGAGCCGCTGGCAAGACCAGCGCATCATCGACACGCCGCACTACCGGCGGAACAACGAGCTCCTGCAGTACGTCGTCTGGCGCAACAACAGCTTCGGCATCCACATTCACGTCGGGATTCGCGGGGCCGACCGAGCGGTCGCCGTGTGCAACGCGTTCCGCAACGTCCTGCCGGAGCTCCTGGCGCTGTCGGCCAGCTCGCCGTTCCTCGAGGACTGCGTCACGGGCCTCCACTCGGTGCGAACCGAGATCTTCACGAAGCTGTTTCCGCGTTGCGGCGTTCCGGACGCGTTTGACGACTGGGCCGCCTACGAGGACTACGTCCGTTTGCTCTACACGACGGGGTCGATCGACGAACACACGCAGATCTGGTGGAGCGTGCGCCCTCATCTTGCGTTTCCGACCGTCGAAGTTCGGATTTGCGATGCGCAACCCGATCTGGGCGATGCGCAGTCGCTTGCAGCGCTGATCTACGCGCTTGGAACGCGCTTCGCACGCGCGATCGACGAAGGGGAGCCGCTACCGGATCTGCCGCACCGCCTGATCGAGGAGAACCTGTGGCGCGCGATCCGGTACGGGCTGACGGGCGGGTTCATCGACTTCGAGCGCCGACAAGTCGTGCCGGCGAGGGAACGCATCGAGGCGCTGATCGAATGGGTGCTTCCCGTCGCCGAGGAGATCGGTGCGGCGCCCTACCTCGCAGTCCCGGAGGCGAACGCTGCCGAGCGCCAGTATGAGCGTGTCGCGGAGCTCGGCTCACATCGCGACGTCTTCGCCGAGCTCGTGCGCCGGCCGCGGGAGCGGGTCGGTGGGTGAGGAAGTCGAGGGCGTCGGCGGCGTCTTCTTCCGTGCACACGATCCGGTTGCTCTGCGCGCCTGGTACGCCGAGCACCTCGGCATCGAGATGGAGGAGTACGGCACCACGTTCGCAGCGAAGGAGGGAGATCAGACCGTGTGGGCGCCGTTCCCCAACGACACCGCGTACTTCGGGTCGAGTGGCCAGCAGCTGATGGTCAACTTTCGCGTCCGCGATCTCGACGCCATGCTGGCGCAGCTGCGCGCGGCCGGTGTCCAAGTCGACGACCGTGTCGAAGAGATGGAGTACGGCCGGTTCGCTTGGGCGAACGACGTCGAAGGAAACCGCTTCGAGCTGTGGGAGCCTTCGTGACCGGGGCGACTGGGCTGCCCCCCGACGACGAGCTCCTGAACCAGCTCGAAGAGGAGCTGAAGGCGCTCAAGGTCTCGGACCTCCTCGTCCAGACGCTCTACACGGTCTCGTCGCTCGGGTACCGCCGGCTCTCCGAGCAGGACCGCGATCTCGACCAGGCCCGCCTCGCCATCGAAGCCCTTCGCGCGCTCGTGCCCGTGCTCGAAGGATCCGCGAGCGAGGAGCTCCTGCGGGACTTCAAACAGGTGACGGCCAATCTCCAGCTCGCGTACGCGGATGCCGCCAAGGACGGGGGCTGACTGGGAGGAAGATCAGGCCGATGTGCGCGAACTGGCCCGCTCGGCCGGCTCCGACGAAGCGGCCGCCTGAAAACCGGGGAAACGGCGCTCCACGGGCGCCATGTGATAGAAAACCCGCCGCGCCGAGGTCACTCGGCGCGGACTTTGTGAGGGGGTACGAACGCTGATCGTCGGGAGCTTCTTCAACGACCATCCGGTGCTGTTTGCGCTGATCTGCGCCGGTGTCGCCGTTGCTTACGGCATCTGGCTGACCGTCTGGCTGCTTGGCCGCCCGGAGGGCAACGAGCGCATGAAGGAGATCGCCAAGGCGGTCCAGGAAGGGGCCGCGGCCTACCTGCGCCGGCAGTACATGACGATCGCCGCCGTCTCGATCGTGCCGTTCCTCCTGCTCGGCTTCTACAACAAGCTGGGCTGGGGTACGGCCATCGGCTTCCTGGTCGGCGCGATCCTCTCCGCGGGCGCCGGGTTCATCGGGATGAACGTCGCGGTGCGTGCGAACTTGCGGACCGCCGAGGCGGCCCGCGGAGGGCTCAAGCCGGCTCTGAACGTCGCGTTCCGTGCGGGCTCGGTGACGGGCATGATGGTCGTAGGCCTGGCCCTGCTCGGCGTCGCCGGCTACTACTGGGCCCTCACGGGCTGGGTGGGCAACTCCGCGGACTCGGCGATCCACGACCTGATCGGCCTGGCCTTCGGCGGCTCGCTCATCTCCGTCTTTGCGCGCCTCGGGGGCGGCATCTACACGAAGGCCGCCGACATCGGGGCCGACCTGGTCGGGAAGATCGAGGCCGGCATCCCCGAGGACGATCCGCGCAACCCCGCCGTGATCGCGGACAACGTCGGCGACAACGTGGGCGACTGCGCCGGCATGGCTGCAGACCTGTTCGAGACCTATGCCGTGACCGCAGTCGCCGTGATGCTGCTCGGCACGCAGTTCCCGTCGAGCGGGCTCGCCCTCTATCCGCTCGTGCTCGGCGGCATGTCGATTCTCGCTTCCGTGATCGGCACGTTCTTCGCCCGGGTCGGGCGGAGCGGCAACATCATGAACGCGCTCTACAAGGCGGTGCTCGTCACGACGGTCCTGTCTGCGATCGGGTTCATCCCGGTGACAATGGCCTACGACAACGGCAAGTTCAGCTTCACCGACCTTTACTGCGCCTCGCTGGTCGGCCTCGTGGTGACGTTCCTGCTCGTCGCGATCACCGAGTACTACACGGGCTCGCGCTGGGGGCCGGTGAAGTCCATCTCCTCCGCCTCCCAGACCGGACACGCGACGAACATCATCGAGGGCCTCGCGGTCGGGATGCAGGCAACGGCGCTGCCGGTAATCGTGATTGCCGCGGGGATCCTGGTCGCGCATCACTTCGCCGGGCTCTACGGGATCGGCGTCGCCGTGATGGCGCAGCTGTCGATGACGGGTCTGATCGTTGCGCTCGACGCCTACGGGCCGGTGACGGACAACGCCGGCGGCATCGCGGAAATGGCAAACCTGGATGACTCCGTGCGTGCGATCACCGATCCTCTCGACGCAGTCGGTAACACGACGAAGGCGGTGACGAAGGGCTACGCGATCGGCTCGGCGGCCCTCGCGGCGCTCGTCCTCTTCGACTCGTACACGACCGGGCTCGCCGACGAGGGCTTGTCCTCGACGTTCAGCCTCAGCGACGCGTGGGTGATCGCGGGCCTCTTCATCGGGGGGCTGATGCCGTTCCTCTTCGCGTCGCTCGCGATGCAGGCGGTCGGGCGCGTGGGTGGGGAAGTCGTCACCGAGGTGCGCCGCCAGTTCCGTGAGAACCCCGGAATCATGGAGGGAACGACCCGACCGGAATACGGGCGTGCGATCGACATCGTCACCAACTCGGCGATCAAGGCGATGTTGTTGCCCGCATTGATCCCGATCCTCTTCCCGATCGTCGTGGGGATCATCAACGCCCGGATGCTCGGTGGCTTGCTGATCGGGACGATCGTGACGGGGCTGTTCCTCGCGATCGCGATGACGTCGGGCGGCGGGGCCTGGGACAACGCGAAGAAGCTGATCGAGGACGGCGCGTTCGGCGGCAAGGGATCCGAGGCTCACGCCGCGTCGGTCACCGGTGACACGGTGGGTGATCCCTACAAGGACACGGCGGGACCGGCGATCAACCCGATGATCAAGATCGCCAACATCGTCGCCATCCTGATCATCCCGCTGATCGTCTCGATTCACGGCTAGCCCCGCGAAGCCTTACGCTCCGGCGCGGTGAGCGCGACCCCGACACCGCGGCGCAGCCGGCGGCGGCGCCAGCAGACGCTCGAGCGGGTGCTCGGGACGCCCGCGCTCTTCGCCACTGCCTACGGCAACGTCGGCTCCTCGATCTACTACGCGCTCGGGCTGGTCGCCGGGATCGCGCTCGGGTTGACACCGCTTGTCTTCGTCATCAGCGGGCTGATCTTCGCGGCCACGGCTGCGACGTACGCGGAAGGAACGGTTCGGTATCCCGAGGCGGGCGGCTCGTCGAGCTTCGCCCGTCACGCCTTCAACGAACTTGTCTCCTTCGGCGCGGCGTGGGCGCAGATGCTCAACTACATCATCACGATCGCCATCTCGGCGTTCTTCGTTCCGCACTACCTCTCGATCTTCTGGGGCCCGCTGCGCCAGAACCCGTGGGACATCGTCGGCGGCGCGGTCGTGGTCGTCATGCTCGTCTTGCTGAACATCGTCGGGATCAGGGAGGCGGCCCGCCTGAACATCTTTCTCGCCGTCCTCGACTTCGGCACGCAGCTGCTGCTCGTAGTCGTCGGCTTTGCGCTGATCTTCCACCCGCACGTCGTCTTCTCGGCGAACCTCCACTGGGGTGTGGCGCCGACGTGGGGGCAGTTCCTTCTCGCCATCCCGATCGCGATGATCGCCTACACGGGGATCGAGACCGTCTCCAACCTCGCGGAGGAGGCGCGTGACCCGCCACGCGACATCCCGCGCTCGATCACCTGGGTCGCCGGCGCGGTCTTCGCGATCTACTTCACGCTGCCGATGATCGCGCTGTCGGCGCTGCCCGTGGAGAAGACCGCGCACGGGTACCGGACGCTGCTGGGCGTCGATCCGGATCAAGGCGGCTTCAAGAACGATCCCGTGCTGGGCCTCGTCAAGCACCTCGGCCTGCACGGTCAGGTGCTGCACGCCTCCGAGATCTACGTCGGCGTCCTGGCGGCGACGATCCTCTTGATCGCGACCAACGCTGGCGTGATCGGGGCGTCGCGCATCACGTACGCAATGGCCACGTACAGGCAGCTACCCGAGGTCTTCCGCCGGCTGCATCCGAAGTTCAAGACTCCCTGGCTGTCGCTACTGGTCTTCGCCGGCCTGCTCTCGATCGTCGTACTCCTGCCCGGGGAGACAGATTTCCTCGGCAACATCTACGCGTTCGGCGCAATGCTCTCGTTCACGATCGCGCACGTGTCGGTCATTGCGCTTCGTCTGAGCACGCGAGACGATCCGGAGGCATTCAAGGTGCGTCCGAGCCTTCGGATCGGAGGCGTCGACTGGCCGCTGTTCGCGATCTTCGGCGCGCTCGGCACCGGGATCGCCTGGATCGTCGTGGTGATCCAGAAGCCAGGCCCGCGTTGGGCCGGGTTGGGGTGGCTCGTGGTCGGGCTCATCGGTTACGTCGTGTACCGCCGCAAGGTGCTGCACGAGCCGCTGACGGCGACGTTGCACGCGCCGATGATCATCGGGCCGGCGGTCGCGCTCGAATACAGGAACGTCCTCGTACCCGTAAAGCCGGGTAGGGCGTCGGAGGAGGCGATCGACCTGGCCTGCCGCCTTGCCGCCGACCGAGGTGCCACGATTGCTCCGCTCAGCGTGGTCGTCGTGCCCCTCGACCTGCCCTTGGACACACGGCTCGAGGAAGAGGAGCGCGCGGCCGACGAGGCCCTCGATGTCGCGGCGGCGATCGCAGAGCTCTACGGCGTGAAGGTCACGGAGCGGATCGTCAGAGCGCGCCACGCCGGCCGGGCGATCGTCGACGAGGCAAAGCGCCGGCAGAGCGAGATCATCGTCATGGGCGCGCCGCGAGGGGGGAGGGGGCATGGTGTCTTCAGCGACACCGTCGACTTCGTCCTCAAGCACGCGCCCAGCAGGGTGATGGTCGTCGCGGGACGGAAAGCCGCATGAGCGCCTACCGCTCTCTCGTCGTGCTCTTCGCGTTCCTCTTCATGGGGATCGGGATTGCGCTGGTCGTCGTCACGGCCGTACACGGCGGGGCGGGGTTTGGCTACCTGATGGGCGTGCTGTTCTTCGCCCTCGGCGTCGGCCGCCTCTATCTGGTCCGCAGGCAGCGATAACCTCAACTAGTGCCCCTCCCAGCAATGCGCGTCGGCTTCTGGCCCGCTATCACGCTGCGCCAGAGTCCACCCTCGTCCTTACCAAGGCTTCCAGCCTTGGCTGCGGACGAGTGCGGCCTCTGGCTTGGTGCTAGCGACCCAGAAGCTCGACAGCATCACTGGAAGGGGCACTAGTGGCGCGCAAGCTGCCCCGGCTTCAGCGGGTTCTCGACGCTCCCGCGCTCTTCTCGATCGCCTACGGGGAGATCGCCTCGTCGATCTACTTCGCGCTCGGCATCATCACGCTGCGCGCGCTCGGCTTCACGCCGCTCGTGTTGCTCGCCACGGGCCTGCTCTTCCTGATCGTCTCGCTCTCCTACGCCGAGGGGACTGCGGCAATTCGCGAGACCGGCGGCGCCGCGACCTTCGTCCGCATCGCCTTCAACGACTTCTGGGGCTTCATCACCGGCTGGGTGCTCTTTCTCGACTACCTGATCGTCATCGCCCTGTCTGCCCTCTTCATGCCTCACTACGTGGCGGGTGCGTTCTTCACCAAGTTGCACCGCCCTTGGGACGTTGTGGCCGGCTGCGGTGTGATCGCGGGAGTCGCGGTGATACGGCTCGTGCACCGCACCCGCCTGCACCGGTGGGCCCTGATCGTCGCGCTTGTCGATCTCGCAACCCAGGTTCTGATCGTGACGCTCGGGATGGCGCTGCTCTTTTCAACGCATGCGCTCACCACCGGGACGTCGCTGGGAACGACGCCGACCTGGCACTCGCTCGCCTTCGCGATTCCGCTCGCGATGCTCGCCTACACGGGGCTCGAGACCGTCGCGAACCTCGCCGAGGAGACACGGCGTCCCGGACGAGATCTACCGCGGAGTCTCTTCAGCGCCATCGGCCTGGTCGTCGTCGTTTACGTCGCGATCGCCGTGGTCGGCCTCTCCGCGTTTCCGCCGAAGCACGGGACGCTCCTCGGCAGCAACTGGATTCGGGCGCCAATCGTCGGAATTGTCACGCAGATCCGTGAGCACGTGCCCAACGTGATCGGCGCGCCGCTGCAGGTCTTCGTCGGGCTGTCCGGAGCGCTCATCCTGCTCACCGCGGCGACGACCTCGATCTCCGGGTTCGGCCGGCTGGCGTATTCGCTGGGGGAGCACGGCCAGCTACCCCGCCGGTTCGGAATGCTCAGGCCGCGGACGCTTGTCGCCCCGGAGTCGATCATCGCGGCGGCGCTGATCTCGATTGGGCTCCTCGTCGGAACGGCAGGGCTCGCGCACCCCGTGCTGTTCCTGGCGAGCCTCTTCAGCTTCGGCGTGCTCCTCGCGTTCACGGCCGCCCAGCTCGCCGTGATCAAGCTGCGGTTCAGCGAGCCGAACCGAAGGCGTCCGTACCGCGTGCCGTTCACCATCGGCCGCGTGCCCGTTCCGTCGGTCGTCGGCGCACTCCTCACATTCACGGTCTGGCTGATCGCCATCGGCACGCACCAGGGCGCGCGCCTCGCCGGGCCGGTCTGGCTCGGGCTCGGGCTCGTTGTGTACATCGTCGTCCGCAAGTCGCGTGGGGAGGGCCTGCTCGAGCGCGTCGTGTCGGCCGACGAGCATCGCGGCCTCGCGGAGGCCGAGTTCGCGCGCATCCTCGTCCCCATGAAGCTGGGCGACATCGGCGAGGAGATGATCGCGACGGCCGTCAAGCTCGCCCAGGAGCGAGGGGCCTCGGTGGAGGCTCTCCACGTGATCCGCGTTCCGCTGGAGCTTCCTCTCGACGCCGAGCTGCACGACGAGGAGGAGCGGGCCGAGGCGTCACTCGCCGAAGCGAAGCTGCTCGGGGCAGACCACGGCGTCAAGGTGGAAGGACGTACGGTCCGGGCTCGCTCGATCGGGCAGGCGATCGTCCAGGAGGCGGAGGAGCAGGGCGCCGATCTGATCGTCCTAGGCTCGGCCCCCCGCTGGCGTAGGCAGTCCCGGTTTTTCTCGCCCACGGTCGACTACGTGCTGAAGAAGGCGCCCAGCGAGGTGCTGATCGTCGCGTTCCCCCAGGGAGCCCTCGAAGGGGACGGTGCGGCGGGTCCAGAGGGCGCGCGTTGAACGGCCGCACGGGCGAAGCCCGCGCGGCCTCTAAGACGGCATCTCAAGCGACGCCGTCGGAGGGAGCTCTGGAAGGGGACGGCGGCCAGCCTCAGGGTTGACCGGCGAGCTACGCTGAGTGCAATGAAGCTCATCGTCATCGGCTGCGGCCGGGTGGGCTCGACGATCGCGAAGCGGTTCGCCTCCGAAGGGTGGGACGTGACCGCGGTGGACGAGAACGAGTCAGCCCTCAGCCGCCTGGGAGAGAACTGGACCGGCGGGTTCGTCCGCGGGCACGGCATGGACAGCCTCGTCCTGCGCGAGGCCGGCATCGAGGACGCCGACGCCGTGGTCGTCTCGACCGACGGCGACAACACGAACCTCGTGATCGGCCAGGTCGCCCAGAAGCGCTTCGGGATCGACTGCACGGTCGTCCGGATTCTCGATCCCGCGCGCGCGGACTTCTACCGCGAGCGTGGGCTGCGCACGATCTGCCCGACCTCCACCGCAATCGACGCGCTGAGCGAGGCGGTGCGCTCCTGCCCCATCCCGCAGCAGCCCCGCGAGGAGGTACCTGTGTCGTGACCCTCCCGGCGGCACTTGGCGGCGCCCGGCCCGCGATCACGCTGCGCCACGCCGCGTCCTCAGTCGCGCTCGGGCAAACCAGCCCGAGCACTACCTGCGTCCTTGCGTGGCTTGGTGCTCGCGACCCGGGAATCCACCAGCACCACCGGGAGGGCCACTAGATGTACGTCCTGATCGCAGGGGGCGGTAAGGCCGGAGCCAACGTGATGCGCACCCTGCTGCGAAACGGCCACGAGGCGACGATCATCGAGCAGGACCGCAACCGCTTCGAGCGGCTCGAGTCCGAGTTCGAGCACCAGGCGATGCAGGGAGACGCGACCGAGCTCTTCGTCCTCGAGAAGGCCGGAGTCAAGCGGCCGCCCGATCTGGTGCTCGCGTTGACCGGTGACGACGAGGACAACATGGTGATCACGCAGATCTCCAAGGAGAAGTACGGCGTGCCGAAGGTGATCGCGCGCGTCAACGATCCGCGCAACCAGCCACACTTCGACCTGCTCGGCATCTCGCCGACCGTGTGC
>WNGG01007938.1_pt1 | contig 11730 bp, 11 predicted proteins | sample 5400661 | NCBI WGS metagenome assembly WNGG01 (sample SAMN13153372, study PRJNA577476) | soil metagenome | isolation source: 100 cm soil or saprolite under Garry oak tree replicate 1 | place: USA:California | collected 2016-06-15 | reverse complement strand
ACGACGAAGCAAAAGTCTCTCACACCGACGCTGTAAAGCTGCTCAAAAATGGCCTGAACCAGCGGTTTTAGTTCGAGGCTGTGACTTCCGTTGTACGTAATGATCGGGAACATCTCCTTGGGTATCTCCTTCGAAAAGGGAAGCATCCTGAACCCGATCCCGCCGGCAGTTATGACGCCCTTGCATTGGCTGAATCCGTTCATGGAACTTTTCTTCATGCTAGCGTCTAACGCGTGTCACCTCGTCAACCTTTAGCCACATGCACGCATCCGCCCTTCCGCAGCCAGGATGAGGGTAAGTCCATGGCTCTTCCCGGGCCTCACCTATCCAACGATACATTCCCGTAGAGATAGACGGAGATAGAGAAGCATTACAACTGGTCGGGCAAAGAACAGCTGATCCGGCTATAAAGGGTGGCGATTCATTTGTGTTTACACTCGACCATCTATCTTCAGATGTACGCATACTGCAGTTGTACACGTGATGAATATAACGGCCTCATGGACTAGAGAAGCAGACCATGTACTTTGACCATACATTTTGCTGCCACATCCAGGGGTTTGTAACGGACCATCATATCCCTTATGATGCCTGCACAAGAGGGGGTGAAGAGGATCTCTAGAGTTCTGATTACGGGCGGGAACGGATTCATTGGGAGCCACCTTGCCGAAAAACTCGAGGCTGCAAGCGACTCGGTTACACTGCTTGACTTGAAGTTTAACTCTAACACCCAATCTCTAGACTGTGAGAAGGTTCAAGGGGACATCAGAGACTACCCGACCGTGAGAAAGGCGGTCGACGGGAAGGACGCGGTTTTCCATTTTGGAGCAGTCTCCCGGGTCGCGTGGGGGCAGGAGGACCCGTTCAACTGCTGGTTGACAAACCAAATAGGCACTCTCAACGTTCTGGAGGCTTGCAGAAAAGCCGACTCTGGACCGGTGCTGCTCGAAGCATCCAGCCGGGAAGTGTATGGGGAGCCGCTCTATCTTCCAGTGGGCGAGGATCATCCGAAGAATCCAAAGTCCGTCTACGGGGTAACCAAGCTCTCGGCAGAGAGGGCCTGTCTCTCCTACTCGGACGAGTCCAACATGGCCCGCCCGGTCAAGTGTGTGATTATGCGCTTCTCAAATGTCTACGGTAGCGAGAGAGACCTTCCGGAGAGAGTAATTCCCAAGTTCATGAACAAAGCACTCCGTGGCGAGGATCTCGCCTTGTATGGCGGGGACCAGATCCTGGATTTCACGTTCATCGATGATACGGTCTCTGGAATAATGAAAGCATACTCAGCGTCCTTGGAGGGTGATGGGAGCATATTTGGAGAAGACTTCCATTTCGTTACGGGAAGAGGCGTCTCGGTCTCACAGCTTGCAAGCATTACCATCGGCATTGTCGGCTCAGGGTCCAAAATTCTACGTGAAGCGGCGAACTCGTTTGAGGTTCGAAAGTTCATCGGCGACTCTTCCAAAGCAGAGAAAATTCTGGGCTACAAGCCAACAGTAAATCTTGAACACGGGCTCAGAGTGTTGATGGAGAGAACGGTGCCAACCATTGTTGCAAGATGAAGCTTTCTTCGTGAAAAAGAGTCTCAATGACGCCTTTGCAATCCGGCGGGCCTGGATCCCGTGCAAGTAACAGAACAGACTTCGAAGCAGCGGAGTCGCATCGTAGAGCGTCCTCGAGTCAGAGGGAAGTTTCTCTTTGTCGGGAATGAAAAATTCTGGGTTAGGGGCGTAAGCTATGGCACCTTCTCAGTAGACGAAAACGGAAACGAGCAGCTGACTCCTGAGGCTGTGAAGAGGGACTTCGCCCGCATGGCGGAGAACGGCTTCAATGTCGTGAGGGTCCACATATGCCCTCCACGGTGGCTTCTGGACACCGCTATGGAAGAGGGTCTTCGAGTCATGGTTGGACTCAACTGGGGTGAACGTATGTCGTTCGTGGATGAGCCTGGAAGGCCCAGAGAGATCGAAGAGAGAATCAGAAGATGGGTCCGCCGGTGTAAAGGTCATCCCGCAGTCTTCTGTTACAGCGTTGGAAACGAGATCTCCTCGGTCATAGCCCGGTGGACTGGCAGGCGTAGAGTGGAAAAATTCATCGAGCGTCTTTACAATGCAGCGAAGGAGGAAGACCCAGACTCCCTCGTCACGTATGTAAACTACCCGTCCACCGAGTACCTGCAACTGCCCTTTCTAGATTTCATATCTTTCAACGTCTACCTAGAGTCAAGCCATGACTTCGAACGGTACATTGCGAGACTGCACAGTCTAAGCGAGGATCGGCCTGTACTAATCAGTGAGATCGGACTGGACGGACTTCGAAATGGTGAGGAGAAGCAGGCCGAGACCCTGGATTGGCAGATCCGAACAATCTTCAGGAACGGTTGTTGCGGGGTCGTAGTCTTTCAATGGACGGACGAGTGGTACCATGGGACCGTTCCCGTCGAGGATTGGAAGTTTGGACTGACAACAGGCGAAAGAGTAGCCAAGCCGGCGCTGCAAGCAGTTAGAAGGGCATTCTTTGAAACACCCTTTCCAGAAAACGGCGTAGACTGGCCCAGGATCTCAGTGGTGGTCTGCAGCTTCAACGGAGCATCAACCATCCGTGAGACTCTGGATGGCCTACAGAGCCTCGACTATCCCGGATACGAGGTGGTCGTTGTGAACGATGGGTCAACCGATTCGACGCCTAAGATCGTATCAGAATATCCGGTCAGGCTCATCAACACTGAGAATCGTGGGCTCAGCCACGCGCGGAACACTGGGGTAAGCGCAGCTACTGGAGAAATCATAGCCTTCATCGATGACGACGCCTATCCTGACGCTCACTGGCTCAGATACCTCGCCTTGTCCTTGGTGGATCGGGGATACACCGGGGTTGGAGGGCCGAACCTCCCACCCCCGAATGATGGATGGAAGGCCGAGGCCGTAGCCAGTGCACCCGGACCCAATCCGGTTCTGATCTCCGACACGGTCGCAGAGCACATCCCGGGATGCAATATGGCCCTCAGAAGAGGGCCGCTACAGGCGATTAGCGGATTTGATCCAATTTTCAGAGCAGCCGGCGACGATGTGGACCTTTGCTGGCGGCTCAGAGAACGGGGAGGAATAATCGGGTTCGCGCCTGCAGCATTGGTCTGGCATCACCGTCGAAAATCCCTCTACAAGTATTGGAGACAACAGGTAGGCTACGGCAGAGCGGAGGCGCTACTGGAGCGAAAATGGCCTGAGAAGTACAATGTTTTCGGACAGCTGAACTGGCTCGGGCGCATCTACGGCAGAGGCGTCTCTCTAGACTTCTCGTCGCTAGGGGGGAGGATCTACCATGGCATCTGGGGATCCGCACCCTTCCAATCATTGTACGGATCCTCCCGCTCTCTCTGGTCACTATCCCTAATGCCCGAGTGGTACTTGGTTATAGCAGGTCTTGCGCTGATGCTGGTGCTGAGCATTGGCTGGGGCCCAGTAATGATACTCGGGACATTGCTCTCTTCCGCTATCGCGCTGCCCGCAGCGCAGGCGATTATGAATGCTGAAAGGGCAAGGCTTGATGGGTATCCCAAGAGCCGTTGGCAAGCGTTCAAATTGCGGACTACGATATTCTCCTTGCATCTCCTACAGCCACTGGCTCGCCTCTACGGGCGGTTGGGTGGAGGGCTAACGCCATGGCGTAGGCGCGGGACTGGAGGCCGAGGTCGCTTCGGGCCGTCGACTATGACGCTATGGCGTGACACCAGGGAAGCGCCTGAGATTACTCTGGCAGAGCTGCAGAGAATGCTCCAAGAGTCGGGGGCCGTGGTTGCAGCTGGAGGAAACTATGATTCTTGGGACCTTGAAATGAGAGGAGGGCTGCTCGGCGCAAGCCGACTGTTACTTGCAACGGAAGATTATCCGTCAGGAAAGCAGCTCCTCCGCTTCCGAATCACTCCAAGGTATTCTCGACTCGGGCTGGCCGTCTGTGCGCCCCTTGCAGCAATTTCGATTGCAGCAGGCTTGTCCAATGCCTGGACATCGAGCATCGCATCTGCGCTAATGGCCGGCGGATTGATCTTTTGGGCGACTAGCGATGCAAGATTCGCGTCGAGCATGTTCCTTGAGTTGCTAAGGCGTAAGGGGGCTACGTAGCATCTGCGTGCCACGATGGTCTGGTTCGAATTGCTCCAATCTGGTTGTCTCGCCCGCAGCGTGATGACATTTCTCGTCACATCGCGAATCCTAGTTCGAGCAACCGTCACAAACTTTCACCGTACGCTGGAGAAGCGGGCAGTGACATGGAGCGGAATGGTTGATGAGTGACCTTGCCATCCTACCCATAGTTTTTACGGTCGCTTATATTCTTACGTTGGTAGCTGGCTGGGTCTTGCCGAGGCTGTTAGACCGTCGGACCGCACATGCGAACTCACGATCACAGCCGCGAAAGCCCGAGATCGTTCGACCCGCTTCTTCTCGAGGTCAGAGAAATACTGAAAGAGGAAGCGGAATGTTGAGACGAGTATTCGCGGATCTCCGGACCTATCTGTGGCCAATGATCATTCTGTCGCTGCTATCGCTATCAGCTATTCCAATAACGCTGATTACTCCTCTTCCCATCAAACTGATGGTGGATACAGTTCTCGGCTCCAAGCCCCTCTCAGGCTTTCTCACGCTCTTCGCGCCGGGCGGGGCGCAGGCCTCCAAGGACTATGTGCTCTGGCTAGCGATCGCGATACTCTTGGGCGCTACCGTCCTGACCTACGTACAGAATCTTCTGAATGTGTGGCTGAGTAGCAAGATTGGAAATCGCATGACGCTCGACGTTCGAGCTCGCCTCTTCCGGCAGATGCAGAGACTCTCCATCGCCTATCACGATACGAAGGGTGCTGCCGACTCAGCTTATCGTACTCTGAACGACGCTCCGATGCTACGTTCCTTCGGAATCGACAGCATAATCCCGCTGGCGACGTCCATACTAATGCTGTCGGCGATGATAGTTGTGATTCTCTATATCGACTGGGAGCTTGCCCTTATCTCGTTGCTAGTGTCTCCCTTCATGTTCCTTCTTACACTGGTATTCAAGCCGCGGTTGCGCACGGGATGGCGGAAGTTCAAGACCTCGGAGAGCGCCGCGATGGCAGTGGCCCAGGAGACACTGGGCGCTTCGAGAGTAGTGAAAGCATTCGGTCAGGAGGATCAGAAAAGCGAACAGTTGGTTCATCACTACAACGAGAGCCTTTCAGCCCAGCTCAGGGTCTATGTTGACAGCGCGGTCTACAACCTGCTCGTTGGGATTGTGACGGCTGCCGGGCTGGCAGCAGTGCTCTACGTGGGAATTACCCACGTGCAGCCCCCGTCGAATAGTCTGACCCTAGGGAATCTGCTGGTCGTCAATTATTATGTTACCCAGCTGTACACGCCTCTAAGAAACGTTGGACAGAAAGCACTCGATATGCAAATGTCGCTGGCTGGAATAGAGAGAGTCCATGCCGTCCTTGACGAGAAACCGGACGTGCCTGAGGCTCCCAACGCGTTGCCTCTAGCGAGAGCTGAGGGGAAGATCGCTTTCCAGAACGTATCCTTTGAGTATACTAGAGGTAACCCGATGCTTCAGGATGTGTCTTTCGATCTTCCCGCAGGCAACTGCCTTGGCATAGTGGGTCCGACCGGCTCGGGTAAGACCACTCTCTCAAGCCTATTGCTTCGATTCTTCGATCCAACCGAGGGCGCGATTACCCTGGATGACGTTGACCTACGAAATTACAGGTTGGCCGATCTACGAAACCAGTTTGCAGTCGTTCACCAGGACACGGTGCTCTTCTCTACGACGATAGCTGAGAACATTCGCTTCGCGAGGCCGGACGCGACCATGGAAGAGGTCATGATCGCGGCCAGAGCCGCGAACGCTCACGAATTCATTATGAATCTGCCGAATAGGTACGACACCATAGTAGGAGAGCGGGGGATGAAGCTCTCCGGCGGCGAGCGCCAGCGAGTATCACTCGCACGAGCATTCCTGAAGAACGCGCCCATTCTCATACTCGACGAGCCTACGAGTGCACTTGATGTACATAATGAGACAGCTATTCTTGACACGATTCAGCGCCTGATGAAGGGTAGAACGACGGTGATGATCGCACACCGAGCCAGCACTCTGAGAAACTGCAACATGATACTGATGCTGGAAGATGGAAGGGTTAGTAGAATGACCAGTGAAGTCGCCTCCGTCCTGTCAGGGATGACCGCACCGGGCGTTCCAGTGACGGCTGATAGCTAGCCGCTTAGGTGGTGGCGGTGAATTGTCGAGTTTCAGATTTCCCAGCCAGGAAAGACTTGCTGTTGGGCTGACTAGAGTTCTTCGTCGCAACGGCCTCTCCAACGGTAATGCAGTGGTCCTGAATCGGAGGCCTAACCCGTTCAAAAGCACCTTTCCCACTGAGATCGTCACCTGCCACAACGGTCCGGGGCACGAAACTCTGCGCCTCTTTGTAAAGTATCGAACAGGAGGATTTGACGGCGTCTTCGGCCACAGGCGTGACATTTCATACGAGGCGAAAGTCTACCGGAAGGTCCTCCAACCCCTACACGTTTCAACACCCACCTTCTACGGCTTGTACAAGGACGATGAGTCGGGGGCCGAAGGGCTGATAATCGAATATCTGCCGCGGGGCTCCCCTGCAAGCTGGTCGAGAGATCCTCAAGCGATGACCCGTTCGGCGCGATGGATCGGAAGGTTCCATGCTGCCAACGAGAAACGAGTCCATGATGCTAGACTACAGTTTCTACGCAGATACAACGCCGAATACTACAGGGGCTGGGCACGACGAACCAACCTACTATTCGGACAGCTAAATTCCCGGTTCCCGTGGATACCACCCATCTGCACAAGTTTCCAACGCCTAATCCCCAGATTGTTGAGGGCACCGGAGACCATCATCCACGGCGAATTCTTCGGGTCAAACATAGTCTATCAAAACGGGATGAGCTGGCCAGTTGACTGGCAGTCTACTGCTATCGCCGTAGGAGAGATCGATCTTGCCGCATTAACACACTCCTGGCCGAAGAAGGTCGTCCAGAAGTGTGAGAGAGAATATGCTAGGGCCCGGTGGTCTGGAAGAGCTCCAGACGGTTTCGAGGACACACTTGAACTTGCCCGAGTCTACATGAACCTTCGATGGCTGGGAGATCCGAACATCATGTCTCCACTGGTATCACGACGAGGGCGACTAGTCGCATCAAAGAAAATGCTTGTTGCAATGCAGGCCGTACTTCAGCTTCATTCAGTGGGAGAGAGACTAGGCCTCTTCTGACGAGGTTGCGCCGATAAGGAGATGCTACAACGAACTTAGACCTTCGTCCAGCATCGCTTCCGACCATTCCGGAATCGGAAGGGTCCTCTTGTATAGGTCACGATGTGCCCGATGAAGACACTCGACAGCCTTGAAGAAAGGAAGATGGTTTAAAGCGTCGAAGTTTATCGTATTCCTGTAGGCCTCAATGAAAGCCGCCACTTCTCGATCGTGAGCTCGAATCGAGCGACCCTGTTTCAACCCCAAGCGTTCTAGGGAAACAATGAACCAGGCCAAATCACGGCCCGGGTCGGCCACATCATGCTCATCTAGATCGATGGCTATCGTCTGCGGCCCGTTCAGAAATACGTGCTCTGGAATGAAGCTCCCATGGCCACAGCAGGACTCGACAGAATCCGGCATCGTCGAGTCCAGTTTGCGCAACAACGATTCGCACTTCGTGGCGAAAGGTTCTCCGGATCGCTCAATCCTCTCCGCCCAGTAAGAGATCTGAGGGAGCAGCTCTCTAGGTGCCGTAGTCTTGCCGAGTTGCGGCGCGTACGAGTGGAATCGTGCCAGCCAATTCCCACTGCGCCTAGCAGTCTCATTTTGTTCATCTGGACTGCCGTTCAGGAAGAGATCCATTGCCAATCTTCCCTGAATCTTCTCTTCGAAAAGAATGCGTAAAGATGACACGTAGGCGAGGGGTTGAGCGATGGCGAACTCCCCGTCCGGGCCAAAACCGGACTGTGACACTGCCTCTAGCGTTTTCATAACGTCGGGCCGATCGTTACTGTAGACTTTCCCAATGATACTTCTCCATCCAAGCTCGGTCCTAACCCTCACGTCGAAGGTGCAGCGATCCTTGTGCGCCTTCAGAGGCTTAACCTGCACCTCTTCTGGATTTCCCCAATGCCAATTGGACACAAACAGTCGCCCTAGTTCCTTGCGAAACTCCTCACCGAACAGTACAGCCGAGAAACGTGAAACATCATCAGCTGGCAAAATCTCTTCAGTGATAACCGACGGCACACTCATGCTCGGAGAGTCACGCGCTTGGAAAGGCTCCGGCAACGCTGTCTCTACCCTTACCCATTTGCAAGCTTGAGCCAGAAAAAGATAGCTGAAAAGTAACTTTGGCAGGATTCATGGTCGGCCCGCCCCGATTCAGCAACCATAGCGAGAAGGATTGTAAGTTGATTGTGTTCGATTGTGTTGCATTGAAATCGAAAGTCTAATCTAGTAAAGCCGTCCGCAAGTCTGGTGTTAGTGTTATCCATGAGGTTGGCATCATTGCCCCTCTGTCTACTCCTCACACTCTTGGCCGGAATGATAGTTACGACCGCGGTATCTAGTTCATCACAGGTCATATCGACCACGCCAGACTTCACCATGTCCGCTAACCCTGACAGTCTCTCGATTCCCGCAGGCGCCCTGGGCACGTCAACGATCACTCTCGTCAGCGTAGATGGTTTCAACGGGTCCGTCAGCCTCTCCGCCCCGTCACCCCTCTGCCCAAGCTCTTACTGCACAACGTGGGAAATCAGCCCATCCAGAGTAATCGTCGCCCCTAACTCGACGGCAACTGCAACTCTCACAATTTTTGCCGGGGGCGAGGGAAGCGCTGGCAACATCACAGTGTATGGAAATAGCGGAAGCCTCTCCCACTCGGTCAGCGTAGCTTTCAAAGTTGTCTCTTCCGGCGGGGCTCCCGACTTCACCATGTCGGCCAACCCGAACATGCTCACGATAGTGCAAGGGTCCGCCGGAAAATCGCTCATAATCCTCACCAGTATCAACGGGTTCCAAGGCAACGTAAGCCTCACACCCCCGGTCTCTTGTCTAGCGATCGGATGCCCATCCTATTCGGTAAACCCGATGAGTGTGTACTTGAGTTCGGGCCAAAACGCCACGGCTGGTTTCACGATACAGACGTATCCACAGACGCCTCTTGCCACCTACAATGTGGCTGTGACGGGCACAAGCGCCAGCCTCTCCCATAATGCACCAGTAACCTTTACGGTCGTAGCCTCAACCCCGCCCGACTTTACAATTTCTGCTAATCCCACGAACCAGACGGTCCCAGCAGGCTCATCAGCCACCTCCCAGATCATTCTGTCAAGCATCAACGGGCTCAGTGGCACGATAAGCCTCACAACCTCTCCTCCACCTCTCTGCCCGTCATGTCCGGGCTGGAGCATCAACCCATCAAGCGTCACACTCTCGCCAGGTGGAACAGCTGCCTCAACTCTCACCTTCTACACTTACGCGGGCGGTCCAGGCAGCACCTGGGTCGTCGGCGTAACGGGGGCGAGTGGAAGTCTTTCTCATTCCGTCAGTGTAGCCTTCACCATTGTCCCCTTCGGTTCAACACCCGATTTTGCTATGACAGCCAATCCGAATAGTCTGACTATTCCTGCCGGCTCCTCCGGCACCTCGACGATAGTTGTGACGAGCCTGAACGGGTTCAACGGGACCGTCAACCTCTACACCTCCCCTTCTCCTCTGTGCCCCAGCCCTCAGTGCAGCTATTGGACGATACATCCGACTAGCGTGGATCTCGCACCCAACTCGACGGCCAAAGCGACACTGACAATATACGCGGGGACCCTTGCCGGATCCGGCGATGTCACCGTCTACGGGACTAGCGGCAACTTGTCTCACTCAGTAGTCGTATCATTCAAAGTGTCCCAGCCCGCTGACTTCATACTCACAGTTAGCCCGTCCTTGAGTTCGGTGAGCAGGGGCGGCTCGACAACGTTCACGGTCACGATACAGGGGACTGAGGGATTCAACGCAACGGTCAGCCTCTCCGCATCAGTCTCTCCGCTGCTCCGCCATGGTCCAACGACATCATTACCGTCGACGGTTGGTCCATATTCCAAATCTACTCTCACCGTGTCAACGTCACGCTCCACGCCGCTCGGATCATACGCAATCACGGTAACTGCAACCCGCGGGACTATTACACACACGTACACGGTTACCGTAACAGTTACACGCTAATCAGTTCATGGCAGAGAAAGATTTCTGAAGAGCGGCGTCTCAGAGTTCCCTGAGAATTACAGTTCTCGACTTTAACAGATTGTTGACGTCTCGGTGGCGACTTTGGGGATGAATTTTGAGGAGAATCCAGTTTCGCTTTGAAAGGACGTTTTTCCTGCAGAATGTGGTGAATCCTGTGCGAGAGAGTATCGGATCTGTGACCGTCGTCGACTGGCTGCTCCAATCGGACCCGTCGATCCGCTGGCAGGTGCTGCGGGACCTGACCGGTGCGCCTGCGGATGAGGTCGCGGCCGAGCGCGCACGGGTCGCCACCGAGGGCTGGGGCGCGCGGCTGCTCGGCCTGCAGGACGCCGACGGCCGGTGGGGAGGCGCGGCTTGGAACCGCGGGTGGAACTCGACGATGCACGTCCTGTGGCTGCTGCGTCACCTGGGTCTCGACCCCGCGAGCGCGGAGGCACGGCAGGCGGTGGGCCTCGTCCGCGACCACGTGACGTGGCAGGGTTGCGGCCCACGGGAGTGCGACAGTAACCCCTTCTTCGCTGGCGAGCTGGAGCCCTGCATCAACGGGCAGGTCGCGACGACCGGCGCCTACTTCGGCCAGGACGTCCGCGGCATCATCGCCCGGCTGCTCAGCGAGCAGCTGTCGGACGGCGGCTGGAACTGCGAGGCGCCGAACCGTTCGACGCGGTCGTCGTTCAACACCACGATCTGCGTGCTGGAGGCGCTGCTCGGTTACGAGCGGGCGGGCGGAGGGACGCCGGAGGTGACTGCAGCCCGTCTCCGCGGGCAGGAGTATCTCCTCGAGCGCCGGCTCTTCCGGCGGCGGTCGACGGGCGAGGTGATCGAGCGAGATCGCAAAGGCGGCGCCGTGTGGACGCGCTTCGCCTTCCCGACATGGTGGCACTATGACGTGCTGCGGGGGCTCGAGTACCTGCGCAGGGCTGGTGTCGCGCGCGACGAACGGGTGGCCGAGGCGATCAAGCTGGTCGCGTCGAAGCACGACGGCGACGGGCTGTGGCCGCTCGAGACCCGGTATCCAGGCGTAATGCCGGTCGAGACGGATGAGGGCGAGGGCCGGCCGAGCCGGTGGAACACCTTACGCGCTCTGCGGGTGCTCCGCTGGTACGATCGGGCTGATTCGTAAGCGCGGTGACGCTCCGACCACGCCCAGCGACGCGCATTCGTTACTGAGCGTGTCTACTCATGCTATCACTGCAACTTGAGTCGTCTCTTTCCCAGAGCATAGATTGAAAGAATCACAGCCGAAAGTGAGGCAACTTCCCCGACTAGGACAACGAAGACGAACAAGACACCCGTAGCCCTACCAATCTCTACAAGGTTCGGGGGAGTCAAGCCAGTAGTGTGGCCCAAGAAGCCCCAAGTGCTTAGGGATGACAAGATCAGAATCACAACGTATCCTATGCGCTTCTGATTCCAGCTGGCAGCGACCCCTCCGAGGTAAACGA
>WNGG01024686.1_pt1 | contig 11731 bp, 2 predicted proteins | sample 5400661 | NCBI WGS metagenome assembly WNGG01 (sample SAMN13153372, study PRJNA577476) | soil metagenome | isolation source: 100 cm soil or saprolite under Garry oak tree replicate 1 | place: USA:California | collected 2016-06-15 | reverse complement strand
AAGCCAACACCTTCGCACTGGAAGGAAGCGTCTTCATCGGCGGCGCGGTGGTGCAGTGGCTGCGCGACGGCCTGCGCCTCATCAAGAAATCGGTCGACGTCGAGAAGCTCGCCGCGAGCGTGCGCGATTCCGACGGCGTGTACTTCGTTCCGGCCTTCGCGGGCCTGGGCGCCCCCTACTGGGACCCGTACGCGCGCGGGACCATCGTCGGCTTGACCCGCGGCTCGAACGCCGGCCATATCGCGCGCGCGGCGCTGGAATCGATCGCCTTCCAATCGGCCGAGCTCCTGCACGCCATGGAGCGGGACTCGGGACGCTCGTCGAAAGAGCTTCGCGTCGACGGCGGCGCCGCGGCGGACGATCTGCTCATGCAATTTCAGGCGGATCTGCTCGGCGTGCCCGTGGTGCGTCCGCGCGTGCTGGAGACCACGGCGCTGGGGGCGGCTTATCTCGCCGGATTGGCCACCGGCGTATGGGCGAGCCGCGAGGAAATCGCGAAACAATGGAAAGTCGCGAAGCGCTTCGAGCCGAAGATGAAGCGCGAAGAGGCGGAGCGGCGGATGGAAGAATGGAAGCGCGCGCTCGAGCGAGCGAGGGGTTGGGGGAAGGGGTAGCGATATCCGCCACCTTCAATGTCCGCGTTCGACCCAAAGCAGGCGGTCAGGAGTGTCCGCTCCTAGTTCGGGTGGACTCCAGACTCATCGCTACTCGGTTTGGGAAGGACGTCGGGGCGTTTTCCCGGCCAACTTTGCGCTAGCACGTTCCTGAAGCGCCAGGGCAACGGGCGCCTGCTGCTTCACGAGGATTGCAACCAGTTCCAGCAATGCGTCGCGCGCCAGTGCATTCGTGGTGAGTTCATCAATATTTTCTGTCAGCATGACGTCCAGCAGATTCGTCACAGCTCCCGCCGTACCTGATCGTCTCCAGTGGAGATTTTCCGGTGCCTGCTGTCGGATGGAACGGTGCAGCCATTGCAGACCAACAAGACGAAGAAGGCGCCCGGTAGATGAGCTCAAGAACCCACAAAAGTACGTGATATGGTCTTCTTCTCGGTCGAGATGCTTGTCTGCCCAGGATTCGTACAGATCCTTCATTTTCAGAACCGTCGTCTGCAGCTCCGTAACTTGATCCAGCGACAACTCCGAACCGCAACCCAGCAAGCGACACAGAAGCCGCTCGCCGTAGTACCAATGACGGCCAGAACTCCATTGTGGAGAGGCTAATGCGTACTCGATCATCGCCTTCCAGTGCCGGGAAAATGCCGCGATGTCGCAATTCCGGGAAACCTGCTGCAACCAGCAGTCGATGAAATGACCGAGGATGTAGTGCGCGCTACCGCCCAGCCGAAATAACGGCTGCCACAGCTCGGCTGCGGCATCCAGGGGCAGTCCGGGTATCACTTTGGCGATTGCTGGGACAATCTCGTACCCTATCTGAGTCGGAGGCTCGTCGCGATCATCTTCTCGGCGGTCGGCATGCGGCCATAACTCGAAATTCAATAAGCGCTTCAGCAGCTCGAGTCGGTTCTCTGTGTCCCTAGGGTCAGACTGCTGCGTCCCGGCAGGAGGGGTCTGGAATAGCCAGGTAAACGTCGCCTTTAGGAGATGCGTATCCAGTCCAGAGGATCGCCGCGTGCTGGGATCACCTCCAAACCGGCCACGCTCCCGTTTGAATTCCCTGACCCAACGCCGCCGCTGCAAGCGCTCGACGCGATGTGCGATCGCCAACGGGTCAACGCGCGCGAGGGTCGAATCGGTAGTCGTCAACTTGCGGTTTCGGAGCCATCGCAGCCAGCGACCCCATAGCTTGTGCAGTATTTGCGGTTCGTCGGGCCGGGGAACCAGGACGGTAAGGGCACACCACAGTAATGAAATCTCAAGCAGCCTCCACCAGGCACCGCCGAGCTGCTCCCGATGCGCGTACGCAAGCGATGTCAACGTCGCTACGGCCGCCTCATTACCACTGGTCAGCACGCGCAGCACCGCGTGCCCTGCGTCAGAGGAAGCTGGCGAGCGGATGAAGTCGTGCATTACTGCATGTGCGACAAACTCCAGTTCGCCACGGCTGCTCAGCATCCGGCCGCGCAGAAACTCGCTATCGTCACCTATCTGGTCGACAACGGCGCGCAGGGTCGCTCTGGCGCTGTCACGAATCTCGGGGTGCGCGTCGAGCCAAGGGCGAGCCCGCGCGAGCAGCGTCGAGGCGACGGCTATGCGTGCTAGGCATTGATCATCTTCTTTGACATCCGTATTCATGCCGGGCAAAGGTGCGCCCAGAAAACCCGCAAGCCCTTCCGCTTTCTCCGCCGTGAGCTCCGCAGGCTTCCCGAGCAACTGGCCGCATTCATGGGGGAGCATCAGGATTCGGAGCGTGGGTTCGGTCGCCCTTTGGTAGCTCGCGACATCTCGCTGCAGAGATTCCGGATACTCGAATTGCATCCGCCCGCTACCGTCGGGGTCCTCTTTGTAGTTGTCGCGATCGAGCTCAGCTTGCAAGATGCGCAGTTCGAGCGCAGCCTTTTCATGCCCGGGCAATTCCCATTGCTTGATGATCGCGGCCAAGTACGCGGCGATCTCGGATTTGAATGCCACCAGATGAGCCGCGATGCTCCGCAGCGCAACCCTGCGATACGCAGCGGACCACCACTCGCGTGCCATCTGAAAAATGGCCTCACCTTGGCGCGCCCAGGCGGCCGCATCGAATCGCCACTGCAAGGTGTCCAGTCGATACTTGTCCCAGAAATAGAGCGGTTGATGGGCGAGGAGGGGACGCAGCAGACCCTCGAACAGGACCGGACGGTACTTCCCGACGTTCAGCAATACTCCTAGGACCGCGACAGAACGTGAACTGTCCAACAAGCGTTGGATATAGGGTGTAACGTCGGTGCCACCATCGAGACCGGCGCAAAGCCACTTCTCAAGCGCAGCCAACGCGCAATGCAACTGGCCGGCGTGCGTCGAATTCTCCTGGCTCCAATCCAACACCGAGTGGTTTCCGACGAACTCCTTCTGTGTACCCCCTGGTAAGTCGAGCACAATGCTGATGCGATCGGCACCATGGCGTTGCCTTTCGTAGTCCCAGCGCTCGGTGCAGAAATCCACGAGCGCGATCAACGCGCCTAACGCACTGTCGGGTGCGATTTGGAGAAAGATATAGAACGCGCTCTGCCAATATGCGGTCGGATAGCTGTCATGGTCGAATTCCATGCCATGGTTGTCGCTCAGTCCGGGGTGTGGGCGATACTCTTCCTCGGGAGAATCCTCGATGAGGACGGCGAGCAATACTTCCGCAGCTACTTCCGGCCTGGCCTTCATCAACGGAGCGAGGGAATGCGAGTGTGTGCAGCACTCACGGAAGTCCCGCTCGACCCGCTGCAATGGTCCGAGCGGCCAGGGCGGTAGCTCTCTGGCGGACGATATGAAGGTCGGCATCCGCTCACGCTGTTGATGCCTTGTACGGTATTCCGGATCGATGCGAAGCCGCTCGGCATGCTCTCTAGCCTGCCGCTCGTGAAACTCCACGATTTGCGCGACGACATCGGTGCGCCACGGGCGGCGCTGCGCCATTTCCAGTACCCATGCAGACACCTCGTCGGGCATATCCGGCGCGCCGGCCAGGGCCGCGGCATAGATGGGTTTCTCTGAGTCGTCGCCGAAGATGAAACGCTTCCCTTGCGCTACCTGAAGCGCTCTGGCGGTGAATAGAGCGACTTCCGCGAGCTCCCTCCGGAACGGCATTGGCGTCCCAGGGATGAGCTCCACAGGCATTGTCGTGAGCCATCTTTCGCAAAGTTTGGCAACGACCGGAGACATGAGGCTTGCCACGCGATCTCGGTGTGCGGCCAGAAAGCGTATTACGGGAGGCCAACGGTAAATTATGGGCAAACGGTTCTGCGCTTCGACATACAAGCCTAGCGATGGATCCACCTGCGACAACGGAATCTGGCCGCTAGGTACGGTCGCGATGTGATGAAAACGCAAGAGCAGGCGATTGAGCAGAGCGCCATGATCGGCAAACAAAAGATCCGCGCGTTCCGTGAGAAGCGACTCCGCGAGAGGATCCAGACACAACGCATCGAGCAGGATGTCCGTCGCCAGCCCCATACCTTGCTGGGGTGCATCCAATTTCTCAAAGGCGATGTCCCATGCGGTACGATCATTGATGGGCTCGCGCAAAAGGAACTGGCCGAGCATGCGCAACGCACCAGTCCACAGCGGATTCTGTGCGAGAGCTGCCCATCGAGCAGTGTCGTCTGAAAATTCCTTCAGACGTTGGAAGCGCGCCCATTCAGCCGCCAGGTCATGCTGAAATTCGACACGATTCCGCGAGGTGATCCGCAAAGGCAGTTGCGAGGGCTTTTCTTGCAGCGCAAGCGCCTCCGAGGCCGACAACTCGCTGAGCCCGACGCTGTGCTCAAAAGAGGCTTCCCGCTCTGCAAGCCGCATCAGCATTCCCTGCAGCGGCAACTGTCCGTTCGTCCAGAATTTCCACAGCGAATCTGCGATCGCTGTGAGCGACAGCCGTGCGATGTGTCCTTGTTGCTGAAAGTGCGACGCAGCCTGCATAACCCATGCGAGCGCTCGAAGATTTGCGAGGACTGCTACGGCGTCATCCTGCAGAGCAAGCCAGCTCAACTGTGCCGTCGACCGCAGAGCCGCCTGAACCTCGGCAAGGGGAGCGGGGCCTAGTTCGACCGACGCCGGCTGTTTGTCGCCAAGAAGGCCTTGCAGCCGCCCGTCTATCCACGCCTCGGTTTGACCAACAATCAAAATCCGCCAGACGGGGATTTCACCAGGGGCATGCTCGGACACAAGCGCCCCCACCAACTGCTTAACCGGCAGGGCCATTTCACTGCTGATGCGCTCCGCGGCGTCAATCACTAGAACGTTGTTAGGGTGCGCCGTTGCTTTCAGCGTGGTATGGAGCGGATGCGCTAAGTCGGTCTTTGTGCGTTCAACTTCGATCAGCGTCGCACCGAGCGTGTCTGGACCAAGCCATACGTGTGGCTCCTCCGGGAATTGGCGGTCCAGGATCGATTTGGCAAGCGCCGATTTCCCGGTCCCCGAGTCGCCGTAGAGAACAACAATCGGGTTGTTCGATATCGCTTGTGCCAGCTTGCCGCCGTCTTCGGATCGCGCCAGCGAATAGCCGGAAGGCAGCGTCGCTTCGATGTTGCTGAGATGCTCGCGCGTATACGCTCTGAGCAACTTCCATCCGGAGGAAAAGTCAGGGTGGTCATTGAGTTTGAACCGACCGCGCAACTCGTGCCAAAGCTGGGGCAGATCGATCGTGCCGTCTCCGAGACGGGCCTTGCCGGCTCGCTCCACCAGGGTTTGCCAAAGCGCACGCGCCTCGTCCGGCGCCGCACTGGTAAGGACGCGTCTACATTGCGAGATCGCGGATTCGCGATCCGTCGAGGGGTCAAGGTCAAAATCCGTGGAGACTACAAGGAGATGACGGACGAACTCGAGTACGTCTTCATCCCGGACTGTTGCCGATAATTTCTGCACTACTTTTTTAATGTTGTCGAAGACGGTCCGGTGCTTGCCCGTACTCCGGATCCTCGCCAGCGCAAGTGCCGGATCGCTGCCGGTACATGCATTCTTGATATCTGTCCAAACTGCTTGAAACGTCGGATGATGTCCTCTTGTCACCAGCGCAATGCGGTCGCGACCGCGGCGCAGAGGTCCAGTGCCGCCAATTGCGAACTGCTTCCATGCGGCGCTGACAAAGTCATGCGGAAGACCGGCGCTCGTCACCTGTAGATTGCTCTTGCACGAGAGGGCCAAGTGGGATTCTTCGGATTCCGGCCCGCAAGTGACGAGAAGGTCATCAATCAACCACCCGAGTGCACTGGTCTGAGACTGTAGCCGCAAGCCAAGACGACCGTTCATGCCCGGCATGGTCTCGCCGGTCAGCATCTTCAGCAACAACCATGCGGCGATCTGGTCTTCAAAGGCAAAGCCCGGCCCAGCGGTTGAGCGCGTGGTCGCCCGTCCCGCGCGCCGCACGGCCGTGCCGGACGCACGAGGCCGCTTTTTTCTTGCCGCTTTTCTCACTGGCTGCCTAGTATTCCCTCACAAATTACAAGCATACTTTGCTTGCGTCGCGCACGAGCAACTGGAAGGCGAGTCGTCCATGAAGGTGATATCTAATGTGATGATGCCGGGCAAGTGGTACTAGGGTCGCAGCTTCAGTTTCGGCGACAGGGCGTCTCGGACGCCTACGTGGACTCCTTTCCCCACGGTCCGATGCCATCGACGATATCGCGATTGAGGAAACGCTTGTCGAGCTTGTCCTCACGCTTCTCCATCGCCCGTCGCAGCTTGGACCGGTTCAACCGAGCGTGGCTGATCTTCAGTTTGAAAAAGGCACTCGTGTCCGAGACCGCTTGCGTGTCGCCGTTAATCCACACCCACGCTCGTCTGTCAGCAGCGCGCAGGAATAGAACCCAGGCCGCATAGGCTTGGGCACCATCCTCACTGGCCAGATAGGTGCGCCACCAGTGATGCGCGCAAGCCTCGTAGTATCGAAAGCGCGCCGATTTGCGCCGAAGGTCCTCGTGGCCCGTTCGAATCTCGCCGTCCGGCCATGCGTCGGCAATCGGAAGGTTGTTGTGGGATGTGAAACCCTCTAGGACGGTTCCGCGCCTGCGCCGCCACGCTAGCGGAGACGCCTTGTCCTCCTCGATGATCGTAGACAACCAATCGACTTTTCCGTTGAAAGTGGCCGCTATCACCAGGTTCAGCAGGTCTTGGTCAGTGTGGCAACGGTCCAACCTTATGAGCTCCGCGCGGAGCTCGGCCGCGGCAGGCGTGTCCGGCACTCGAAAGGGTATGTGAATCAATTCGTCCACAGACGCGTCGCCGATGAATCGAATGGTAAGAACTTTGCGAAGGCTTCGCCAAAGGGCAGCGCCTCGAGGAGCATCGTACGCCAGCAAAGCCTCGCAAAGCGCTAAATACGCGGCTTCGGCCAACCGAACACGGCGCTCGAACTCGGTAGTCGACTCGTTCGAGCCCTCCAACCAGTCCCCTACCAAATCAGGCGCGTAAAGGAGACCCGGTTCCAGATCCGCCGCGTCCACATTGGCGAGGTAAAGACTGGCTCCCGATTCCCGTGCCTCACGAATGCGCTTGACCGCTGTCTCCACTGCGCGCTTGTGCGCTTTGAGCCGGGCCTCGACGTCCATTGCGGCCCGCAAAGCGGCGAACGGATGTTTGGGGTCGGTCTCCGATTGAGTCGGAGTCACCGAGAACTGGAAGGGGGTGGACACGTCTTCCGTGCGATCCACCGAAAGGGTCGAACCGGCGTCGGGAGCTTGGATTTGATCGGCCGCGAGAATGCGCCCGAAGATGCCAGCAGCCAGGCGAACCTCAGACGGGTCGGCCCCCCTTCGGCGAGCTGCTTCGAGAAGCCGCCACGGAGCGAAGCGCGGCGCCACTTGGTCGAACGGCAACGCGGTCGACGCCTCGATCAGCGCACTGGTGCCATAGTGATTGACCCAGTAATCTGCCTTCGCTGACCAAGTCCAATTGCGCGCGGAAAGCTCACGCCCGAACCGCTTCGCATCCGAACTTGCAAGTGTTCGGTATGCTAACCCGTGCAGGTCAGCGTCTGCGCCGAACGCGATTGCGGTGAGCCAAGACCAGGCGGTGTCGCTGAAAGCGTTCCGATTGTGCGACAGTAAGATGACGAGGTCGCGTCGCTGCGATACCGAACCCATGCCGAAACGGGCGATCAGTACATCTGCTTCGTCAGGCGTGAGCGGTCGAAGAATCTCGTCGATGTCAACCAGGATGTGTTTTAAAGCTGCCCTGATAACGGCATCGGCTTGGTGTGGCGCTGTCTGGCTATGCAGCTCCAAAATTAGCAACTGACTAGCGGCGTAGAGTTCATCGTTTTCCGTCGCCTCTTGAGCGCTGAGCCGAAGCACCCGCGAGGCGGCACTCTCGGCTTCGCCAGCCAGAACAAGATGGTCGGTCGCGTGAATAGCACTCCAGTAGCGCGCCTCCGGCGGACAAGTTCGATAGCTCTGTAGCTTGCGGCGAATCATGTCGGCCAGGAGGTCGGGGGCGCAGCGCGCGAGCACTGGCTCGAGCTCCTCGAAATTGTGATCCTCTGTTGTGTAGCTGCCATGTCGATTGAGCTTCTCGACCTCAACGTAAATAGCCGCTTCCCGGACTTCCTGCACGAAGCTAGGCGGAGGCTCGAAAGTCGGATCAAGCCATAGGTCCCAGCTACGCTGGATGCGGAAGAGAAGTCGCAGCTCGGTATCGTTCAGCGCGCCTTCGACGTGGCGGCGTTCGAGCGCGAATAAGCTTCGACCTGGCCGAGGCAGATAGTCCTTTGCGTAGGTGAAGTGGTCGTCCAGTCCGGGGTCGATCGTGGCGGCAGCTGTCTCGTCCCCCTCCTCGCCCGTCAGCCACAGCAGAAGGGACGCGACACGAGCCGGTAACGCAGAATTTACGCCGGCCTCAGGTGTTCGCTTATGAACGGCGGCAGACAGCGTCCGCAGTGCCGTTGCTGTCTCCACAGGGTCGACGTCATTCAAAAGACAAAGCCACTTCAATCCAGCCCAGCTCTCGTTTCGCCCGCCGATGGCTAGGGCGATAGCAGCTGCCTCGAATGCGGGCGCAGCTTCCGCTAGAGGAAAGCCTTCCAAGATTGAAGGCACAGTTGCGGCCAATACGCCTTCATCGCGGTCTACGAGCTGCAGCTCAAGACCGAGCACTTGAAGCGGGCCGGAGGCATCTACGCCAATCCGCTTCAAGAAGCGCTCAGACCGGCTCTTCTCGATGTCAGCATTTATGAGCTCAGGCGCCTGAACGTCTCGCGAGATTGTGCTTAACCATCGGCGGATTCTGGCAACGATCTTGGTCAGAGCGGAAGGGTTCGGGCGTTGAATAGCGCGCAGCGCGTTCACAGCCCAGAGCCGAGCGGAGGCGTGGGTGCGCGCTCCCGAATGTTCGATCGCATCGAGCAACGCGTTGCAGAGACTCGTTGCGAGCCCAGCCAGTTCGCGCCGGTGTGCGTCAGTTACGTTTTGCGTTTGCAGCCATGCGGTAACGAGTACGCCAGCGACAGGGGTCGCCGTGGTATCGCCGCGCTCAACGAGGATTGACACCGCCGCACGCAGGATCTCCGCTCGTTGATCGAGACCGGCAATGGGATCCAGCCACTGAGTCAGCTCGGTGTTGACGGAATCGAAGGTCGGCGAGGTGACAGCGTCCAGTTCGACGAGCAGCGCTGCGCCCAAAGCATGCGCGACGACTGTAGGCTTGAACTGCAGGTTGCCCGAAGGCGTGAGGGTCGTGAATTGACCGTCGATGATATCGCTCAACCGCGCGTATACCTCGCTCTCCGAGAGGTCTGGCCGGCTCGCCGTCTCGCCGAGCGACTTCAACGAAAACTCGCGCATCCCATCGCGATGGCGCTGGGCGATCTCCTGCAGCCACGCCCGCCAATCGCTCTCGCTGAATGATCTGCCCAGGCGGGTGCCAAAGGTATCTCGGCCGTATTCCCAGAGCAGCCGGTGGATGGTGACTTGGCCCGCTTCGACCAGCCGCTCGCGAAACTTCACCACCAACCGGAAAAGGCGCGGCGTACGTGCGAGCTCGATAAGATCCGGATGAAGGTCTTTTCGCGTAAGGTCTTCAAATGCCAGCATTTGATCGAGCTCGCCGCCAGGACTTGTGTCGTAGAGATCAACGGGAACCAGAACAGCGGGCACGATGAGACCGCGCAGATCGGTGAGTTTGTTCTGGTAGTGATGAGTACGGGTACTAACGATGACGCGCACGCGGCATTGGAAGGCCTCCCCCTGAAGGACCTTGAGCAAGGGCAGCCAAGGGATCGATGGTTCCTGATTCAATCCGTCGAAGAACACTGTCAGGATCGGTCCTTCGTCGGCGGGCCGTCTCAGCAGGTTGTCGAGCCGGCGCAACCAGTGATCGCCGTCGCGCACGCTGGTCAGGTCATAGAGACGATCGGCGAGAAAGCGCTTCATCGCCGTCTCTGATGCGCCCGAAATGTCGGCAGCTGCCGACGAGGGCACGACTAGGACAATGGGGAGCGACTTGCGTTGCTCCACCAACCAAGCCAGCGTCGCCCAAGTCTTGCCGACGCCGTCCCACCCCACTACAGCGACCGGCGCGTCGTCCTTGGCCGCGCCGTTCCACCACCTGTCCAAGGCATCATGAACGGCCCGCCGACGAACTTTCCGATCCTCAGCACCGCCGGCTGCGTTCTGTCCGAGCGCAGAGTTGGAGACGCGCGGAATTTGCCAGATCTTGTCCAGGATTGCGAGCGATCGCGTCCTCAATACCTCGAAGCCTAGGCTCCAGGTCTGAAGGTCTAGCCGGAGCCGCTCGACGGTGCCGGCGGAGACGGGCTGGAGCGTTCGGGCCAGCGCGCCTGCTTCGGCTGAAAATACGCTTTCCACGAGATCGGGCGCGAACGCACACAAAGCAGCGAGGGACGCCAGTCCTTCTGATTTCCAGTCGAGAACGACCACCGGGACGCCCACCGACTCGCCCTTCTGGTTCAGGCTTTGCTCAAGCTGCTCCGATACGTCCCGTGTGGCGACCAGGACCCAGGCTTCGAGCGCGGGATCCCGAGAAAGTGCCTGATCAATCTCGCCGAGTAGTTCGCGCTCGCTGAGGTCTGTCTTGTCCCCATATTTTTTGCACTCCACGCGCAATCGCCGGCCTTGTCGGCCAGCCGTGCCAGCGTCACCGCCATACTGGAATCCGGATTGCGCGACAGCGACTGTAACGCCGAGCAAGCGGCCGAGCAGAGCAGCCGCGAGGTTCTCGAGTTTTGCGGCCTTCTCGTCCTGGAGTACGGCTCTGAGCCGCGTTTGAGCGTTTTGGATAGCTTTGTCGAGAGCCACAAAATCCCGTGCTAGGAACTAAGCACGTGAGAGAGACGTTACTTACAATTGTCCAGGGAAGCTGTAGCTTACACTCCCAAGTGTTCCATCGCGAATGACCGCTCCTGGCCGAGGCTGTGTAAAAACGCAAAACTGAACCTGCTCTTAAAACATCGGCCTTCCAAAACGCGCTGTATTCGATTATTTCTGGTTGGGTATTGGTCGGAAGACCCCCGAATTCGAAATAGCATTGAGTTTTTACACAGCCTCGACCGATTGCAGATGTTCGCCGTAGGATTGCCGCCTAACGAATAGGGTCGTATCCGTCGTGCGGGGTATGGCAGGTACGGTCGGCCGCGCGGATGTCTTGGGGATCCTCGATCGGCGTATGCCCATCGTCCCGCACGCATAAGCGGCGATCCGGCCGTCGTCATGGGTGACGTTGCGTAGCCCCAAGCGTGCAGCGCAACAGTCTCGCCGCGTTCATTCTCTTGACTCACTTCCCCGGTAATATGGCAGGGCAGCAGAGCGCCGCCCGCGGCAGGAGTCGGGCTGCGGGCGGATCCCGAGCCTTTTTTTACACCGAGGAGATCGAAATGTTTACATGCAAAAGAGCCGCGGTGCTGTTCGTTCTGACGAGCTGCCTGCTACCGGTTTTTTCCTACGCCAACGACCACGCGCGCGACGCCGACAGGGACCGCGGTGTCCAGGTCGGGCCGCGTCCGTTTTATTTGATCGGCAAGATGAGCCCCGGCCCGCTCAAGCGCAGGCTGGAGCGGTGCAGCGAGGGTCCGTTCCGCAAGACGGCCTTTTCGATCGGTCACCGGGGCGGGGGCACGTTGCAGTTCCCGGAGCACA
>WNGG01020555.1_pt1 | contig 11732 bp, 9 predicted proteins | sample 5400661 | NCBI WGS metagenome assembly WNGG01 (sample SAMN13153372, study PRJNA577476) | soil metagenome | isolation source: 100 cm soil or saprolite under Garry oak tree replicate 1 | place: USA:California | collected 2016-06-15 | reverse complement strand
AGGTGCCGATCCCGGTGTTGTAGAACATCTGCTCGGGCAGAGCGATGACGGCTTCGAGCCAGTCGTTTTCGATAATCCACTTGCGGATGTCGCTCTCGCCCGAACCCGCGCCGCCCGTGAAAAGTGGCGATCCGCTGAACACAATCGCCAGGCGAGAGCCGTGTTTGTGTTGCTCCGGCAGGACCGGCTCGAACTTGCTGATCATGTGCTGCAGGAACAGCAGCGCGCCATCGTTGACCCGCGGCAGGCCGGCGCCAAAGCGACCGGCGAAACCCTTTTTGTCGTGTTCCGCCTGAATCTCCTTTTGCTGCTTCTTCCAGTCCACGCCAAAAGGCGGGTTGGCGAGCAGATAGTCGAATGTCTCGCCGTCGAATCGGTCGTCGGTAAAGCTGTCGCCGAAGCGGACATTGTCACCGCCCCCGTTATGGTCAACCTGCTTCATGAGCATGTCCGAGGCGGCTGTGGCGAAGGCGCGTTTATTGTAGTCCTGCCCATAGACGTAGAGCTTCGCCGCTGAGTGGTGCTGTCGCAAATAATTCTGCGATTCGGCCAGCATGCCGCCAGTGCCGCAGGCCGGATCGAGAAGTTTGCGCACGGTGCCTGGCGTGGCGAGAAGTTTGTCATCGTTGATGAACAGAATGTTCACCATGAGCCGAATCACCTCGCGCGGCGTGAAGTGATCGCCGGCGGTCTCATTCGCCAATTCGTTGAACCGGCGGATGAGGTTCTCGAAGATGAGGCCCATCTGCTCGTTTGGCACCGTATCCGGGTGCAGATCCACGTCGCAAAACTTGGAGACGACGAGATAGAGAATGTTCGCCTCGCGCATCTTCTCGATCTCGTTCTCGAACTCAAAGAACTCGAAGATCGTGCGGACGTTGGCTGAGAATCCTTTGATGTAACTGACGAGGTGCTTCTCAATGTTGTCCGGGTCGCCCTTAAGCTTTTCAAAATCGAGCGGCGAATGATTGTGGAAACGCTGTCCGGCCGCCCTGTTGAGAAGTTTGTCGAGCGCGTCGTCGTTGAGCTTGCCACCCTTGCGCTTCTCACGCTCGGCAAGAACCTTCGCCTTGATTGGAGCCAGTACGCAGTCAAAACGCCGCAACACCGTCATCGGCAGCATGACGCGCTCGTACTGCGGCGGCCGGTACGGGCCCCGTAAGAGATCGGCGATTTGCCAGATGAGGTTCGCGAAGTAATTGTGGTCGGGCATTGTTTAGTCGTGAAAGCTCAAAGGCAAACGCTTTACCCAGTATTAGCCAGCGCGAATGATAATCGGCGTGCAATTCTAACGAACCGACGACTTATTCGGCATACCTTTTCATTGCTTCGTGCCGTCCAGGTTCGGATCACCCTGTAAAAAGAACTCGATAGGACGTGGTAAATCACAAGTCCGCTCTTATCTCGAATGCTCGCTCGCGGCCGATCTCGGTGGCTTCTCCCTGCGTTGGATGAATCGACCGACTCTATCAGATCCTTCCAGTCTTACGGCCCAGTCATCACCGTGCGGCACGTCGTCATGAGTTCTGCGCATCTGTTGGCCCTGTGGAAACGGGCTCAGCTATGTCTCGCGTTCGCACGCGTCCACGCCCTTTGCGCTGAACTTAATTCGGGGGCAAAACCGGGGGCGGATTCGGGGCAGTATGGAATCATTAAGTCTCACTATTTCGTTTCAGGAAGTCCTCGTAGAGCCTCTCATCAACGTACATTCCTGCAGCGAGTAGGCCAGCCCTTCCAAAAGACAGGATTGGACCGGAGTTGGAAACGATAGCCATGTGATCGCGAGAGGATCACCCATGCGGTAGGGACTTATTTAATTCCTCACTAAGCTCTTCGTCAGTGAGATCTATCACTGGAATTCGATACTTCGTCATCAAAGGGAAGAGATCTTCGCGGCTCAAACGTAGAATTGCCGCAGCTTTGCCTTGGGAAACCCTGTGCTCGCGCAGCAACTCCATAACGAATGCTTCCTTGGCTTTGCTGGTTAGGTCTTCATCTTGAAGACCCGCAACTATGTCGTCGGGTAACTCAAGTTCAAGGTTAAGTCTTCTCGACATAAAGCTCCTGGCCTCTTTCCGCCGATCTGCTTGCGGCGGGAATCAAGCCACCTTGATTATCGCATATCGGTGTGGATCACCGTACGATCACCGCTTGTAAGGCCTGCATGCGGTCCTTCGCGCGTCCGCAGCCGTACTGTAGGAGTCGCGATACACGATCTTCCTCCTTGCTCGACATCGATTTCCCCTTTCCAAAGTTGGTTTGGGTTTATGCAAAGTCGGTTCGCGCTGTCGAAAAGTTGGTTGTCGATTTCCCAAACTTGGTTGCCGGTCTTTGCAACCCGGTTTTCGCTTATCCCAAGTCGATTGCCGCTCTTCCTAAGTTGATTGCGGCTGTCGAGAAGTTGGTTGCCGCTTTCCAAAAGTGGCTTCCCGCTTTTCATGGCCGGCTTGGTTGTCACGCGTTGTTCCCATCGCCGACCCGAGAAGTGGTGGAACGGCTTTTCAACGATTTGCAGACGCGCCTGAGCAGGCCGAGCAGGCCGATATCACTCGCTAATGCGTTGAGGGTTTGCTAGACTCGCCGCCACAATTTCCCCGGTTGTATCACATCGGAGGAAGTATGAGGGCCCGTCGTTCCTGGTGCGTTTTGTGTGTTCTCCTCTTGGGCGTTGTACCTACCAGCGGTTGCCCAGACTCAAGCAGGAATCAGCGGCGTCAGCTCTACGATCCGTACAGCCGGGCTACCGTGAACGGCGTCACTACCGCTACACGTTTTCCGAATAACCAGATTCCGCGAAACCGCTTCGATCCAACTTCAGTCAAGTTATTGCAATACTGGCCGAGAACGAACCTGACCACAGCGACTGTCTCGAACAACTTTCTCAATCCCCAGAAAACGCCCATCGACAAGGTTCAGTTCAACCAGCGTATCGACTTCAATGAGAGCTCAAATTCGCAATGGTTCGGACGCTATAGCTGGACGGATGAAACACGTTGACCCCGTTGTTACCGCTGCAAGGCACGACGTTGTTAACCAACTCGCGGCAGTACGTCATTTCCAACACGCGCGTTTTATCGCCCACGAAAGTGAATGAGTTCCGTTCCGGGTACACCACGCTTTTTCAACATTGTCGGCCCAGGAACTGGCAGCAAAAAGGAACGTCAATGCGGTCCGGCTTGACCACGCTGATCGGCTACACGTGGTCCAGGGCGATGAATAACGGCAGCGCCATTCGCGGCACCAGCGGTGATCAATTCGCGGAGGATCCGCACTGCCTCCGCTGCGAGTATGGGCCGTCCGCCTGCAATTGCGGTGTGAAATGTTCAACTCATTGAATCATCCGCAATGGGGACTACCAAACGTTGTTTCCTGGAACACCAACGCTGTTACGCCGCCCGCGACGTTCGCAAGGATCTCGACCACAGCGAACGATATGTCTCAGCCGGCTGAATTAGATGCGAACGCGGGCTAAAGCCCGCGACTACATGCTTGGCCGAAACATTGTCGCAATATGTAGTCGCGGGCTTTAGCCCGCGTCTGTACCTCGCGACTGTCTCATTTCGCTGGTGCTCAGTTCGCCGGGTGGGATGACCGCATCAGAAAAGTGGGACTTTCGGCAATTCCCAGAATGAGCGACGACCAGCGGTAGTCATGCGCCGCTGCGTCGCGGACGATTTTTCTCACGGCCGGGCGATCGTAGTAATCGAGTTTTCGGCCGAGGGCGTAGGCCAAAAGTTTTTCGGTCACGGTGCGGGGAAATTGCTCGGGCTGATCGAGCAGCAGCGCCCGCAGTCCGGAAAGCCCCTCAATCTTCGCACCGCTTACCGTGGCGCCACTGGCGTCCACGGGTTTGCCCGATTCGTCAACGGTCCGCCATCCCCCGATGACGTCAAAATTCTCCAGCGCGAATCCGAGCGGATCGATGATCGAATGACAACCGTTACAAGAAGGATTCTGCCGGTGTTGGGCCAGCCGTTCGCGTATCGACGTTGGGATAGCGCCCGGCTTGTTCTCCGCCAGGTTGGTGTCCACTCCGGGAGGGGGCGGCGGCACAGGCAAGCCGAAGATGTTGTTCAGCAGCCATTTGCCGCGCAAGACTGGCGATGTGCGGTCCGGGTACGACGTGGTCGCCAGCAGCGCTCCTTCGGCGAGCAACCCGCCACGCTGATCGTGGTTCGGGAGCGCGACTCGACGGAAGCGGCTGCCGTAAATCCCAGGAATTCCGTAATGCCGCGCCAGCCGTTCGTTGACGAAGGTATAGTCGGCGTTCAAGAGATCCACGACGCTGCGATCCTCGCGTATGGTGCTGCCGACAAACAGCTCGGTTTCCCGCTGGAATGCCTGCAGAAGACTCAGGTCATAGTTGGGATAACGCTCCGGATCGACGACCACCTCTTCGACGCGGCGAAGATTCAACCACTGGGCGGCGAAATCGTTGACGAGCGCATCGATGGCGCGCGGGTCGGCCAACATTCGTCGCACTTCCTTTTCCAGGATCGGCGGATTCGTCAACTGTCCGCGCTCGGCCAACGCCAGCAAGCGCTCGTCGGGGATGCTGCCCCAGAGGAAGAACGACAAGCGCGACGCCACCTCGATGTCGCTCAGGCGGTACGTGTTTGGGGCGGACCCGGCTTGTTTTGTCGCCGACGGATCCCGATGGACGCGTAGAAGGAAGTCCGGGTCGACGAGCATTCGTTCGAGCGCGAATTGAATTCCGGCGTCAAAATTTCCACCGTCGTTTCGGCCGCTATCGAAAAACTCAACCAGCGTCTGTACATCCCGGTTCGTCACGGGCCGGCGATAGGCGAGCCGGGCCATTCTTGAAAGGATCTTCGTGGCGCAGGCCCGCTCTTCGCCAGCGAGTTTAGGCCGGCAGACGAAAATCGCGCGGCGGCTGGGAGTTTCTAATTCGTCGCGCTTCGCGGTCCCAGCCTTCGCCGATTCTGAAACGGTGTAAGGGCCGCCGATTTGGACCTTGCCCACGTTCGCGTAATCCATGTACACCTGGTCGTTCGTGATGACCCTGCCCCTTTGCAGGGGTTGCGGAAGGCCTTCCGGTTCCCACAGCTCCCGGACGAACGACACGCCGACGACGTGCGGCCCCGCCTCCACCGTAACGCGGACCTCCAGCCCAGCATCTCCGCCGATCTGCATGTACTTTTCCCATGAGTCATCGCCGGCAAAGCCGGGCTCACCGTCGCCAGCGTAACTGGCCGCAGCGGGCCTGCCCTGGGCTTTGGCTCCGACCGTGAACCGCTTCAGCAGTTTGCTATCGAGGCGGACGTCGAGCTGCTGCGGCCATCCCATGCCCTTGAGGTAATCCTGATACTGCCGTTGGAGACGAATTTTGATAAGGTACTCGCCGTCGACTGGAAAGTCGTGGCGAATCGCAATGCCGCCTCGAGATCCGAGCGGCAGATCTTCGTTCTGCCGATCGTCTTGCATCACGTGCAAGGGAATTTCAAATGTCTCAATCGCCGGATTGGCGGGAGGAAGACCCGTCGCGAGCCGCGTGACTTGACGAGCCACCGACATGTAACGTTCCAGGTGGGCCGTCGAAATCGAGAGGACATCCGCGATATTGTCGAAACTGCCGTCCGCTGTCTCGTCCCCAGGCAGCAGCGGCTTCACATCGAGGTCGAGCGCGAGCAGGTCACGAATCGCATTGTTGTATTCGGCGCGATTGAGACGATGGACCGCGGCGATCCTGCCTGGATTCGGACTGGCCTCCCACGAGCGGTCGATTTCGTGCTCCAACCAGCTCGCCACGGCGTGATACGTAGACGCATCGGGACGCGGCCTTCCCGGCGGCGGCATCGAGCCGGCGCGAAGCTTCGCTATGACTTTTTCCCACACCTCCGCATTGGGGCCTGGGTTCGTGGGGTCGAGACTGTCGAGCTCGAGTCCGGCGGTATGGAGTTTCTGGTTATGGCACGTGATGCAGTACTGCTCGAAGACGGCCTTGGGGGCAGCAGACGTCGCGGGCGATGGCGCCTGTTGCGTCTGCCGGGCCGAGGTCTGAAAGGTGGATACGGTCAGAGCGATGCAGCCGCTGACAAAGAGTGCCGAGATCCTGTGCCTAAAACAGGGCATTCGCTCCACCTCAACTACTGTTTTGGTGTCAGATCCATCGCCTCAACGATTCGGGTGAACGGAAGCTTTGCGGCCTCATTGACTTCCTTCACGATCGTGCTGTTCTGAGCCTCAAACAGGCACATGCAATGTGCTTCGCCAGGAACAAACGTCGTTCGGATGTAACGTACCGGTTTGCCTTCCCTGGTAAATTTCTGCGAGGTTTCGATTGCAGCCTTCTGCGCCCCTGCGAGCTGATCCATGCTAATGCCGGTAAGAGTTCGGTCAACCATGTACACGGGCATGCCAACCTCCAATGGATTCGAGAAGTTATATCGTTGCAGCTTACGCCCAAGCGTAAGAGCGCGGCAACTCTAATCGAAGCGGCGTGACAGCGGAAACACATTCCCCTGGGTGTGGGACGAATGTTGAACCAGAACGTATTCCATCCTTGCAAAGGAGGGGTCTGGAGTTTGGACATTTGCGCGGGTTTTTGAAGCAAACACTCCCCTCTCAAGGAAGTAGGCCGATAAGTTCTTTGTTTTCGTGCCGCCGACTTCCTTAAGGAACGGGACCATTTACTTGATGGCGCGTCCACCCCTCCTTTGCCAAGGAGGGGAGTTTTGACTCACCTGTTGCCTGCGTCAGCTGGTCGGGGGCGAAACGCGAAATTCGAGATGTAAGTTCAGGTCTATTGAAAAAAGCTCTGCTTAAAATGTCCAAACTCTAGTCCCATCCTCGGTGAGGAGGGGAATTCATTTCGAATTCATTTTGCCGTCATTTCTGATATGCCATTGCCAACCATTCGCGATTCGGTGTAAGGTTCCATCCGTTAATCTATTGAGGATGTTCTTATATTCGGCCAATACGCTTTTGATACCAGGGGTGATTCTTTCCGCACTTGTCACCCTTACAGCGTGCGGCAATAGTGTCGCCGGCAAGCGGGCGGACACTGCAGCAACAGAACAACGGCTCCAAGTGCGAGCCGTACCGGTTGACGTCAGGGAACTTCGCCGAAATGTCGAGTCCGTTGGATCTCTCTTTGCGCTCGAAGAGGTGGCGGTCAGTTCCGAAGTCGAAGGGAAAGTGGACGAAGTCCTTGTCGATGTCGGAGATCGCGTAGAGACCGGCCAACCTCTTGTCAACGTCTCGACAATCGAGTTGAAGCTGACTCTCGATCAGCAACGAGCCCTCTATCAACAGGCCCGCGCGCGCCTTGGCCTCACGGAAGAATCGGATGATCTCAAGAACGTGCTGGATGCGGCTGAAGTAAAGAAGGCTGCGGCGGACCTGAAAGAGGCGGAAGAAATTTATAAGCGATCCCAACTGCTTCTCGCAAAGCTGCTCATCCCGCGGCAGGACTTCGATCAGATTGAAGCTCGTCTCAATGCGGCCAGGGCGGCCTATGACCTGGCCGTCCAGTCCGTGCAGAACTTAAGAGCGCAGTTGCCTCAGTACCGAGCAACCGTCCAGCTCGCCGAGAAAAAACTGCGCGATGCGGTGATTCGAGCGCCTTTTAAAGGTCAGGTCAAAGAGCGCGTCGTGGCTCCGGGCCAATATTTGAAAGTGCAGACGCCGGTCATGGGCATCGTCAGTATGGATCCGCTGCGGGTTCGCCTCAAGATTCCTGAAACGATGGCGGGATGGATTCAGGCCGGAGACCAAATTAGCGTCTCCGTCGATGCGTATCCCGACAAGACGTTTTCAGGAAAGTTGTCGCGCATCAATCCTGTTGTTGATCCGCAAAGCCGTACGTTCGAAGTGGAGGCATTGCTCGAAAATTCGCAAGGATTGTTGAAGCCCGGCTTCTTTGTGAAGGCGCGGATACCGTCCGGAAAGGTCGACCATGTCCTGGTCGTGCCCCAGGATGCGCTTCAGTATTCGTACGGCGTTTATAAGGTTTGCTTAATTCAAGGCGATGTACTCAAAGAAACGGAAGTGAAGGTCGGCGAAGTCTCGGACGATCGAGCCGAGATTGTCTCGGGAGCCAAGGCTGGCGACATGATTGCCGTTCCAGCGAAGGGTCAGGCACTTAAAGATGGCGCGAAAATTCAAATAGTCCCGTAGCAGCCATGCGACATCGGTGAGACAACATGACGATCAGTGAACTTTCCGTAAGGCGGCCTGTTTTCGCATTGATGCTGATCAGCTTTCTGGTCGTGCTCGGTGTGTTTTCGTTCCGCGATCTTGGAGTCGATCTCTTTCCTCGATCGGATCCCGCCACGGTCAATATTAACATTTCACTGCCGGGCGCCACGCCGGAGGAAATGTCGAGTCAGGTCGTTCTGCCCATCGAACAGGTTGTGAACACGATCAGTGGTCTGGACGAGCTCAGTTCACAGACCTCTGAAGGATCGGCCAGGATCACCTGCACATTCGTTCTCGAAAGAGACATTGAAAGCGCCGCCCAGGACGTTCGTGAGAAGGTTGCGGGCGCGCTTAGAAATCTTCCGCCCAACATTTTCCCCCCAGTCATACAGAAGGCCGACCCGGATTCGGCGCCCGTGCTGACAATCTCTGTCGTCAGCGACAAGAACATCCGCGAAACGACGGAAATCGCGGACAAGCAGATCCGGCGCGTGTTGGAAACTGTGGATGGGGTTGGTACCGTGACCATCACTGGAGGACGGTCGCGCCAGATACGCCTTTACGCCGACGCGGAGAAATTGAATGCGTACGGTATCACCATCAATCAGTTTCAACGCGCCATTCAAAATGAGAACGTTGAAATCCCGGGAGGGCGCATCGTTCGCGGCGCTAGCGAAATCGGCGTGCGAACCTTGGGGCGCGTGGATGCCGTTAGCCAGTTTGGCGACATCATCGTCGCGAATGTCAATGGGTCGCCTATCCGAGTACACGATATCGGCCGGGCTGAAGATACTTTTGCGGAGCCGAATACGTGGAACATGGTCGAGGGCAAAGAAGGCGTACGGCTCGATGTTCGCCGCCAATCCGGCACCAATACCGTCGCGATCATTAACCTCGTCAAGGAGAAGCTCGATCAAGTCAGGAAAAGTTTGCCGCCGGGAGTTGAGGTCAAGATTATTGCGGACAAGTCGATCTTCATCAATGCTTCCATCGCTGCTCTGAAAGAACACCTCCTTTATGGCAGCCTGCTGGCGAGCCTGGTCGTCTTACTCTTCATCCGGAATCTCCGATCCGTTGCGATCGCATCGCTTGCGATTCCCACGTCCATCGTCGCAACTTTCACGCTGCTCAAGGTGATGAACTTTACGTTGAACAATATGACATTGCTCGCCTTGACGCTGGCAGTGGGCATCGTCATTGATGATGCGATCGTGGTGTTGGAGAACATCGTTCGATTCATAGAAGAGAAATTCGAGCTGCCGAAAACCGCGGCGATCGACGCGACCAAGGAAATCACCCTGGCCGTTGTTGCGACCACAATTTCGCTGGTCATCATTTTTGTGCCAATTGCTTTCATGACCGGCTACGCCAGGCGTTACGTCAACGAATTCGGCTGGACGATGGCATTCTCCGTTATGGTTTCCATGCTGGTCAGTTTCACGTTGACGCCGATGCTAAGTTCGTTTCTGCTGAAGCGCAGCAACTCAAAACCTGGCGAAGAACAACACAGCTCCAGAGGAGTAGGATTTTTTCACGGCCTTTCAACCCAGTACGGCCGGCTTCTGGCATGGTCTCTCGACCATCGCTTCGTGGTTATTGTCTTCGCCTTGGCGATTTTTGCGACGGCAATCCCGATCAATTCCCGCGTCGGTAGAGACTGGATTCCAGCAGACGACCAGAGTGAATTGACACTTTATCTGAACATGGCAGTTGGCACTTCGCTCGACGCTAATGTGAAGATATTGAAGGAGATCGTTGAGAAGATAAAGCAAGTGCGCGGGGTTGAGTTCGTCAATCCTTACATTGGTGCCGAGATCACCGGCCATTCACATACCTACATTCGACTCGTCGATATATCCAAGCGCAACTTCACGCAGGAGGACGTCGCTAAGGATATTCGGAAAATAATGGCGCAATATCCCAACATTCGCTCGCGCGTGAACTGGCCTTCCGCGCTTGGGGAAGGCGAGAGCTATTCGGGAATAAACGTCCGGTTGCTTGGCCCAGATCTAGAAAAGCTTGCCGAATATTCGAGAAAGGCCTATGACCAATTGAAAACGATTCCGGGATTCGCCGATGTGGACATGGACCTCGATATCAACAGCCCTGAACTTCAAATCCAGATCGATCGCCAACGCGCCTCCGAATTAGGTGTGCGTGCCGCAGACGTTGCAACTGCTGTTCGGCTAATGATTGCCGGTGAGGATGAGATATCGACGTACAAGGAGGCCGACGAACAATATCCAGTTACGATGCAACTGTTGCCCGAGCAGCAAAAGGATCCGCAGGTTCTTGCCCGCTTGATGATTCCTTCAACAAAGGTGGGGCAGGTTCGGCTCGATAACATCGCGGCGATTCAGCGCGGACTCAGCCCTGGGCGAATCAACCGGTACAACCGCCAATTTCAAGTTGCCGTCCGGGCGAATCTCGATTCAGATGTAGCGCTTGATGCCGCTGCGGAAAGAGTACGCGGGGTCATAAGGAAAGTTGGGTTACCGCCCGGGTATACGAGCCGATTCTCAGGAACTGTAAAAACTCTCGATGATACGAATAAAAGCCTGATCATTACCTTTCTTTTGGCATGCATCTTCATGTACATGGTGCTTGCGGCGCAGTTTGAAAGTTTACTTCATCCGTTCGCGATCATGATGAGCCTGCCGCTGTCGATCCCTTTTGCGCTACTCACCCTTTGGTTGACCGGCCGAACCCTCAATCTGTGGAGTTCATTGGGTGTACTGCTGCTGTTGGGAATCGTCAAGAAGAATGGCATTCTCCAGATCGATTACGCGAACAAACTTCGCGACCAAGGCATGCCTCTGCGCGAAGCGGTCCTCGAGGCATGCCAGGTTCGCTTGCGTCCCATCCTGATGACGACTTTCTCTATCATTGGGGGTCTCATTCCAACTGCAATCGGCGCGGGAGCCGGCGCGGCGCAACGCTCCGCCATCGCAGTGACCATCATCGGTGGGCAGAGTCTCTGTTTGCTGTTGACCCTCATCGTAACGCCTGTCACCTATTCCTTGTTGAGCGCATTGAGCGAACTGAAGTTGGCGGGCACCCTAAGAGCCTCACGCCAGCGGCTTGGTGCTTCTCGCTTCTTCAGCTTGTTCCTTCACTAAGTCAGTTGGACCTCTTATAAAAGGCGGCGATGGGTACAAACGCGGGCTAAAAGCCCGCGTTCGCATCGCCGATTTTAGGATATTGGCTCATGACACCCCTCGGGTACTTTTTCTTCATAGCGCCTGCGTTCCTCATTGGTACGGTCTTTGGAGCGCTGGTTGCATTGGCGTTGGGCGGTAGCATGAACATGAAGTCTGCTGGGCGGGGAGTGACGTTTAGTGCAGTCGGGGCCGCTGGCGGCATCGTCCTCTACTTGCTGACAGCGTCATGGTGGAATGACCCCATCGTAGGTCCATACATGTTATGCCCGTTCACGGGGATGGCGATGGGGCTGATTTCGCAGCGACGTAAACGAAGCGGTTGACTCTCTAGATAGTTTCTGTCGCAATAAAATGCAGATTCTGAAATGGTCTTGACCACCAGTGCGAACAGCACTACTTTGTTGCTCATGA
>WNGG01028319.1_pt1 | contig 11733 bp, 11 predicted proteins | sample 5400661 | NCBI WGS metagenome assembly WNGG01 (sample SAMN13153372, study PRJNA577476) | soil metagenome | isolation source: 100 cm soil or saprolite under Garry oak tree replicate 1 | place: USA:California | collected 2016-06-15 | reverse complement strand
TCCCCCATCGCATGCCTCGCCGCGGTGCTCCATCAGCCTGCACAGCCCGCCGGCGAGGGCCGTGAGCAGAACGTCGTTCACCGTTCCGCCCAGGGCCCGCCTCACCTCTCGGGCATTCTCGAGAGAGAGCTCCGTCATGGCGAAGCGCCTGGCCCGACCGATCTGCACATTGAAGTCGGTCCGCGGAGCGAATCCCTGCCGGAGCAGGGTCCGGGCCCCTTCGACGATGCCTGCGGCGTGCCGGACAGTGGCCCCTGGATCCTTGATCGCACCACGGGCCAACGCGGCGGCGGCCCCCACGCGCTCCCTGATCCGGTCGGCGAAGGCCTCGCGGGCCAGGTCCCATGGGGACGGCAGCGGAACCTGCTGCCACGGGGGCGGCGTGACCTGCTGCGGCTCCGGCGCCAAGTCGAACAGCACCGTGCTGAGGTCCATCCCGCTCACCCCGTCGAGCATCGCGTGGTGGCTCTTGGCCAAGATGGCCTGGTGCCCGTCCTCGAGGCCGTCGATCAGCACCAGCTCCCACAGCGGCCGATCGAGGTCGAGCGGCTGGGAGTGTAGATGGCCGGCCAGCTCGGCGAGCTGGGCCGGAGCGCCGGGGAACGCCACCGCCACATGCCGGAGGTGGTAGTCCAGATCCAGGTGGGGGTCGTCGACCCATACGGGCCGGCCAAGGCCCAGCGGGGGGACCATGACGCGTTGCCGAAACCTCGGGACCAGATGGAGGCGCGAGGCGGTGACCGACCGCAGTCGGTCGAACGAGATCGGACCGTACGGAGATAGCAGGGGATCGAGCACGGCCAGCCCACCCACGTGGTAGTGGGCTTCCGGCCGCTCCAGGTACAGGAACGACGCGTCCAGCGTGCTTAGCCGCTCTGGCATCCGGTGCCTCCTCATTCCACAGCGATCTCGGGGCAGCGTAGGAAGCAAGTCGGCCGCTCCTGTAGCGTCGTTCGGCCCGACCGATTCGGGACCCTCGCCGCTCCCGTCCAGTCAATGGCCGGTCATCTTCGGGTCAGACCGATTGCCAGTCCTGGCCTCCGATGAATTGGGCGTCCTGCGCGATCAGCGTCAGCGCGGAGCCGTCGGCTGCCATTCGGTAGAGCCGAACGCCGCTGTCGGAGAACACGATAAGCGAGCTGTCGGGCGACCATGCCCAGTCCTGCTCCACTGTGGAGCTCCCGGTGAGCTTCAGCAGGCCGGTACCGTCGGGTTTGACCCTATACAGGTCCGGATCGAGCGAGCCGCCCGGCCCGGCTGTGATCCGCTCGAACAGGAGCGTGGCCGAGTCGGGCGACCAGGTCGGCAAGCGGTCCGACTGCTTCGTGCTGGTCAGCTGCTTGAGTCCCGTTCCGTCGGGCTTGATCGACTCGAGGAAGGTGCCATGCCCTCCCTTCGTGGCGTGAGAGAAAGCGATGGCAGACCCGTTCGGGGCAAAGGCCGGATCGAAGTCGCCGACCCGGTTGTGCGTCAGCTGGGTCTTCCCGCCCCCGCCGGCTCCCATGATCCAGATTTCGGCGTCGCCGTCGGCATTGCTATCGAAGGCGATCCGCTGGCCGTCCGAGGACCAGGAGGGGTTGCTATTCAAGAAGCCGTACGTGGTGAGCTGGGTCCGGGTCGCTCCGTCCGCAGACACCTTCCAGATCGCTCCCACCCGCGGTTGAGCGTCCGGGACATCGTCCGAGTACACGATCCACAGACCGTTCGGCGACCACACCGGCGGCTGCACGAACTCGCGGCCGTAGTCGCTCACCCGCTGCTGTCCGGTCCCATCGGCGTTCATCACCCAGATGGCGTTGCCCGTCCCGTCGTACCGGACGAAGGCAATCTTCGTTCCCTGCGGGGACCATCTGGGGAGAGAGTCCGAGCTTGTCGACGTGAGGGTGACCTCGCTCGAGCCGTCAGCGTTCATGACCACGATGTTGCCGTGGCGATCGGCGGCGATCTTTCCGTTGGACCCACCGAAGGATCCGCCCGCCGAAGACCCCAAGAACATCAACGCCGCCGCGCCGGAAAGGGCGATAGTCGCTCCCAGAGCCCTTCGGCGCATGGCGAACCCCTTCCCCGATTGCCTCGCCATGTCTCCTACCCTGGTCCGGACCCTACTGCTTCCGCTGAAGGCGCTCCATCTCGCGGTGGATCTGGTCTTCGTCGAATTCGTCTCCTCGGAACACGTCCCACGCATTCATGACGACACCGATCCCCCACCCCACGATTGGGAACACCGGCCAGAAGAAACCGTGAAGATCGGTCAAGGCCCAGATCACCACCAGGAACGTGTTGACCAGCGTGTAGATCAGCAGGTGCGCGGAGAAGTCGCGGCGCTTCTTGAGGCGCTTGACCGCCCGATCTCGAAGCGCATCTTCCCGGGTGGATTCATCGATCGCCATGGCTCACCCCTCCTCCCACGGCCACCTCGCCTCGGGCCGCCGCCGTCACTTCGGGCCTCCGTTGCCGACAGCGACGGGCTGGACCGACGGAGCGTCGCCGGTCATTGCCCCACCCGTCCTGGGGACCTTTCCGTTCATGGTGAACAGGAAGCGCATCACTTTGTGTCCGGGGTCGGCGGTGGGCTCGAACATCAACGGGCATCCGCCGTCGATCACGGCGATGCCATGACTCCGGCCGAACGCGGTGGCCACGTCTGACACGCTGCCGGCGCCGAACGCCCGATGCAGCCACACGTGCCGGATGCCAAGGTCGGCGCACTCGCGCATGGTCTCTTCCGCGATCTGCGGCCTGGTCCCGATCACGACCGCATCGACGCCGCCCGGGATCGACTTCAAATCTGGATAGGCTGGGTCCCCCTCGACCTCTTCGGCGTTCGGGTTGACCGCGAACACCTGGTAGCCCCGGTCTCGAAGGCGTTGATACACGATGTTGCTGCCGTGGCTCTTGGGTGTTCGGGAGACTCCGGTAACAGCCACGCGCTGATGGGCCAGAAACTCCGCTGCCGCATCCTTGATCTTCTGCATCGCTCCTCCTCCCCCTTTCCATCCATTCGCAGATCCCGCCCGGCTGCACCCACTCCAGTCACGGTGTCATTCCAGGAGGATCGACCAGTGGGGCCGTCAGACCCTGGTCGAGGGGGCCGTCTCGACGAGCTCGGCCGAGACCAAGTGGCTTCACGTGGGCCGCAAGCCGCTGACCGTGTCCACCAAGAAGGCCAGCCGGACCCGGCCGCTATCCGGCTAGGCTGCCCGACCCTCGCCGGAGGGAAACCCCTTGTCCGTGTAGAGCAACGGCTCCAGATCGCCCTCGCAAGAGTCGTCCGGCTCCGGCTCGCCCCTGCCGAGGAGGTAGCGAGTGAGGCGGCCGGTCAGCGATGCGGCTCCCGCCGCCAGGGACTCCAAGGCAGCAACCAGAAACCCGATGATACCGACCGTTCCGATCACGATGAAGGCCAGGCCAACCACGAAGACCAGGCCGAGCACCAGCAGCGTTGTTTCGGAGAAGAGCAGCGGAACGATCATGGTCGCCTCCTTCTTTGCTCGACCATGAGATTCCTCCGCTGCTGGCAGGCGCACACGAGGCGAATGGCCTACGAAAGAGGGGCCGGATACCCCGGCCCCCCGTTCACGCCCCGATCGAGCGACGACTCAGGCTGCGAGCGCGGGCTCCGACTCGACGAGCTCGACGGCGGGGCGTCTCCTGATGGTCCACAGCAGGGCGATCAGGGCGCCGGGGCCCACGAAGAACCAGGGCAGCAACCCCATGGGTGGGAGCGAGGCTACTTCCTGGAAGTTCCCCACCTGCCCCCGCATGGTCTGCAAGAGCTGGCCGAAGTGGGCGAGCGCGGGGGTGATCTGTCCGAATCCCCGCACGTCCTTCGACATGATCCCGACCATCCCGCCCATGCCCCGTTGCATGGCGGGGAGGCTCTCCAGCATCTGGGCCATGGCCGGATACCTTGTGGCGAGCATCTGCTGGACCTGCGCCTGGGTCATACCGTTCGCAGATGCGAAGGCCGCCAGGAACGCGTCCATGTCCTTCGACATGCCGGACATCCCGGTGAGATATCCCCGGAACCGGGCCACATTCGGCTCGGTCATGATCGGCGTGAAGTCTGCGCCCACCTGCCGGAAGAGTCCGTAGTACTGCGTCGACGTCTGCACGTTCCCCCGGTCCATCACGGGCTTGAACGCCGTGATCATCTCCTGGCCGGCCGACGCCTTTCCGAACATCCCTGTGGCGATCGGCAGCACGACCAGCGCCGTACCGACCACCAGCAAGGCCCACAACGCCGCTCTCTTCATGACGCCCTCCTCTCGAGGCTCCCCAAGCCTCTTTCGGCCTGGGTTCGATTCGCCCCGAACGTAGGCTGAGGAGCGCGAACCGCGGGAGGCCGGAGGCCCTGTCATCGGTGGGACGAACGAGCACCGCGAAGCGCCCTCGCCCGAGCTGCGACCCCTGATGGCGAGGAGCCGACGCTGGCTAGGCCTGGCCGGATTGGCTTGAGACCTCCGGTCGTCCTCGGCGATCTCAGGCAGCGTGGGAATCGGCTCGGTCGACCGCGATGATGCCCTGGAAGATCTGGTCTTCCAGGTCCGCGATGCGGCGCTTGAGCGCGGTGACCCGCTCCGCCTGCGCAACAGCGGCGGTGAGGTCGATCTGACGGGCGGTCTCCTGGATCAACGTCGCCACGAGGTTCGTCTTCTCGTCGACCGGCACCCGGCCGCTCTGGCAGACGATCTCATGGACCTTCGGCTGCAGGGCGGTGATGTGCTCCTCGACCTCATGGAGCCGGCTCGCCAGCCCACCCGCCACCTCGAACATCTGGTTCTCCAAGGCGTTCCGCCGGGCCTCCAAGGTCTCCAGCGTGCACGCCGTGTCGGGAGGATCGCTGTAGTGCTTCGTCAGGGTGTCCATCTGGTGCCTCCGTTCCTTCGTGGGTCCTTTCGCCGCATCGACCCTCCCAGGAAGCATCGAACGGAGGCAGGGCCATTCGTCAGCGCCGTCATGAGCCGTTCGGCCCCAATCTGGGCGCGGGTCGGGATCGATGCTGGTTTCAGCCCGGAGATATCGGGCGAAGACGCCGAAGGAGGTGAGCCGAGATGTCCTCGTGGATCCCGCTCCTGGTGATCCTCGCGGTCTTCGTGGCCGTCGCCCTCGTCTCGATGTTTGTTCCCGAGCAGGGACTCGGCCTGCATCCGCGAGGCAAGAAGCCCCGCAGAGATCATCGGTCGGCCAAGCCCGCCTAGGTCCGCCCGCTGACTCACTCGCGCGGAGGGGTCCTGGGGTGTGGAAGGATGCCCCCGTGGACGACCCTGCCTCGCCCATCACGGCCGTACCGGTCGGCGTGTTCCGGCCAGAACGCTTCGAGGCCGTCCTCCCGAAGGATTCCTTCGAGACCTTCATGGGCGCGGTGACGCAGGCGGCCAACGTGTTCGCCGGACGGGTGGTCTGGAACGTCAACTCCACGGCCCGGGGCGGCGGTGTGGCCGAGATGCTCCGATCGCTGGTCGCGTACGCCCGTGGAGCGGGCGTGGACGCGAGGTGGGCCGTCATCAGCGGCACGCCCCCGTTCTTCGAGGTGACGAAGCGCCTCCACAACCATCTCCACGGTGTCGGGCTGGACTCTCCCAACGATCTGGCCCGCCGAGCATGGGACTTTCTCCGTCCTTATGTAAGGCCGGCCGATGTGTACGTCTTCTCTCGCGACGCGTACGTGTGGGAAGGGCTCGATCGCGACCGGGCCGTCACCATCCCTCCGTCAATCGATGCGTTCTCCCCCAAGAACCAGGAGCTCGATCCGGAGCAGGTTCGTTCGATCCTGGTCACGGCCGGCCTGTTCACCGACAGCCGCAGCACCGGACGCCCCTCCTTCATCCACCAGGACGGGAGCACCGGGCTGGTCCGCCGAGGCGCGGACCTATCCGCCGGCGCCCCTGCGCCGGCATTCGACGCGCCAACGGTGGTGCAGGTGTCGCGGTGGGACCGGCTGAAGGATCCACTCGGCGTGATCCGTGGGTTCGTGGACCGCGTTGCTCCCGGTTCTGACACGCATCTGCTCCTGGCGGGGCCCTCGGTCCAGGCGGTGGCCGACGATCCCGAAGGGGCGGCGGTCCTGGCCGAGTGCGCGCAGGCGTGGTCGGAGCTCCCCGGCGACATCGCCGCCCGGATCCATCTGGCGTGCTTGCCGATGGATGATGGCGAGGAGAACGCGGCCATCGTGAACGCGTTGCAGCGCCGGGCCGACGTCGTGGTGCAGAAGAGCCTGGCCGAAGGGTTCGGGCTCACCGTGGCCGAAGCCATGTGGAAGGCTCGGCCTGTGGTGGCCAGCCGGATCGGAGGGATCCAGGATCAGGTGGCCGAGGGGACGGCGGTTCTGGTCGATCCCACCGATCTCACTTCCTACGGAACCGCCGTCCGCCGCTTGCTGGACGACCCAGCTGGGGCCACGAGAATGGGCGAGGAAGCCCAGCGGAGGGTTCGCGACAGCTTCCTCGCTCCCCGGCATCTCGTGCAGTACCTGGAGCTGATCCAGCCATTGCTGCGCCGGGCCGGGTGAGGCCGTGAACATCGCGGGAAGGGAACGGATCGAGATCGCCGCCCCTCCCGAGTCGCTCTGGCAGATGGTCTCCGACGTCACCCGAACGAAGGAGTGGAGCCCCGACGTGGTCATGAGCGCCTGGGTCCCTCCGTGGACGGGCCCGGTGGTCGGGGCTCAGTTCGAGAGCACGAATCACATGCCATTCGTCGGCCGGTGGCGGAGCCGATCCACCGTCACCGCGTCCGATCCCGGCCGCCGCTTCGCTTTCGCCGTGGGGAGGAACCCCGCGGACCCCAACACGACCTGGGCCTGGGACTTCGAACCGGCGGCCGGCGGCACCATCGTCAGGTTGCGCTACGAGATGCACCGAGAGCCGCGGGTGGTGCTCCTCTACTACCTTCTGACCGGCCGGAGGGAACACGTGCGACGAAGCGTTGCCACCACCCTGCAGCGCCTCAAGGACGCCGCCGAGGGGCCGGCGATCGCCGGCTGACCCGGCGTCGCCTCACCGGTGGAACGCCGTCGAGTAGGAAACGATGGCCTGCATGTAGTTCGCCCGCTCGAACGCGGCGGGGTCGGGGACCGCTTCGCGGCTGAGGCTGCCCCGGGCCTCGCCCACCGAGGCGTACCCGCCGGCCTCGAGCCACGTCACCACCCCATCCTGGACGATCGACACGTACTCCGGGCCGTGGCGAATGAGCGCGGACGTCATCATGACCACGTCCGCGCCAGCCAGGATGAGCTTCACGGCGTCTTCGGCAGTGTGGACCCCGGTGGACGCGGCGAGCGATGCGCCAACTACGCCACGCAACAGCGCCACCCACCGCAGTGGGGCGCGAAGCTCCGCCGGCGAGCTGAGCTGCAACGTCGGGACCACCCGGAGCGATTCCAGATCGATGTCCGGCTGGAGGAACCGGTTGAACAGGACCAAGCCGTCCGCCCCTGCCTCCACCAGCCGCATGGCCATGTTGGCCAACGCGCTGAAGTACGGCCCCACCTTCACCGCGATGGGGAGGGAGACGGACCCGCGGACCGCGGCAACCAGATCGAGATAGCGAGACTCGACATCCGCCGACGTGGTCTTGGGATCGGCGGCCACGTAATACACGTTGAGCTCGATGGCCGCTGCCCCCGCCTCCTCCATCCGCCGGGCGTACTCGATCCACCCCCCGGTCGAGGCTCCATTCAGGCTGGCGATGACCGGGATGGAGAGCGTCTGCGCTGCCGCCTCCAGGTACTCCAGGTAGGCGCGCGGGCCCATGTTGTAGTCGTCCATGTCCGGCGCGAAGGAATCCGCTTCCCAGGTGGAATCAGCGAACGACGCCAGCAGCGTGTGCATGTCCAGGGCCTCGTTGGCGATCTGCTCCTCGAACAGCGACGGCAACACCACGGCTCCGGCGCCGGCCTCTTCCAGGCGAAGCAGCATCCCGAAGTCCTCGGTGACCGGCCCGGGCGAGGCCACCAGCGGCGAGCGGAGATCCAGGCCAAGGTAGCGGGTGGTGAGATCGATCATGGCTCCTCCTCGTGGGCCGCCCGGTCCGCCGACGGCTCCGACCCCGCCTCGAACGGCTCCGGTAGGTCGGGGGCGGTTCGTTCGACCCCGGCCAGTTGCGAGTAGAGGCGCCACCGCTCGTCCACGTCTCGCTGCGACTCGTCCATCAACCGATCGAAGCGCGCCGGATCCGCCCGGGCCAGGACGGCGAACCGAGCCTCCTGACTGGCGAACTCCCGGAGGGGCAGGATGGGCTTCTTGCTGTCCAGGTGGAACGGATGGCCATCCCCCGCTGGGTCGAAACGGTAGAGCGGCCAATACCCGCTTCGGACGGCGTCCTTCTGGTGGGTCATGGAGGTGGCCATGTCGATCCCGTGGGCGATGCAGGTGCTGTACGCGATGACGAGCGACGGCCCCGGCCAGGCCTCAGCCTCCACCAAGGCCTTGACCGTTTGCATGTCGCTTCCGCCCAGGGCGATCTGGGCCACGTACACGTTGCCGTAGGCCATGGCCATCATCCCGAGGTCCTTCTTCCCCGTGGGCTTGCCCCGGGCGGCGAACTTGGCCACGGCGCCCCGAGGGGTGGCCTTGGACGCCTGCCCGCCGGTGTTCGAATAGACCTCGGTGTCCAGGACCATGACGTTGACGTCGCGGCCGGACGCGAGGACGTGATCCAGCCCGCCGGAACCGATGTCGTAGGCCCAGCCGTCCCCGCCCACGATCCACACGCTCTTGTGCACCAGCTCGTCGGCGAGGTCGAGGAGCTCGACCGCATCCGGGAGCAACGGATCCGGGAGACCGCTCAGGCGATGCTCCAGCTCCGCCACCCGAGCTCGTTGATCCTCGATGGCCGCTGGGTCTCTGCGGACTTCGTCCAGGATGGCGCGACCCAGCTCATCGCCCACCACCGGAGCCAGCCGCTCCAACAGCTGCCGCGCCCGGTCGCGTTGCCGGTCGAGGGCCAGACGCATCCCCAGCCCGAACTCCGCGTTGTCCTCGAACAGGGAGTTCGACCAGGCCGGGCCTCGGCCTTCTGCGTTCGCCGACCACGGCGTCGTGGGCAGGTTGCCTCCGTAGATCGACGAGCAGCCGGTCGCGTTCGCTACCAGGATCCGGTCTCCCCGTTCCCGCTCCGCGTGCCCGCCCACCGGCTCCATGTTGATCGACTTGTGCTTGACCTCCTGCCTGCTCCTGGCAGGGCACACGTCGACACAGACGCCGCACCCGGTGCAGTCGTCGGGGGCCACCTGGATGGTCAGCCGCAGGCCCTGGGCATCCCGCCCGCCGAACTCCTTCGAGGCGAACCCGGCGGGTGCCCCGGCCAGCGCCGCCGGCTCGAACACCTTCATCAGGATCGCGGCATGTGGACAGACGATGGCGCACTTGCCGCAATCGATGCAGATGGAGGGATCCCAGATTGGGATGTCCTGGGCGATGCCCCGCTTCTCCCACCGGGCGGTGCCGGTGGGGAACGTACCGTCGACGGGCAGGGCCGATACCGGCAAGAGGTCTCCGTCGCCCGCCAGCATCCTGGCCGTGACCCGCTGAACGAAATCGGGCGCCCCGGGCGGGACCGTGGGGCGGCGGGGGGCTCCGGTGGGCTCGCCCGCCGGGACCTGGACGCGGCGGAGGGCGCCGAGCGCCAGATCGACGGCCGCGAGGTTCTGGGCCACCACCACCTCGCCCCGTTTTCCGTACGCCTTGGCTATCTGCTCCTTGAGCGCCGCCAGGGCCTGTTCCTCGGGCAGGATGCCGGCGAGCCGGAAGAAGCACGGCTGCATGACCATGTTGATCCGCGCTCCCACTCCCGCCTGCCGGGCGACGCCGTGGGCGTCGATCACCCAGACCTCCAGCTGCTTGTCGATGATGGTCCGCTGCACCTCCAGGGGCAGGCGGTCCCAGACCTCCTCCGGGCCATACGGACTGTTCAGGACGAACGTGGCCCCGGGGGCGGCTTCCTTCAGGACGTCGAGCCGTTGCAGCAGGCTGAACTGGTGGCATGCCACGTACGTGGCCTGCCCGATGAGGTACGTGGACCGGATCGGGTGTGGGCTGAATCGGAGATGGGATACGGTCACCGACCCCGACTTCTTCGAGTCGTACACGAAATACCCTTGCGCGTGCAGGCCCGTTCTCTCTCCCACCAGCTTCACGGCCATCTTGTTGGCGCTCACCGTTCCGTCACTCCCGAGCCCGTAGAACACGGCTCGGGTTCCCCCCACCTCCGTGGTGAACGAAGGGTCCACCGGCAGGCTGGTGTGCGAGACGTCGTCCACGATCCCCACCGTGAAGTGGTTCTTCGGCCTGGAGGACCGCAGTTCGTCGAACACGGCTTTCGCCATGGTGGGGGTGAACTCCTTCGATGAGAGGCCGTACCGACCTCCGGTGACGACCGGCCAGTTCTCGAACGCCTTGTCGCCGTTCGCCCTTGCTTCGGCCAGCGCCGTCACGACGTCCTGGTACAGCGGCTCTCCTTGCATGCCGGGTTCCTTGGTTCGATCCAGAACGGCGATCCGCTCGACCGACGGGGGAAGTGCGCCCAGCAACGCCTCCGCCGGGAAGGGCCGGAACAGCCGAATGGTGAGCATCCCGACCCGCTCGCCCTCGGCCACGAGCCGTTCGACCGTCTCCTCCAGCGCCCCCGCGGCGGACCCCATGACCACGATCACCGCGCGGGCATCCGGAGCCCCCCGGTAGTCCACCAGGTGATAGTGGCGGCCCGTTCGCTCCCCCAGCCGGTCCATTGCTTCCTGCACCGCCCCGGGCACGGCGTCATAGAAGGGGTTCGCGGCCTCCCGGGCCTGGAAGAACACGTCCGGGTTCTGGGCCGAGCCACGAAGGACGGGGCGGTCGGGGGAGAGTCCCCTGGCCCGATGGGCTCGCACATCGGCGACATCGACGAGCGCCGCCAGATCGTCGTCGTCGAGCAGCTCGATGCGGTCGATCTGGTGCGACGTGCGGAACCCGTCGAAGAAATGCAGGAACGGCACCCGCGTCCGCAGCGTGGCGGCGTGGGCCACCAAGGCCAGATCGTGCGCCTCCTGCACCGAGGAGGACGCCAGCATCGCCCAGCCAGCGGAGCGGACCGCCATCACGTCGCTGTGGTCTCCGAAGATGGAGAGGGCGTGCGTGGCCACGGTGCGGGCGGCGACATGGATGACGGCGGGCGAGAGCTCGCCGGCGATCTTGAACATGTTCGGCAGCATCAGGAGGAGCCCCTGTGACGCGGTGAACGTCGTGGCCAGGGCGCCCTTCTGTACCGCCCCGTGCACCGCCCCGGCCGCTCCGGCCTCGCTCTGCATCTCGATGACCTCGGGGACCTGGCCCCACAGGTTGGTCCGGCCCGCCGCCGTCCACGCGTCGGCCAGTTCGCCCATGGGCGAAGCCGGCGTGATGGGATAGATCGCGATCACCTCGCTCAAGCGGTGGGCCACCCGGGCCGCGGCCTCGTTGCCGTCGATGCAGGCCCGCTCCCGCTGCCCGTCGACCGCGCCCATGGAAGGTCCGCTCAGGATGCCTTGCCGAATCGGACCGCGATCACGCCGGGGACGCTTCGGGCCAGGAGCTCCACCAGGCGGCGGCTGTCTCGGTCCGTCGGGCCGGAGAGCGTGACCACTCCCCCTTCGATGTGGGCTCTGTACTTGCCGATCATTAGGGCCTCGTCATCCAGAAGGTCCTCCACCTCGATGGCGATATCCCCGTCGCTTCGAGCCAGGACCCGGATCAGATCCCGCCGGGTGATGATCCC